>Ga0326727_10001791_pt1 | contig 77103 bp, 55 predicted proteins | sample MB2enrmetagenome_FD_207643 | JGI IMG/M metagenome (GOLD analysis project Ga0326727, IMG submission 207643) | Lab enriched peat soil microbial communities from McLean, Ithaca, NY, United States - MB29MY | ecosystem: Environmental > Terrestrial > Soil > Wetlands > Peat | place: USA: New York... | reverse complement strand
TCGTCGTCACGGAAGATCTCTCGCCGCTCGTTGCCACGCGCCATCACGTGATACACCGCCCCCGCAAATTCGACGCGTAATCGTCTGGGCATGTCGCCATCGTACGACCGCCGCGCCCAGGATGTCAATAGTCAATGACTGACCCCTTAGTCGCCGTCACCGTCATCTGCAACCAGCCCATCCCCCGACCCAGGTTGGCCCGCGGTGTGCCGATCAGTACGTGATAGTGATTGGGCATCAAGCAGTAGGCGTGGATTCGCCAGCCGAACCGCGTGCACGCCATCGCCGAGCGCTTCCAGAAACCGGCGGCGGTCCTCGTCGTCACGGAAGATCTCTCGCCGTTCATTCCCCCGAGCCATCACGTGATAGACCGCCCCAGCAAATTCGACGCGTAATCGTCCGGGCATGTCGCCAACCTACGGCCGCCGCGCCCAGGATGTCAATAGTCAATGACTGACCCCTTGGTCTGGCCCGCCTCTCCGAATTGCACGCGAAGAATTACGGCCTCGTTCCCGCCGCGTAGTCGACGTTTTGGACAGATGCGCTGCCGGTCCTATTCTGTTCCCGACTGGGTCACTGTGAACGCCTCGCCGGCAATGGTGATCGTGCCCGTGAGAACGTTGGTGCTCGTGTTGGTGGGCACGGTGTAGGTGACCGATCCCTGGCCCGTGACATTCGTTCCGTTCCTGATCGTGATCCAGCTATTCGTGGTGCTGGCGGTCCAGTCGCAGTCGCTGAAGTTGGGCGTCACTTTCACGGTACCGGTGCCGCCGTTGGCCTTGATTTTCCCGGCCTTGGGGCTCAGTTTGTACGTGCATCCGCCCTCCGCCTGAATGATCGTGACCGTCTGGTCCGCAATCGTCATCGTGCCGGTCAGGGGCGTGTTGTTGGTGTTGCTGGGGACGGTGTAATCGACCTCGCCGTTGCCCGTGTAGTCGCTGCCGGAGGTGATCGTAATCCAAGTATTCGTGGTGCTGGCCGTCCACGAGCACTTGGAGCCTTTGACTTTCACGCTCACGTTTTTCAAGCCGCCCTTGGCCGCGAGTGTGACATTCGTCGCGCTCAACGTGTAGGTGCATGAGGAGGAGGTGAATAGGGCAGTCGGAAGTCCCCCAAACGTTGTGCCGAAGCCCGTGGCCCCGGGCAGATAATAGGCGGTCGCAGGGTCGTAGCCCGTAGCAGTAGCGAACACAGACGGACTACCAAGCGTGGGGGCGTTCCCCTGGAAATAAACTGCTGTCAGGCTGGTGCAGTTATAGAACGCATTCGACCCAATGTCGGTGACGCTGGCGGGAATCGTGACGCTGGTCAGATTCGTGCAGTCAGAGAATGCATTGAAGCCGATGCTGGTCACGGGCAATGCACCGATCAAGTTGGGGATTGTCACATCACTGTCGGAACAGTCATATCCGGTGATGCTGATCGCGTTGTTATTGGTCGTGTAAGTGTATGGCAGCGTGATCGACCACGAAGACAACTGGTACAGGCCCACTGCCGCCTTTGTCGGCTTACCGATCGGTTCTTGGATTACGCCAACATCGGGCGCCAAAATCACGTTACTCGCAGTTAGTGTTTTGGTCCCTCCTTTGATTTTCGCGGTCGCTTTGACAGAGACCTGTACGCAGTTCGCAAATGTTCCCGCAGGCACCGTCACCGTTCCGGCGGAGGACACTGTGTAGGTGTACGTGATCGGGTAGGTTTGCGCGGTCGATCCGTGCCCTGTAACGGTCGCGGTGGTGCTATACTTGTGCGTCCCCTTTCCATTGGCCAGTGATTGCTCGTCGAGAAACACCACCGGCGGATCAAAAGTCAGAGTCCCACCGCCCGCCGAGCAATAGCCGCAAACGCTTATTGATGCCCCATACCATAACAATTGATCACCGGAATAGTTCAAATATGCTGTCATGCCCGGGCCACCGTAGTACGTGTCGACAGCGTTCGCAGCAAGCACGTCATTTCCATCGAAAGTCGCATTCGTGAAAGTTTGCGTTTCCTGCACCGCGCTGTTGTCGATGGTCGCTGTGAATACTTTTTGGTCTCCGCTTTGCAGGGGGAAGTACTGCTGCAACAGTGGTCCCGCCTGCGCCGCCGGCCCGACCAGGCCAAGCAGACCGGCAATTACAGTTAACAGCGCAGTTCCATTAAATGTGTTCATCGTCCGCTGCAATTCAGTTCGCATATTTTGATCCTCAATTACAAGTTGACCGACATTTCCCATATGACCTACGCCCCGCAGCCATCGCGGGCCATCCACTCAAACGACCACTCAGAATACCGGCGTCCGTTCGTTGGGGTCGCTCGGCACTACTGAAGAAACTCCCCATCAACTACATGGTGGGGCTGAAAAAGGATGGGCAACAGGACTTCCTTCGGCATTGGATGCCAGATCACGGCGAGTGCGGCCGATGTCCGATTGAGGTCCACTGCTTCTCCTTCACTTGAGCTCAAGACTTCAAGAGGTGGAGCGACGTGGCCGCGCCTCAGTCAACGCTTGTGAAAATAATCACTAACGCAGTCCGGGGTCAAGCCCGAAAACCATCCTCTGCTGCTGGTCGGTCCTTCCCGAGCCGTTTCCATCGGCGACTTGCCGAGCGGCGCCCGGAGCGCCCTGCCGCCACGAGGCGGACCAACTCACCGGGCTGATGCTGGCCTCAACATTTGCCATGCTCTGTGAGCCGTCCGCTCCGGAACCAATCTGAATACACGTGCCCCGTCAGCCGGCTCGGCTAGTTTGCACCCGATTGGGTCACGGTGAACGTCTCGCCCGCGATGGCGATCGAAAGGTCTCGTAAACCGAGTTCGTAAACGTGGCGGTTTCACAAGAGCAGCGGCGGCGACACCGGCCTCAGCATGGGTGTTCCAACCGGATACGTTCGATTGCCTCCCGCATCCGGGCAGCACGCTACGAGCGAGGCTCTAACTTGCGGTGGCGGATGGCGCGGCTTTGGCGGCGGATTTCTTCTGGCGCGCTTTGAGGCGTCTGAGGTAGGCGGTACGGCGGCGGCGTTTCTCGACTTTATTGTATTGTTGGCTCATGGGGCATTCTTTTTTGGTTTCTTCACGAACCGCGCGATGGCTTTTTTGGCGTCCCGGACAATCGGATCGCCATGGGCGAACGTGGCGATCTTGAAGTCGAGTTCGAGAAGCTTTTGGAGCGACTTCAAAATTTGCTTTTTGTCTTCGAGGTAGGCGTCCGGCAGCAGCGTCAATCCTTTGTCGCCTTGATTAACCAGGGTGTCCCCCATCAGAACGATGCCGCCGCCGGTTTTTGCGTAGTAGGCCGTCTCGCCGTCCGAACTGCCCGGAAGATGCACGGCTTTTACTCCGCCCGGCAGGCGCTCGCCGTCCATCAGCAGGATATCGATGTTCGTCTCACAATCCGCCTTCGCCTTTTCATGGGCGTACACCTGAATTTCGTACTGTTTGCGGAACCAGTCGGCGTCCCGGTTATGGTAGGCGTTGGTCAGCAGAATCCCGATGGGTTCGCCGAGGGCCTCCAGTTTCTTGATCACTTCAGCATCCGGCTTTAGTGGGTCCACGAACACGACTCCTTCGGATGTCTTCAGCGCGTAACTATTGAAATCGGTCTTCCATTGTGGATGAAAGCTGGCCCAGCCGTAGAGATTTCTCGTGACTGCGCGCAATTCCGTCGCTGGTTTCAAGTCCATAAACGACCCCTCAATCAAGCTCCCATTTCAGCGCTGCTTCTTCCATCAGTGACGCGACCTAATCGGACGCCAGTGTACCGCGCCGGGGCGGTCCTAGGCAAGCCATGTTCCTCGGTCAATCCAGGGCCGGTGAGGTAATACAAGTGATGTTTCCCATGACCTGACACTGGCAGCTCAGCCGGCGATTGGCTGGCTGGCCCTTCAATCGCAGCTTTTCGCGGCGTGTTTTCGGTGAAAGGTTCTCGGCCCCTTCCACAACTTCTACGATGCACGTGCCGCACAGGCCGTTCCCCTGGCAATTGATTTTCTCGTCGATCCCCTTGTACACGGGGACCTTATGCAGCAGCGCGACTTTGCGGAGGTTCGCATATTGTCCGCAATCCACCTTCTTCCCTTCATTCAAAAATTCAACCGTCGGCATAAATCTCCTGTTCTCTCGTCAAGTGGGCACGGCGACCCAACCGGCTCAACTGTCCCCTGTATACGAGAAACGCCGTTGGTTTGCAACGGTTTCGGCTCTAGTCCGCATCGAACGCGGCCGGCCAAAGGCGTTTCCGATCGAATTCCATGAAAATCAGCGGAAAGCTGCGGGCGAACTGCTCGGGGTACGAGGCCAGCATTGATTGGCAGTGCGGCTGCGTCCAGAACTCGCCGGATTCCAGCTCATCAAGATTGATTCTGGGCTGTTCGTCCGTAACCACACTATAAACCCAAACAAACTCCCAGCCCGTGTCTTCACAGGCATCGATCTTAAAGTGTTTGAGAAACCGGTGTGCCGGCAGGACCAGTCCAAGCTCCTCTTGGAACTCGCGCTTCGCGCACAAGTCGTAATCCTCGCCACTATTCACGTGGCCAGAGGCGCTCGAATCGTAACATCTTGGAAACGAGTCTTTTGCGGCAGCCCGCCTCTGGATGAAAAGTTCGCCGTTGAGGTTGAATAGAAACACATGCACGGCTCGATGACGCAGCTTTCGCGCATGAACGTCGGAACGCGTCGCCGTGCCGATGATCTGATCGTGGTCGTCAACAACATCAAAGATTTCCCCGGCCATGACCCTTGAATGAAAGCACACCAGACGCCGTGCGACCCAGACAAAAAGAAGGCCCCCCGCAATCGCGGGAGGCCTTCGGTAGTTGCTTACCCTGTAGTAAGACTAGAACTTGACGTCAACTTCGGCTCGGACTTCCTCCGCGGCGCGTGAAACGCCTTCGACGCGATAGGCTTGCGCTGGCAAGAACACGCCGTAGACAAGCTGGGCGCGAACATCCTTGCTATAGTCGTAGCCGAGAATGCCATCCAATTCCCATCCGAGGTCTTGGTTGTTACCGGTGGAGCCGGGGGCGGGAGTGGCCCATGCCGGGCCGCCCCAGTCAACGTTGCCGTTGCTGCCGGAAATGCCATACTTATCAGCCTTCAGGTAATAGTAACCTTGCAGCGCGAGCGTGGTGTTCTCGTACGGTTTCACCGATGCGCCCAGGTTGAAGATCGCAATATCCGTCAGGGCTGGCTCGAACAGATAGCCATTGTACCCGTCAGCGTAGTCAAACCACGGGCGGAACTGGTCATTTCCTTCGCCCGTGCCCCCGTCAGTGCCCCTGCCGCCGCCAGAGGCGTAGATGAAGTTTCCGTTCAACGCCGGCACCCACTGCACGTCCTTGAGGGTGTACTTACCACCCGCATTCAGAAGAAACGCCCCGATCGTGCCTCCATCGTCAGTGCCACCGATAAGAGTATTATCTCCATTGGCGCCAAACTCGTAGGCGGCTTCCCACCAGGTCTGCAGCGCATCCACTGGATTGATGTCGGCACGCAACCCAACAATGATTGGGGAACTGCCCGGCCCAACTGTCGGAGGTGTGCGGCTTTCTGTCAGCAGAGTATTCTGGCTCTGCGAAACCCAGCCGATGTAGGCCTCGACATCTTTGATGGCGGAATCGCTGAGCTCATAGCGGGCATTGACGAACAACAGATCGTTCGCGCCCAGATGGCTCGGCTGTCCACCAAAGGTCTGGTTGTTGACCAGCTCGGCACCGACAATGTCGATCGTCAGCGGATAGTAGTCGAGCACGAGCCGGCCCGCGTCATAGTTGTATTCCTGTTCGACGCTGCTGAGGATCAGCCCGCGGCCGTATTGCAGGAACTGGCGGCCCAGCTTGAGCGTGGCTGGTGTGTAGAATATCTCGTTGAACTGGACGTAGGCCTCGGAAACACCCACTCCCCAACGACGGTTGATCGCTCCATTGGATTGCCCGGAGCCGGCACCTGACGAACCTGTGATCGTGCCTTGATTATCGGCACCCCACTCGCCTTCGGCCTGCAGCGTGACCACTACGAGCACATGGTCTTCGAGGTCAGCTTCGCAGGAAACTCGCGTGCGCTGGGAAATAAATGCCTCGTTTCCATCTAACTGACCCACGGGAGCGGTGCCAGGGGTCAGCGCCCCTGTACTATCGAGAAAATACCCGCGGATCCGGATGTCTCCACTGAGGCGGATATTTTGGACATCGGCGAATGTCTTACTGGCCAATCCCCCCAAGGCTGCCAGAGCAACTACTAGCCATACTTTCTTCACTGTGTCCTCCTTTGTTTGTTTACGTTCACTGTGCCATATGGCACAAGTCTTTGATTTTCAATTCTGAGTGGCTCTCCGCTTCAACGACAATCCTCCATTGCCGTGGTACGACAAAATCCCATCCCGAAGCGGAACCGAACCTCCCTCTCCTAACGTAATTCGCGTGAGTATAGACACGACCCCAAATGTGTCAAGCCCGTTTTCCTAGGGTTCTCGCCGTGTTTGCGCACACCTGGCACAAGACAGCGCAACCTTTGGTCTCAAGCCTCCCGTCAACTGGCGCCGAGTATAAAAACAGGCGGAAGTATGTCAAGTCGTGAAACACACAGCGCTACGGCGACCCGGACACTGGTGGCAATTGCAAACCACCCGACGCCGGTGCGGGCGACGGATTTGCAGGAGGTTGATCGGCCTTTTCCGCAGGCAGATCGCGATTGAGGATCACCATGCGGAGATATGCCTTTTCAAACCATGGAGAGTTTTGCCCTGCTGCCAGCAACTCCTCGTATAGCTGCCGTGCTTCCTTCTTTTGGCCTTGAATCTCCAAGCACCGTGCCAGCCCCATCTTGGCCGCATTTGCAGTATAGCCGTTCGGGTCCGAGTTGATGACCTGCAAAAACTGGGCTTTGGCACCTTCCAGGTTGCCCTCTGCCTCCAGTACCGCCGCCAAACCTATCTTGCTCGACACTGCCAGTGGATGACCCGGAAAATCTCTCATGAGCGATTGATAAGCATTTGCGGCATCGGCATATCGGCCATTCCGGTAATACAAATCCGCCAGCCGTGCCAACGCCTCGGCTGCAACGGGCATCTTGGGGAAATCGCGCACTACAGCCTGTAGCGACGCGGAGTCAGTTGCACGCACCAAGCTCTCGGCAGCCCGTTCGGCCTGATAATTCGTTTGGTGCTGCCAGTAGAGTAGCACCAGACCAAGCGCCGCAACGGCTATCACCCCCCCCGTGATCTGCGTCCCGTGCTTCTGCCAAAACACTTCAAAGTCGAATTGGTCCGTTATTCGTAAGTCGTCTTGCGCTTCTCGTGCCATGATCCTCCGTCAGCCCCGACATCCGATGTCGGAGTCAAAAGTACGTCGGGCTATTCTTGTGAAACAAATCGAAAAGGCAAGCGGGAAACCGGCCCTACGATCGTTTCGCCCGCCATTCACGCCAAACCAACCGGAAAAACGCCATGTCCTCATTCAGGTAGCGCCGCCAAAGCCGTCGGGGCTCCTGAGCCAAACGGAACAGCCACTCCAACCCCAACCGCTGCATCCATTGCGGCGCGCGCCGCAAAACTCCAGCCGTTACGTCAAAACTGCCGCCAACCCCCATCACGAACGGCACGTGCATTTCCTGTTTCCATTTGCCCAGGAACAGCTCTTGTTTCGGTGACCCGACGGCCATGCAAAGCACATCCGGCTTGGTCGCTTTGATCTCCTGTACAATATTGGACTCTTCGTCAGTTGTCCAAAAGCCGTTTCGCCAACCAGCCAGTTGAAGCTTTGGGTATCTGGTTTTCAGCACATCCACCGTTTTATCCACGATCTCCTGACGCGCGCCCAGCAGGTACGGTCTAAGACCCCGTTCTGCACAACGGGCCATCAGTGCACCGAACAAATCTACACCCGTAACCCGTTCTTTGATAGGATGTTTGAACAATCTTGACACCCAAATCACTGGCTGTCCATCGACTGTGATCAGATCACAATCCAAGACTGTCTCACGCAGACTTGGATTCGACTCCATTTTAACAATTTTGTCCACGTTGACGACGACGTGCTGGTGAACACCGCCATCCCCGATCATCGCTTCGATGCGATCAACCACCTCCGCCATGGTGAGGTTGTCAATCGGGATCCCAAAAAGCGTAACCTTCTCTGAAGAAGTTACTTTCACTTGCCGGGTGGATGCTCCAACAGACATTTGGTGATTCGCGACGCCGCGTTGCCGTCCCAATACTTTGGAATGCGGCCGCTCTTGCTGTTCCCGTCAATGATTTTAACGGCCTCAGCGATGATTTTCTCCTTGTCCATCCCCACAAGAGTGCTTGTGCCTTCGGTCACGGTCACGGGCCGGTCGGTGTTCTCGCGAAGGGTCAGACAGGGAACACCCAACACCGTCGTTTCTTCCTGGATTCCGCCCGAGTCGGTCAGGACAACCTTGGCGCCAGCCATCAGGCGGAGCGAATCCAGATAGCCCAGCGGTTCGACAACCCTTGTGTTTGGCCACTTGACGATGTGTTCCCAAAAGCCGAACTCCTTCAGGCGCGCTTGAGTCCTGGGATGTACCGGAAACGCCAGCGGCAACCGTGTCTGGATCGTCTCCAACGCCGAGAGAATTCCCGAGAGTACCGCCTTCGAATCCACATTGCTGGCCCGGTGTAGCGTGACGTACCCGTATTCGGAGTCCAACCGCAGTTTCTCGCGAATGTTCGACTGCAGGCTTTCGTCCCGCAATTTCAGCAACGTATCGATCATCACATTGCCCACAAAGAATATCTTCTCCCGGGCAATCCCCTCCCGCAGCAGGTTCTCATTCGCATCGGCACAGGTCGTGAAGCAATAATCACTCAGCGTATCCGTTACCACGCGGTTGATCTCCTCCGCCATGGTCCGGTCGAAACTCCGCAGACCCGCCTCGACGTGCGCCAGCGGAATGCACAGTTTGGCCGCGACCAATGCGGCTGCCAGTGTCGAGTTCACGTCGCCAACAACCAGCACCAAATCCGGACGATCCGATAGCAGCAACTTTTCCAGTTCGATCATCACCCGTGCGGTCTGTTCGGCGTGCGACCCGGAGCCGACTCCCAAATGCACGTCCGGCTTCGGCAGGTGCAGCTCCTCGAAAAACAGGTTCGACATGTTGTCGTCGTAATGCTGGCCCGTATGCACGAGCACCGGCGCAAAATCCTCGGGATGACGCGCATACTCCGCCATCAGCGGCGCCATCTTCATAAAATTGGGCCGCGCGCCCACCACGTTGACAATCCGCATTTTCATCAGGTCCGCTCAATCACTGGAAGCAATTCCGCCAATGCGTAGTACATCCACGCTTGTGTCCACCGCATGTAACTCAAGCGGTTGATCCCAACGTGTCCGCGTTGATACCAGAAAAATCCTCGCTTGTCCCACATGTTTTCCACGGCCCACTCCGCTGCCTCAACGGCCTTCTCGACGCGCCCGAAAGCGAGAAACGTCAGGATTCCCTGCGCGGTGCAATGGGTGTCAAACGGGTAGTCTTCGTTGTGGTAATACCGTGGCGCGCCATCCGCCCCCCAAAACGCCTTTTCCCAAAACGAAAACCCGCGCTCCGCGCTGTCTGCGAAGCTGTGGTCGCCGGTGCGTCTCTCGTACTCCTTGAGGGCCACAAGGCTGTATCCCGTGTGGAAATTGTCGATCCAATGCTGGTTCTCGGCCTCACCGTACCACCACGAACCATCCGTCCGCTGGCGCTTGACCGAGAACTCCATGCAATCGCGCCGTCCCAGCAACGCCGCCCCGATCATGTTGACGTTGTGAACCTGCGTGTCGGAATGCGGCACATACGACAGCCATCGCTCACCGTTTTGGTCCCGCAACAAGTGCTTTTCCAGGAAGCTCACGTCGCTTTTGCGTCCCAACCGCTCGTAGGCCCGCGCGGCAAACGCCGTGCAAATGAGATTGGGCGTCCCGCGCGGCGCGAAAAACGCCCGCGATTGCCAAGCAAATGGATACCCCCAGCCGCCCTGCGGCATTCGCAGCGACTCGAGTTGATCCAACCACCTTTCATCGCGGCTTCCAAGCGCGACCAGCGCCAGTGCTTTGGGGTTCAGTGTCGGCTGGATCCCGCACCACGGCCGGAGGTTGACCGAGCTCCGCCGATGCAACTGCGTCCAAGCCTGCCGCGCCAGTTTTCCAGGCAACACGCGCGCCAGTGGTGAGTTCAAGCCGTCGTACGGGTCGTACCCGCGCCAACCGCGCGACGTGCCGTACTCGTGCAACTGCTGCCAGACGTCGCGAAATCGTTTGCTATCGGTGGCGACCGCCTTGGACATCTTCGGGGGATTCATCAGCAGTTACAGTTCAATCGCCCGTCCTGTCCGGATCGATTCCAACACCGCCAGCGTCGCCCGCGTGCTCTCCACAATCTCTTCCAGCGGAATCGGCATCGGCCCGCCCGTTTTCACGGCGTGCACGAACTGCCTCACTTCCTCCGCCTGGCCCTTCTCACGAAAATCGTCTTCGATCAGATGCTTGCCGCCGGCGAACACTTCGACGTGTTCCTTTTTCAATGTTGCGTCAGCGACGTTGAAATAATCGATTGACCCCACCGATCCGTCAGCGAACCGAAGCGCGACCTGCACGTTCTCCCCGCCAAATCCCTGCGCGAACACCGACACCACTCGTGATCGCGCCGTAAACCGCAGGAAGTCGATGAAATGGCACACCTCGCCGAGAATACGTCCGCCGCCCGTCTCGGGGTCGTTGACCCAATGGTCCGCCGGCAACGGCTGCACGCTCACGCGGTAGCGCATTACCAATGGCCCCGCCAACTCGTGCGCGCGCGCGGCAAACGGCGCAAACCGCCGATTGAACCCCACCATTAACCGCGAATTGCCGCTCTTCTGGATGGCGCCGGTAATCTCGTCGAGTTGCTCACTGCGCAGACACAGCGGCTTCTCGCAAAACACCGTCTTGCCCGCCTGCAACGCCTCGACGACGATCTCCGCGTGCAAATCATGCCGCGTCGCGATCAGCACTGTGTTCACCGCCTTGTCCGCCAGCACGCCGCGCCAGTTGGTCGTGCTGGTTTCAAACCCAAATTTCTCTTTCGCCTTTTCCGCTTTCACGCCCGTGGCCGTGCACACCGCACGCAACGTCACGTCCCCGTTCGCTTTGAACTGCGGCAACAAGACTCCCTGCGCGTAATTTCCGGCGCCAATCACGCCGAGCACCACCGACGAGTGGCGGGCAGCCGACGAGGCGCTCGTGACCATCGTTTCCCGTTTCGCTCCTCGCCCTTCTCCGCCCGTGTATTTCAGAAGCACGCCCACAAATCGCTCTTCCGTCTTCCCCGTGATCAACTCGTAGGCCTTTGGCGCGTCCTCGATCGCGAAGGTATGCGTTGTCAGCGGCGCGACATCCACCCGTTTGCTGGCCAGCAACTGGACGAACGCTTCCATGTTCCGCTGCTCGGTCCAGCGCACGTATCCAATCGGATAATCCACGCCCTTTTCTTCGTAGAGCGGATCGTACCGGCCTGGCCCATAGCTGCGGGAAAGCTTGAATTCGAGTTCCTTCTCGTAGAACAGATCGCGCGGAAGCTCCATCCCCGTCACGCCGACCATCACCACCCGCCCCCGCTCGCGGCAAATCTTCGCGGCCAACTCAATCGGGTCGTTCGTCGGCGCTGCCGCCGCAATAATCACCGCGTCCACCCCGAACCCATTCGTCAACCGGGCCGCCACGCGCTCGATGTCGCCACTGGTGCGGGTCGCCACCGCGTCGCAACCACACCGCAAGGCCAGCTCGCACGCTTCTCCGGCGACATCGATTCCCAGCACAACGCAACCCGCCGCCTTCAAAATCTGCACGGTCAATTGCCCGACCAATCCCAGGCCAATCACGGCCACAGATTCCCCCAGTCGCGCATCCGCCTGTCGCACGCCTTGCATCGCAATCGCGCCGAGCGTGGTAAACACCGCCTGCTCCAGCACCACGCCCTCGGGCAGCTTCGCGCAGAGGTTTTGGGGGACCACAACCTCCTCGGCGTGGCTCGCGTAATCCTGTCCGCCGCACGCCACGCGGTCGCCGACCGACAATCCCGTCACGCTTTCGCCGACTTCGATAATCGTGCCCGCGCATGAATAGCCGAGCGCTTTCCATTGATCGAGTTGCGACTGGACCTTGCGCACCGCCGCGGAAAGACCCTCGCGCTTGACCGTCTCGACCACGCGCCGCACCAAATCCGGCCGCGACCGCGCCTTGCCGACCAGCGACTGCTGCGCGAGATTCACCGTCGCCCGTTCCGTGCCCGCGCTGACCAGCGAATAGGCGTTGCGGACGCGCACGCAGCCCGGCACCAGTGCTGGCGACGGCACGTCCACCAGCTTGATATCGCCGGTCTTGAAATCCTGGATGAGTTGTTTCACGGCTCCAGCAATCCTTTGGCTCGAAGTTCCTGGACGATCCCCAAAAATCGCTGCGTCTGCTCGCTGTTGCCCACGGTCACGCGTAAACAACCTTTCATCTGCGGGACGGAGTCCTTGTTGCTGACATAGACGTTCCGCGCGGCGAGCGCCTTCACGGCGCGGGCCGGCGCCTGTACCTGCCAGATGATGAAATTCGCCTGTGTGTTGTGGACGACAAATCCGAGTTCCTCCAGTCCGTCAACGGCCAGTTGCCGCGCGTGACGGCATTCCGCGACCGTCTTCTCCATGTATTCGAGGTCTTCCACCGCCGCGTGCGCGGCCACCTGCGTCAGACCGCTGACGGCCCACGGTGCCAGCACCCGACCCAGGATGTCCAGCACGGCCGGCTGGGCGACGACATAGCCGCACCGCATCCCTGCCAGGGAAAACGCCTTGGACAGCGTCCGCAAGACCAGCAAATTCGGGTGCGTCTCGATCAACCCAACGCTGCTCTCGCCAAAGTACTCGACGTACGCTTCATCGAGCACGATCAGCGCGTCCGGCCGCTTCTCCAACAGCGCGCGGATCCGTTCCCGCGGATAACCGACACCCGTTGGGTTGTTCGGGTTCGCGAGATAAATGATCTTGTGCGTACCACCCTTGGCGAGCAGTTCCTGGAAATCGGGTGCAAACGGCTCGCGGAATTGGAACGACTCGATCCGCGCTTGTTGCACTTTGCACTGCACCGAGAAGACCGCGTACACCGGCGACACGATGAGCACCGGGTCGTCCTTGGTCAGAAAGGCGCGCGCAATCAACTCCATCGCCATGTTCGACCCGTTCGCCACGAGCAGGAAATCCGCCGGCACGTTCAGGTACCGACCCAGCGACTCCCGCAACGCCGTGCACACGCTGTCGGGATACCAATTCAGGGTCGCGTCCTCGGCGACGGCGGCGCGCAAGGCCGTGAGTACCCGCGGGGACGGCGGGGCCTGGCATTCGTTCAGGTCCATTTTCAGCACGTCCGGGCCGCCGGCGACAGGCTGAACGGCATGATAGCCGTCCAGTGCCGCGACGTGCGGTGGTACCCATTTGTCTGTCGGGAAAGTGGTCATCCGTGGAACTCTTTTCGTACGGGTTCGTGTGCCTGACGTTCGATTTGGCGTTGTACGCGCAACCAGTTTACCTTTTTGGCGCAATTGCGCAACGCTTTCGGGAGCAGTTTGCGCACCCGCGGGGCCGTGTTCGCGCGGAAGTTCGAGTCCGCCGCATGCAAATCCGTCAGGTCCTGCGCCGGCCCGAACAGTTTGCGGGTTGCCCGCCGCAGCACCTCCGGCGTCAATTCTCCGGACGCTTCCGGAAATTCCACACAGGCGCGGCCCACGTCCACCGCGTAATGCGCGTCGCTCCCCGCCTGTGCAGGAAGCCCGCGTTCGCGCGCCAGCCTGGCTGCCGACTCGTTGCGGTCAGCCGGCTCGTAACCGTTGCATACTTCGATGGCGTCCACGTTCCGCAACAGTTCCTCGTCGATGCCGCCACGCAACAGTCCTGACGTCGGATGGAACGGATGCGGCAACACCACGAAACCGCGTTGTGCCCGGATTTCGTCCACGGCTTCTTTCCATTCTCGAGCGGTGATTTTGCGTTCGAGAAACAATCCGATGACATGCGCCCCGCCTTCCAACGAGACTTCCGTACCCACGATGACGGCGAGACTGCGGTTCTTGTCACGCGCGCGCAACGCCCCTTCGATCTCGTCGTGGTCGGTGATCGCCAGGTGCGTCAGGCCGCGACGCAATGCCTGTTCAAGCACCACGTCCACCGCCGCGAAACTATCGTGCGAGTAGCGCGTATGGCAATGGAGGTCGGCGCGAATCATGGTTTCACCAGCGATACCACATTCCGGATTTTGCCGCTGGGCTCGGGTTGAATATGTTCGACCAGTTCAAAATCGATTTTGACGGCGTCGCCCAGAAACCGCGCCAGTTTACCGCGCAGTTCGTCGGTCTCGGCGTCGCTGAACGTGCCGGTCGGTACGATGCGCACCACCACGGCGTTCGGCTCGGTTTGCACGACCTGGAACTGCCGCACTTTGTCGTATGTCTCGAACAACGTGTAGAAGCGCACCGACGGAATATACTTCTGCTCGCCCGTGACAATCGTGTCGTTGACGCGTCCGAGAATGCGGTCGATGCACGGCAGCCCGCGCCCGCAACCGCACGGCTCCTTCGCTGGAAGGGCCAGATCGCCGAGATCGTATCGGATCAACGGCGTCGCGTGGTTGACGAGGCCCGTACCGATCATTCGCTGGCCGGCGTCACCCGTGGCGTTCGGCAACGGCACCAATTCGAGGATCCCCCCTTCGCCGTTGACGTGGAACACGCCGCGCCGCTCGCATTGGCAGGCGGTGACCACGCGCTCGTTGCTCCCCCACCAGTCATACACGGGACATTGCAACACGCGTTCGATGACCGACCGCATCTCCGGCGCGAGCGTTTCGCTGGAGCACAGCACGGCCTGCGGCGCATGCACGCGGAGTCCCTCACTGGCCGCAAACTGGGCGAAAATGTAGATCGACGACGGATAGCCGCGCACAAACCCCGGTTGGTAGTGGTTGAATTGCTCGACGTAGGCACGCAGGTTGGCGGGCTTCATGTCATACACGCTGAAAAACAGCGTGTGCGTGCGCCAGTCCAGACGCCACAGTGGATCGGTTGGACGTTTGGGGATGTAATGACGGAACGCCGCGATGCGCGCCCCGGTGCGATACCCCGCCCACCGCCAGAGCCGGATCGAGTGCGCCATCTCGCAGGCTTTCTGCTCGGCGGTGAGGAAAAACCGCAACGGTTCGCCCGTCGATCCGCTCGTGTGATCCTCGATGAGGCGGTCCTTGTCACTGTAGCGATGAAAGAATTGATCCGGATTCTCCCGCAACTGTTGTTTCTCCAGCACGGGAAGACGGGCGAGATCGGACAACTCATGAAAATCATCCGGCGTCGCGCCGAGCGTTTGGAACAGCGACTGGTAATACGGCACGTTCTGCGCGGCGTCGCGGAGCAGCCAGCGCAGTTGCGCCATCTGTCGCGCCTGAAATTCATCGGCGGACAGCCACTGGGTCCGGCGCATCTCGCGCCAATACCGCCAATTGCCCTGGAGGTAGCGACGGACCACGCCGGGTTGTGCGCGAGAGGCGATCATGATTTCAACTCCACTGGTGTCTCCCGTTCAATAGGCCCCACGACCGCGCACCACGACCGAGAAGGTCCGCGCCATCAGATAGAGATCCAGCCACACGGACCAGTTGCGAATGTAATAGGTATCCAGTCGTTGTTGGACCTCCAGATCGCCTTCGCTGCGGGCGGTTACCTGCCACAGACCGGTGACTCCCGGCAACACGCGGTGCCGCAATGTCCGAAACTTTTCGTCGAAGGCCTGCAAATGATAATTCGGGAACGGCCTCGGCCCCACCATGCTCATTTCACCCACGATCACGTTCCAGAGTTGGGGAAGTTCATCGAGGCTGAACTTGCGCAAAAACGTTCCCACAACGGGGAGTATCCGCGGATCGTTCTTCAGCTTGAAATACCGCTGCCACTCACTCCGCGCCTCGGGGTCCCGCTCCAGAACCTTCTCCAACCGCTTATCCGCGTCGATATACATCGTACGAAGCTTCCAAGTCCGGATGCGGCGGCCTTCCAGTCCCTCGCGTTCCTGGCCGTAGACCGGATTTCCCGGGCTCACCAGCCGAATCCACGCCATCAGCGCCAGAAGCAGCGGCGAGAGCAGAATGATCAGCGGGATCGCCACCACCAGATCGAGAGTGCGCTTGACCCAACGATTACTGGCGATGAGCAGATTGTGGCGAATCTCCAAACCCAGAATCCCCCCCACGTCCCGCGCCACGATCCACAAGCTGGCCAGGCCGGCCAGGTCCGGGATCACCATCATGTGTGGGAAGCAATCGCCATATTCCTGATGGATATCAAACATTCGCTTGTTGGACCCTTCGTCCAAGGCCACGATGCAATACGGTATCCCACGCGTCCGCCCCAGTTGCCAGGCCCGCTCCAGCCCGCCCAGAATCGGCACACCCTCGATCTCCGTCTCGCCGGAAGGGGTGTCGGTCAGAATACCCACCGGTTTCAATCCGAGTTCGGATTGATGCAAGAGGATGTCGATGACCCGGCGGGCTGTCTGTCCCGAACCAAAAATCACCACGGACGATCCCCACCAGGGTCGTTGGGCGCAGAAATACCGCACCAGGGCGCGCCCACACGGCACCAAGGCTAACGCGATGAGCCAGGCAACACCGATGACCAAGCGCGAAATGAACAAGAATCCCAGCATGGTATACATGCCCGCCACCGCGGTCATGAACGCCCATGTCGTCCCCACCGTCGTGCGCCTCAATTCCTCCACCGGCGTAAGGAAAATCCTCGCGGTGACACCGGCCCCGCGGTACAGACCCTGAATCGCAAACGCCATGACCCAGATAAAAAGTCCGGGCCATAACCGCAAGTATTGGGGATAATCGAAGGGGCCCAACGACATGTATCGAACCATCATGCCGATCCCCCAAGCCACGGCCAGACTCAAGAGATCGGTCATCACCAACAAAAACATCATGGCCCAGGGCCGGGTGGATCGCACCATGCGGGAAAGTGTCGGCGCTTGCCGCCGATCTCCCGCGGACGCCTCGGGCAAACTCGTGGGAAGTTTGTCCGGATTCTCTTCCAAGGAGGGTTTCGCGCCCATCATCGTCAGTTCCTAATTTGCGTTCACGCGACGGTTATCGGCTCCCCCCAGCAGTTGCCATGTGACCAACCAGAGAAAGCGCGGGTTGTTCTTGAAATAGCGTCGCCACAGCCGACGCGGATCCATGAGCAGGCGGAACAGCCATTCCAAACCGCATCGCTGCATCCATTGCGGGGCCTGTTTGACCCGGGCCGAGTGAAAGTCGAAAGCCGCGCCGACCGCCAACATCACGGCCTGCACGCGGTCCCGATGGCCCGCTACCCAGAATTCCTGTTTGGGGCAACCGAGCCCGACGAAAAGAATGCGTGCTCCCGAAGCGTTGATCGCCTGTACGACCGCGTCGTCCTCCTCGCGTGTCATCGGCCGAAACGGCGGTGAATAGGCATAGGTAATTTGGAGTTGCGGAAACTGCGCGCGGTAGCTGGTCTGCAATGTGTCCAATGCCTCCGGCGTTCCGCCATACAATCCAACCGGGATGCCTGCCGCAGCCGCAGCCGCGCACACAGCAAGCGTCAGGTCCGGTCCATACACTCTCGCTTGGTTTTTCAACCCCAATCGCCGTAGTACCCATACCAACGGCATGCCATCCGGCGTCACGAGATCAGCGGCATTCACTACCCGCTGGAAATCTTCCACATCATGGGCTTCCATCACCATGTGGACGTTGCAGGCGCAAATGTAGCGCGACTCGCCCGCCTGCGCCCATTGCAGGATGCGGGCCGCCGCGTCGGCATAACTCGTCACGTCCACCCGCGTGCCAAGTACGAAACGATGTTGGAGATCGGTCATCACAGCGTGTGGTATTCCATGGTCACTCGTATCATAGGGCATCTAGAATAGCAATTGGCCTACCAGACGACACAGCGCATAAACATTCCAACCCATTGATTAAAAAGCTGTTCCGTTTTGCCGCCAACACGAAAGGTCAGATTGGCGACCCGCGTTCGCCTGTTTGTCGAGGATAACCCTGGTCGAACCGGCAAAGAACCCCGGAAATTTCACCCGGCGACCCTTGGGGCTACGCCATTCTCCGCAGTCGCCAACGGGCCGATTATGAAACCTTGACTCCCTTCATCGACTTCAACTGCGTTTCGATCCGCGTGTACGCGCGGGCCATGCCGTCTTCGAGACAAATCTCCGGTTCCCAACCCAGAACTTTGCGAAGTATCGTATTATCGGAGTTGCGACCGCGCACGCCCTACGGGCCGTCCACGTGCTTTTTTGTTCACCGTGATGCCGGCGATCTTCACCGCCATGTCCGCCATTTGATTGATGGTCACCATCCGGTCCTGGCCGAGATTGAGCGGCTCATGGTGGTTGGAACGCATGAGCTTGTAAATGCCGTTGACGCAATCGTCGATGTAGCAGAACGACCGCGTTTGCTCGCCATCACCGCAGGTCGAGCACCTCGAACTCGTCGGCGTCGGTCGGGGAATACTCGGGACATTTCAAGTCCACGCCCCGCACCCAGTAGCCTTTGCCCTTCAGAAAGGTCACGAGATGATGACCAATAAATCCACCGACACCTGTTACGAGCACTTTTGTTTGCTGTGTCATTTATGTCCCTTCAGTCGGTTCCACCACGCAAATCTCTGGGGTGGTAATGCAGAATCTGGAAAAGCATTCAACCGTCATATATGCGTCTGGCGAACTGGTTTTGCCGCTTCCGCCCTCACCGATGTATTTCGTCAGTGCCCAACCCTGCTTCCCATGCGAAAACCAACGAACTACCCGTTCGATTAACCGTTCCGTAATTTAACAGGCAAAGCCACGTAATTCAAGGGTCGTTTGCCGTTTCGAGCCGCGAAAGTGCGCCCGCTTGGAACACCGCTGCGGAATGCGGTCCAAAGTTCTCCTGAAACGACGCTGGCCAGCCCCTTGCCAGAAATCGGGTGTCTGGCGCCGCATCGATTTTATTACAGAAGGGCTAGGGAATGGTTGGGGCAAAGTGATTTGCTGTAGGTCTGGTCATTGCTGCATTCGTAAAAGAGGGCCTGAGTTCACTCATGTGCCAGACCAGTACCAGCAGACCAATCAGAAACATGTGCTCCGGCAGTTGGATGTCGAACGAGCCAAAAACAAACGTGAAATGAATGGGGATCCAGACCAACTGGATGGCCAGGAAGATCGCCACAGGAAGCAGGGGCGTGCCACGGCACCGATGAACGCATTTCACAGAGCCGATCGCCGCGGCGATCATGAGCGCATAGAACAGGACCAGCCCCACAACTCCGGCATAGCGAATGGTGGTCAATGGGCCGTTGTGCAAGGCGCCGGTCAGCGTGAGCCATTCCGTGGAGCCGCTCTTGCCCCAGAGCAGTTCATAGTCGGTCTCACTGACCCCAAACCCGTCGCCGATCCACCAGTTCTTGATGGCGCCTTCGTCGATCACCTGGCGCCACCAATCGAAGCGCGAGTTACTGGTCTTGACCTCCTGTGCGATGGGTTCGGCCCACTGACCGGGCAGGAACGAAAGCGCGCGTTGCGCGGGCAAAGGCAATTCATAGAACCGCCCCTGACCAAAGATCAGAACTCCGACCAGCAATGTGCCGATCAAGCCTGCCAAGACCACTTCGCGCCAGCCACGGTGCAACCAAGACGCCACCACCAACGAGGCACAGGCGAACAGCAAACCGTTGCGGAATCCCGAGGCCAGCACGGCCGCCATGCCCAACCCCAGCATATAAAACCGCCAGCGCAGTGGATTGAGCAACGCCCGCGGCGGGTAATAGGCCGACAGAAACTGCACGAGCATCAGCCCAAAGGGCCCCAGCGCCTCGAATCGCCTGACCTGCGTTTCGGCCGCAGCGAAAGACGTCACGTGGAGCCCCCCCATATATTCTGAGATGTCGACGTTACCGTAGAGAAACCAGACGTGCGGTGTGATGGCGGGGAAGATGTACACCACGACGGCGATCAACGTAGAAAAGCTCATACCGGCCATCAGCCACAACGGAACCCGGGTGACAGTCCTGTAGGAGTCGGGCAGATGCACAATCACCCAATAGGCACACCAGGCAATAAAGATGTTAAAGTACGGTCGCGCTCCCATTGTTTCCGCACCGAGCGAGCGCAGGCCAACGGGGTGAACCAGAAACGTCACCACCATGTACGCACAGTTAAGGGCCACGAGCGCGCCCAGCACACCCCGCGACAACCGAGTGGTCCGGCCGACGGCGCACTGGGCGGCATACGAACAGGCGGCCAACAAGACCACAAGGTCACGGACCTCCAGGGGCACACGAAGCGCATTGATGGAGCCCTGGAAGCACCAGCCGACGACAATCAACAGCCAGGCACTGCGTTGCGTTTTTGCGACCACAAGGATCGCCAGCGCCATCCCCGCCAACGCAGCAAGCCTGAATATGTGCTGCGTCGCGATCCAGTCGGAGATGACAAAGGCAACAAGAACGGCGACCGCCACGGCGATCCAGCAATGGATCGTCTCGATGGCCTCCTCCCGGTTGTAGGGGATTTCGGAAAACTTCATGGCACAAGCACCATTCGTGTGATTAAGGCATTTCAAAACCAAACCGGCAACTCATTTGGCGCTGTCCTAATTTGGAATTTCCGCTGGTTTTTCAGTGTCGCAACCAGTGAACGAACCGTTTTGGGGCAAATGCCAAAAGGACAAACTCTCCTATGACCAACGCAATGGCCAAGCCGACCCCTAATCGTGCCTATGATCTCTTGAAGCGACTCTGTCCAAGTGCCTGTATTCGAACGCTTGGATTGCATATGTGACCAGCCAGCCTCGCCCTTTGCTTGCTAACCCCGATTGTGCGCGCATATCTTAAACCCAATCACGCTGAGTCGCAAGCCTCGCGTTAAACCGGCTGACCTAATCAGGCGCCAGAGCAACAATCTGTCAGATCATGCCCCACGCGTCGGCGATAAAGAGCTTGCTGGGAAGCACGTCGCCAGCTACAAAACTGCGCATGAAAGTCTTTGTCACCGGCGGGGCCGGCTATGTGGGAAGTGTTTGTGTCGAGGAACTGCTGAATGCGGGTTACCAGGTCACTGTTTTCGACAACTTGAGCGAAGGACATCGGGCTGCGATTGATCCGCGCGCGGAGTTTATCGAAGGCGACCTGGCCAATCGGTCCGTGGTGCAGGAGAGTTTCCAGCGTGTGCGACCCGACGCGGTAATGCATTTTGCGTCGAACACGCTCGTTCCCGCCAGCATGGTCCATCCCGGCCAGTACCTCGGTGACAACATCTCCAACGCCGTGAACCTGCTGGATGCGTGTGTCGCGGCGGGCACGAAACATTTCGTGTTCTCCTCCAGTTGCGCCGTTTTCGGGGTTCCCAAGACTGTTCCGATCACCGAAGACCTGCCCAAAGAGCCGATCAATCCCTACGGCGAATCCAAATGGATGGTCGAACGGATCCTGGCATGGTATGAGAAGCTCTTCGGCATTCGCTACGTCTGTTTGCGCTACTTCAATGCCGCCGGGGCTTCGGAGAAGTTCGGTGAACATCATCGCGAAGAAACGCACTTGATCCCCAATGTCCTCAAAGTGGCGCTCGGCCAGAAGCCCGCCGTCGATATCTACGGCACGCAGTATCCCACTCCCGACGGCACGTGCGTCCGGGATTACGTGCATATTATCGACCTGGCACAGGGGCACCGGTTGGCGCTCGGCGCGACCCGGTCCGACGTGTTCAACCTCGGCAGCGGCAACGGTTACTCGGTGAAAGAAGTCGTCGAGATGGCCCGCAAAGTCTCCGGACGCCCCATCAAGGCCGTGGAACGTCCACCCCGGCCCGGCGACCCGCCGAAGCTGGTGGCCGATTCGACAAAAGTCCGCAAGGTGCTCGGCTGGAAGCCGCGCTTCGATTCGGTCGAACCGATCCTCCAAAGCGCGTGGCGCTGGCACCTCGCACACCCGAACGGTTACGAGTAGGATCGGGATAACCAGCTCGTCGGACTCACCCCCGGGAGAACCGGGCGTCGTGGCGCGGCGGACAATGAGGTGGTCATGCGTCGAATGACAATCTATTTCGAACCGTGGGGACTGGGCGACGTGCTGATTGCCGCGGCGATTCTCCGCGAAAGGCCCACCGACTCGGCTCTCGCCTGCAAGAGCCGTTGGCACCCATTGCTGCGGGCCATTTTACCCGTGGAAGTCGACCTACTGGCTGTCGAACTGCCGTACACGACCAACTCGCGGCGCAACGCGTTCGATCTTGGCGCGATCCACCCGTTGGTGACGAATCCTTGTGACGTGCTCAACATCCGCGGTGACATTCGAGACCGTCGTGCTGCTCGTCGGTTATTTCCCGGGGGCACCATCCGCTTCAGCGGCTGGCGTGAATTCTTGCCACATTATTCGCGGGTCTTCGACATCCCCTACGCGGCTGGGTGGCTGACCGTCCGCAACCATTATGTGGCCTGGGCCGAGTTGGCCGGCGTGGTGTATGAAGGCCTATCGTCGGCCTGTCGCCAGCGTCAACGAAACACACCCAACAATGGGCGCGTAGTCATTCACGGGGGCTCTCACTGGCGAGCCAAGCAATACCCGGACGTGATCGCGCTGCGCCAAGCGCTGCAACAGAAGGATTACGAGGTCCACATCGTCATCGGCCCCAACGATCCGTTGCCACCCGCCCTGAATGAAAACGACGTAGCGCGTCTTGTTGACCAGCCTCTCATGAACACGTTCGGCGCGGCCCAATTCGTGGTCACCAACGATTCGTCCGGGCTGCATCTGGCCGCGCTGCTCGGCTGCCGCACACTGGTGATCGCGCGCGCTGTCAATATCGCCGAATGGCTTCCGCCTGTGGCGCGCTTTATCGCCTCGGCGAAGATGCCGCGCGGTTACCGGCCGGACCCGCGGCTGACCACCGACCAATTGCTGGAAGATTGGCCCCGGGCCGAGGAAGTCGTCGAGGTCCTGCTTAGATCTTGGGATAAGTAACTGCCGCTTCAAACGGTACCAGTAGTTGAGACCGAAGAACCCTGCCTGCGGTACCGCATGCCCATCGATCTGCTGCTGACCGCGTTCGCGGGCGTGACTTACTGTGAGTGGTTGTCCGGCCGGTTACGCGCAAGCAATTCATCAAAAACGGTAACCATCCGCTGACCGTAGTGCGCGATGGTGTAGTAGTTGGCGTACTTCTGTTTGTTGGCTTCGGACATGCGGGCGCGGAGGGCCGGATCGTTGGCCAGTGTGACGATTTTCTCCGCCAGGTCTTGGGCATCCTGTTCCGCAACAAATAATCCGTTTACGCCTTCCTCCACAACTTCAGGAATCGCCGCCCCCCGTGTGGTGATGACCGGCAGCCCCACCCCCATCCCCTCGAGCAACACCAAGCCGAATGTCTCGTAACGAAAATCTGTCGGAAACACGAGCACGTCGCTTCGCCCAACAATCTCCCATTTGTGGTCGCCTGTCACCGTTCCCGTAAACTCCACACAGGACGACAGGCCGCGCTCCCGCACGAGGCGGTCGGCTTCCGCACCGTCTCGATCGGCCCACCACGCGCCCGCGAACACGAAATGGGCTTGGGGACAACGCGCCCGCACCAATGGGATCGCATCAAGGATGACAAACACACCCTTCTCACGCACCAGATTACCGGGATACAGCACGGTGAATCGGCCGGGTTGCTTTGTCACCGCAGGCAACGGGTTGGGCACTTCGATCCCGGCGGGAACGACGAACACCCGGTCTTCGCGAAGATGACCCAGAAAATTGAACCGCAGGCATTGGCCCGGCACCGTCGCCGCCGCCGCGCCGTCGATCACCCAATCAATCAGCCGCTGTAGCCAGCGCGGCGAATTGTCGCGAAATTCCGGCAGGTTGTTGCCGTGGCCGTACAACACGACGGGCACGCCAAACGCGCGGGCCATCGCGAGGAACAGTGTATCCTTGAGAAAAGCGCTGCGGTTGGGCGAAACCGGGTAGAACACAAACTCGAACCGCTGACTGGCAAGGTGGTAGAACTCGCTGGCGAGTTGGCGCGCCAGCAGCGCCAGCTTCCGCCAGCGGAAAACTTCCAACTCGCGGTAGTCCCGCACGACATTCAGGTTGATGAAGGTCACATCAAACCGCTCGGGAAATGAGGAGCGTAACAGAGCCTGGTATGTGATAGCCGGGCCGTAAATGGGCGGCGGCAAATAGCCCAAAACCAGCAGGCGCGGTTGTCGGCTGGACCGGGAGGCCTTCCGAATCCGCCAGATGCGCTTCGCTCGGTAATACCAATTGACCAACCCGGCGAACGGTCGCCACGAGAGGAACTTCGGCAAGCCGCCTGTTGGCCAGTACTCGCGTTGAATCCGGTCGGTATCCGACCACGTCCGTTGGACAGCCGCGACGGATTTGGCGTCGGCATGCACGCGAATCTGACCGCGCAGCTCGGGCACGTACACCAATTGCCCGTGACGCGCCATCCGCAGCCAGAGTTCATAGTCGAAGGCGTTATCGTATTCGAGGCGTAGCGGACCGGTTTTTTCGAGGAGCGAGCGGCGAAAGAACACGGATTGCTGCCCGATATAATTGATGCCGTACAGCAGCACGCGATAATCAAACGGAATCCCGTAGAACATTCGGATGTGACCACCATCCCGATCAATAATCCGCACATCACCGTATACCATGTCCGCACCCGTGCGCTGCAACGCCTCGACCGCAATGCGGACGGCGTGGGGACTGATCGTATCGTCAGAGTTCACCCAGGCCAGGATTTCGCCCGTGGCCATCGCAAAACCCTTGTTGAGCGCGTCCACTTGGCCGTGGTCGCGTTCCGAGATCCAGCGGATGCCCGGCGCGACACGAAGGATGTCCACCGATCCATCCGTCGATCCCCCGTCCACCACGATGTGCTCGATGGCCGGATAATCCTGGGCGCGGATGCTCGCCAGCGTTCTTGGCAGAAACTGCGCTTGGTTGAACGACGGTGTGACGATGGTGATCTTGGACTCGGCCATAAAGGTGGACCATCGTAACCAGAGGGGCCGGCAATGTCCAGTTGCCACACGCAACACTCGATGGTCGCGCTGGTGCGGCAGTCGATCTTCAGCCGACCGGCGGGCTACGGAGACGCCCATGACGCCAAACGACTCGCGGTCGATCCCACCATGCGGCAGGTGGTCGGCGGACGAGCCCCGGGGCGCACGACGGCGTCGACCAGCCAGATGGGGCGCTTCGAGACCGAGGTGTTGACACAACCAGGCAACCTGACGGTGTCGACGAAGCTGTCCGGGAAGTGGATTGACCGGCTGCGGGAACACAAGTCGATGCCGGAACTCATCCTGGACCATGGACAGTTCGGTCAGAGAGACCTATGGCGAGCAGGAAGGCACGGCATACAACGGGCATTTCGGCTGCACCTGCTAGAACTGTCCGAAAGTCCGCCCGGCGTAAGGGAGATTCCGTGCCGTCAGGCGGGAATTGGCTTGAAATCAATGTCGGACGTGGCATGCTCGCGACCAGTCAGCCTGAAAAAGCAAGACGGTCGTGGGCTTGGGTCATAGTGGGGAATGTCGACTTACCTGACCCAAGCTCGTGACGAGTGCGCCGTCAGCGCTCGTTCCCCTCGGTAGGAATAGGATCAAGTCTGACGCCCGGAGCGGGGGACTGTCAAAGATGTTTCGATGTTGATTAATGAGACTCAATGGCTCGCGATGGTCGCGGCACGTAAGTTATCCGGGAAATGTCGGTTTAGAACGCTAATTCGATGAATTTTGCCGAAATCAGATTCTGGGAGCTGCTGTTCGCAGGGTTGGCATGTATTCTTGTGTTGCGAATGCTGCTGGCGGGTGCGAACGCGCTGCCGGAGTGGTTCGACAAGACAGCCCTCTTGAGCCTGGGATTGTTCCTGCTCGGATGTGTCAGTTGGCTCACGCTTTCGATCTTCTTGGTTGTCGCGGTGGGCACCTATGTTGGGTTGTGGTGGGTCCTGCAAAAAGACGAGGCGCGGCGCTGGAAGTATCTATTTGTGCTGATTCCACTGCAGTTTCTGCCGCTATTCTATTACAAATACGCGAATTTTGCCGTGAATCAGGTCTTGAACCTGGAGATGGGTTTTCTGCGAGGGCTGGTGATCCCGGTGGGTATTTCGTTTTACACCTTTCAGAAGGTGGGCTTTGCCATCGACACGCTGCATTTTCGCAAACCACTACCGCGCTTCCTGGAGTATTTGAACTTCGTCGCGTTCTTTCCGCAAATCGTTGCCGGCCCGATCGAGCGGCGGCAGAACCTGCTTCCGCAAATGGAGGCGTTCCGGTTTCGGTGGCTGCCAAAGTCGATCGATGAAGGCATCGGGTGGATCGTATTGGGCCTGTTTTTCAAATGCTGCCTCGCTGACAACCTTGCGCTCCACTTTGATGCCAGTTCACAGACTAATGCGTATCGGATCTGGCTGGCCAACGTGGTGTTCGGGCTGCGAATCTATTACGATTTTGCTGGGTACAGCTTGGTGGCTGTGGGGTTGGGCCGGTGTCTCGGGATCAACCTGACGCTAAACTTTACCAGCCCCCTTTGCGCGACCAGCGCCACGGAGTTTTGGCACCGCTGGCACATCACCTTGAGCCAATGGTTTCGGGATTATCTCTACATCCCTCTCGGTGGGAACCGGGCGCGGTGTTGGTCACTTCTTGTAGCTTTGGTCTTCGTCGTCTCCGGCATCTGGCACGGGGCAGGATGGAACTTCGTGTTGTGGGGCGCACTGCACGGCGGATTTCTCATTGTGAACCGGAAGTTAGGGCCACTCGTGCGCCTGCCGGCATTTCTCGCCTGGTTGCTGACGACGTTGGCCACCTACCTGGCGTGGCTTTGCTTTTACGAACTTCGCACGGCGGTCCTGTTCACCAAGCTGGGGACCCTGTTCCATCCCACCGCCTACGGCATGTCAGCGCTGCGCGAAGCCGTTGCCTATCTGCAATCAGCCGACAGCCTCGTGTTGGTGTGCACGTTGGTGCTCGCGGCCTTCGTGCTGATCCTTGAATGGCGCTCGCTCGCCGCCAAAAACGAACCCTATGCTCTCCTGCGCCGACCCAAAATATTGGCAGCGCTGGTCATCTTGACGGTGATTCTAGCTCCGGACAAGCACAATGCCTTCATCTACTTCGCATTTTGAGGCGCAGATGCCCAAGCTCACCGTGAAACTTCTGGCGGTGGCTGTGGCCACATGGATGGCCTGTGCCGCCTACACGGCGTGGTGGAATCCAGAAATCCATTTCTACACGCAACTGTCTCGCCGACAGGATGAATGGTCGCAAAAGATGGACCGCGAGTATGGCCACAAGGTCGTGGTCTTCGGCGGTTCGAGTTGCATGTTCTCGATCAATGGCGAGCAGATGCTTGAGAAATATGGAATACCGACTGTGAACCGAGGACTGGGGGCGGGCGTGGGCGTTACAGTTATGACCCTGCATGCGTTGAAGGACCTGCGGGAGGGTGATACGTTGATCGTCTCCGTCGAGCCGGGATTGTTGACCGAGCCGTTTGCCATCCCAGACGAGGGTGTGCAATTGAGTTTTAGCACGGGACATTTCGACTGGGCGTACCGTGCGCAGTTGGGCCTGCCGGGGCATCCGGTCCTGCCGGCAATTCTGGCGCTTCGACCCGGCAGTTTTCATGCGTTCACGCTGGTCGGAAAACTGATCCACGGCCGTCCATTGTATGCCTACACCATCGCCGGGACTTCGCGTAGTGGCCTGGTTTCCACGCCGTATCGACCGCACGGAACCCAGTGGCCTGGCCATGGTCCATACTTGTCCGAGGACGCCCGGCAGTTGTTGGGTGCGTTGAGAGACTGGTGCGCGCAACGCAAGGTGCGGGTGGCATACTCGTTACCTTGGGCGTTTGCTGAGACTGAGCAGGTCGAAGAATGCAAACGCAAGAATCAGGACATTCTTCTTCAAATTGCGAACTTCATTCCCGTGCTCAAGGATGCGCAATGGGGTGTGCAGCCGCAAGCCGACCTTTATGCCGATAGTACGATGCACTTGACCGCGGAAGGCAGCCGGCTGCGGACGGACGAATTGGGTCAGGCGGTCAAACAGTGGGACGTTTGGTCAGCAGAGGAATTGCAGTTGATTGTCGACCGTCGTTCGGAAGACAAACCAACGATGCGGCAATCCGCATCTGTCCCAATTCATTCCGCGAATTGATCCAGTTTCCCGAGCACGACCGGAGACGATCGCCGAAGCCCAAGGGGCTCAAACCATTCCTGTAGCTTTAAAACGTCGCCGGGAGCACGAATCTGCACGTTGAGTTCGACGTTCTGCGTCAGTCCCGGAACCGTAAAATTGCGGAACTTCTCGACGCAATCGCCTTGCAGATTCGGCTTGTCAACCTTGTCAAAGGTGATACCGTCAGTGCTCGTCCGACTGCCTGATCAACGATAGTCGTGGGGCGTATGTCATATGGGAAATGTCGGGTAACTGCCCTACGGCACACGGCAACGGAGCGACTCAGAGAACAACTCATGAGAACCAAATCCTTTTTTCTCGGCGTTCTTTTTGTCGCTTGCGTCATATCCGTCTGCTCGATTGGCAGGATCTTCGTCGAAAAATCAGAGTACCGTTATCACTACAAGGGTGATGCCCTTTCGGAGCTGAACGCCTACACGGCCGGCTTGAATTTTTCGCGACATGGGTTTGCGAAGTTCCATTTCCTGCCAGCGATTGCGCGTTATGAAGATTCGCTTGACGCGCTCCAGAAGCAGCCGCTTTACACCCATTATCCGCCCGGACCCGATCTGATGAGCGGGGGCCTGCAAATACTGGGAATCCACGGTTTTTATCAGCAACAAGGGTGGTTGCTTTCTCTCAATCTGATCGCGATGCTCCTGCTCGCTTTCGCCATTCGCCGCCTGCTTCCCGCGGAACGAACCGTTGCGCCCTTCGTTCTTGTGTCCATCGCCATCACCAGCGTTTGGTTTGTCTGGTGGTCGGGCAACCTTCACCAATTCACCTATGGAGACCTCATCACGGCGTTCGCCGTCTGGGCGGTGGTCGGACAGAAAGACAGACTCTATCTTCTCGCGTGCTTCCTGGCGTTGTTCTTTTCCTTCGAGCCTGTTCCGTGGTTGTGCGTTGTCGGAATGTTCCTGGCCATCCAGAAGGTCACGGCCAAAACATGGAGTGTCAGGCGCGCGCTGGTCTTCCTCGCCGCCATGGCGGCAATGTTCTGTCTGTCTTTTGGGATCCACCTCTTCCAAAACGCCTGCTACTTTCATTCGCTCTCGGCTGCGATTGGTGATCTGAGGGCAGCTTATCAGCTCCGCGCTGGCGCGACTGCGACAAGTGCCGGTGAGTCCTATAGCATCGTGAAGCACATCACGAAGGCAGCGTACGCTTTGTTGTGGTTTTACGGCATGGGTGTTCTGATCCTGGCCGGCATCGGCCTGAAAACGTGCTTCAAGAGACGGCTGTGGTTGCCGGCGGTCCTATTGTGCGCCGGGTTGGCGTGGCCAATCGCGTTTCGTCAACACAGCATGGTGCATGCATTCACTTGGCGGCACGTGGGCGTTGGCTTGTTTGTGCTGGCGACCATCGGTTTTTTGAGTTTGTGGGAACAAGAAGCCAGGTGGAAAAAATCCATAGCCCTGCTCTTGTTGTTCGCGGCGCTTTTCCGCATGCCATTAGGCTGTGAAATGTCGAAGAATCGTTTGTTCCTCAGTCAATTGCACAAGGTCATCACCAGGACTGATTCCGCAACAATTGCCGACCTTGTCTATTTCTTGAAGGACAACCCCGAACACGCCTGCGGGAAAACAATCCTCATGGATGAGCTTGCTTTGCGTGGTCACGCCTTGCCCGATCAACCTGTATACACCATCGTAAGAAATGGAAAACCATTCACAATGGTTCGGGATGAACAGGGGCACTCGATTTGGTATCGTAACCTGCCCAAAGACAGAACGCCGGCGTTTCATGATTCCGTGTTCCCTTATCTGGATCCGGCCGGACCGTTCAACGAGATCCCGTATGCGCTGCGGGGTGTTGTTGAACCACGGACGTCGTTGTCGACAGCCGGCACGCCAGTCGAATTGATAATTACCGGAAACTCAAACAAAGCGCGTTATCGGTTGTTGCTGGCGTGTCTTCTCCTGCAGTAAGTGCGCCGAACCCAAACATAGAAGAGGATACAACTGTGACCCCGGAGCCCGGCAAAACTGCTCGTCCAGCGGCCAGAACTGTGCGCCCTGCGGAGCGCGTTCCGCGGATTCAGCTTACGGGCCTTCGCCGCGACGAAGCGGCTTCGGCCACGCCGGCGGGTACGTCCTTCCCCCACAGTCTGAAGGCGGCGGCCACAATTCTGGTGGGCGCTCCAAGTTCCTCTTCGGAACGCAGTGAAGGTGATGGGCAGGAATTTCTCCCTCCAATAATCCGCAAAATTTACGAGACGGATCGGATGTTGCACGCTCGCGGAGAACGACCATGACCTTTCGACAACGCATCACGCTGGATCGGCTTCTGGCGGTTCCGTTGGCCGTGACAGGCAACGCGTTTGTGCGGGTGCTGGGCCTGATTCTTCGTCGGGATCATTCGATCACCCCGGAAGCGACCCGCCAGATCGTCGTGTGCAAGCTGGTGGGCATGGGCAGTATCCTGCAAGCCACACCGTTGCTGCGGGCTCTCAAGCAGCGGTTCCCAGCGGCTCGCCTGACATTAGTGACGCTGGAGAGCAACCGTTGCTTGGCGGATCGTTTGCAAGGCTTGGACGAGGTGTTGTGTTTGGATGATCGCGGAGCGTTCCCAATGCTTTGGACGACATTGCGCATCGTCGTCAGCCTGATGTGGCGCCGCGTTGACCATTACTTCGATCTTGAGGTTTACTCGGGATTTGCCTGCCTGCTCGCTGTGTTCAGCCTCTCGCGGAATCGGCTGGGGTTCTACCGTCATTCGAATCGTTTCAAGAGGGGCATTTACACCCACCTGGTCTATTTCAACACGCGGATGCCGGTGCGGCGGATCTATCTGCAACTGGGGCGGGTCGGCGGGGTTCCGTCCGACGCCGATGCCCGTTTGAGCCCGATCCCTGTCAGTCCCTCGGAACGGCTGAAGTTGCGGGAGAAGTTGTCGGCGTTGGGGCTGACGCCGGGTAGCCGGTACATCCTCGTTAATCCCAATGCGTCTGATTTGCTGATCGAACGCCGTTGGCCCGAGGGCCACATGGTGCAAGCTCTGGCGCGATTGGCCGAGTTCGGGCATAACGTGGTCATGATGGGAGCTGCACCGGAGGCGTCCTTCGTGCAAAGCCTGCGGGATCGCGTGCCCGAGCCGGTGCGAGACCGCGTGTTCAACAGCGCCGGGTTGCTCTCGCTTGGTGAAGCGTTTGCTCTGATTGAAGGCGCAGCCTGCGTACTGACGAACGATACAGGGCCGATGCACATGGCGTTCGCACTGGGACGGCCTACGGTCTGTCTGACCGGCCCGGCAGACCCGGTCCATTATGGCATGGAGCAGCCGCAGATTGTGACCCTCTACGCCCCCGTCCCCTGTAGTCCGTGCATCTATGAAGTCGACGAACCGCCGTGCTATGGGAACAATGTCTGCATGCAGCGTCTATTGCCGGAGCTGGTCGTCCAGCAGGTACTCCTTCAGTTGGCCCAAGGCGCGCCGGCTCCCTCGACGCCACAGCCCCGCGCCGCTGGAGGCACGATTCGATTGCCGCTGGTGTGGGAGAACGATACCGGACAGCCGTTAGGGATGGTGGTGCGCAGTTCCGTCAGAGGGAAACCATGACGACGCCACAGCCATGCGAAGTATGCGGCGTGGCGTTCGGCGCGCTGATGAAGGTGGCAGCAGAAGCGGGGTTGCGGGAGAAACTGATCAAGATCGGAGCGAATGTCGTACGCCACGCTCGGCGGGTGATCTTCCACATGGCGGAGGTGGCGGCCTCGCGGGAACTGTTCCGGGCCATTCTGGAAGGGATTGGGCGGCTGAGGTTGCCCACACCGCTGCCGGACTGACGCCCGCCAGGCAGAAATCGCGGGAAGGAGAAGTGCCGCAGGCGGCGCTCTGTTCGCGCTCGGTCGAAAAACGGTACGGAACGGGATCAAGGGCAGAAGCCATCTCCCCGGAGTCAGAAATCCGGTCTTGGAGCCGAGAAGAAGATTGATGGCACTGTCAGAGCGGACACAATGTTGGTCAACGAGACTGAATGGACGCGCTTGTTGCAGAGCGTCAATCATATGGGAAATATCAGATAATGGGTGATGGTCCGATGAAAATCCTTCTCGTGCACAATCGTTACCAGATCCCCGGTGGCGAAGATATCGTCGTGTGCGCTGAAAAATCCATGCTGGAGGAGCGGGGACACGACGTCGCGCTGCTCGAAGCTGACAACACGGAAATCTCGGGGGCGATGGGTCAACTGAAGACCGGTGTGGGCGCCATTTACTCCCGGCACGGAAAACGTCGTGTCGCCATGGAGTTGGCGCGCTTTCATCCCGATGTGATGCACGTACACAATTTCTTTCCACTGTTTTCACCCTCGATTTATTCCGCCGCCCACGAGGCCGGTGTGGCCGTCGTGCAAACGCTGCATAATTACCGCCTGGCATGTCCCAATGCATTGTTCTTCCGCGACGGACATGTCTGCGAGGACTGCCTGGGCGCGACCTTCCCGCTACCCGGACTAATACATGCTTGCTATCGAGGCAGCCGACTGGCGACAGCGCCTGTGGTCGCGATGCTGGCCGTGCATCACGCTCTGGGAACTTGGCGGGAAGGGGTCGATGCGTATATCGCGCTCACTGAGTTTAGCAGGCAAAAATTGGTTGCCAGCGGGCTACCCGCCGACAGGATGTTTGTGAAGCCCAATTTTGTGCATCCTTCTCCCGCAATTGGGGACGGAAGCGGTGGTTTTGCGCTGTTTGCCGGGAGATTGTCGGGGGAAAAGGGAATCAGCACGCTACTTACTGCATGGAAACAACTGGCGGCGGAGATGCCGCTGAAAATAGTCGGGGAAGGCCATCTGGCCGGCATTGTGAAGTCGGCAACGGACGAATTGCCTGGAATCGAGTGGTTGGGAAAGGTCGCGCATGCCAAGGTGGTGGAGTTGATGCAACGCGCGTCGCTTCTCATCTTTCCGTCAATCGTGTATGAAAATTTCCCAATGAGCATCGTGGAAGCCTTTGCGGGGGGACTACCTTCGGTGGCGAGCAATTTGGGGGTGATGTCCTCGTTGGTGCGGCACCGGCAGACGGGGCTTCACTTCCGCGCGGGTGACGCCGATGACCTTGTCGCGCAGGTGCGCTGGGCCCGGTGTCATCCGAACGAACTGGGCGAGATCCGTCGGGCCGTGCGTCAGGAGTATGAAGCGCACTACACGGCCGAACGAAATTACGAGATCCTGATCAACATTTACCAAACCGCTCTTCAGCGGGTCAAACGATGAGCGACAAAGAGCTCATGCAGCCGTTGGTGCACCGCCACATCCCCGGAACGCGGAGTGGATGCCACCAACTACGACGGCGCGGCGGCTCGCATCGTGCACTGGGCGCGGGGGTGTAGTGCCCCCCTGAAGCAAGCGGCGAGTTAGCTCGAGCTCCTCATGACTGCGGCACCAAGAAATTTACGGTCTATTTCCAAAAGCCGTTCGCGTACCGTATCGATACGCTAGCGCAGCCCGAGCATCGCGCGTGGCTTGAGGTCACGCATCCAACGGTCCGCCGGCGCCATCGTCCGGCAGACGCGGTGAAAGACGCTACTGCGCGAGCCACGGCTAATAGGTAATCAGGAATCGCCAGTTGTTGTTGGCCCGGCCATCGGCCGACTGAACACTGTTGGTACCACCGGTGTTCCCCCCGGTTGTATCGCCAGCGCCCGGCGGAAAGCCGTTGCCACCCCCGCCATTTATCGGCGGAGGGACGATGACCATGTCGTATTGCGTGTTGGTACTGGCACCACTCGGGCCACTAACGATCAACTGGACAGTATTGCTACCGGGCATCGTGTATCGGTGAACCACCGTGAGTTCGGCCGCATTGGTCACGAAGCCGTCACCGAATCGCCAGGAGTGGTTTGTGATCGCACCGGCAGAACTGTCCGTAAACGTTACGACCATCGGCGCCGAGCCGTAGGTCGGCGTGGCGCTGAATGCCGCCACGGGCGCATCGGACACTGCTTCGCCCCGACCGATGTTCTTGGGGAACGTAATCGTACCCGGACCGAGAAGCACGGTGATGTCCGATGTGAGGACGCTCACCGTATCGACCGAGTTCGAGTACAGGTCAACGGCTTCGCTGTACCCCGCCGTTGTGACTATTTGCGTTGTGCCCTCATATGTCCACGCCAACGTCACTTCATTAGACCCTGAACCAAAGCTATACGCCAGCGCGTTCCCGTTTGATACCAGTCCCGAGAAGGGCAGATTTTGAATCCACGAGGCGGTGTATATGGCCGTACGTCCCGGAAGTTCCACAGATATGTTATAGTTTGTCCAACCTGAGGACGGGCCCTGACCGTCATACATAGGTGTATACAGTGCGGGACTGAGACAGAAAAGGTTCATCTCCGCCCCACCCGCCCGGAGCATGATAATCTCTTTGGCCAACCGCATCGGGTCGAGCGTAATCCAATTCGTCGTGATGACCGACGTCGGGGAGTTGGTAATCAGTTGTGGGTCGCTATACTCCATGCCCAGTTCGTCCACATGACAGGTGAAGTTGGATGGAACCCTCGTGTGGAGATAATTCATGAACTGGTCAGCCCGCAGGTCATTAGTGTCGCTATACCCGGCAAGCGCGTCTGACCGGGATGGGTCTATATCTGAAAACGTGTAATAGTGCCACGCCACCCCATCCACCCAGTTGGTCAAGCCAAAACTGATGTAGTTTGCCAAGGAGTTTGTATCTGGTGCCCACGACACCCACCCAATTAACTGAACACCATTAGTGCGGGCACCCTGCGCTGCCTTGAGGATGGCGATGTGCATTTCAATCGAGTTCGTGTTGGGGATGCCCGTGTTGGGGATATATGGAAACGGCTCGTTTTCCGGTTCGACGTAGGTCAACCCATTCGTCACACCGTTAACCACATGCCGCCAAGCCGGAGTGGAGTAACGAGCCACGAAGTTGCTGATGAAGTTGCCCTTGGCAATGGCGTACTGTGCCGTCGTCAGACTGGATGCCCACGGCGGGTCGCCCCACAGCATACATTGGGGGCCGTTGGCAGAACAGCCGTTCGTGCAGTAGGCGTTATCCTCCTTACTGCCCCATGATGGCCACACCACCCCGATCTGAGTATTGAAATTGGTGAGCCAAGCCATCTCTGCATCGGCATTCCCCCATTCCCAGTCATTAGACCCCAGTAATTGAATCTTTGACCATGCAAAACTGTATCCGTTTGTATCCTCTTCGTTCTGGTTACAGAACCCACCATAATGCCAATTGAAGAAATCCCGCATCGCGCCGATGCCCCACTGAGGATAATAAGCCAATTCAAAACCAGGATCCCATGCGTAACAATTGGAGTTAATATTGACTGCATTGGTTATCGTAATTGGGACTGAGGTTCCTACACCAAACCATGGCAATTGGGTCATAGCGGGAAGATTGGTTGGCAAATTCGTCTGTCCCTCCGTGCGGACCAGAGCGACCCAGAGAAACATGATCGCGAACAGTACGCGTTTCATCGTGGCCCAGCCCGGCGCGAACGCGTACTCTTCCGGGTTGGCGGGGTAAGCCTGTTCAGGCCGTCGACACCCGGGGATGCCGTCAGCACACTCGAACAGTGCGCACGCGAGTCAACGCTCATCATACACAAGATCGCAGCATCGTCATCCATGATCAACCCAGCGCCTGAGTTTCGACGAACAGCTCTTCTCGTTGACTCGGCGTCTTCCCCCTGTACTGCCGTTTGAATTCGTTCACAATTCCATCAACAAATGTTGGAGAGGCACAGCTCATGCATTGCAAAATGCCGCATTCTATATGCCAAAATCAACCGATCCCGTCGTCGGGGTCCCCCCGCAGAGAATTCATCCCTTCACTGCGGCAAAGGCGCTGATTTGGCTCGGTTCTGACAACGGACATCGTGAATCCCCTTACAAACTGGCTGCCGCGAGCCCGCTCGCCTTCGTCATGCCACGGGAAACATCCCGTCCGACAGGCCCGCACTCGCATTTCTTGGAAAGGCGGCTCCGGGGCAGCACCACAAACACGCTGGGTTTGGTCGGATCAAGGTGGAACAATCCCAACAATCCGGGCGCGGGGCACCCCGAGAAGTCGGTGGATGCGCGGCGCCGGAATCTCTCGAACCACCATCTCATGCAGCATGGCCTCGAGTGCAAGAAATGGGATGCGTTGGGCTCAGCAAGAAGCTTTTGACGGCACACCGCGAGGTGATATTATGGCGGCCATGCGGACGCAATGGCTCACGATGGTTGGTGATTGCCGGTCAAGTGGTAAACGTAAGTTAGATTCTTCTTTCGAATGAAAATCGCGCTGGCGCAACTGGATGCCACCGTGGGCGATCTGCGCGGCAACGGGGCCAAGATCCTTGATTTCTACCGCCGCGGTACCGCCGCGGGGGCCGATTTGGTTATGACCCCCGAGATGGCCATCACGGGCTATCCGCCACGCGATTTGCTCGCCAAACATCGTTTCGTGGATGACAACCTGCGCGTGCTGGAGGAACTCGCCGCGCAGGTTGGCCAGACCGCGTTGCTCGTCGGCTATGTCGATTTCAACACCAAGCGCCCGGGCCGCGATTACTGGAATGCCGTCGCGCTGATCCAAAACAGCAAGATCATCGCCCGCCGCCAAAAAATGCTTCTGCCCACGTACGATGTCTTCGACGAAGACCGCTATTTTCAGCCGGCGGAATCGAATACCGTGGTGGAATTCGCCGGTCGGCGTCTGGGGCTGACAGTTTGCGAGGATATCTGGACGCAGGATTTCCTGCCCACCCGCCTGTACGAACGCAGCCCGATTCTCGACCTGATGCGAGGAGATAAACGAGCCCAGCTTCTATTGAACATGTCGGCGTCGCCCTACCATCTGGGCAAGGAACGCGCTCGCTACGACATGCTTCGCGCCGTGGCGCAACGACACGGCGTTCCGGTCCTGTACTGCAACCTCGTGGGCGGCAATGACGAACTGGTCTTCGACGGCAACAGTCTGGTGTTCGACGCTTCCGGTCATCTTCTCGCGACCGGAGCGGCCTTCGCGGAAGACCTGGTGCTGATTGACCTGGATTCGCCGGTCCCGATTCAGCCCGTGCCGGTGAAGCCGGCCGCCGCCCTTTACGACGCGCTGGTGCTCGGACTTCGCGATTACACCCGCAAGTGCGGTTTCAAATCGGTCGTGCTCGGCCTCAGCGGCGGGATCGACTCCGCAGTCACGGCCTGCTTGGCGGTCGCGGCGCTCGGCGCCGAAAATGTGATGGGGGTTTCCATGCCCTCGCAGTTTTCGTCGCGGGGCAGCATCGAGGACGCGCGGGACCTGGCGCACAACCTCGGGATTCGGTGGGAGACGATCGCGATTCAGGAAGTCTTCGAGCGGTTTAAGGCCACACTGCAGCCGGTATTCAAGGGACTGCCGGAAGACACGACCGAGGAGAACATCCAGGCGCGCATCCGCGGCACGACGCTGATGGCGCTCTCGAACAAGTTCGGCCACATGCTGCTCACCACCGGCAACAAATCCGAATTGGCTGTCGGTTACTGCACGCTGTATGGCGACATGAATGGCGGGCTCGGCGTCATCGCCGACGTGCCAAAAACGATGGTCTACGAACTCGCCCGGTACATCAACGAGAACGGAAAGCGAACGATGGGAAAGGAAGGATTCCCGATCCCGGGATCTTCCATCACGAAAGCGCCGTCCGCAGAACTTCGCCCGAATCAGACCGACCGGGACTCGCTTCCACCCTACGACGTTCTCGACGCGATCATCAAACACTACGTCGAAGAAGTGAAATCAACGGCGGAGATCGTGAAGGAAACGGGTTATGGCGAGAAACTCGTCCGCGACATCGTCCGCAAGATCGACCTCAACGAGTACAAGCGCAAACAAACCCCACCCTGCCTGCGCGTCACCACCAAAGCTTTCGGCATCGGTCGCCGCGTCCCCATCGCCCAGCGATACGTGGAACGGGATTGACGCGATGCTTCCACCAACCAAATAACCGAAACGGCCGCACGTCCATCTCGCGGCGATTATGATACGAGTGTCTCTGAGACTGGGATCACCAGCCCCACCCCGCAAGGGGCAATTGGCTGTTGGATCCGTTCAAGAAGCTGGCTGAGTCAGGCGGTCGAATCGCGTCAGGCTCGAAAATGGATTTTTACAACCAATCTGGGTGCATAGGCCGAGAACTTGGCGGATGCAAGCCGGCCATTTATCTGATGTCGTAGTCACCTCGATAAGTGCCACGGCTGATCCCGAGCATACTCATAAAAGAGGACGAGAACACGATTTGCACTCCGAAGAAAAACAACATCGACCAAAACAGGAGCCACCGCATTTCCGAAAACGGGCCAAATCCCCCGTCTTTCCACTTCCAAAAGATGGCCACATCTCCAAGGAAACCCACGACTGCCAACACCGTTCCGGCCACCAGTCCGCTTTCCAACGGCAGCCGTCGCAGCCAACGGCTTAACCCAGGGTTCGAATGATCGAATCGTTCGGTGTACGAGAACGTCTTGGCGAACAGTCCGATCGTCAAAATCTGCACGCCGAGCAGGGTAAAGAGAACTCCGAAGAACATCGTGTGAATATCAAAGCATACCCCGCCAACGCAATGCGGTCCCGGCAACAGCCAGATCACCAGCGTCAACCCCACCATCATGAGCGCCACGCCAGGACCAAGAAACAGCCAGTTGGGAGCGAACAGCAGCATGAAACGCAGGTGGCGCCAGCCATCGCGAAAACTGCGCAGGTGCGGCGGCCGCCCGCGCTTGTCCGGCCAAAGTGTGATGGGGATTTCCGCCATGCGGACGTTCAACCTGGCGGCCTTGATGACAAACTCGCTCGCAAACTCCATGCCGGTGGTGCGCAAATCCATGCGTTGGAACACCGCTTTGGTGAACCCACGCATGCCACAGTGGGAATCGCCGATGCTGGCTTGAAAAAGGATGCGTAGAATCCCCGAGAGCACCGGATTGCCGATGTATTTGTGATGCCAGGGCATCGCGCCGGGCTTGATTTCGCCCTGGAAACGGTTCCCCATCACAACCTCAAATCCTTCCCGCCACTTGGCCACAAAACGGGGCACCTCGGAAAAATCGTAGCTGTCGTCGGCGTCGCCCATGATCACAAACTGGCCTCGAGCCGCGGCGATGCCGCCCATCAATGCATTGCCGTAACCCCTGGCCTAGATGCGGATAACACGAGCCCCCAATCCCTCCGCAATCTCCACAGAACCGTCGGTGCTGCCGTTATCTGCCACGACGACTTCACCCGCAATGTTGTGCTCCCGAAAAGCGGCTTGCGCCTTGGTGATGCAAGCTCCCAGCAGGTTTGCTTCGTTGAGGCAGAGCATCACCACGGACACTTCGATTCCCTGGTTGCTTGACAGTTGATGATTCCTTGGCACCTAGTGGCCGGTAAGTCTAATCAAGGGCAGGCAGGGTGCCAACACAATATCGTCGCCCCACCGCGTTTGCTTTTTTCACACGTCCTCCGTGCGCCGGGCGCTCACAGTGGCCCGCACTCTTGCACAAGCATCCTATCAGTTCGCGACAACACAACGTTGGGTCACCTGCTGTATTCCATTCGGCACCTCGTTGAATGGCAGCGGCGATGGGCGTATTCCCTTTGACATCTTCGCCTTGGGCCAATACACTTTCGCCCAAGAACTGAGGAAAGTTGAATGAGTTTGAGGCGGAGTGCGGTTCAGACATTCTGGAGTGTAGAATTCTCACTGCCAATCGTGACTTTTGGAAGTGTCAACGGTGGTTTCCGTCCACAGATTTGTCTCGTGGGCGATCGTCGATGCCACCCGAACCGCCGGGTGTCTTCCCCTTTTACCTCATCGTTTGAAACCGATGTTCAGTCCGTCGGTAAAGCGAAACTGTACGGCACGCTCCTCGTCAAACGACGTTCGTTATGAAGAGTCCGCAAGGCAACCAGTTGGGAACGGAATCCAGTGGGATCCCTCAGCTTGGGGGGGCTCCATTCGCTGCGCGTGTTCTCAACTTCTGCCGTACCCACCCGTTGCTCGTTCTCTTCCTCGGCGCATTCGCAGCCCGGGTCGCGTTCATCCTGGCCGTCGGCCCGACGGCGTTGCCGTCGCAGCGGGCTGACGACAAGTTTTACGACCAGATCGCCTATAGTCTGGTGACCCAGCACGAGTACACCAACACCCTGTACCCGCCCGGATATCCGCTCTTTCTGGCGCTGAACTACGCGGTGTTCGGCAGGTCGTGGTTCCTTGCCCGCCTCGTCCAAGCCGCGATCGGCGCGGCAACGTGCCTGCTGGTCTACCGTCTCGGCAGCAAAGTGTTCTCGGAACGCGTGGGTCTGGTCGCCGGTGTTCTGCTGGCCATTTATCCGGGGCATGTGTTCTTCAGTTGGCGGTTGATGGCGGAGCCTCTGTACATGCTGCTGGTCGCGTGGAGTTTGTTGGTGGCGATTTCCCTTGCCGCAGATCCGCAACCTCTTCGAGCGTTCGCTCTGGGTACGCTCGTCGGTGCGGCCCAATTGGTGAAGACAAATATTTTCCTTTTCCCGGCGATGCTGCTGGTTTGGTTCGCTCTCTCCGCCCGCGACAGCGCGAAGCGACGTGCGCTGTGTCTTGCCACTTGGATCGGCGGTTTGGCCGTGACGGTGCTCATCCAGTCGATTGCCAACTTCCTGTCACCCGCCCATGAGTTCCACCTGTTGCCAAACAATGGGGGCGTCACCTTGTGGGTGAGCAACAACCCCGATTCTGTCGGGTTCACGGATATGAACTCGGGCTCACCCGCTGTCCTCGCGTTCGTCGAAAGCCACGGATTTGCGGACCGATGGAGGACCACCGATGAGGTGGAGATCGAGAAAATGGACAAGTCGTTGGCATTGTCGTGGATTCGCGAGAACCCCGGAAAGTTTCTGGCTCTGATGCCCAAGAAACTCAACAACGCGTTCGGGCTGTTTCCTCGCGCCCAGGTGTTCGAAGGGAATTCGCTGGCGCGGCGAATTGTCCATTCGGTCACGTACGGATTCGTCGCCCTGTTCGCCCTGGGCGGCATGATCGCATCCCTCCGCCGCTGGCGTGCCTGCTCCGTGTTGTACGTCGTCGTGGCCAGTTACGTGCCGACGGTCCTACTGTTTTACGGAACGCCGCGCTGGACTCTTATGATCATCCCCGAGCTACTAATTTTCGCCAGCTTCGCCATGCTCGCTGTCTATGACCGCATTGTCGGCTCTGATCGATTGTTCCGTCTTGGCGACCGACTGGGGATTCCCGCCTAGCCGCAGTTGTCGTCACCACCCAAACCACAGCCAACGGAGGGTGTCCGCCCAAGAGCGTGCCGGGCAGGCAGCATGGACGCTAAATGTCCTTTCCAGCCCACGTTTCCGGCGTCTCGAAAACCGCTTCGCGGGCCAACCAGCGCCGATAAATACAGGCTCTCCAATCTCTCGAGTGGTGGCACGACACTTGCGGCTCAACGCAGGTTCATGTAGTATCATTACCACGTTGACTGTGTTGACTGTGGAAAATCGGCCTACGCAATGAAGTTTTCCGAGATTATCAATGACCAGCAGTTGGCTACCGAGGCGATCCGTCGTTGGATCACCATGGCCATCTGCATCGTGATGGCCATTCTCTCGGCGTTCTGGATTGTCAACCAGCAATTCTTCATGTTCGGCATTCTGGCAGCCGTAGCGGTGATGATTTTCGTGACCGTAGGGATGCAACGAAATGCCTGGCTCTTGATTCTCGTCGGCTGGTTCCTCGAAGGCGGCATCCACGCACTTCCTGTGCCACTGGCAACCCGTGACATTGTGATCTTGTTTGTGACATGTTCGTATATTGCCCAACGCGTCGTCGGCCAGACTCCGCAACAGTCGGGAGGGGCATTGGGCGCTCTCGCGGTCATCAACTGTGGCTACATCGCCTTTACTTTTCTCTGTCACCCTGTTGGCATCCGCGCACTGGGCGCGGAAACGATGGGAGGACGAACCTACTTTACCATCTTCATTAGCTTGTGTGCCTATTGGGTCATCGTGCACCTGCCCGAGTCCTACAAGAGCGTCACCAAGATTCCCATTTGGCTGTTGGTCAGCGCAAGCTTTTCTGCCTTGATCTGCGCGATTGTGTACATCTTCCCGTCCATTACACCCTACATCTGGTTCTTTTATGGCGGCATTGACATCTCGGCGTATCTCGGGAGTCTCAATGCCGCGGAATCCGAGCCGGAGCTTCGTCGATTATTCGCACTGGCACCCTTCGGGGTGATCCTCATACAGACACTTTCGGCCTATTATCCGCCGCGCAAGATTCTTAGCCCGGCGCGATGGCAGTTTTATCTGTTTGCACTGGGATTTGCCGTGATACTCGCATCGGGGTTCCGAAACTTCCTGGCGATCGCGTTGGGGTCCTTGGCGTTGGCTGCATGGTTCCACAGTGGCTGGCGTGGAGTCGTCGTGGGAGGCACAATCGGCGGAGCCCTCCTCGTGCTACTGATCTTTGGCCAGGGTCGTTTCTTTGATCTGCCCTTGACGGCACAGCGCGCGCTGGGGTCCCTGCCGGGTAAGTGGGACGAATCCATCAAGGAACAAGTCAAGATCAGTAATGCGCGCTTGGACTGGTGGCGACAAGTCATTGAAGAAGGAACCGTCGTTAACAACTGGTGGATCGGTGACGGGTTCGGTGTAAGCGAGCGGGATTTCGCATCGATCGCGGGAGGAAAAGTCGCCTTTAACGACGCGGCCACGATCACCGGCAGCTTCCACAACGGGCCACTGACCACGATCCGTGCTGCGGGAGTGTTCGGACTGATTCTGTTCTATGCGCTCATGATTGCCGCGGCGGTCTCCTCTGTCAGATGTGTTCGTCGATGCCGTGGCACCCCCCTGCTTTCCGCGGCGATCTTTCTGGCCATCCAACTCGTCTGGACGCCTGTTCATTTCACGTTTTTGTTCGGGGACTACTCGAGCCAACTGCCCGAGCATATGTTCCTGGTCGGTCTGCTGATTTTGGTTCGTCGCATGAGTGAACGCCAGCCTCCCTCCACAGAACCGGCCGTGCTCGCGCGGCCTCTTCTTTGGAACAACGGAGCAATACGGGTTTCCACATGAGAACAAAGGCGGTTTGGCTCGCGCCTTATCCGATTCTGTCGTTGGAGCCCGAGGTTCACGTCCGGCGAAGCCCCCCCACGGAACACCCTTGCAGTTGGATCGTGAACCTCTCGAATGCACTCGCGGAGAGATCGGATGTGGAATTACATCTGGTTACGGAAAGCAGCCGCGTCTCATCCACTCAGAGCACCCAGAAAGGTCGCGTTGCATTCCATGTCGTGAAGACGGGCATTCCCTTTCTGAACCGGGGTTTCCCACCCTGGTTGCCGCTGGATCTCCTGAGCGGCTTTCGAGGGAGCATCGCTCGGTTACTCAAAGAAGTTCAGGCGATAGGACCCGACATCGTTCATGCGCACGGAACGGAAGCCGCCTACGCACTCACGGCTGTCAAGACGCGACTGCCGTGTCTGATCTCCATTCAGGGGATCGTCACCGAGTACTTCAAGACAGACCCGTGTCTGCGGTACCGAATCGTCCGCCATTACGAGCAGGATTGCGTGCGCCGTGCCAGGTACTTTACCTGTCGAACCAGTTTTGACACCGGCTTCATCCGATCGGTCAACCCCAACGCGCGCATTTTTACGATCCACGAAGCCATGAATCCCGTCTTCTTTCAGAACGAATGGCGTGTACGTGACGAGGATCGACTTCTGTACGTCGGCTCGCTCGAATCGCGGAAGGGCCTGGACGTCCTGTTGGAGGCACTGAAGCTGGTGGTGCAAGCGACACCGAAGACCGTGCTCACGGTCATCGGCGGCGGGGATCAGACGCCGTATCGGCAATTGTGTGAACGCCTGCAGATCACCGGCAACGTTCAGTTCCTGGGCTTTCAGTCCGCCGAGCAGATCGCCAAACACCATCTCGAAAACCAACTGTTCATTTTGCCGTCGGGAAACGAGAACAGCCCCAACACACTCGCCGAAGCGATGGTGTCGGGTCTGCCCGTAATCGCCAGCGCGGCCGGCGGAATCCCCTCGATGCTCGAGCACGGCCAAAGCGGCTGGCTGGTTCCGCCCCGTAATCCTGCCGAGCTTGCGAACGCCATCCTCCAATTGCTCAACGACCCGGAGCTACGAGCGCACTTGGGCGAGGCCGCGCGTCAATGTGCCCGGGACCGCCATCTGCCCGAGCATGTCGCGGCACAAACGGCGCAGGCGTACCAGGAAATCTTGAACCTTGAAGCCCCCGGATGTCATTGATTGGATGGACAGAGCCATGAGCAAGACCCGTTTGCGGCAGTTCATCGGAAAGTACGATTTCCCCGCGCATTTGTTTGTGCTCTCTGACATTGCCATCGGACACCTCTCCACTTTCTTCTGGACGCTCCAAACCAAGCTGCTCCTGCTCTGGTTGGGCTGCCCGTACGGCCGGAACCTTCGCGTGGATGGCCACGTCATCATCCGGGTCGCGCGCCGCGGCGCAATTCAGCTCGGTGACAATGTAATAATCAATTCGCGCACCGGCTCCAATCTGGTGGGGCGGACGAATCCCACGATCCTCCACTGCATGGGCGACGGTCACATCACCTTCGGCAGCAACTGCGGCTGTTCGTTTGCGGTGCTTTCCTCCAAAAGCAGCATCCGCATCGGCAACCACACAAAAATCGGCGGAAATGCCCGCATCTACGACCACGACTATCACGCACTGAATCATCTGTCCCGCCGCAGCCCGGTGAACGATATTGCGGCCTGCAAGACCACCCCTGTCGTGATCGGCGACGACGTCTTGATCGGCGCCAATGCGATCATCTTGAAGGGGGTTACCGTTGGGGAGCGCAGTGTAATTGGTGCAGGCGCGGTAGTCTCGATGAAAAGCATCCCGCCGGATTCATTGGTTGCGGGCAATCCAGCGCGCGTTATCCGGAATCTTGCTACGCACACGGCGGGTGGCATCCAAAACAACGGTGTACGCTAGCGCTCCGCCAATCTTCATTTCACGCCTCGCACACACCGCTCCAAGCGTGCAGGCCAAATTGGAAGGTGCGCTAGCGACGCGCACACCAGACTGAGCCGTACCCCGGCTGCTCCTCTCGTTCCCCGATGACCGAAAAACCATTGTCCCGCAACCAACGCAGGCACTGAGCCCTGAGTCCCGGACCGTGCGTTTCCAGATGCATCGCCTTGACCGAAGTCACGTGGTTGCCCAAGCCCTTCAGAACTTCAAGTTCAGCCCCTTCAACGTCGATTTTCAACAGCTCCGGGGGATCGAGTTGCTTCTCCCGGATCACATCGGCGATGCTGAAGACTTCCACCGAAATGCTCTGGCTGGAACTCTCGGAATGGACGGCCGATGACGCAGCAAGCCGTCCTCCCCGGTTATCGTTCGCTTCAAACTCGAAGGTGGCCGTACACGTAGACGATCCGAGGGCCCACGGAAAAACGCGGGCCTGATTCAGATTCTGATAGTTCATCGAGCAGATTTCGTAATTGGACGGCAACGGCTCGAATCCGTAGATCGTGGCCTGCGGGTATCGGGCGCCGAAAAACAAGGATGCGACGCCAATATTCGCGCCGATATCGTAGATGACGGCTGGCTCGCGATCGGGGAACTCATTTACAATGAAGGCTTCCGGGGAAAAAAACTCTGCGAGCGTCACAATATCCAACCCGTTATCGCGCAGGCATACTTCCCACACCTTGCTTTCGGGGGCGTTGAACGGGATGCGAATAATTCGACCAGCACCAAACGCCGTTATCCCCCGGTACGCCAGGTGGGACTTAAGGCCCGCGTAGTAAAACAGTTGTACGGCTCCAGCGAACGACCCCCCACGCAACCGAGCAAAGGCCAGCGGTTTCTTCAGTTTCCCAAAGATCCTCGACAAGGATCGGCTTGAAACTGGTGAGGTCTCGGACTTCATTTTGTCCCGCATCTTGTTCCGTCGTTCAGATCATCTTGGGTCATGTGAAGTGGCATGATGTTTTCCGTATGGCCAGCACCCTGTCAAGTTCGTCTTGACACGGTGCGTCGCGTACAACCGGGCAAAATGTTAACTTGGAAAACCAGACAAGAGAAGCTATAAACCATCCGACAACCGGTATGGACGGACGTCGATCACGTCGGAATGCAGCAGGCAGCCACTGTTTCGACGGGTGAACCGTTGTTGCGCCAACTGACAACTGATGAGAATCTGCTTTCGAAGAAACAGGTGATGACTGATGCATCCGCTACTTAGGTTCGCGGCGAAAACCGTGCCGGGCTCGCTGAAGCAGCGCCTCAAAGAGGATCTGACCCGGTATTTCCAAGCCCCGTCGATGGAATTGAGTTTCAAGAACATGCGCCGCCTCGGTTTCAGGCCAGCCACCATTATCGACATCGGCGCGCATATCGGCGAATGGAGCCTGCTGGCGCATACGATTTTCCCGGAGGCCTCCATCCTGATGCTCGAGGCCCAAGACAGCAAGGCCGCCGCGCTGGACAAAGTCGTTCAGGCCCATCCCGGGAAAATCCGGAGCCGAATTGCGCTCTTGGGCCCCGAAAGTCGTGAAGACGTGCCGTTTCATGAATGCGACACGGCGCCCACGGGCTCGTCGGTCTTGGCGTTTACGTCCCCTGAGCCCCTGACATTCCGTGTGGTACGGCGGCGCATGGAGACACTGGACAATGTGTTGGCCAACGCGGGTATTGCCAGTCCCGATTTTCTCAAGCTCGACGTTCAGGGCTTCGAACTTGAAGTCTTGAAGGGTGCCCCGAATGCACTCGCCGCGGCGGAGGCGGTTTTACTCGAAGTTTCGACCCTTGCCCAGTATGAAGGTGCGCCCCTATTTCACGAGGTTGTCGCCTTCATGCATTCGCATGGGTACCATGTCTACGATGTCTGCACCCTGATGCGGCAACGCACGGAAAATACGCTCGTGCAAGTGGACGTGATCTTCGTCAAAGCGAGCTCTTCGCTGATCGCCACCGCGATCCAGCAACTGTAGCCGATGGCATTTCGTGGCCCTACCGTGTTCCGTTCGCGTGTATCCCACCGCACATCCTTCATCAGCCTCGCCCAACCAAGCCGCCACGTCGTCCGCCAGCGACACGACCCTCTCGTTACTCCCACGCCAGCCACCGCCGAAACAGTTGGCGCGCCCACACTGGCAAGGAACGGGAAATATCGATCTGTATGGTCGGGGGAACGGCGCAGCGCAACAACAGGCCGGCACCGGTCACACCAACAAGCGCAGCATTCACCGGGAAACGCACGATCGGTGACCACCCGCGTGAGACCCACCAGACGGCGACGGCGACCGGAACCAGGAACAGCACCAATTTGGCCAAGGGCCGTTGCCATCCAAACACAACTTCACGGAATGGGAACTGGCAATACCAGGACGTATGAAAGAACCCGTAGAGACCGCTGACCAATGTGGTGCACAACACCGAGGCGGCAATAATTGCTGTCATCCCCCCGACCTGCGAGCCAAGGTTTGCCAGAACGACAAACACTGCGCCTTCGATAAAATACACATATCGCATGGCCCCGATCTTTCCCGTGGCTCCTACGAAAGCGCAATGGGCATGCGCCACTGTGTTCACCACAATCCACGCGGCCAGCAGTGAGTCGTTGCGTGTGGGCCAAAAGATTCTTCCGTGTGTCCAAACCGCGACAAACGGCTGGTTGCAGACCGCAAACACAACCGCTGCCACGCCCGCGAGCGCCCCGACAAACATCGTCAGGTCTCGCCATCGCCGGCGAAGCTGGTCGCGCTCACCCCGGGTGATCATTTCGGAGAACGCCGGGATTGAGAAATCGACAATTCGCCAGAGCAGCAGGTAGATCAGCGAATAAGCCTTGGTGCAAATTGACCACGTGGCCGCCGCGGACAAGCCCAAATTCCGCGTAATGATGAACGTCTGGCTCGCCATCATCAACTGCAGTCCGACTGATACCAGAAAAGAGTCCTTCCCAAAATCGAAAAGCTCCCGAAACAGAAGCCAACTAGGACGGCCCCAAGCGCCTCGTCGAGGCAGCAGACCCAAGCGCAGACAACTCGTCCCCAAAATAACCATATCCATCGCCCATGAGACCCCCAAAGGCCAAAGGTAACTGTACACTCCCTGTCCCGCTCGCAAACTGATCCAAAGAATCACAAAGCTGACAGGTTGCTGCGCAATCGCTGAATAATTGACCACGTCATAACGTTGGTGCGCATAAAACACCTGGGGGAGCACCCTCGTGATGAGAATCAGCGCCTGGAAGATACAAAGCCACCGTATCAGGATCGGAAACTCCGTGTGAAACGCAGGCGAAATCCTCAGCGCTCCCATCAATTGCGAGCTCAGACCGATCCCCAGGAAGAGGATGATCAGCGCCTGAATCACAAACACCAACCATCCAGTCTGCAGCATACTTCCGTATTTCCCGCCATCGCGTTGGTCTTTGTAGTTGATCAACAACCGCGCCACGGCGCTGGTGATCCCAAAATCCACCAACAATAAGTACCCGGCAATCTGGGTCATCAGCACCCACAGTCCGAATTCTTCCCGGCCGAGAAACCGCAGGGCCAATGGGATCGAGGCGAGCTGATACACCATCGTGGCGACAAGCTGTGCGTAGCCGGTCGTGACGGTATGGACAAAGCGTGTTAGTCGAGACATGGTATGCTGTTAGGTCTCAAACAGGCCCGTCTTCCGGTCCATTCCACGTTTCCGTGCCGACACGCGCACGGCCTCCAAGCCCCCGTCGTCATGCCGGGGCCGCCACCCGGCGCTCGTATTCCGCCAACAACCGATCACCATAATCCTGCCACGTGTTCCCCATCCCCGCTCTCCGGTACGCCGCTTCTCCCATGCGCCGATTCAGTTCCTTGTCCGTGGCTAACTTGATCATCGCCTCCGCAATTTGCCGGGGGTTGCGACCCTCCACAATGAAACCTTCGACGCCGTTTTCGACAATGGTTGTGGCACCCCCCTCGTGCGTGCCGATGACGGGCAGACCAGCCGCGAGAGCCTCGATTTGGGCACGGGAAATACCTTCTTCCTGCGAAGGAAAAACGAATGCCGTGCTGGCCTGCAACAACTCCGCGATCCGGCTCTGGGGAAGCTCTAGGTGGTGCGTGAATGTGCCCTCCCACTTCGACCGTTCCGCGCGGAAGTCGTACTTGTACCTTCCCACGCAGATCAGCTCCGCGTTGGGTATCTCCTTCTTCACCAACTCGAAGGCCCGAAAGAGGTATTGGTAGCCTTTCCGCAGGGTGATGGCGCCCCCGACCGAGATGAACCGCGGCGTCGAAGGGATTTCTTTCCTCTGTTTGAATACCGTCGTGTCGACGCCCATCGGATTGATGAATACTTTGTTCTCGGGAATTCCGTTGTAAATCATCGACTCTTTGGCAAACTTGGACTGCACGATAATCAAGTCGCTTCGCTCCAACTCGCGGTTCATCCGGGCGAACATCTTTCGCGGCACAATCACCTTCTCCCCGGGACACCAGATATCGCATTCCCGTTGCCAGAACCCATAATAGCTTGTCGGATGAGTATTCGGGCAATCCACCACCTTGAGCGCCCCCGTTTTGTCGGCCCGATCGAAAATCTCCGTCCCTAGCCCCATGATGGCCTGCACCACATTACACTCGGGAAGCGGTTGCTTGCGAACCCATCGACTCCAGATCGGGACGAACGCATAAAACGCCTCTTCCCAATAATACTTCGGCGCCAAGTGATAAAATGGTTTCATCGCCAAGTGAAACGGCCAGCAACGGTGGTACTTGTCGGCGGGTATTTCCGTCCCGTTCTTGTCGGCCATCCATAGTCCTGCCAAAGCTTCGCGCTCGGCGAAAGCTTCTGCTGTGCGACGGAGATGCCATGCGCCCGTGGTTACTAGAAGAACTTGAACACGATTCATTGCTGGGCCAGAACCTAGGGGATTGTCGCGGACATTTCAACGGCATTCAATGCGTGTCCGTCGAGTTGCAACCGATCCTTTCGCTCAAACGGTTGGCGCAACCGGTGAATTGATCGGTGACGAAACCGAGCCCGGCGGGGATTGTCTGTAGTTCGGTCGTACCCCGTCCATGAGGATTGAGCCTTGCTTGGCGCCGATCGCGCCAACTCCGCCATCGAGTCACGCGGTTTTCGAGTTTTGTTCGTACCACTGAATGGTGGCGCGTAGTCCCTCTTGAAACTTCATTTTCGCCTGGAACCCAAACTCGCGGTCGGCCCTCTGCACGTCGAGACAACGGCGCGGCTGGCCGTCGGGCTTGGTCGCGTCCCAGCGGATCTCACCTTGGAACCGGGTCAGTTCGGCGACAAGGTTGACCAGATCTCGAATTGAAATCTCGTGTCCGCTTCCGAGGTTGACGGGATCGGGCTTGTTGTAGCGCTCGGCGGCGAGCAGGATGCCTTCCGCGGCGTCCGTGACGTAGAGAAACTCGCGCGTGGGGGTCCCGGTGCCCCAGCACTCAATGAATTTGTCGCCGCGCTCGCGGGCGTCGATGCATTTCTTCACGAGCGCCGGGATCACGTGCGAGGATTTCGGGTCGAAATTGTCGCGAGGTCCGTAGAGATTGACGGGTAACAGGTACACGGCATTCAGACCGTATTCCTGACGGTAGGCCTGACACTGAACCAGGATCGCCTTCTTGGCGACGCCGTAGGGCGCATTGGTTTCCTCGGGATAGCCGTTCCACAGGTTTTCCTCGAGGAACGGGACCGGTGTGAACTTGGGATAGGCGCAGATCGTGCCGACAACCACGAGTTTGGGCAGTTGAAACTGTCGGGCTTGTTCGATCAACTCGATGCCCATGATGGCGTTTTCGTAGAAGAACTTTCCGGGATGATCGCGATTGGCGCCGATCCCGCCAACGACCGCCGCAAGGTGCAGGACCAGTGTTGGCCGTGCGTCTTTGAACAAGCGGGCGATGGCGCTACGATCCCGCAAATCGTAGTCGCGTGTCCGGGGGATGACAATGTTGGGGCAGTCCCGTGCCTTGAGGCCCTCGACGACAAAAGAGCCGAGAAACCCTGCGCCACCGGTGACGATGACCCGTTGATCTTTCCAGAAGTTCATGGCGTTACCAGAGTGGTTGGGTTTTGTGATTTAATGCTGACCAACATCGACCTTCGGGACGCGGCCAGATAATTGGTCTTCCAACATCTTGAGGTCCGCGTCGACCATCAGACTCACCAGCTCCTTGAATCGTGTCTTGGGCTCCCATCCCAGAACTTTCTTTGCCTTCGAAGCATCGCCAATGAGCAGATCCACTTCCGCAGGGCGGAAATAGGTCTTGTCAATTTCGACGTAGCGATGCCAGTCCAAGCCCGCGTGTGCGAAGGCCTGCTCGCAGAATTCCTGGACGGAATGCGTTTCGCCCGTGGCAATGACGAAGTCATCGGGACGGTCCTGCTGGAGGATCAACCACATGGCTTCGACGTATTCGGGGGCGTAGCCCCAGTCGCGCTTGGCGTCCAGGTTGCCGAGATAGAGCTTCTCCTGGAGGTCGTGTTTGATGTGGGCGACGGCACGGGTGATCTTGCGGGTCACAAACGTTTCCCCGCGGCGGGGGGATTCGTGATTGAAGAGGATGCCGTTGGCGGCGAACAGATTGTAGCTCTCGCGATAGTTAACGGTGGCCCAGTAAGAGAAGACTTTCGACACGGCGTACGGGCTGCGGGGATGAAACCGGGTTGTCTCCCGCTGGGGGATTTCCGCGACTTTACCGAACATCTCGCTGGACGAAGCCTGGTAGAAGCGCGGGCTGCTGCCCGTCTCGCGGATCGCTTCCAGAATCCGAATCGTTCCGACGGCCGAGATGTCCGCCGTGTACTCGGGAATGTCGAAGCTGACGCGGACATGGCTTTGCGCGCCCAGATGATAGATTTCGTCGGGCTTCAGGTCATACAAGAGTTTGACCAAGTTCACGGAATCACTCAGGTCGCCATAATGCAAGAAGAGTTTGACGCCGCGGGTGTGACGATCCTGATACAGGTAGTCGATGCGGCTGGTGTTGAAACTGCTGGCGCGGCGAACGATGCCGTGGACCTCGTAATCCTTCTTCAACAGCAATTCCGCCAAGTACGACCCATCCTGTCCCGTGATGCCGGTAATGAGAGCCCGTTTCATGCGTGCCCGTTGATATGATATTTGGTGTGTGGTGTCACGCCGATTCTCAGGTAAGGCATCGAGACATCGAGACGCCCCGGTGCTGCGTCAGCCGATGGCACGTCGTTCGTCCCTCCCCCTGTCACCCGGCTCCGCGGCTCAGGCCTCGTCCTTCCCGCCCTTTCGATAATCGCCGCGGCTGAAATACTTCTCGAGCCACACGTACAGGCACACAAACAGGTAACGGCTTCCCATCTCCTTGATCTTGAGCTTGGCCTCGCCCGTGCGGCGATTGCGCCACGTGATCGGTATGACGGTCCACGTGTAGCCGCGCACGATCGCCTTCAACGGAAGCTCCACCGTCAGGTTAAAGTGCGGGGAAATCAATGGACGACAGCCCGCAATGACCTCTTTGCGATACGCTTTGAAAGCATTCGTGGTGTCGTTGAGCCGAATGCGAAACAGGATCCGCAGAAACAGATTGGCCAGACGGTTCAACAAAAGCTTGTGTCGGGGATAGTCGATCACCCCCCCGCCCTTGATGAACCGGCTGCCGAACACGCAATCGAAGCCCTTGTTCAATTCCACCCAGTAACGCACGACATCCCGACAGTCATCCGACTCATCGGCCATCACGATCACCACCGCGTCGCCTTGCATTGCGTCCAATCCGCAAATGATGGCCCTGCCAAATCCATTCGACCCTTGGTTTTGGACCGCGCTCAGAACGGGAATTCGCTTTTGAAGGTCCATCAGCAGCGGCCACGTCCTGTCGGTGCTCCCGTCATCCACCACGATAATCTGATGCGGCACATCGTGAAGCCGCAACTCCACGTGCAGGTGCTCCACGGTGGAGCAAATGCAGCCCTCCTCATTCCGCGCCGGGATCACCACGGAAAGCAACGACAACGGCGCCGCTGTTGGAGTGGGCTCGGTCATGTGTGGCTCGATAAATCCAACCATTCCGGGTGCGCCACCGCGTGCTCGGCGATCTCGTCCAAAATCTGGCCCACGGGCGTCGCCACTCGCCAGTCCCACAGTCGCTCCGCCCGGGACGAATCCAATACGATCCAGGGAAGATCGAACGGTCGCCGGCCACTGTCGCTTCCCACGGAGTGCGGACCAAACCGCTGACGGCACCATTGGCTCAATTGCGCCAGCGACATGCCGCTGGCGATTCCTCCGCTCAAATTGATGATCTGCCCGGCCAGTTTGCCCGAACTCTGCATTTGATCGTGCAATAGTGGCGCCAGATCGCGCGGATGCAGACAATCCCGCACTTGATGGCCGTGCCCGCCAAAACCGATATAGGTAAGCGGCCGCTTCTGGCAGTACGAATGTATCCAGAACGAAACAATGCCCTGGTCCGGCTTCCCAAATTGTCCCGCCCCGGCCAGGACCCCGCAGCGATTGATGTACACGGGCAACCCAAACGCCGCTCCATACTCCAGCGCCAGAAGTTCCGATGTGAATTTCGAGCAGCCATACAGGGACAAGGGAGGTTCGGTGGAAAACTCTTCGTTGATCCCTCGGTCGGTCCAGCCCGCCAGTTTGATCTCGCGTTGCCGGGGCACAAACCCATCCTTCACCACGTCCATCGGCGCGCTCGCCAGCGCCGCAATCGAATACACGCGGCTCGTACTCAGCAACACCAGCCCGCCAGCGGAACGCTTGCAGTGTTCCAGCACGTTGATGGTCCCGAGCAGATTGTGCTCGATGAGCTGCCGACTGCTCACCTGCCCGTTAATACCGGCGAGCACGCTCGGGTTCGCCGCGGCATCGATCACCCAGTCGACCGTGGGCAGAGATTCCAAATCGCTGGCATTGCGCACGTCGCCAGGGAAAAACCGCACTCCGCATTTCTTTACGCGGGGCAGGTTGATCTCGCTGCCAGCCCGGCTCAGGTTGTCCAGCCCGAATAACTGGCAGCCCGATGACCGCTTGGCCAATTCCTCCGCAATCGTGCTCCCCGTAAAACCGCAAACCCCGGTGATCAGTATCTTCATGGTCTTCCAGTGCCGTTCTCGTCACGGGCTAGCGGTGCTTCGCAGCGCCGCCAACCAGCCGCTGACTCCAGGAGGCCGCGATCTCCTCGAATATTTGCGGCAGGGTCTTGGTAATCGACCATGATGGATAATGTTCCTTCATCTTGCGCAAGTCACTGTAATAGCAGATGTGGTCCCCGATGCGATTTTGATCGACGTATTCGTAAACCTGTTTTCGCCCGCTCAGTTGCTCCACCATCGCAAACGCTTCGAGAATCGAGCACGAGTTCCCGCCACCACCGCCAATATTGTACACCTCGGCATACCGCGGACGGGAATAGAACTCGTCGATAAACGCGGCCACGTCTTCCGAGTGAATGTTGTCGCGGACCTGCTTGCCCTTGTACCCATAAACCTTGTAGGGCTTGCCCTCGAAGTTGCACTTGATGAGATAACTGAGAAACCCGTGCAGTTCCACTCCGGAATGATTGGGCCCGGTCAGGCAGCCCCCTCGCAAACAGCAGGTCGGCATCTTGAAGTACCGACCGTATTCCTGGACCAGTGTATCCGCGGCCAGTTTCGACGCCCCAAACAGCGAGTGCAATACCTGGTCCACACCGAATGACTCCGGAATCCCCTGCGCGAACCGCGGGTCATCATACTCCCAGCGCGTTTCGAGTTCCTTCAGCCGAATCGTGTTGGGTCCGTCTCCGTAAACCTTGTTGGTCGATAGATAGACGAACGGCGATTCCAGACAGTGTCGGCGCGCCGCCTCCAGCATGTTCAACGTGCCGACGGCATTGGTGTCGAAATCCGCGAACGGCATGGAAGCGGCCAGATCATGTGACGGTTGCGCCGCCGCGTGCACGATCAATTGGGGAGAAACATCCTTGACCGTCTGCTCGATGCCCGCCCGGTCCCGCACATCCACTTCGTAATGATGGAAATTGCGGATCGCTTCCTCGAGGCGGCGTTGGTTCCAGCGCGTGTCCCCTTGCGGACCAAAAAACACCGCCCGCTGGTTGTTGTCGAGACCGGAGACGTCAAACCCTCGCGCCGCGAAGTACAGGCAGACCTCCGACCCGATCAGCCCATTCGACCCCGTCACAAGAATCCTTCGTTTGCTAGAATTCGCGGCCATCCAGAGGCTTCTCCACTCCACGTAGCAACTTCATCATCCTTTCCCGCCCAGACTTCGTCAACCACATTTGATGAATAGCGTGCCGTGGCGGGCGCCCATCAACCCCTTCCACTTGCCAACCCGGACCACACGACGTTTCCCTGATCGTCAAACACCACTTTCGCAACGACGAACATCCCCTCTTCCACCGCTCCCCGTGGCATCTCCGAACGAAACCGCAGATCACGATAGCGCAACACGGTGTGACCATTCTCTTCGATTTTCTCCACAAGCGGAAACGCCGCGAACTGCCGAAACAATTTCACCGCCTCGGTCGCCTCCGCTTTCGGCAAGAGCTTGTCGTCGTGAAACGGCACGAAGGTGTCGTTGCGGAAGCCGTCCGTCCAGTGGTCCGCCACGCCGTCATCACGCACGATCGTCCAATGCAACGGGTCCATCAGCAGAGGAAATGCATCGGTTCGTCCCGTCTCGCGTCTGGCCTCATACGCCTGCAGCGCGTACGCCCGCGACGCGCCACAAAACAGAAAGTAGACGCCGACCGCTCCCAACGCCCCTCGCGCCACCCACGCCCGCTGCGTCCACACCGCCGCGACGGTTCCGACCAGCAGGATCGCCCACACGTACACGTCCACGATGAATACCCAGCTCAGCGCCAGCCGCGCATCGCTCAATGGCCAGAACAATTCGGTCCCGTAGTTCGTCAGCCAGTCCATCACCAAATGCGATGCGATCCCCGCGACCGCCGCCCACCATAACAATCGAAAACTCTTCCGGTCCCAGATCAACCAAAACACCCACGCTACCAGTGCCGCCCATACCGGCCATAGGATCGCCGAATGCGTGAAACTTCGATGCCAGCGAAAATACGTGTCGCGTCCGAAGAATGCCGTCAGGATATCGATGTCGGGGAATTCCGCCGCCGCGACGCACGTCCACAGCGCCGCGCGCCCCGATTCGCTCCCCCCGCGCTGCCGAAACCCGCAGTATCCGATCAACGCCCCCGTCAACCCATGCGCAATGTTGTCCACGAGCGCCAGAGTAGCCGCGAAACGTCGCCCCGTAAAGCAGGCGCTCACCAATGCAACCGGCCCCGTTTACCCCAACTCTTTGCCCTAAATCCCTTTCGGGGCCTATCCGGGTTGCCGCCGTTTCCACACGCCCCTCTCACGCTGTCATGTTGAGGTTGCAGCTCGGTCTTGCCACTTCCACGAGCGCAGCGTCGGCTACCCCCCACCGAAACCCTGCCCGCGCCCACGTGATACATTGCACTACAATGTATTGTGTTGTCGGCTGATGCCTAGTACTACTAGGTATAGTCGATCAGAGGGTCAACGGCTTTTCGTGTCGCTGGTCCAACTTAGCAAATCCTTCCGCCGCATCCTGCCGCCCGTTCCCCCTTGCGTTTTCGCCAGTCCGTCCTACACTGTCGCGGAGAGGCTACCGATGACAGACCCTGACAGAACGGCTCAACTCTGGTCACTGCTGGTGTTTGCGGCACACGACCAGAAAATCCTCAGCTATGACAACGTGCGGCAATTGACAGGCATTCCTCAACAGGGTGTTTGCCAGTTTCTTGTTCTGATTCAGGCGTATTGCGAGCATCATCAATTACCGCCATTGACTTCCATTTGTGTCAACGAGCTGACGGGAATGCCCAGCGAAAGCTTGATGGAAGCGAAGGAGATATTCGGAGCACAGGCGCGTGTTTTTGTTTACGATTGGTTCGCCCGGAAGGCTCCGACCACGGAAGATTTCCAGAAGTTTTCAGAGTAAGACATCACAAATCGGTGTTGCCACACACAATCCCCACCACTGATGGGATCACTTTCCCCCTGCCGCCCAATCACGGGCCAACGGAAACCAGCGCCGCCCAGGGAAAACACGCTTGACGCGCCGCCGGTGGCATAGGATGAAAGAGGCGCGCAAATGCGAGCACAATGAAATCCGTTCGATTGGGAATCATCGGCCTTGGCAACATGGGCTCGGGACACGCCGACAAGGTATTGTCCGGCGCAGTCCACCGCTGCGACCTCACTGCCGTGTGCGATCCCGCCCCGGAGAAATTCGTGCGCTTCCCGAAGGCCAAAGGCTTCACACGCAGTGAAGAGTTGATTCGTTCCGGCACCGTCGATGCCGTGCTCATCGCCACCCCGCACTACGATCACACCACCATCGGCATCGATGCCCTGCAACACGGCCTGCACGTGCTCGTGGAAAAACCGATTTCCGTCCACAAAGCGGATTGCGAACGCCTCATCGCCGCGCACCAGAACCCCAAACAAATCTTTGCCGCCATGTTCAATCAACGCACCGATCCCTATTACCAAAAGGTGCGCGACCTCATCCAACACGGCGAACTCGGCCGGGTCCGACGCGTGAACTGGATCATCACGAATTGGTTCCGCACTGAGGCGTACTACAAACTCGGCAGTTGGCGCGCCACGTGGGCCGGCGAAGGCGGCGGCGTGCTTCTCAATCAATGCCCGCACAATCTCGACCTGTTCCAGTGGTTGTTCGGCATGCCCTACCGCGTCCGCGGGTTCTGCCGCCTCGGCCGCTACCACGACATCGAGGTGGAGGACGACGTGACCGCGTACTTCGAGTACGCCGACGGCGCGACCGCCGTGTTCATCGCCTCCACGGGGGAAGCGCCCGGCACCAATCGCCTCGAAGTCGCTGCCGAGAACGGACGCCTCGTGTTCGAGAACGATGTCCTCTTGTTCACGAAAAATGAGACGCCGATGACCGAATTCAGCCGCACCGAGACGAAAGCGTTTGCCACCCCTGCTACGACGGAATCGAAGTTCACGTTTCCCGATCACGGCGGCCAGCACGTCGAAGTGCTCCAGAATTTTGTCGATGCCATCCTCGACGGCAAACCGTTGATCGCGCCCGCATCGGAAGGCATTCATTCCGTGGAACTTGCCAATGCCATCCTCTTTTCTTCCGCCCGCAACCAAACCGTCGATCTGCCGCTGGATGCCGCCGCTTACGAAAAGCATCTCCAGGAAAAATTCCCCACGTCGCGCTTCAAAAAAAATGTGCCGCGCAAACACGGCACGGTGGCCGACGATCTCGCGAGGTCATTCAACCGATGAAAATCAAACAAGTCGCCGCACAATTGTACACCGTCCGCGAGTTCGCCAAGACACCGGCCGAAATCGGGCAAACCCTGAAAAAAATCCGCGCCATTGGGTATCAGGCCGTCCAGCTCAGCGGACTCGGGCCCATTTCCGAAAGCGAGTTGGTCGCGATCCTGAAGGGCGAAGGCCTGGTGTGTTGCGCCACGCATGAGGACGGCAACATGATCCTCAACGAACCGCAGCGCGTCGTCGAACACCTCCAGAAACTCGGCTGCCCGCTCACCGCGTACGCCTGGCCCGCCGGCATCAGCTTCGACACGCTGCCCGACGTGAAATCATTTGCCAAACGACTCAATGGGGCGGGCAAAGTATTGCACGATGCCGGTCAGGTACTCTGCTACCACAATCATCACATCGAGTTTCGTCGCCTGGCCGGTAAACCCATCCTCGAAATCCTCTTCGCCGAGACCGACCCGCGTTACCTGCAGGGCGAACCTGACACGTACTGGGTCCAACACGGTGGCGGCGACCCGGTCGAGTGGTGCAGCCGTCTCAAGAATCGGTTGCCCATCCTGCACATGAAGGATTACACCGTGACGACCGAGAACAAGGTCACCTTCGCCGAAATTGGCAACGGCAACCTGAATTGGAAGCGGATTATACCAGCCGCCGAAGCCGCCGGCTGTAAATGGTTCTGCATCGAGCAGGATACCTGCCCGGGCGACCCGTTCGATTCGCTGAGGCAAAGCTTCGAATACACGCGAGACCACATATGCTCCGGCTAGCCGCGTTCGCCGACGAGATTTCACCCGACCTCGATGTCCAGATTGCGACCTGCCGGAAGCACGGCATCACGCATATCGAATTGCGCGGCGTCGCCGGCAAAAACGTGCTCGATTTCGACAAATCGATGCGCGCCGATATCAAACGCAAGCTCGCCGACAACGGCCTCGGCGTCATCGGCATCGGTTCCCCCATCGGGAAAGTGAAGCTGAGCGAGCCGTTCGAACCCCATTTCGAGCGGTTCAAGATCGCGGTCGAATTGGCCGAATTCTTCGACGCGCCGTTTGTCCGCATTTTCAGTTACTACGAAGCGTTTCCCCATGGCCGCGACGAAGTCATCCGCCGCCTCAGACAGAAAGTGGAGTACATACTGAGGTACCGTCCCGTGCTCGTCCACGAAAACGAAAAGGACATCTACGGCGAACGCGGCCCGGCGTGTCTCGATTTGCACCGGAGCATCGACACGCCCAAGTTTCGCGCGGCTTTCGATTTCGCCAATTTCGTCCAGGCGGGAGACAACCCGCTCGATAACTGGCCGCTGCTCAAGCCGTACACCGTTCACATTCACGTGAAGGACGCGCTCATCGGCAGCGGCAAAGTGGTGCCCGCCGGCGAGGGCGACGGACACATCGCCGAGATCCTCAAGGACGCGTACGCCAGTGGCTATCGCGGATTCCTGAGCCTCGAACCGCATCTGGCCGCCGCGGGCCAATTCTCCGGTTTCACAGGCCCAAATCTCTTCGGTGTTGCGGTTAAAGCACTGCGCAAGGTGGCGAAAGAAAACGGCATTCCGCTGGCGTCGTAGCTTGACGGTCTCAGCTCTGGCTCAGCCGCTTCTTGGGTTCGGCATACAACATCTCGTGCGCTTCCCGTAGAATCTGCGGAATGCGCGCCGCGAACGGGCTCTTCGCTATCGCCGTCAGAAATTGGCCTTCGTCTTCCAGTTTGCTGGCCATTTCGCCGGGGAACCAGTGTCCGCCGTTGCCGCTGAGCAGGTTGTACCGCATCTTGCCCCACTCAACGAGGCCGAGCGATTTCGCGTACGTCCACAATCGCGCGATCTCGATGATGTTCACCTGGTTCGGCGCCTCGGTGAACTCCGGCAATCCCTCGGTCCAGTGCGCGCACCAATCCGCCCCAAGTTCGCGCTCCATTTCCGCGCGCAGCCGGCGTTCGATCGGCGCGATGGTCTCGGCTGGATGGTCATAGAACTTCAGCGCCTCAATGTGCTCATCGAAATCCGTCGGGCGCGACGCCCCGCAACTGAGCGTGTGCACCTCGGGCCGGGCCAGACAATACAGATCATTGAACTGCATCGGCGTCAGCGGCGCGCATAACTCCGCCATCTTCGTCGGCCGGCCCTGCAGCATCCCGCCTTTGTCGTTCGGGCTGATGATGAACACGCCCACGTCGTGTTTCGTGGCCGCCAGCACGGACGACCAATTGAGCGGGTTTACGAAGTACCAATGCAGGTTCACGTAGTCGAATTCGTCCGATTCAATCGCCCTTGTGATCACCCGCGGCACCGCGTGCGTGGAAAATCCAATGAACCGGACGCGCCCGTCCTTCTGGAGTTGCCGCGACGCCTCGAGGCAACCGCCGCGACGCAAGGTGAAGTCGAGCAACTCTTCGTTGTTGATCCCGTGGATGCCCAGGAAATCGACGTATTCGAGTTGCAGGTTCTTCATCGACTGCTCGAACGTGGCCAGAAACTCCTTCGTGTCCGCGCGCGGGCTGACCTTGGTCTGCACGATCATTTTCTCGCGAGGCAATCGCGGGAGAATCCGCCCCAATTGCACTTCCGAGGTGCCGTACCCGCGGGCCGTTTCAATATGGTTGATGCCCAACTCCAGCGCCCGCTCAATGGTGGCTTCGAGGTTGACCTGGCCTGCGGGAGTGACGCCCCCGGCCTCTTCGTCTTTCCAGGAGTGTTGGTAGCGCATTCCCCCGCACGAGATGACCGGAATTTGCAGGTTCGTCCGCCCAAACCTGCGGTATTTCATCGGGGTGGTCATTCGTGCGGTTCTTCCTCGGAACCCCTTCCGGCCATCACATCATGCTGGAATTTCTTGCGCCGCTGAAAGGCCTTGAGCCGTCCCATGAAATACGGCCCGAAAAACAACAGATAATTGGCGTACATCACCAGCAGGTACAGTCGCCCCAGCCACGAATTGAAAATCAGCGACCAGATAATGAACGCCACCGACACCCACGCCAACCATTTCATTTTGACGGGCAGTATGAAGAATAGAAGGATCTGATAGTCGGGCGCAATCGTGGCCGCGGCGAGAAAGAGCGTCGATTGTAATTCGATTATGCTCCCTATCCGCACGTCAAACGTAAACGAAAACGCGATGGTGAGCAACACGGCAACCAACACGTACAACGTCGTCCGAAATTCCCCCCATTCCTGCTCAATGCCGTTGGTGATGAAGTACAGGAACCACAGTGCGAACACCATCCACAACAGGCTGTCCGATACTGGCACTGCCAGAAACGTGACAAGTCTCCAGAGTTCGCCGTGGAGCACCAGATACGGGTCAAGAACCAGCAGGTACCGCGCTTGCGGATTCGCCAGCACAAGAAGAAACCCGAGTCCCTGCGCCCCAACGAGGTACAGGGCAAGGTTCGGAATTCCCAATCCCGGCATCAGGCGTTCGAGCCGGTCGATCCATTTTGGCGTCTGGCCATCAAGCATGGCCGCAGTTTACCCGCCGAGCCAAGCTTGTCACGACAGGAAAATGCAGTCCTACTTCTTGCCGGTGCCGCGCTTACGGGCGGCGTAGATCGTGGCGATGCTGCTCAGCCAGAGCAGGACAACGGTCGGTTCGGGCACGACGAGACTGGCGTCACTCGTGAGCAAATGCAGGCCGGCATCGCCCAACAGCGTGACCTGCGAAGAACTGAACGCATTCGATGTAATGAAGTAAATCTGGACATCGTTGCTGATGATGAGCTGTGCCCCGGGATCGAGATCCAGTTGATTTACAAACAATGCGGATTCCAACCCGCCGGGATCGACGCCGCCATCCACCTCCGCACCGGCCACCTCCGTCGTGCTGCCGATCTCCAGGGTGCCCAACGCGAAGTTGTTCTCGAACTGAAACAGCGCGTTCGTGGCCGCCACGCCGACATACGCGGCGCCGAACCCGCCCGAGACGTTGAGATTGCCGATGTTGCTGCCGGCGGCATACATCGTCTGCGTCAGCGACAGCGTTGCATTGAAAACGAATTTCGCCGTCACCGTATTGAAGGTATTCGATTGTGCGCTCTGGTTCACAAAGCTGGCCACCTGGCTGCCGTTGTTCGTGAAGACATACACGTCGCCCGCACTCGCCTGGATATAACCGCTGCTGGTGAGCGTGTAGGTGTTCTGGAAAACATTGGTCGTCGGGTCCGTGATCCACGCGCCGCTGTTCACAACCGTGCCGGCGAACGTACCCATGCTATTCGCCATTGCCAGAGTGCCCTGGTTCACAAACGCCCCGCCGACAACAAGGTTGCCCGAATTCGCCGTGACCAAACCACCGGACAGGTTGACCAGCGAGCTGTTCAACGTGAGCGCCTGGCTCGCATTGTTGGCCAGGATCTGGCCGCTATTGTAAACATTCGGTGTGATGGTGCCGTACCCACTGATGATGTGGGACGTGTTGTTGCTGATGTCCCCGCCGATGACCGTCCCGCCGGAAAGAATGACCCGGCCATTGTTCAGCCACGGTGTAACACCGTTGGCCTGCAACGTGCCGCCCGTGCTGGCTTCCAGCGTCCCGGTCGCCTGGTTGCCGCTCAGCGCCTGGACGTACAGCAACCCGTTCGTCGCGCGGACGTAGCCGGGGTTGGACAACGTGGAGCCGATCGTGCCGTTGCCGGAAACGGTCCCATAATTGACCAAGTCGCCGCCGTTGATCGCGCCGCCGTTCATGGTCGTCAACGCGGTCACGTTCAGCGTCCCACCATTGACCGTCACGGTCTTGCCGCTGCCCACAATCATGTTTGCCGCGATGGTGCCGTTGCCGCCAACCGTCCCATCCACCGTGAACGTGCCGCCCGTGAGCACGCCGCCGTTGATCGTGACCGTACCCGCGCTCCCATTGCTCCAAGCGGAGGCAACATTGAGGGTGCCGAGGATATTGACGATGCCGTTTTGGAAGGGGATGGCCGTCAATGTCAATGTGCCCCCGCCGGAAGCAGTGATTGTCGCGCCACTATTGTTGATCACGGATGGACTGAAAGTGCCGAAACCGGTCACGCTACCCGCGTTGGTCAGTTGCCCGCCGATCACGCTGCCTCCCAGCATGCTCAAGAAACCGCCGTTCTGCCAGTTGAGCACTGAGTTGAACGTGGCGGCGTTGGCCACCGTGATTGTGCCCGACTGCGTGAGGGCGTTGACCAGATTCAACGTACCGTTCGTGGCCACCAGTGAGCCGGCGTTAACCATGGCATTGGAAATCGTGCCGAAACCAACCAAGAGGGCCGACGAGGTGTTCGTCATCGTGCCGCCGCTTGTAAACCCGCCATTAAGCACGATCGTCCCGCTGTTCAGCCACGTCGGGGTCACGGCCAGTTGGGTATTGGTCGCGATATTTACCGTACCGTTCTGAGTGAACGAAGTGGTCGCCTGCAAGGTCCCGTTTGTCACGAAGATCAGGTCGTTGTTGACGACGCTCTGGACGCCGCCGAAGCCGGTCATCGTCCCTGCGTTGGTAACGGTCGAGCCGGTGATATTCCCGCCGAGCATGGCGACCGTGCCGCTGTTCTGCCACGCCGTGAGCACGTTCAACGTGCCGCCATTCGTGACGATGACCGTGCCGTTCTGCATCAGCGCCAGCGCCAGGGTCAACAAACCCGAGTCCGCCGTCAGTGTCGCCCCGGCGTTGTTAACCACTTGCGGGTTGATCGTGCCGAAGCCTTCGAGGCTGCCGGCGTTGGTGACGCTCGCACCGATCACCGTGCCGCCACGCATCTTCATCGAACCACTGTTCTGCCACGCCTGCAGCACATTCAATGTCGCCGCATTGCTGATGACCACGCTTCCCAACTGCGCCGGCGCAACCGTCAACGTCAATGTCCCCCCGTTGGCCGTCAGCGTCGCGCCCGCGTTGTTGACCAGCTGTGGTGTAATGGTACCGAAACCACTGACGTTGGCCGCATTCGTAATCGTCGATCCGATCGCCGTGCCGCCCGACATACTCAACAGACCACCGTTTTGCCACGCCTGCTGCACGTTCAGCGTGCCGCCGTTGGCCACCGCGAATGTGCCGAGTTGGCTCGGCGCCACCGCCAGCGCCAACGCGCCGCCGGTTGCCGTGACCGTGCCGCTGGTGGCATTCTGCACGACCGGAGTAATTGTCCCGAAGCCGGTGATGGTCGACGCATTCGCAATGCTTGAGCCGATAGCCGTGCCGCCTTGCAGGTTGAGCGTGCCGCCGTTCTGCCAGGCTTGCAGCACGTTCAATGTCGCCGCGTTGCTGATGATGACGCTGCCCAACTGGCTTGGCGCGACCGTGAGCGTCAGCATGCCGCCGTTGGCCGTCACCGTGCCGCCACTGTTGTTGCGTATCAACGGTGTGATCGTGCCCGAACCGAAGATCGCGCCGGAGTTCGTCACGGTGGAACCGACCAGGCTGCCGCCTTGCAGATCCACCGCACCACTATTCAGCCACGCCTGATCCACGTTCAGCGTGCCGGCGTTGGCGATATTGACCCACCCGTTTTGAGTGGGCGCGGCAACCAACGTCAACGAACCCGCCCCTGAGGCAGTCAATGTACCGCCTCCCATGTTCACGAGTTGGCTCGAAATCGTGCCAAACCCGCTCACCAATCCCACGTTGGTCACCGCGCCACCCGTTAGCCCACCACCCAGAATATTCACTGTCCCGTTCGTGTTCACCCAGGAGGACACCACGTTTAGTGTGCCGTCGTCGGTAATGGTGAACAGCCCCAGATTCTGGACGGTCTCACCCGCATTCGTAGCCACATTCAACAGGCCGTTCGTCGCCAACACCACGCCCGGCGTGTCGTTGTACAACGAACTCGAAATCGCCCCGGGCCCGGTGATGCTGCTCTCGTTGGTAATTACGCTTCCGCCCAGCAGTAACCCGCCGCCGTTGAGTACAATCGTCCCGTTATTCACCAGGAACTTATTGGTCAACAAGATCGTCGAGGTCGCCGTGCTGTTGCTGAGCAACCCGGCGTTGGCGTTGCTTTGCAATCCCAGCGAGAAGATGCCATTGCTGGCCACAATCTTGCCGGTCGCGAGATTGGCCACGCTCAGGTTCTGCGTGCCAACGCCGTAGATCAGGCCGTTGTTGACGTTGGTAATCACACCCGCGCCACCATTGACCGTCAGGAACCCGCCCTGCAACGCCACCGTGCCCTGGTTGACAATGGCCGACCCGCCACCGCTGACCGTCAACGACAACGTCGCCGCGCCATTGATCTGATTGTTCGCTCCCAACAGACCGTTGTTGGTCACCCCAATCGTCGCGATCAGATTGCTCAGACCGCTGATCGGCGCTTGCGCCACGAACGACGCCAGCGTGCCGGCGTTGACGATCGGAAAGTTGGCCACGTTCCCGACGCCGGCGATGATGTTGAAATTGGTGATCGTGCCCGCGCCGCCGTTGAACAGAATCGTGCCGCCCGACAGTGATACCGTGCCCTGGTTGATCAGTACGCTGCTGGCCTGGAGAATGTTCAATACCGCGTTGGAACTGGCCGTGCCGATGGTCGCCGCGTTGTTGTTGGTGAAACTGGTCAGACGCACCGTCTGCGTCCCGATGCCGGAGATGCCGCTGGCATTGGCGAAGATCTTCCCGTTGTTGACCACCCCGCTGCCATCAATCGTGCCGTACCCACTGATGAAGTTGGCGTTGGTGATCGCTGCATTGGTGACGACGCCACCGAGCATCACAATCGTGCCACTGTTGACCCACGCCTGCACCGCATTGAGCGTCGCGCCGTTGTTGACGGTGATCGAGCCGGTCTGCGTCGGCGCGACCACGAGCGAAAGCGTCCCGTTGTTGACATTGACGCTGCCGCTATTGGCCAGCACGCCACTGATCGTGCCACTGCCGTTGAGAATGACGTCACCGGAGTTGACGAGCGTGTTGCTGACCGCGCCCATGAACGCGAACGTGCCCGTGTTGGTAACCGGGCCAGTGAAGAAGGTGTTCTGCGATACAAATACAGTGGCCGCGTTGCTCAGCCCGCTGTCGAACGTGGCGCCCGCCACGCCGTTGGTCAGCACGCCCGTGCCGCTGACGATCATGTGCGAACCCGTATATGTGTTGCCGCTGAGATCGAAGCTGCCGCCCGTGACCGTGGCCGTCCCATCGATCGTCGCGTTGGACGAGACAAAATAGCCCGCGCTCTGCAGGTAGGTCCCGCCAATGGTTCCGTGAAGCGCGATGGTCCCGGTATTGGTGACCGAGCCGTTGACCTGCGCGGCATCCACGGAGATCAGCGCCAGCGAACCCGAGTTGCTGATGCCCCCGGTGAGCAGCGGAGTGTCCCCGTCGGGGCTCCATGTCAGCCACTCAAACGTTCCGTTGTTCACCAGATTGTTACTGATGATGCCGGTTTGGTACCAGGTACCGTTGTTGACAACGAGTCCGTTGATTTGCACCTGCGCACTCACGAAGAAGTTCACTGTTCCGGAATTGGTAATGTTGCCGTTGAGGATCGCGGCGCCTCCACCGTTCTGCAACACGGCACCGTTGCCGATGACCAGTTGACCGTTGGTCATGACGTTCCCCTCCAGATCAAGGGTGCCGCCGTTGATCGTGGTGGCGCCCGTGATCGTGGCGTTGCCGCTCAGGGTGAAGCTGCCCGCCGTCTGCAGCAGGTTGTTGCTGATCGTGCCGCCCCAGTTCATGTAGTCCTGATTGACCACAAACGACTTGATCAATCCGGATCCACTCAGGTCGGGGCCGGTATTGGTCAACGTACCGCCACTGACCACCCCGCCCGCGGCAATGTTGAGCGTGCCGCCGTTGGCCCAATTGGGCGTGACGTTTAACGCACCCGAGCCAGTCACGCTGATGCCGCTGCCCGTTTGCGTGGTGGGCGCGCTCACCATCGTCAAGGTGCCGCCAGTTGCCGTGATCAAACCAGCGTTGACCACTGTGTTCGAGATCGAGCCGAAGCCGCTGATGTTGCCGCTCGCCGTATTCGTGACGTTGCCGCCGGCCAGCACCCCGCCGCTGATCTGCACCAAGCCCCCATTGGCCCATACCGGGTTGACCGTAAGCGTGCTCGCCGCAACGTTGATCGTCCCGCTGTTGAGCGGGGCCGCCGTCAGCGTGGCGTTGTTGTTCAGATTGAAACTGCCGCTGTTGACCAGGCCATTGCTGATCGCTCCTTGGAAGAACATCGCCCCCGTGTTGGTCACCGGCCCGTTGAAGAAGGTATTGGCCGTCACCGCCACGGTCGCCGCGTTGCTCACCCCGCCATTGAATGTCGCCCCAGCCACACCGTTGGTCAGGACAGCCGAGCCACCAAGGATCATCAACCCGTTGGTGTAGGTCTGGCCGTTGAGATTGAATGTCCCGCCGTTGATCGTGGCCGTTTTCGTGATGGTGGCGGTGTTGTTAAGCGTGACAGTGCCTGCGCCGGAGTTGACGAAGTTGTTGCTCACCACCACACCTTGGAAGAAGAACCCGCCGGTGTTGGTCACAATGCCGTTGAAGAATACGGGGGCGGAGACGTAGAACGTGGCCGCATTGCTGAGGCCGCCGTTGAAGGTGGCAACGCCCCTGCTATTGGTCAATACGCCCGTGCCGCCGACGATCATCAAGCCGTTGGAATAGGTGCCGCCATCGAGGTCAAACAGGCCGCCGGTGACGGTGGCCGTGCCGGTCACGGTGCCGGTGCCGCTAATAATGTTGGTGCCGCTGGTTTGCTGGAAATTGCTGACCAGGCCGCCCAACACCACGTTGCCCTGATTGACCAGCAGGGTGTTGATCGTGCCGAGGTTGGTGACGGTGCCGCTGGCCAGATTGGTGAAGTTGCCTCCACTTACCGTACCGCCCGCGGCAACACTGACGGTGCCGTTGTTGGTCCAAGCCGGGGTGACACTGAGGGTGCCCGGACCACCGCCGTCGGCAACGACGACCACACCCTTCTGCTGCGGGCCGGTGCTCAGCGTGAGCGTGCCGTTGGTGACCACCAGCAGGCTGTTGTTGACCAGTTGTGCCGTAATGGTGCCGAATCCACTGACGTTGGCAGCGTTCGTAATCGTCGACCCAATCGCCGTGCCGCCCGACATACTCAACAGCCCGCTGTTCTGCCACGCCGTAAGCACGTTCAACGTGCCGCCGCTGGCCACTGCGAACGTGCCGAGCTGGCTCGGCGCCACCGCCAGCGTCAACGTGCCACCACTGGCGGTAATCGTCGCCCCGCTATTGTTGAGCACTTGTGGAGTAATTGTCCCAAAACCGGTGATCGTCGAGGCATTCGTAATGCCCAAGCCGATCGCCGTGCCGCCCTGCAGGTTCACCGTCCCGCTGTTCTGCCACGCCTGCAGCACATTCAATGTCGCCGCATTGCTGATGACCACGCTTCCCAACTGCACCGGCGCAACCGTCAACGTGAGTGTCCCGCCGTTGGCCGTCACCGTAGCCCCGACGTTGTTGAGCACTTGCGGTGTAATGGTGCCGAAACCACTGACGTTGGCCGCATTGGTAATCGTCGGCCCAATCGCCGTGCCGCCAGCCAGGCTCAACAGACCGCCGTTTTGCCACGCTTGCAGCACGTTGAGTGTCGCGGCATTATTCACGGTTATGGCGCCAAGTTGCGTCGGCGCCACTGCCAGTGTTAGCGTGCCGCCATTGGCGGTAATCGTCGCTCCGCTGTTGTTCTGCACTTGTGGAGTGATCGTTCCAAAACCGGTGATCGCCGAGGCATTCGTAATTCCCGAGCCGATGGCCGTGCCACCCTGCAGGTTTACTGTGCCGCCGTTCTGCCAGGCCTGCACGACGTTCAGCGTCGCCGCGTTGCTGATGACCACACTACCGAGTTGGGTTGGCGCCACCACCAGCGTCAATGTCCCGCCGTTGGCCGTCACCGTGCCGCTCGCGTTGTTGACCAGTTGCGGTGTGAGCGTGCCCGAGCCGATGATCGTGCCGGAGTTCGTCACGGTGGAACCAATCAGGCTGCCGCCTTGCAGATCCACCGCACCACTATTCAGCCACGCCTGATCCACGTTCAGCGTGCCGGCATTGGCGATATTGACCCACCCGTTTTGAGTGGGCGCGGCAACCAGCGTCAACGAACCCGCCCCTGAGGCAGTCAGTGTACCGCTTCCCATGTTCACGAGCTGGCTCGACATCGTGCCAAACCCGCTCACCAATCCCTCGTTGGTCACCGCGCCACCCGTCAGCGCACCACCCAGAATGTTCACCGTCCCGTTCGTATTTACCCAGGAGGACACCACGTTCAGCGTACCGTCACTGGTGATCGTAACAGTGCCGAGATTCTGAACTGACGCCCCGGCGTTGGTTGCGACATTCAATACCCCGTTCGTCACCAACATCACACCGGGGGTGCCATTGTACAACGAACCCGCAATCGCTCCGGGCCCGGTAATACTACTCTCGTTGGTAATCACCCCGTTCATCAACAGCCCGCCGCCATTGAGAACAATCGTGCCCGTGTTCACCACGATCGTGTTCGTCAGCTGAATCGCCGAGGTCGCCGTGCCGTTGCTGAGCAACCCGGCGTTGGCGTTGCTTTGCAATCCCAGCGAAAAGATGCCGTTGCTGGCCACAATCTTGCCGGTCGCCAGGTTCGCCACGCTCAACTTCTGTGTGCCAACCCCATAGATCAGACCATTATTGACATTGGTAATCACACCCGCCCCGCCGTTGACCGTCAGGAACCCGCCTTGCAACGCCACCGTGCCCTGGTTGACAATCGCCGACCCGCCGCCACCGACCGTCAACGACAGCGTCGCCGCGCCATTAATCAGGTTGTTGGCTCCCAGCAGGCCGTTGTTGGTTACCCCGATGGTCGCGGTCAGATTGCTCAGACCGCTGATCGGCGCTTGCGCCACGAACGATGCCAGCGTACCGGCGTTGACGATTGGGAAGTTGGCCGCGTTGCCGACGCCGGCGATGGTATTGAAATTGGTGATCGTGCCCGCGCCGCCGTTGAACAGAATCGTGCCGCCCGACAGCGACACCGTGCCCTGATTGATCAACACGCTGCTGGCCTGGAGAATGTTCAATACCGCGTTAGAACTGGCTGTGCCGATGGTCGCCGAGTTGTTGTTGGTGAAACTGGTCAGACGCACCGTCTGGGTCCCAATCCCCGAAATGCTGCTGGCGTCGGCGAAGATGTCCCCGTTGTTGACCACCCCGCCGCCATTGATTGTGCCGTACCCGCTGATGAAGTTGGCGTTGGTGATCGCCGCATTGGTGACCACGCCCCCGAGCATCATGATCGTGCCGCTGTTGACCCATGTCTGCAAGGCATTGAGTGTCGCGCCGGCATTGACCGTGATCGTGCCGGTCTGCGTCGGCGCAACCACGAGCGAAAGAGTCCCGCCGCTGACATTGATGCTCCCACTATTGACGAGCTGCGGTGTGATCGTGCCGAAACCACTAATGATCGACGAATTCGTAATGCCCGACCCGATGGCGGTGCCGCCGGACATGTTGATCGTCCCGCTGTTCTGCCAGGCCTGCAGCACGTTCAGCGTGCCGCCGTTGGCCAGTACGAATGTACCCAGTTGGCTGGGCGCCACCGCCAGCGTCAACGTGCCGCCACTGGCTGTAATCGTCGCACCGCTGTTGTTGAGCAGTTGCGGCGTAATGGTTCCGAAGCCGCTGATGTTGGCCGCATTCGTAATCGTCGATCCAATCGCCGTGCCGCCCGACATGCTCAATAACCCGCCGTTCTGCCACGCCTGCTGCACGTTCAGCGTGCCGCCGTTGGCCACTGCGAACGTGCCGAGTTGGCTCGGCGCTACGACCAACGTCAGGGTTCCGCCATTGGCGTTCAATGTGCCGTTGTTGACGAGCGCGCCGGTGATCGTGCCAAAACCACCGGCGAAGCCGTTGGCGAGGTTGGTGATGTTGCCGCTGTTCAGCGTGCCGCCGGTGAGGTTGATGGTGCCGAAGTTGGTGATGATCGCGCTGCCGACGCCTGCCGCGCCGAACGTCAGCGTCGCGCCCACGCTGGCGCCAATCGTGCCCGCATTGCCGAACGTGTTGGCGTTGGTAAACTGCAATTCCACCACGGTACTGGTGGCCAGGATGCTGCCGCCGAGCAGGTTGACCACTTGAGCAGCGTTCTGGATGATGCCGCCGCCGGTGATTGTCCCGCCCGATTTGTTCGTCAGACTTGCCCCGCCAAGATTCAATATCGCGTTGTTGCCAGCCGCTCCCTGTAGATTGATCGTGCCGAAGTTCGTGAGGGAGGAAGCGCCCGGCAGGGTCAGCGTACCGCCCGCCCCAATCGTGACCGTGCCGCCCTGCGCAACGAAGTTGCTAACGCTGAACGTGCCGTTGGTCGCCAGGATCGTGCCCAGGTTGAACACCCCGGCGGCGTTGATCGTGCCCGCGCCGGAATTGGCCATCAAATCCCCGGCCGCATTGGTCAGGTTGGCCGCGCTTTGGTACGTCCCGCCGGCCACCATCAGCGTGCCCTCGTTGACAAACAACGCGGTGTTGGTCAGAGCGCCCTCGACCTGAATGGTGGCACCGGTGTCGAACAACGAGCTGATCGAGCCGCCGTTGACGAACGTCAGCGTGGACGCCGATGTGCCCGCTACGGCCCGATACACGCCCGCACCAGTCGCCGCCCCGACCAAATTGAGGTTGCCGTTGGTGGCGGTGACGATGCCGGCGTTGACCAGTTGGTTGGAAACCGTCCCGAACCCGGCCACATTCGCGCCGCTGTTGTTGGTCAGGTTGCCGCCGCTCAGCACCCCGCCACCGAGTTGGACCGTGCCCGCGTTGGCCCAGTCCGGGTTGACCGTCAACGTGCTCGCGGCTACGTTGATCGTGCCCTTGTTGACGGGGGCAACTGTAAGGGTGGCATTGTTGTTCAGGTTGAAGCTGCCACTGTTGACCAGGCCATTGCTGATCGCGCCTTCGAAGAACATCGCCCCGGTGTTGGTCACCGGGCCATTGAAGTACGTGTTCTGCGACACGAACACCGTCCCGGCGTTGGTCAGGCCGTTGTTAAGCGACGCGCCGGCCACGCCATTGGTCAACCCGCCTCCGCTGGTAATCGTCACCGAGCGAGCCGTCACGGCCTGCCCATTCAGGTCCAGCGTGCCGCCGCTGCTGACGCTCACCGCGGAATTGGCGGACAGGCCGCCCGAGGAACCGGCTTGCAAAACACCCGCCGCCACGGTCGTTGCCCCGCCGTAGGTATTGGTGCCGCTGAGCGTGAGAACGCCCGTACCGGTCTTGGTCAGGGCCAGTGTGCCGCTGCTGTTCTGGATCGTGCCGGCGAATACGCTGGTGGCATTGTTGTTGCCCACCGTCAACGTGGGTGTGCTGCCACCCGAATTATCCACCGTGCCGGTCCCGCTCAGGCCGTTGATCGCGTCGCTAAACCCAGCCATATCCAGCGTGCCGTTGTCGGTCACGTTGCCCGCGCTCGCGCCATCGGGAATAACATTGTTGGCGCCCAGCTTCAACGTGCCGGCGCTGATGGTGGTGGCCCCGACGTAGGCGTTGGCGCCGCTCAGCGTCAGGACGCCGGTGCCGTCCTTCGTGAGCGAATTGACGGTCGCGGGAAGTGCCGCGCTGATCAACGTGTTGCCTGCACCGCCGACGGTCAGCGCAAAATTGCCACCTGAATTGAAGGAAGTGAGAGTGAGGAGGCCCGAGTCCGAATTGATGCGTGTGGCGCTGCCGAGCGTGATGGCGCCCTCATAGGTGTTGCTGCCACTCACGTTCTCCAATGCGCCGCCATTGGAGAGGCCCGTGCCATTCAAAGTCAACGGCGGCGGTCCTTCCGTGACGCCGCCAATTGTGACATTGTTGGCAAGCTGCAAGGCGGCGCCGTTGCTCACGGTCACGCCACCCAGGTAGGCGGAGTTTCCCAACGCCGCGTTGCTGGCGAGCTGCAACGCGCCGCCGCTCACCGTGACCGCCCCGTAATAAACGTTGTTGCCCGAGAGGACGAGCGTACCGGTGCCGATTTTCGCCAACCCAAGCTGACCAGGGCTGGAAGAGTCACTGATGATTCCGCTAAATGTGCTGCTCGCGTTGTTCACGCCAACGGTGAGGGTCTCGTTATTGCCGCCGCTCATGTTGATCGAGCCGCTCCCGGACAACCCGCCAATCGTCGGACTCTGGCTCCCTACGTCGAAGGTGCCATTGACCACCACGTTGCCCGTCCCCAACGGCGTGGAGCTGCCCGCCACGATCGTCCCGCTGTTGATCGTCGTACCGCCGCTATAACTATTGTTGCCACTCAACGTTTCGGTGCCGGTCCCGTTCTTGACCAACGCGATTGTCCCGGTGCCATTGCTAATCACCCCCGAGTACGTGCCGCCGCCGTTGTTCATGCCGATGGTCAACGTGCTCGCGCTACCGCCATTATTATTAATGGTGCCGCCGTTGCCGTTCAGTGCGTCCGTGGTTTCGTTGTTGCCGTTGAGGTTGACCACCCCGCCATTGACCGTGACGCCGCCGGTGATCGTGGCGTTGCCCGTCAGCAGATTCGTGCCGGCACTCTGGACGTACGCATTGTTGATCATGCCCTGCCAGGTAAATGTGGCCATGTTGGTGACCGGGCCGTTGAAGGTCACACCCTGCGCCAAATAGACGGTGGCGGCATTGCTCAAGCCGCCGTTGAACGTCGGGTTGGCCACGCTGCTGGTCAGCACGCCCGTCCCGCCGAGAACCATCAGACCGTTGGAATAGGTGCCGCCATTCAGGTCGAACAACCCGCCGCTGATCGTCGCCGTGCCGGTCACGGTTCCCCTGCCGCTGATGACGTTTGTCCCGCTGGTCTGCTGGAAATTGTTGATCGAGCCGCCCAGCACCACGTTGCCCTGATTGACCAACAACGTGCTGCTGATCGTGCCCAGGTTGGTCACCGTGCCGCTGGACAGGTTGGTAAAATTGCCACCAGCAACCGTTCCGCCCGCTGCGATGCTGACCGTGCCATTGTTGTTCCACGCCGGGGTGACACTGAGCGTGCCCGGACCACCGCCGTCGGCGACATTGACCAACCCATTCTGCTGCGGCGCGACCGTAAGTGTCAGCGTGCCGTTGGTGACAACCAGCAGGCCGTTATTGACCAGCAACGGCGCGATGGTGCCTGCGCCGCTGACCGTGGCCCCGCTGTTGTTGGTCAGGTTGCCGCCGGCCACCGTGCCGCCGGCGATCAGGATCGTGCCCGAGTTCGCCCATGCCGGGTTGACGGTCAACGTCTCACCGTCCACATTGAACGTGCCGGTGTTGACAGGAGCCGCCGTGAGCGTGCCATTGCCGCCGTTCAGGTTGAAGCTGCCGCTATTGACCAAGCTGTTGCTGATCGCTCCCTGGAAGAACATCGCCCCCGTATTGGTCACCGGGCCTTTGAAGTAGGCGGCGGCCGTGACATTGATCGTCGCCGCGTTGCTGACCCCGCCGTTGACCGTGCCGCCGGCAACAGAGTTCGCGAGCGATCCTGTGCCGGCAATTACAAGTTGGCCGGCCGTCAACTGATTCCCCGTGAGATCGAGCGCTCCACCGTTGACCGTCGCCGATCCGGTGATCGTGCTGCCGCCACTGATGACGGTGAAACTGCCCGCCGTCTGCAGGAAGTTGTTGCTGATCGAGCCGCCGAAGTTCATGCGGTTCTGATTCACGATCTGCTCATTGTAGAAACCCGAACCGTTGATCGTGCCGGTATTGGTGAGGTTGCCGCCATTGACGGCCCCGGTGGCCGCGTTACTGAGCACGCCGCCGTTGGTCCAGTCCGTCAGCACGTTCAAAGCGGACGCACTGGCAACGATGGCCGTGCCATTGTTGATAGGCGTGCTGACGAGCGTGAGGGTTCCGCCGCTGGCATTCAACGTGCCGTTGTTGACAAGAGTACCGGTGATCGTGCCCATGCCACCGACAGAACCTTTGCCGAGGTTGGTGATATTGCCGCTGTTGAGCGTGCCGCCGTCGAGGTTGATCGTGCCGAAGTTGGTGATGATCGCACTGCCGGGGTCGGGGCCGAACGTCAGCGTCGCGCCCGCAGTCGCGCCGATCGTGCCCGCATTGCCAAACGTATTGGCGTTGGTGAACTGCAACTCCACGGAGGTGTTGGTCGCGAGGATTGTTCCCAGATTGACCACTTGAGAAGCGTTTTGGATGATGCCGCCGCCGGTGATCGTGCCGCCGGAGAGATTGGTCAATGCCGCAGTGCCGAGGTTCAGCACGGCGTTGTTACCAGCACCCGCGGCGCCGACGAGGTTGATCGTGCCGAAGTTCGTCAAGGCGCCAGCCCCAAGCAAGGCCAGGCTGGCGCTGTTGCCGATGGTGACGGTGCCACCCTGGGCAACGAGATTGCTGATCGTGACGGTGGCGTTGGTCGCGAGGATCGTGCCCAGGTTGAAGACCCCGGCGGCGTTGATCGTGCCCGCGCCGGAATTCACGATCAGCTTGCCCGCTGCATTGGTGAAGTTGGCGGCGCTCTGATAGGTGCCGCCGGCAAGAACGATCGTGCCCTGGTTGGCAAACACGCCGGTGTTGGTCAACACACTGGCCACCTGGACGGTCGCGTTGGTGTTGAACAGCGTACTGATCGAGCCGCCGCCCGCGAACGTCAGGGTGGCATTCGAAGCCCCGGCCACCGCGCGGTACGTGCCCGCGCCGCTGGCGGCGCCGTTGATCTGCAGATTGCCATTGGTGGCGGTGACGATGCCCGCGTTGACCAGGTTGTTGCTGATGGTGCCGAAACCGGCCACGCTCGCGCCGCTGTTGTTGGCGAGGTTGCCTCCAGTCAACACGCCGCCGCCAAGTTGTACCGTACCCGCATTGGCCCACGCCGGGTTGACCGTCAACGTGCTCGCCGCAACGTTGATCGTTCCGCTGTTGGCCGGCGCGACCGTCAGTGTGGCATTGTTGTTGAGGTTGAAGCTGCCGGAGTTGACCAATGCGTTGCTGATCGCGCCCTGGAAGAATATCGTCCCGGTGTTGGTGACCGGACCGTTGAAGAACGTGGTAGCCGCGACACTGATCGTCGCCGCGTTGCTGACCCCGCCGTTGACCGTCGCTCCCGCGACACTGTTGGTCACCACGCCTATCCCGTTGACCAGCAGCAGCCCGTTGGTCATCATCTGGCCGTTCAGGTTCAGCGTCCCGCCGTTGATCGTGGCGGTCTGGGTAATGGTCGCCGCATTGTTGAGTGTGACGGTGCCATTGACGGAATTGACCAGATTGTTGCTGATCGCGCCCTGGAAGAACAAGGCCCCGGTGTTGGTGACCGTACCATTGAAGTACACGTTCTGCGCGAAGGACGCCGTCGCCGCGTTGCTCAACCCGCCGTTGAACGTTGCATTGGCCTGACTGCTGGTCAGGACGCCGGATCCACTGACCACCATCAGGTTGTTGCTGTAGGTCTGACCGTTGAGATCGAACGTTCCACCGCTGACCGTGGCGTTCTGCGTGATCGTCGCGTTGCCGTTGAGCGTAACCGTGCCGGCCCCGGCGTTGACCAGGGAGTTGGAGATCGCCCCCTGGAAGAAGAAGGCGCCCGTGTTGGTCACCGGCCCGTTAAAGAACGTGTTGGTCGTGACGGCAATCGTGGCGGCGTTGCTGACCCCGCCGTTGACTGTCGCCCCATTCACG
>Ga0326727_10001789_pt1 | contig 77137 bp, 68 predicted proteins | sample MB2enrmetagenome_FD_207643 | JGI IMG/M metagenome (GOLD analysis project Ga0326727, IMG submission 207643) | Lab enriched peat soil microbial communities from McLean, Ithaca, NY, United States - MB29MY | ecosystem: Environmental > Terrestrial > Soil > Wetlands > Peat | place: USA: New York... | reverse complement strand
TCAACCGGTCCCGCTCTTTCCCACTCAACATCAGCATCTCCTGTTTTTCCATCCGTTAAGTTTGACGGAGTTCAACAGGACATTTCTACTTTGCTGAAATAGGACATTCTCATTTTGCCGCGACAGCTGTGATCTTAGGCGGTGCAAAACAGGGCGGCAAGGTGTACAATCGCCGCCTTTCGGGATTCCAAAGCGGAAATCCCCGCTCGCTTCTAAAGCTGCTCTTGAAGTCAGCGAAAACCGCTTTGGCCCTTGTGGCCGTCCAGCTTTAGCGGGAGCCAGTGGGCGGATTGCCCCCACAACCCGGTGGCGCAGTGAACTAAGGAGTGAATTGCATGGCTACTTCTAGAAGGACTTTTCTGAAAAGCTCGATTGGTGGCGCAGCCGTATTAGTGGGAGAGTTGCGAGGCATGGCAACTGCTGCGGAGGGCCTGGCAGGTGCGGTTTCTTCAGCGGCTGGCGCGGGGAGCGCGCCGGAGAGCCCTTCGATCACAGCCGAGGAGTATACGCGCGGGGTCGGAGTTTACCCGGGCGACCCGCGAGAGGACTTTGGGCCGACCCTCGTGCCGGATGCCTCGACGTATCGCAACTTGGCGCTGCATCGACCCGCGTATCATTCCAGTTGCTACGACTACAATCTGACCGCCCAACTGGTTACCGATGGGATCAAGGACACTCATTTGCCTGATTGGGTTACAACTTCAGTGAGCTATCGCGGCCAGCTTCCTAAAACCGAGCGCGAGTTCTTTCTGGACCACAACGCGATCACCACGGTCGACTTGCGCGGTCCGCGCCCTTGGGTGCAGGTGCAACTGGGGGGAGGAGCGAGCATTCCGGAGAGCGACCGTGTTGACGTGCTCTTCGTTGCGCCCTTCGAGTTGAAACCGGAGAACCTCAGCGTTTCCGTATCTGTCTCCGAGGATGGAAGGGAATGGAAGGAATCAGGTAAGTTGACCAACCCCAAGCGGGAGCCCCTGACCCGCTACCCGATGGGTTTTGCGCGATTCGGGCAACTGTTCCTGCCTTCCATCCCTCTCCGCGCAACTTCTCAAAGCCGCTTCTATCGGATCGACTTCGAGGCGGCCAACGCCCCGCCCACGTCGTTCTTTATGCAATGGCAAGTCGCTGAGGTGGCGTTCTACTACGAGAACCAGAGAGTGGAAATCGGCGGGCCTTACAGGTTCACCAGCGCTTGGATGAGTGCGGGTTTAGGTGAAGAGTGGGTCTATGTGGATTTGGGCGCACGCTGTGAGTTCGATCGTGTGGCGCTCTACTGGATCGCGCGCCCCGCGGAGGGTTCCTTACAGGTTTCCGATGACGCGCAGAGTTGGCGGGAGATTCAGCCTCTGCCCGGCGGGGCGGGGAATAATCACGACCTCAAGCTCGCTCAGCCCGTCCAAGGGAGATATGTGCGCGTCCTGATGACGCGGCCCAGCTCTGCCGATGGCTACATGCTGAGTGAGATGGAGGTTTATGGGCGCGGCGGGCTCGTGCCGCAAGGGAAGCCCGCCCCTGCCACTCAGCCTGGGGGGCGGCTTGATCTGGCGGGTGGGGCGTGGCGCCTGCAACGAGATTCGCTGGTGCACGCCGACGGGGCTAGCCTGTCGACAGTCGGGTTCGCGGACCACGATTGGATTGTGGCCACCGTGCCGGGCACGGTAATTTCATCCTATTTGAATGTCGGCGCAATTCCGGATCCCAATTACGGCCAAAATCAGTTGCTTATTTCGGATTCGTTTTTCTACGCGGATTTCTGGTATCGAAACGAGTTCACCGCGCCGGAGCTGGCTCCAGGCGAACGCGCCTGGCTGAATTTCGACGGAATTAACTGGAAAGCAGACGTGTTTCTGAATGGTGAGAAACTCGGCCGCATCGAAGGTGGTTTTACCCGCGGACGGTTCGACGTTACCGGGCGCTTGCTTTCCGGCCGGGAAAATGCTCTGGCGGTTCGCATCGAGAAGGATGACACGCCGGGAAGCGCCAAGCAGAAGACCTTTGAGAGTCCGGGCAAGAACGGTGGCGCGCTGGGAATCGATAACCCCACCTATCACGCCGCGATTGGTTGGGACTGGATCCCCACCATTCGCGGGCGCGACACGGGCATCTGGGGCGACGTGTACGTCAGCCTAAGCGGGCCGGTAACTCTCGAGGATCCGTTTGTCACCACCACCCTGCCGCTGCCGGACGCAACGCGCGCCGATGTGAGTATCGAGGTCAAATTGGTGAATCACACGCCTCGTCCGGTTGCGGGAAGCTTGCGCGGGCGCTTGGGGGAATTGCGGTTCGAACAGCGCGTCAGCGTCGATGGCTCCGCAACGAAGAAGGTGAAGTTCGATCCCTCGAATACACCCAGCCTGCGGCTGGAGAATCCAAAGCTCTGGTGGCCTGCCGGGTACGGCGAGCCGCACTTGTACGCTATCGAACTGAGCTTTCGGACTCAGGACCAGAAAGTGTCAGACGCCCGGGCCTTCGAGGTGGGCGTGCGCCAAATGTCTTACAGTGAAGAGGGGGGCGCTCTGCGGATTTGGATCAATGGCCGGCGGTTTGTGCCGCGGGGCGGGAACTGGGGTTTCAGCGAGTCCATGCTACGTTATCGCCGGCGCGAGTACGACACCGCCGTGCGCTATCACCGCGACATGAACTTCACCATGATTCGCAATTGGGTGGGGCAGGTCGGCGCGGAAGAGTTCTTTGCGGCTTGCGACCGCCATGGCGTCATGGTCTGGCAGGAGTTCTGGCTCGCCAACCCCGCGGACGGGCCTGATCCGAAGGATGACGAGATGTTCATGCGCAATGTTCTGGACTCGGTCCTGCGCTTTCGAAACCATCCCTCGATTGCCCTTTACTGCGGCCGCAACGAAGGCAACCCTCCCAAGCCGCTTGATGAGGGCATGCGGAAACTCCTGGCCGAAGATCATCCGGGCATCTACTACATCCCCAATTCGGCTTTTGGCGTGGTGGGCGGGGGCGGGCCTTATATGACCATGCCCCTCAGCTTCTATTTCACGGGCGGCGCCTACCCGAAACTGCACAGCGAAATGGGCATGCCCAACATACCCCCGGTAGAAAGCGTACGCGCGATGATGCCCGAAGCGGACCTGTGGCCACAGGGACTCGACTGGGGTCTGCACGATTTCTGCCTGGGCGGCGCACAAGGCGGCGAGGGCTTCAGAAACATGATTGAGTTCAATTACGGCGGCGCCGACAACCTCGACGATTGGGTTTCGCTCGCCCAATTCCTCAACTACGAAGGCTATCGCGCTATGTTCGAGGGGCAGAGTAAGTACCGCATGGGGGTGCTGCTTTGGATGAGCCACCCCTGCTGGCCCTCGTTCGTTTGGCAGACTTACGATTACTATTTCGAACCCACAGCGGCTTACTTCGGGTGCAAGAAGGGTTGCGAGCCCCTGCACATTCAATGGAACCCGGCTACCGAGAGCATTGAAGTCGTCAACAACAGCGGCGGAAACACCCCTGGCTTGACCGCTAGGGTCGAGGTCCTGAACATGGACGGGAGAAAGCAGTGGGAGAAGTCCGCCTCTCTCGATAGTGCGGAAGACAGCGTCAGCTCGTGCATCAAGATGGAGTACCCGTCCGGGCTGACCCCGTTGCACTTTCTGCGACTCTCTTTGACCAGCGGTGCTGAGACGGTCTCCACAAACTTCTACATGCGGGGTCCCACGGAAGACAATTATCGAGCGATTCGCCAGTTGCCAAAAGTCACCTTGGAAGCCTCAACGCGCGTCGCGCGTCAGGGCAATCGCTGGCAATTAACCACCGAGTTGCGCAACCCTTCCGACCAGCCGGCGTTGATGGTCCGCTTGAAAGCGGTGCGGGAAAAGAGCGGAGACCGCATCCTGCCTGCGATTTACAGTGACAATTACATCGCCTTGATGCCCGGGGAGCGGCGAACGATTCGGACCGAGCTCGAGCATGCCGACACTCGCGGCGAGACGCCCCGCATCGTGGTGGAGGGGTTCAACGTCGGCAGAGGGTGCCGTTGAAATAATTGTTGCGCACCCCACGGAAGTTAGCTAATATAAGTTAGCTAAGGGGAATCGCTATGCGCTTCATAAAGGTACACGAAGCCAAGACTAATCTATCGAGGCTGATCGAGCAGGTTTGCCACGGCGAAGAGGTCATCATCGCGCGCGGCGCGACCCCCGTCGTTCGCCTGGTGGCCATTGGAGAAATGCAAGGACGGCGGCAGCCGGGGGCCTTGCGCGGCAAGCTTCGAGTGGGTCCGGAATTCTTTAAGCCGCTTCCCGCCGAGGAACTCGCCGCCTGGGAGTAGAACCGGTGCGCCTCCTCGTCGACACCCATGCCCTGCTCTGGTGGCTCAGTGACGACCCGTCTCTTTCCCCTGCGGCGCGGAAGGCGATTGCGGAGACGTCGAATGTACCCCTGGTGAGCGCCGCCTCGGCGTGGGAGATTGCCACAAAGGTCAGGCTCGGGAGACTGCCGGGGGCGGCGGAACTGGCCGCTGACTTTGGGGGCTTCATGCGACGGGAAGGTTTCGCTACGCTCGACATCACCGCCGACCACGCCATCCGTGCCGGTCTTCCGCCCGGCCCCCACAAAGACCCGTTTGACCGCATGCTAATTTCCCAGGCCCAGGCCGAGAACCTGCCCGTTGTCACCAATGAGCGGACCTTTGAAGCCTACGGCGTACGCCGGGTTTGGTGAGACTTCCAGCTTGTCGCCACAAGCGATTGGAAAGACAGAAGTCTGGAGTCAGGATGCAGGTCGTCTACCCCCTGTTCCCTGCTCTCTGTTTCGTACCTTGCGCTCCCTGCCAGCCGCCTGGGTCCTCATGCTCGATCAAAAGCCGCAGAATCCCTGGGAAGCGAGGCTGCGCACTGCCCGCTTTCAAATGCAGGAGCACTCCATGAAGTCTCATGAACACAATACGGGGGACGTGCGTTGCGGGAGCACAATCGGATGCGTCGCGAACAGCGGGGTGGGAAGCGCGGCAGACTGTATTGTGGGAAGTCGAGCAGGTTGTTGTATAGGGGGGGAGTTGAGCCATGAAAATAATTCGCGCGTATGATTTGCTGCTCTCTATTGGACTATGGGTGGCCGGATTTTTTATTATACGAGCCGGACACGACGGCTTGGTATATCTTTTCTATTCTGCTGGAGTCCTTCAGCTTGTGCAGGTGGGTGTGCCCAACTTCGGCGCTCGTCAAGAATGACCCACTCCGAAGACGGCTGCTCTTATCTGCTTCCCCTCTGCATTCAGCAACGGCAGGTTTTGACCAACCTTCGACCTACCAGGTAGATACTAGCGCAGACCTCCGGCCCACAAACTCATGCGGCGGAGGACTTGGACAGGTTGGAGTGTTTGGCATTCCTCTGCGCGTCCACCACGGTTAGGGCCGCCACATCGACGATTTCTTCCACGGTCGAGCCGCGTTGCAGCACGTGGACTGGTTTCGAGAGTCCCATCAGGATAGGTCCGAGAGATTCCGCGCCGCCGATGCGCAGCATCAGCTTGTAAGCGATGTTGCCGGCTTCCAGGCTGGGGAAGACCAGGATGTTGGCCTTCTCTCGCAGAGTTGAGAAGGGGTATTCCGCGAGCAATTCGGGGACTAGCGCCGTATCCGCCATCATCTCGCCATCCACCATCAGCTCGGGATTGCGCTGCTTGACAAGCTCCGTGGCCCGCCGCACCTTTTCCGTCAAGGGATGGCGAGTGCTGCCGAAGTTCGAGAAGGAGAGCATGGCCACCCGCGGCACCATGCCGAAGCTTTCGGCCACCTCCGCTGAAAGCAGCGCGATCTCCGCCAAATCCTCCGCGTTGGGCTCAATGTTAACGGTGGTGTCGGCAAAGAGGAAGACGTCTCTTTTAGTCACGATAACATAGAGGCCGGCGACCTTGTGAACGTCGGGGTGGGTGGCGATAATTTGGAGCGCCGGGCGGATAGTGTCGGGGTAATGTTGCGAGACGCCGGCGACAAAGCCGTCGGCATCGCCCATGTGGACCATCATGGCGCCAAAGTAATTGCTGTTATCCAGCAACTCGCGCGCCTCGCTGCGCGTGACGCCGCGGCGCTGGCGCAGGTGGTAAAGCTCCTCAGCGTAGGCGTCGAGCCTGGGCGAGTGTGCGGGCTCGATGATCTCGACGTTCAGCTTCCCGAGCTCCAACTCGTGCGCCTTTTCCTGGATGACGAGGGGGTGGCCCAGCAGGACCGGATGCGCGATCTTCAGGTTGGTAAGCTGATATGCGGCGCGGATGATCTTCTCGTGCTCTCCTTCGGAAAAGACGATACGCTTGGGCGCCGCCTTCGCCTGCTGACGTACGCTGCACATGACTTCCTGGGTGCGCCCCAGGCGGCGAGAGAGTTGGTCACGGTACTCTTCGATGTCGATTTTCACCTGCGCCACCCCAGTTTCCATGGCGGCCTGGGCCACAGCAGCGGCCTCAAAAAGGAGCACGCGCGGGTCGAAAGGCTTGGGAATGATATAGTCCGGACCGAAGTGTAGATGGCCAAGCCCGTAAGCGCGCAGCACCATGTCGGGAACATCTTCCTTCGCCAGAGCCGCCAGGGCACGCGTGGCCGCAACTTTCATTTCCTCGTTGATGGCGCGGGCTCGAACATCCAGGGTGCCGCGGAAGATGAAGGGGAAACCAAGCACGTTGTTGACTTGATTCGGCAGGTCGGACCGCCCCGTCGCTATAATGGCGTCCGGCCTAGCCGCCTTGGCGGCCTCATAACTGATTTCCGGCACAGGATTGGCCATAGCAAAAATGACGGGCCGGTCAGCCATCGAGCGCACCATTTCCGGGGTCACACAATTGGGGCCGGAGACGCCTGTAAAGACATCCGCATCCTTCATGGCCTCCGCCAGGGTTCGCGCCTTGGTTTTGGAGGCGAGGCGGGCTTGATAAGGATTGACGCCCTCGGTGAGCCCTTCGTAGATGACGCCCATGAGGTCGCAAACGATGAGGTTCTCGCGCTTCACTCCCAAGCGAAGATAGTACTGAGCGCAGGTAAGTCCAGCCGCACCGGCGCCGTTGACCACCACCTTGATTTTTTCGATGTCCTTCCCCACGATCTCGAGGGCGTTCAGCAGGGCCGCGCCGGAAATGATGGCGGTTCCGTGCTGGTCGTCATGGAAGACGGGAATCGACATGGTGCGGCGCAGTGTCTCCTCGATGTAGAAGCACTCCGGAGCCTTGATGTCTTCCAGGTTGATACCCCCCACCGTAGGCTCGAGCAGTTGACAGAACCGGATGACATCCTCGGGATTCTGTGAGCCCACCTCGAGGTCAAACACGTCGATATCCGCGAAGCGCTTGAACAGCACCCCCTTGCCTTCCATGACCGGCTTTCCCGCCAGGGCGCCGATATTCCCCAGGCCCAGAACCGCCGTGCCGTTTGACACCACGGCGACAAGGTTTCCCTTAGCCGTGTAATCGAATGCCAGTTCGGGCTTCTTTTGAATTTCCAGGCACGGTTCGGCCACACCCGGTGTGTAGGCGAGGCTCAAATCCCACTGGGTTGAACAAGGCTTGGTCGGTATGACTTCGATCTTCCCTTTGCGCCCTTGGCTGTGATAATTCAGGGCATCTTGCTTATGAATTTGCATAATGCCGCCCCCTGTGCCGCGAATTCAGGGGAAAGGATTCCGCAGCACATTCGATTATCGGTCCTGATAAACGTTGATGAGTTGTAACCGCGTCGCCTCCAGGGCCCGCTCGACAACCGGTGCCCAGCGCTTCAGGAGATCGTAACCGAGATCGTGGTCTTGTTCGGCTTTGCCGCGCAGGCACTGCCCGTCGATGGCAAAAGCGCGCGTGGGCTCGAGGGTGCGCGCGGAAAACTTATATCGGTGAGGTGGAAAGAGCCACGACCATCCCAGAATCTCGCCTTCGCCAAGCGTCAGGACGGTGAACGGACCACGTCGCTCGGAAAACATCTGGAGCGCGACCTTTCCCTGGCGGATGAGATAAAACGTGTTGGCTTCTTCACCTTCATGGAAAATGAACTTTCCCGGCTCAAAGCGGACGTTGGAGGCGCACCCCACGATGAGTTCGAGGTGGCGTTCGGGAAAGTCATCGAAAAACGGATGCTCACTCAGAATTCGTTCTAGTGTTTCCATAGTTGTCCCTCCTTTGTGCAACTCGACCGGCGGTGCACAGGTCAAAAACCGCGCCCTCTCCCTTGGGGAGAGGGCAATCAATTCAAACCAGCTCTACCCCCGGTTGCGCGGAGGTGAAGTGCTGACCCCTCCGGCACGGGATCGCCGCTACGAGCTGCCCGCTGGCGTCCTGTTCTCACGTATTTCCTCCCCTGCGATCGCCTTCACGATTTGGGGCAGCCGGGCAGCTAGTTCGGCGCTCAGATTCTCAGAAAAGGTCCCGGGTTCGCGGATCGTGATGCCGTACATCACGATGGCCCGGGGAACCTCGAGACCGACAGCACGCGCCAACGACAGAATATCGTGGAAACCTGCGGTGTGGAAGCTCAAAAAAGAACAGCCGGGGGAGTCCTGGATCTCCACCTGACTAACTGTTCCCACTTCCGCTTGCGGGTCGGTGAGGGCGTCAACGATCACCGCCCGCTGGTAGCCCACCAACCGCTCCGCCAGACTGAACCCGGAGGCTGCATGCTCGAGGAGATCGACGTTGGCTGGGTTGTGGAGGAGGTTGTACACGTGCCGCGCCACCACAGGTCCGATGCCATCATCCCCGTGCGCGGGATTGCCCAGACCTACGAGGGCGGTTTTTCCGGGCTTATTCGGAGCCACGTCGGCGCGAGGCAAGCAAGGTTCCATGCGAGTCAAAGACCTGTACCTCCAGCGGCATCTTGCCCGGCAGAGCGTGCGTGGCGCAGCCGAAGCAGGGGTCGTAGGCGCGGAAGGCCATCTCGATGCGATTGAGCACCCCATCCGTGATCTCCACGCCTCGCCGAATCATGACATGAGCGGCCTTCCGGATGGACATCGCAATCGCCGCATGATTGTTCGTCGTGCCCACGATCAGATTAACCTTTTGCAGGATGCCCCGCTCGTCCGTGATGTAATGATGATAGAGGGTGCCCCGCGGCGCTTCCACACACCCGACGCCCTCCGAGGGAGTGGCGGTGGGGATGGTTCGAGTTCTGTCGCTGAGGATCTCGTCGTCCCTCGCCAGCTGCGCTGCCCGCTCGGCAGCGTAGAGCAACTCAATGACCCGAGCCCAGTGCGTGGCCAGGGTCTGGTGCACGGGTTTGCCTTCGAACCTCTCGTACATCCGCTCGTACTGTTCCTGCGCGAGGGGGGTTGCCAGACCGTCTGCGGCGTTGAGGCGGGAGAGAGGCGTGGCGCGATACACCCCGGAGTCCTTGCCTTCCACAAAACCCTTCCAGCCGACCTGCTTCAAGAAGGGGAATTTCAGATACGTCCAAGGCTCGACGTGCTCTGCCAGGACCTGGAGATAATCGCGGGGAGGAAATTTCACGAATTCCTTCCCGTCGGGGTCCACCACGCGGACTTTCCCGTCGTAGAAGTTCAGCTTGTTGTTTTCGTCCACAGTGCCCATGGAGTAGAAGCGGTGAGTGTAAGTATCGCTCCGGATCATATCGACGTAAGCCTGGTTGCCGCGCACCACCTGATCGAAAACGCCGATGGTGAACTTTGCGAACTCGACGAAATAATCCGTATGTCCGACGATCTCATCGCGCTCTTCAGGTTTGAGCGGCTTGGCCACGCCGCCCGGAACGCAAGCCACCGGATGAAGGGCTTTCCCACCGATGATAGAGACGACGCGCTGGGCTCTCTTGCGAAGCTCAATCACCTTTCCGCCGACCTCGAGACCCACTTTCTTCACCACCCCCAGGATATTTCGCTCCTCCGGAGGCGCGTCGGGACCCACAACGAAATCCGGTCCGCCCAGAGCGTAGAAGTGCAGGGTGTGGTCGCCCACGAAGAAGGACGAATAGAGGAGTTCACGAAGCTTCTTGGCGGCGGGAGGAAGCTCCACTTTGAAGACAGCGTCGCAAGCCTTGACGCTGGCCATGTGGTGCGCCTCCGGGCAAACCCCGCAGATTCGAGTCGTGATGCGCGGCATCTCCTCGACGGGGCGCCCCACGCAAAATTGCTCGAAGCCCCTCAGTTCCGGCACCTGAAAATAGCAGTTCTCGACGGCGCCTTCGTCATTGAGGAAGATGGCAATCTTGCCATGGCCCTCGAGCCGCGTCACCGGATCTATCATGATTTTTCGCATCTTCGTCTCCACTCTAGGCACTCGGCTGCTTGCGATACAGCATCGAATTGGGCACGCTGAACCGGTAGAAGGTCCCCACCGGGTCGGCGATCTGATCCAGGACGGAATTAATCTCCGCCGGCTCCTGGGCGTCAATCACGCTGCTCAGGGCACTGATCATCTTCACCCCCTGGTCGATCACGTTGGGCGCCGCTCCGTAACATCCCCGACAGGGCATGTTCGCCTTCACGCACAACGCGCCACAGCCGCTGCGCGTAGCCGGTCCCATGCAAATGATTCCTTGATCGAGCAAACACTCCTCTTGTTTTGGCTCAATCTCCCAAACCCGGTAGAAGCGTTTGAGATGTTTTTCTTTCCGGGGACGCCCACATTCCTCGCAGCAGGTCTTGTCACCAGCCCCGATCACAGACCCGGCGGGCGGCAGTACCGCTCCTTGCATGATCGCCGCCATCACGTTAACGATTTGGGTTGGCTGCGGCGGGCAGCCCGGAATGAAGTACTCGACGGGAACCACCTGTGCCAGAGTCTGCACTGATTCGTAGAACTTGGGAATATCCAACTCCCCCTCGGGCGCCGCAAACTGCGGCACTGGTCGGGTTTTTTCCGGATTCAGGGTGGAGGGGGTTTGTTGGTACGAATTTTCGAAAATCTCCTCCCGCGTGGTCAGATTAGCCAGGCCGGGAATGCATCCGTCCATGGCGCAGGAGCCGAAGGCCACCAGGACCTTCGCTTTCCGGCGCAGCAAGTGCGCCAGCGCCTCATTCTCGCTGTTGCGGATGGCGCCGTTGAACAGGCAGAGGTCGATGCTTGCATCCGGCATAGCCTCGACATCTTTGTATTTGAAGTCCATAGCGCAAGGCCAAAATACGATGTCGAAAAACCCCGCCACATCCAGGATCTTCTCTGCAATGTCCAGCACGGCGACCTCACAGCCGCCGCAACTTGCCGCCCAATACAAAGCCAGCTTCGGTTTGCTCATGCGGCCACCTCCTGTGTTGGCAGTTCCTCACCTTGAAATTGCGTGAGCATGCCGGTCTCCAGGTGCAAAGGTCCCAATGCCCGGACTTCCTCGGTGAACTCGGTCGACACTTTGGCAAACTTTTCACCCTCCGCCGCCGAGACCCATTCCAGCCGCAGGCGGCGTTCGTCGACGCCGAATTCCCTCAGGATGCGCTTCAGCAGGAGAACCCGCCGAAGCGCCTTGAAGTTGCCTTCCTGGTAGTGGCAATCGCCCGGATGACAGCCTAACACCAGGACTCCATCGGCGCCTAACTGAAAGGCGCGCAGGATGAAGGAGGGATCTACCCTCCCCGAGCACATGAGGCGGATGATGCGCAAGTTGGGAGCCGATTTCATCCGGCTGGTTCCAGCCAGGTCGGCCCCCGTGTAGGAGCACCAGTTGCACAAGAATCCGACGATTCGGGGCTCAAAGGTTTTGTTTTTCGTCTCCAATTCCGCTGCCTCCTTTCGTCCAACTGCTGAGCACCTCTCTTAGAGCAACCACCCCCAACCCCCTCCTTATGAAGGAGGGGAGCCAACCCGGAATCCCCCCTCCTTTCTAAGGAGGGGGTAGGGGTGGTGTAAAATCGCCACTACACGCTGAGGACTCCCTCCAGTTCCGCGTAGACCTGCTTGTCGGTGAAGCCGCTGCCGGTGATGGCGCCGGCCGGGCAGGCGGCCACGCACGTCCCACAGCCTTTGCACAGTGGCATGTTGACCCGGGAAACGTTCTTATCCTCGATATAATCAATCGCCTTGTAGGGGCACAGCGCATTGCAGATACGGCAGCCGCTGCAATACAGCTCGTCGATCTCGGCCCGCACCGGATCGATTTCGACCGCCCCTTTGGCGATGGTGGCTAGCATCCGGGCCGCCGCCGCGCTGGCCTGGGCCACCGAGTCGGGAATATCCTTTGGTCCCTGTGCACACCCGGCCACGAAGAGGCCGTCCGTCGTAGTGGCTACGGGATCCAGCTTGGGGTGACGCTCCAGGAAGAAACCGTCCGGGCTGCGGCTGAGGCCGAAGAGGCGGCCGACCTGCTCGGCGTCCCGGCGCGGCTCAATGGCGTTGCAGAGTACCACCATGTCGACCGGGATCTCGCGGAAGCGGCCGATCAGAGTGTCCTCGCAGCGGATCAGCAGTGTACCTTCGTCACGCTTCGACCATCCCGCCTGGACTACCTCGGCGACCTTGCCGCGAATGACGTTGGCGCCTTCGTGCAGGACGCGGGAGTAGAACTCCTCGTACCCTTTCCCAAAGGCCCGTATATCAATGTAAAAGTTGTAAACCTCTCCCTGAGTGCGCTCCTTAATCAGATGGGAGAACTTGAGCGCGAACATGCAACAGACCCGCGAGCAATAGCGATGGTGGTTCTCATCGCGGGAACCGATGCAGTGGAGGATGCCCACGGCGCGCGGAGGTTGTCCGTTCTTGAGGAGAACCTTCCCTCCTGTAGGCCCTGTGGCGTTCAGCATGCGTTCCACATCCAGGCCCGTGAAAATATTGTCGAGCCTTCCGTAGCCGTACTGGGCCATGGGGGTTGGGTCGAAGGCATCGAAGCCGGTGGTGATCAGCACTTGCCCAACGTCGAGCTCGATTTCCTCATCCTTCATCTCGTGATTGATGGCGTGCGGTTCACACGCTTCCACGCACTTTTGACAACCCTGCGTTTTGAAGTGAATACAACTCTCATAATCGATCACTGGCACTCGAGGCACCGCTTGAAGCGTGGGTACGTAGATCGCAGTGTTCGGTCCCAGAAGGAATTCCGGAGTCTTGCCCTTGTAATCCTCAACTTCGAATTTAATGTGCGAGGTGGGACATACCATCGCGCAAGCGCCACAGGCAATGCACTCCTCCGATTCCAGGTTAAACGGAGTGGAAACGTGGCGCTGAATCCCTCGCTCGGCGAAGCTAATGGCGCTCGCGCCGACCACCTCCTCACACGCCCGTATGCACAGGCCGCACAGAATGCACGCGTCTGGGCGCTCATCCTTCAGGGCGCTGGTGAACCGGGGCGCTTTAAGCCCGGCCTCTTCGGCGTACTTTCGCAGAATGGGCACATTGGGCCAGCGCGCCAGCATCATCTCGAGGATGAACCGCCGGGCCTTTAAGACATGGTCGTTGTTGGTGTTGATCACCATGCCATCCCGGCAGGCCACCTGGCAAGAGGGGACCAGCTCGTCTCCCCACCTGGTCTTCGTCTCCACCACACACACCCGGCAGGCCGCAAAAGGCTTAATGAGCGGGTGGTAGCAGAGAGTCGGAATCTTGATGTCCAGGAGCTTCGCCGCCTGGAGGATGGTCGTCCCCTTGGGGACTTCGGTCGTTTTTCCGTCGATGGTCACCTTCATCTCATTCCACCTCTCATTCCACAATCACTGCATTGAAGTGGCACATGTCCACACAAGTCCCGCACTTGCTGCACAGACTAATGTCGATCCGGTGCGGCTGGTTCTTCTCACCGAAAATCGCTTTTTCCGGACACTCGCGCCGGCACACGCCGCACCCGTGTCCGCGCTGAACGCAAATCTCCGGGTCAATCTTGTAGGTGTTCAATTGCCGGCAGACGTGGGCGGGGCATTTGTGCGCCTCGATGTGCTTGAGATACTCATCCCGAAAATAGCGAATGGTGGTCAGAACGGGATTAGGAGCCGATGTTCCCAACCCGCAAAGCGACGTCTCGGCGACGATTTTGGCCACTTCCTCCAAGGACTCGAGATCCTCCATCGTGCCGTGCCCTTCCGTGATCTTGGTCAGGATATCGAGCATCAACTTGGTGCCCTCGCGACAGGGGGTACATTTGCCGCAAGACTCGTCCTGAGTAAAGCCGAGGAAGTAGCGGGCCACGTCTACCATGCAGGTGTCTTCATCCATGACCACCATGCCGCCCGAGCCCATCATGGAACCCGCCTCGGTGAGGGTTTCGAAGTCCACCGGCAAGTCGATCATGTCGGTGGGGATACATCCGCCCGAAGGTCCCCCGGTCTGCACTGCTTTGAATTTCTTGCCGCCGGGTATTCCCCCTCCGATGTCGTAAATGATCTCGCGGAGAGTAATGCCCATAGGGACTTCGACCAGGCCGGTGCTCTTGATCTTTCCGACCAGCGAAAAGACTTTGGTGCCTTTGCTCTTTTCGGTTCCGATCTGGGCAAACCAATTGCCACCCCGGTTGATGATGGGAGGGACGTTCGCCCACGTTTCGACGTTGTTGAGGCAGGTGGGTTTCCCCCAGAGTCCCTTTTCCGCCAGGCGAGGGGGCCGGGCTCGCGGCTCTCCGAGTCTGCCTTCCACCGCCGCCACCAGTGCTGTGGCCTCTCCGCATACAAATGCCCCGGCGCCTTTCGAGACCGAGATGTCAAAATCGAACCCGGTGTCCAAGATGTTATCGCCCAAAAGGCCGTACTCGCGCGCCTGATCGATGGCAATATGGATTCGCTGGACGGCCAACGGGTACTCGTTTCTGATATAGACCACGCCCCAGCGGGCCCCGATGGCTCGAGCCCCGATCAGCATTCCTTCAATAACGGAGTGAGGATCCGATTCCACTATGCTGCGATCCATAAAGGCGCCCGGATCCCCTTCGTCGCCGTTACAAATCACATACTTCGGCTCTCCCTCCGCGCTCCGAACGGCCTCCCACTTCGTCGCTGCCGGGAACCCTGCGCCTCCCCGGCCGCGCAGCCCGGAGATCTTGACTTCATTAAGGATCTCCGCCGGGGTCATTTGGGTGAGCGCCTTGGCCAACGCCGCATATCCGTCTCGAGCGATGTATTCATCGATGCTCTCTGGGTCGATCAAACCCCGGTTCCGCAGCGCAATGAGCATTTGACGGGCAAAGAAAGGAATGTCCATCATCTTGGGAACCGGCGCTTTGGTCTCCGGTGGAACGTACATGAGCTTCTTGACGGGCCGGCCCTTCAGAAAGTGCTCTTCCACCAGATACGGAACGTCTTTCGGATTGAGCTGCTGGTAGAAAATCCCATCGGGTTGAACCACCATGAGAGGACCCACGCCGCAGAAACCATTGCAACCCGTGGTCACTACTTGGATCTCATTGTCCAGCCCGCGCTTCTCGATCTCCTTCCGCAAGGCGTCCCTGAAATCGAGAGAACGATTGGAGACGCAGCCGGTTCCCGCGCAGACCATCAAGTGCATTCGATACGCCATTTGGATCTCCTCCAGAATTCTCCGCCCGCCGCGCGATGTAGTGGCAACCCAGGCGGCCGCCTTGGACGGGCACAGGTCCCGCCCCTACATCGTTAATAGGTCCGTTCGCTCCCTATGGCGAGTGCATACTGTTGCAGGATCTTTCCTCCCAGAACGTGCTCGCTGAAAATCTCCTTGACCTTCCCCTCCGTCAGGTCCACGTACTTTACCGGAGCCTCGCCGACCACTTCCACCGTGGCCATCGGTTCGCGGCTGCACAGACCTGCGCAACCGGAGGTCGTCACAATCACGTCCTGGAGATCTCGCCCCTCGACTTCCCGCAAGGCTGCTTCCAGGATCTTGCGCGAGCCCGCGGCAAGGCCACAAGTGCCCATGTGAATCATCACTCTGACGCGGGCGGCGCCGTCGCGCAGGGAGACCGCTTTCCTGGCTTTTTCTCGGACCGCCGCTAAATCTTCCAGTTTGAGTTTTGGCATCTCGGGCTCCTTACTTTGAGAATTGCTTAATGATCTGGTCCACCTTGGGAAGAGTAACCTTCCCGTACAACTCCGGCCCTACAGTGACCACCGGTGCCAGCCCGCAGCAACCGAGGCAGCGCACCGCCTCCAGACCGAAATTGAGGTCAGGCGTGGTTTGGTTGCACTTAATACCGAGTTGGCGTTCGAACTTCTCGAGGATCTTCACGGCCGCTTTAACATGGCAAGCCGTGCCCAGGCAAACCGCCACCGGATGCCGGCCTTTGGGCTTCAAGCTGAACGCCCGGTAGAAAGTCGCAATGCTGTACGCTCGGCTCAGGGGTACGTGCATAGTGTGGGATATATGGGTCAGGACATCCTGCGGCAAATAGCTGAATTCGTTCTGCACGTCCTGAAGCATGGCAATGAGCGCGCTTTTCTGCGCGTGGTGTTGTTGAATGATCTTATCAGCCGATTCCAATTGCATAGGCACCTACCTCCGTATCTTTTCCACACTTCTCCTGACCGTCGATATTCCTTGGGAAGAACCAATGGGTATGTCTCCCAATTGAGCTTTGATTTCCTCTGTACTGAAAGCGACTTGTGAATTGTCGGTTTGGTGCAGATAGGTAAACTCGACTTGTGGGTTTCCGACAATCAGCGCTAACAGTGTCGCGTTCATATCCCCCAAGGGCTGCCGGTCAACGTGACTGTATTGAAACACGCCGGTGACCTTGGCTCCTGCTCCTGGACTAGACGCGATCTTGAATTCGCCCCCAGCACGCTTTGCCGCCTGCTCAAAAAGGGACAACCCCAGCCCCACCCGGCGGGTCGTTCGAGTCGTGACGAAGGGGTCCGCGGCCTTCTGAAGCATGTCTTCGCTCATCCCACGTCCGTCGTCGATGATCTCGATCGAGAGGCGATCATCCCGCTGGCTCTCCTTTAGCCGGATTTCCACGTGCCGGGCTCCCGCCGCGATGGAATTCTCCGCGATGTCGAGTACGTGCAGAGAGAGGTCCTCCATGTGAACGCTATCCTGTTATGAGGGCGGCTCTTGGGCCGCCCTCGGGCAACCACCCGGGTTGCCCCTACGAAGTCCCGCTGGCAGCGCGTGCGCCAGCATCTTCCGGCAGCACCCGCCGGCCCTCCTCCCCGCGCAAGGCCTTCTTGATCTCCCGCGTGCTGGGCTCACATAACAGCAGCGTCGTCCGGACCTTGCCGATCTCCGCCGCCGAATGTGCGTCCGAGAAACGAACGAAAGCATAGGCGGCGTATTCTGGAAAGCGCCGCCTGGCTTCCTCGGGACTGGTGTTTGCAGAAAGTTCCAAAGCGTCCAGGTGTAATTTTTCGGGGACGAATCCCAATTGCCCAATGATCCCGAAGGTTTCGCGATCCACGTGAGCCGCGATCGCCAAGCCATCTAGGGCAGAGATGCTATCCACGACCTGCTCGACAGAGAGTTCGGTGGCGCCGGCCAGCAGCCGTTTATTGAACCCGAGAACGTCGTGATCTTCATTCACTACGACCTGGAGCCCGAAAGCCTCCGTATTGTTCTCTCCAGGTAAATGCTCGTACACAATCTCCTGGAGCTGGAGCGCCTTCTCGACGCTGTCAAAAACCGCCAGGATGTGCACCTCTTCCTTCGAGGTCACCTCCATCCCCGGCAATACGGTGAGGTTTTTATTGCGTGCCGCCTTCACCACCGCGGGCACGTTCTCCGAGGAGTTGTGATCCGAAATGCCAATCACATCCAAACCGTGCTGGAGGGCTTTTTCTACGATCGCCTTGGGGCCCATGTTCAACTCAGCGCAGGGGGAGAGGCACGTGTGTATGTGCAAATCTGCTTTGAAAACTCGCGGCATCATGGAGTCCCCCGGATGCCCATCTGGTACAGTCTTCCGGCCAGCTCAAATGCCGGCAGCCGACTCCCCAATAGCACTACTTTTTCCTCCTGCGCCTTCTCCAGCGTCTCAGGATCAGGGGTTCGCCCATTCACCAGAATGATCGCAGCCAACTCCTTCAGGGTGGCGACTGCGACGATGTTGCGATGCGTTTGCATGGTGACCCACAGGTAGCCGGCCTTGCTGTTGGCGATCACGTCGCTCAAGAGGTCACTGGCATAGCCTCCGGTGACCTGCTTGTCAACGGCTTCGGGGCACGCCAGGATGTCGAGCTTCGCGTTGTCGGCAATCTCCCGGATCGTCATAGACTTAGCACCTGCCCACGGCTGCCAGCCTAGGAGAGGCATGGGCCGCAGCCCGTGCCTGCCTGGCGGCGAGGACCACACAGTCCCCGAGCGGCGCTCGCTCCAAGACCACGTCCTCAGCGAAGCTCAGGCAGGTAGGCGCGCCACAGGCTCCGCAATTGATCTGCGGCAGTCCGTCGTGTGTTTCCTGAATGCGTTTTCGTTTCTCAATTGCCTTCCCAATATCTTTATCCAGCGGGGCAAAGGGCCGGGAAGGAATCTTGCCGGGCAGCGAAAAATAGCGCTTTTGATACAGCTCTCGTATCTTTCCTCGGTCCTCGCAGGGGGCCTTTCCGAACCGGGCGACCAAGCTCAGAATCGTGCCCCGAGTAACATAGGGATCGCCGACGGTGAGTGAACCGCCGCAACATCCCTGCGCGCAGGCGTGGCACTCCACGAATTGGATATCACCCAGTTTCCCGCGCTCGATTTCGTCCAGGATCCTCTGCACATCCCCAAGCCCGCCCACCGCCAGGCTGCTCTCAGCCCGCAAAGCGGAAACTTGCCCACCCAGAACCGGCCAGCCGAGGCCCATGCCCGTCACGGGCTGTTCTATTTCGGGCGTGCTGTTATTCATGTCGCCGAGGGCTGAAAGGAGGGAGCGGTAAATATCTGATATGGCGATTGCGCCATCGATGTACGAGGCCCCTTTCCTGGGAGGGTACTTGATGGAGACCATTTTGGCGGGGCAAGGCGTCAGATAGATGACCCCAATCTCGTTCCGCCGCAGGCCCAGTTCCTTCATCTTCTTGTTCCTCACCTCGCGCGCCGCGATCTCCATGGGAGAATCAATAGGAATCAGGAGATCAATGAGGCTGGGATATCGCGCCTGAATCAGCCGCACGATAGTGGGGCAGAAGGGGGACAGCAACGGTAACGGCCCTCGATAGCTGGCCAGATGCTCATCGATCGCCGCGCTCACCGCTTCGCTGGCGCGCGCTACGTCACATGCGTCATCGAAGCCGACCTTTCTCACCCCCGCCAGGATCATGCTGGGAAGAACGTCTTTGCGGAACTGCCCGTAGAGTACGGGCGAAACTAGCGCCACGGTGTACTTGAACTCCGAGAACTCGGTGAAGGAACTTGTTTGGGGGATGATGGCGCTGTGCCGGCAGGCCCGAGCGCACTCGCCGCAATCGATGCACCGGTCCTCGAGTATTTCCGCCTTGCCATGGCGCACTCGGATCGCCTCCGTAGGGCACACCTTGAGGCAGGCCATCCGGCCGATGCACCGCTCCGGCACAACCCGAACGGAATGAAAGTATTCCCCCATGTCAAAGCCGAAACGTTATTTCCAGCGTCGTGCCCTTGCCCACCAGGGAATGGATGTTAAAGGCATCGGCATTCTTCTTGATATTGGACAAGCCCATGCCTGCCCCGAATCCCATCTCCCGAATCTCGTCCGACGCCGTCGAATACCCTTCTTGCATGGCCAACTCAATGTCAGGGATGCCTGGGCCTTGATCTTCCACCATCACGCGGATGTCCTTTGGAGTGACTCTCAACTCCATCGTTCCTTTCGTGGCGTACAGGACCACGTTCATCTCCGCTTCGTAGGACGCGATCGCCGCCCGCCTGATCAAGGAAGGGCTAATCCCGATCTCTCTTAGAATCCCCTTGATCGTGATGGAGGCCTTCCCCGCATCAACAAAATCCCTCCCGCAAATATCAAAGCGTTGCCAGAAGAGTGGCTCGCTTGGCATCCCGCAGGCCTTCCTCGAGTTCGCTGCCTCCGGCCAGACCGCACTCGTGGAGCCTTCCACAAGATTCGTACATGGGAAGACTCGTCCCCAGCAGAACCATGCCCTTTTCTTTCGCTAGGTCGATCGCTTCCTTGTCCGGCAGCTTACCCCGAACGTACACGATGGCCCTGACCTCAGCGATCTCGGCCGTGCGTACTGATTGCACATTGGTTAATCCGGTCAATAACAACGCGTTGGGTTTGATGAAGGCCAGGACGTCGCTCATCAGGTCAGCGCCGCAGCCCACCCTGACCTCCTCGCCCAGCTTGTCATGGCCGGTGATCACCTGGCAGTTCAGAATCCTGCATACGGCTTCCAGTTTCATTACGTCACCTGCTTGACGACCTGATCCCCCAGTTTGATCGTCCTTTTGGTTGGAATCCGGGTGGCGGGGCAGGTGTTCCAGCACAGACCACAACCGGTACACTTGGTTTCGTCTACAAACCTCGCCTTCCTCCTCACCTTAACCTTGAAATTCCCGATATATCCTGAGAATCCAACCACTTCGCTGTAGCTCAACAGTTTGATATTCTCGCGGTGTCCCACCGAGACCATCTTCGGGGTCAAGATACAAGCGGCACAGTCCAGGGTGGGAAAAGTCTTGTCAAACTGTCCCATCCGCCCGCCGATGGTCGGTTCGCGCTCGACCAGGTACACCGTGTTTCCCGATTCGGCGATCTCGAGGGCTGCCTGAATGCCGGCTATCCCGCCGCCCACCACGAGCGTGTTGGGATTGATTTCGGCGCGCATCGGCTCCAGGGGCTGGTGCAGGGCTACCCGTCTGACTGCTCCCGCGACTAAGGCCTTGGCCTTTTCCGTAGCCATGTGCACGTCGTCGTGGATCCAGGAGCAGTGTTCACGGATATTGGCGATCTGCACCAGATAGCGGTTGAGCCCGGCCTTCTTGGCCGCCGCCCTGAAGGTGATCTCGTGCATGAGGGGGGAGCAGGCGGCCACCACAACCCTGTTGATGCCAAGTTGTTTAATGTCCTCTTGAATGAGTGCCTGCCCCGGGTCCGAGCACATGAACTTGTAGTCGCGCGCGATTGCGACACTGGGAGCGTGGGAGATGAACTCCCGGACTTCACCCACGTTCACGGTCCCGGCGATGTTGAGCCCACAGTGACAGATATAAACTCCAATGCGCGGATGCCCATTCTGGTCCATCAGATTCCTCCTTCTATGCGGCAAGCACTGTGCTCGGGGCTTTCCAGGGGACAAGATTCTTGTCTAATCCAAGTTCCTTCTCGGAGCATCCCAAGGCGTGCCCCAGTAGTTGAGTGAAGTACATCACAGGGATTTGATACGCGGTCCCAAACTTCTTGTTCACCGTCTTCTGGTAGGCCTCCACGTTGACCTGGCACAGGGGACATGTGGTGATGATACACTCGGCTCCGTTCTCCGTAGCGCATTCAAGCAGGTCTTTCACTAGCTGTAGGCACACGTCCGGGAATGTGGTCATCAACATTCCGCCGCAGCAGCGCGTCTTCAAGGGGAAGTAAACGGGGCGCGCGCCCAGTTGCTGGAAAAGTGTGTCCATGACGGAGGGGAACTCGGAATCGTCAAAGCCGCGCTCGGGGCGCACGATTTGGCAGCCGTAATAGGGTGCAAAAGCGACACCCTCCAGACTCCGCTTGGCCGCCGATGCTATTGCCTCAATGCCCACATCGTTAACCAGAACGTCGAGCGGATGACGCACCTTGACGCTGCGACTGTATTTCAGGCCAACCTGCCCCAGCAGGTGATCGACCTTGGCTTGTAACTCCGGACTCTCTTTTAGGAATCGGTTGGTTTTCACCAGTACTGTGTAGCACGCGCTACAGGGCGCGATAAGATCCCGGAAGCCGGCCTGCTCCGCCAGCGCCAGATTTCTGGCGCTGATCGCCATCGAGAGGGCCTCATCCACGCTCATGTACATGGTCGCGCCGCAGCAGTTCCAATCCTCTAGCTCTCGGAGCCCAATGTCCAAAGCATGGAATACCGCTCTCAAACTCTCGTCGTAAGGCTTCCCTGCAGACTCAAGGCTACAGCCGGGGTAGTAGATATACTCCATGATCGCCTCTCAACTCGACCTTTCGGGCTGGTCCTTATCCCACTGCCCGGTATCCCACCGCCCCTTCGGTGTACGGGACAGTTCCCTTTTCGTGGGGCAATTCCAATTCTTTGGAAGCTGCCAAAATCGTGCGGATAGCCCCTATGCCTTTGATTTTCTTGGGAAAAAGCGAAAGTCTCCCTTTTCGCAGCATGGCTAGCCCAAGTGGCAGCATCCGTAAAAGTGCCAGCGGATTTCGCCTCAGGTAATAGAACAGGAGCAAGAGCATCTCTTGATTGCGACCGTACCGGTTGACGATGCGGACGAAATTCCTCGACAACAGGTAAACCGGGAATCGCTCGGGATAAACCCCGGTGTCGATCGCGGTGCGTTTTAAGGCATAGAGCAGATCAGTGATCTTGATGGATTGCGGACAGCGCGTCGTGCACATGTAACAGGAAGCGCAAATCCAGATCGTCCGGCTCCGCAGAATCTCCTCAAGCTGCCCAGCCCGGAAGAGTGCAATGACCATCCGGGGGGATATGTCCATGGCGTAACTTACCGGACAACTCCCGGTGCAGGTTCCGCATTGCAGACACTGGGAAATTCGGTCGCCCCCGGGCACGACCTTCGCTTCTTCAAGGAATCTCTGCCTCAGTTCCCGCTCCGGTGCGGGGAGGGTCCCCGGAACTGGCGCGTGAAATTTGATCGGACTTATACTCGCACTCGCCATGGTTGCTCCTTTCTAATGTCGTCGTTTCAGGGCGCCGGCGGTTGGACGTGAGCCTCCGTTCCGCCAGCCCCTCCGACCTCCGACTCCGCTGCCTTGGGCGTCTTGTGTTTCTGATAGAAACAAGTGCGCGGAACCAGCTCGCGCAACAGGCACTTTTCGCGGAAATATATGCCGCACCGGAAGCATAGCTCCTGTGGACTTGCGGTATGGTCCACAATACTAATGGAAAGCCGGTCCAGGGTCGCCACTGTCGCGCACAATTGCTCCGGCTCGCACGCGCTGAAAATCTCCGTTAGCTTCTGGTTGCTTGCGGCCTCGTAAGCGCTCAAAAGACGGCGGCCCTCCCCGGTGAGCGAAAGCTCGCTGGCGCGCCGGTCAGCGTGCGCTTCCGTGCGGCGCAGAAGCCGACGACGGACTAGTTTGTCCACCGCCTTGCTTGCGGCGGTGTTACTCACGCCCAGGAATTCCGCTACTTCGCCAATGGTGTGGGAGTCTGTGAAGGCTACTAGTTTCAGTAGCTTCAAGCGGGAGAAGGTGAGCCGGCCGCGCGCCGTCTCGCGCAGCAACTTTTCTTCCAGCATGTCTCGCATAGCCGAGGAGAAGACTTGTACGCTTCCCAGTAGTTCCCTGAACATTTCGGGCGTGATGGTGTCTGGCATGGCCTTTCTCCGGCCCGCTGACGGCGCCCCGTCGGATCTACTCAACTCGGTTCAATATCAACCTGCTTCACTGATTCGACCACGCAAGGTCTGAATCAGACGGTAGTTCTAGCAAGGTGCCAGCCAAAGCCGGGTTTTTCCTCAAGCCGATTTTCCGTACGGTTTTTTGGGGCAGCGCGAAAAGCAAGGGGCTGGCGCCCAGCGTCCAAGGCCACCCAGAGGTTGCATTGGAAGCGATAAAAGGAACACTTTGCCATCCGCCCGAACTCGGCTTGTGGAGTTTTGCAACAAGACCTTCGATCTCGTAGTTTCTCTCGGTAGGACACTTTTGCCGCAGGTCGGCCTCAAGAACTTTCACAGAAGGATTCTGCCCCACGTGGAATCAACAACTTAGAGAGGTCACCACCTCTGTAAATCATTGATTCTTCGTTGAGCTATTTGTCTTTCCGCTAGATTCCGGCGGGACTGGACCGCTGGTTGAAGGCCTCCCTGCTGGGTGAAAACACCCGTGAGGCGCCCCGCTGCTGGGAATTCCAGTGCGTTGCATGGAATTTTTCCCCAGGCGCTTTTAGCTTCACTGGATCGCGCAGCCGATGTACTGGCAACGATGGCAAGGTGATGGGCAGAGGTGTTATGATTCTTGACATGGAGACTCTTCGGAACATCCTGAATGCGCATCCGTTCTTCACTGATTTCCCGGAACGTTATCTCGAATTGGTGGTAGGTTGCGCCTCCAATGTGCGCTTTGCAGGGGGGGAATTCATTTTTCATGAGGGTGAAGACGCACAGAAGTTTTACCTCATCCGCGAGGGAAGTGTTGAGCTTCACATAGCCTCCGAGCGCCGAGGCCCTCTCCATATCGTGACTCTTAAAGAAGGCGACATTCTGGGCTGGTCCTGGCTGTTTCCTCCCTATCGATGGAAATTCTCAGCTCGAGCCCTCGAGCCTACTCGTGCGTTCGCCATGGACGGTGAGTGCCTTCGCGGGAAAGCTGAACAAGACCACGATCTTGGCTATGAGCTCTTGAGCCGATTCTCGCGCATCTGGGAGAGCCGCCTGGAAACGATGCGGGCACAGCTTGTGGCTGCGTACCACAACACCTAGGCCACGGCCACCTGCCTACCCCGTTCTGCCTTCGTCCTTCTGCTGTCTGCCTTCTGAGAGTTGTTCCGAAATCTCCTTCACTTTCCTGGCAAGGCTTGGCAGGTTGGCAAGCTGAGCGTACACTTTCTTGAACTCATCCAAGGGACGGGCGGGGGTCCCCCAGACTTTAGTTCCCCTGCGAATCGTCCTAAAGATTCCCGCCTGCCCACCAATCATCGCTCGCTCTTCAATCCGAATGTGGTCCGCAACACCAACTTGGCCACCCATGACCACATAGTCGTCAATTTCCGCGCTGCCCGAAATGCCCGACTGCGCAGCGATCGCGCAGTGGCGGCCCACCTTCACGTTGTGCGCAATTTGAACCAGATTATCAATCTTGCTCCCTTGGCCAATCACCGTTACGCCCAACGAGCCTCGGTCCACCGTACTGTTGCTGCCTATTTCGACGTCGTCTTCAATGACCACCCCACCCCTTTGGGGGAACTTCTCATAATGATCCTCGGCGAAAACGTAACCGAACCCGTCGGACCCAATCACAACGCCGGAGTGGAGGATCACCCGGTTCCCAATCCTTGCTCCGGGATAGACGCTCACCCGCGGATACAGGACACAATGAGAACCTATTTGGGCCCCCTCACCCAGGCAAACTCCCACTCCCAGGTACGTCCCCGGCCCAACCACTACACGTGATTCAATCACCACATAGGGACATATGATTACATCCTCAGCTAAGCGTGCGTCCGGAGCAATAACGGCCGTGGCATGCACGCCTGGCGGGAGTTTCCGAGGCGGGCAAAGGACTTGGGCAGCGCGGACAAAGGCCAGTTTAGGGTTTGCGACCCCGATGGTTGTGCGTCCTGTCAAAACGCAGTCCTCCGGCACTAGAATGCATCCCGCCTGGGAAGCGGCTGCTTGTTCAAGAGACTTGGCGCCTTCAGCGTAGGTCAGTTCATCCGGCCCGGCAGTCCCCAATGCCGCCACGTCGTAGACCTCTCGGCCTTCCTCTCCGTGCAGCGTGCCCCCCAACAACTCGGCAAGCTCAGAGATCTTCATGATGTGCCTCGATCAGCCGTCAGCCTTGAGCTTTGGAACGGGGAACCGGGAATAGGGAACAGGGAATAGAGGCGGTGGGCAGATGGCGGTACGGAATCTTAAGTTCGGAATTACCGAAAGCTGAGAGTTCAGAGCTGATAGCCCCCGTTCCCTATTCCCAGTTCCCTCGTCTTTTCAAGAGCTGAAAGCTGACGGCTGATAGCTGATAGCTCTCGTTCCCTATTCCCTGTTCCCTAGAATGTGTAAAGCGGCGGTTCACCCGCCGGGCGTGTTTTCCATCGGCGGTGGACCCAAAGCCAGTGATCCGGGAAGCGGCGAATGTAATCTTCGAGCAGGCGAGTGAAATTCGCGGTATTGATCTGGATTTCCTCTTCCGGATTCTGGGAATTAATCCATTCGACGGGGTCGAATCGCAGCCTATATTTCTTGAGTTTAGAGTCCCAGATGACCAGCCCTAAAACAATGGGCACACCGGTCTTTTTCGCCACACGCGCCGGGCCTGTGGTGGTACATGCTGGGAGGCCGAAGAAATCCACAAAAACCCCTTCGCCGGGCAACATATTCTGGTCGATAAGCACGCCTACAGCGTCGCCGCGGTTAAAGGCGCGCAGGACCCCACGCGCAAAATCACCTTTTTCGATGGGCTTACCACCACCCAGGCAGCGATAGTGATTGATGAGCTCATCCATCAGGGGATTGTCGAGGGCGCGCACGACGAAGTCGCAGGGATAGCCGTACACTCCGTGCGCAAAAGAGCTGAGTTCCCAATTCCCGAAGTGCCCGGTAAGAAAGAGTACGCCCCTGCCCTGACTCTGGGCTTGCGCGTAGTTCTCAAATCCATCGTAGATTATCAACTTCTCAATGTTGCTGCGGTTCCAATGTGGAAAATGCGCGAAATCTGCCAGCATCCTGCCGAAGTTGCGAAACAAGCCGAAAAGCACTTTCCGGCGTTGGCTCTCGGGCCAATCAGGGAAAGCCAACTTCAAATTAAACAGGCCCACTTTGCGCAAGCGGGGCCAAAACCAGTAGCTCAGAAAGGCCAGTAATTCGCAAAGCGCCCGCGCCAGACGGTGCGGCAACACTCCGAGCAGCTTCAGCAGGCTGAGCGCGGCACCGTATTCCATGCGATGCCGTAGAGAGGGACGCGACGGAGGTTGGGCGAGGTTCGGACGCAGCGTGGAGGTCTGTGAATTATTGACTGCAGGTGGGTCCATGCCCTGTGCTCTCCCTGCGGACGCGGAACTTCGCTAGCTGGCGTCGGTTCACCCGCCACCCTCGCAGCGGCGGCGCTCAGCCAGCCCTGAGAGAGAAAGGCTCTCCGGGAAGAAACTGAGCGCCAAAATGGTACCACATCCCATTTTGTCGCCAGCAAGAACTTTTCTTCTATAGAGGCAGCTTTACGCCGCCATGCTGCGATCCCGCAGGCGTGGGATCGCCGCTACTTTTTCAGCCTCTTGCTTTCAGGGTAGTTGCGCTATACTTGCATGGTTTTTGCAAGCGCTAAGAGGCCTAGCCGCCTTTTAGCCGTCAGCGTTCAAGGATGGCTTGCGCGACGGCACGTTTCACTCCGGCCATCAAAAGGGAAAGTGCTGTGGGGTCCGAAATTATCGACATTCGCCGCTTTGAGGTATCGGCCTTCTCAGAGCTGTTGGATGCTGAAGCGCACGCCTGGAATGAAGGTCTTTACTGGGATTTCACTTCCTCGGCTCGCGTGATTTCCAACTGCCTGAAAGACAAACGCCTCTCGGGGTATGCTCTCGTTCTGGACGGCGTCATTCGTGGCTACTGTTTCTTTTTCTGCGACGGCGAGAAGGGGCTTTTGGGAGATTTGTTTGTTGCCCCGAAGTACGCGGGTTTGGACGAAGTCCTGCGCCTACTCGAGCACGCCAACGAAACGCTCCTTGCAACTCCTGGCCTGCGGCGCGTTGAGGCGCAAGTCCCGCACTATACCTTTGAAGATCTCCAGGACAACTTTACTTCCTGGAATTATAGCGGCTATCCGCGCTGCTTCATGGCCTTGTCCCTTCCCGAGTGGTGGCGCTGCGGTGCCTCCGAACCCGGTCCTTCTGATTCCCTGCGGCGAGTCACTTCCCGCCTGGATGAATTCTGGATCACGACCTGCGATAAAAAATACGCGCGCGAGGCTTCCGAACTGGTCTTCGGCGCCTACTACGACCATGTCGACGCCGCGATCAACGACCAATACAGCTCTCTGGCAGGAGCAACACGCCTCCTCGATAACATCCTCCATTACCAGGGTTGCGGAGAGTTTCTGGAGCAAGCCTCCAAAGTGGCCATTCATCGCACAACGCGCAAACTCGCCGGTGTCCTGACGGTGACTTCCGTCCGTTCCGACACAGCTCACATCCCGCAGATCGCCGTCGCGCGGACGCTGCAAGGAAGGGGCCTGGGGACCGCGCTGCTGGAGTCTGCCTTTAACGACTTGGCCCAGGCGGGCTACCGGCGGGTTTCCCTGACCGTCACCGACACCAATGCCGGCGCGCTTCGCCTCTATGAGCGCCTCGGGTTCAAAACCTTCCGCACCTTCGGCGCCTTCGTCTTCAACCGGTGACTTCAGCTTTCAGCCGTAAGCTCTCAGCCTTCAGCCAGCCTGAGTGGAGAAAGGTGAGTATTGATGACGAAGGGTGAAATAGTAAATGGTGAATAGTGAATGGGGAATTGCAGAGAGCACATTCGGTTCGTGCTCAGCGCCGCGGGTCCCCGCCCGCACTCTTCCTGAATTTATGGTTTGCTATACATGTTGCAATATTGGCCGCGCCTTGCTGAAAGCTGACGGCTGAGAGCTGATGGCTGATAGCTGGTTGCTAGTTCACTTCGCCTTGGACTTCAAGAGGTCCTTCAACTCATCCATGAATTCACGAATGTCTTTGAAATCGAGGTAAACCGAGGCAAACCGGACGTAGGCGACTTTATCGAGCGTTTTCAGGCGGCCCATAACCAGCTCCCCCAGGTCCGCAGCCGGGCGTTCCCGTTCCGCCGCCTCGGCGACCAAGGCCTCTGCCTCATTAACAATCTCCTCCAACTTGGACATCGGGACGGGCCGTTTTTCGCAGGCCTTCAGCAAGCCGGTCAGAATCTTCTGGCGATCAAACTTCTCCCGCCGGCCATCCTTTTTCACCACCATATAGGGGATTTCGTCGATCCGCTCGTAGGTGGTAAACCGCCGACCGCACTTCGCGCATTCGCGCCGGCGGCGAATGGTGTCGCCGAACTTCGCTTCGCGCGAATCCACGACCTTGTCTTCCACGTGACCGCAGAATGGACACCTCATAGCAAGTACCAGTCGGCGGTAAGCAGTAGGCTGTGAGAAGCAAATAGCGAGACTCCACCCCTTCGCCCCCTCTTCGTCTGAGCAGGGGATTGGGGGTGGTTACACCCTGCTAACTTTTGTCCGCCAACTCCCTCTCCTCTTCGGCGAGCGCCTCCAACTTCCTGAATGTCAGACCTTCATGCACCAACAGCACCAACCCCGAAACCAAGCAGGGAATCGATATGACAAGCCACACGAGTATCGCGGCGCCCGTGGCCACCTCCGCCGACTCGTTGAAAAGCTCGTTTAAGGCAAGGATAGTGCCCACTTGGTAGCCGCCACCAATCCCCGGGATCTGCACGGCGAGCCCCAGCGCGGCGCAAAACAGCGTAACAGCGGACGCCAGCCAGGACAGCTTTGCCAACCGCCCGTCAAGGCTTTGGAAAACCAACCAGAACACCGACGTATTAAGAAACCACAACGCGGCAGTCAAAACAAGACTTTGCAACAGGTCTTTCCAGCTACGGATGACGCTCAATCCCTCTGCAAATGACCGCATGTAACGCGCGAATCGCCTGAGCGCCGTGGCGGGAAGGAAGCGGAGCATGCGCAACATCCAAGCAGTAAGCTGTGCGGAGCGCAACCAGAAAAGGAGCAATCCCGTGACCAGAATAATTGCGAAAACAAGCATGACGTCACCGCCGCGGTGCAGGGCGGTGAGGATGCTGGAGCCGCGCGCGGTTCCAGGTGCAAGGGGCTGGAAATCCAGCGCCGCGGCAAAGAGCAATACAACGAACACCGTATCGAAGATGCGCTCGAGCAGCCATACCGCGAGCATGGCGCTCATGGAAATATTTTCCTTCTTGGCGATGTAGGCCGGCCGTACGAATTCTCCCGGCCGGCCGATCAGATAAATGGAAGTGAAACCCAGGATCTGGCCCACAAACGACACCCAGAGAGAGGTCTTCTTGATCGGATTGAGGAAGGATTGCCAGCGCAAGGCGCGGAAAAGGTAACTGCCGAAAACCGCGATCAGCGTCAGGAGCAGCGGTCCCGGCTTGGCCCCGGTGAGCAAAGCCCATAGGCGCGTCCAGTGGAAGTTGGCCCACTCCGGGCTTCGACTCAAGTTATAAAAGATGAAGGCGATGATGAGTGCTCCGATACCCAGCCACCACCATCGTCGGTGCTCTTTCCGCATATGGGAAGCTTACTTCAAGTTTTCCGGAATCAAGTACTCGACCAATACCAGGTCGTGCCACGCGTTCCCCAGCTTGCCGTGCTTCTCGTGGATCCCCACTTCCTTCCAACCCGTCACTTGACACAGCTTTCGCGCCGGCTCGTTTTCCGCCAGAATGCGCCCGATGAGCTTATAGAAGCCCTTCTCGCGCGCCATGTCCTGCATGGCCTTCATCAATGCCTGTGCCACGCCGTGCCCACGCAGGCTGCGTTCAATGTAGATGGCCAGCTCCGCGATCCCGTCATAGCAATGCCGCGGGCTGTAGGGATTGAGCGAAGACCAACCCATCAGCGTGTGCTTCACCTCCGCCAACAACACCGGGTACTTGTCTGGCCGCGCGGCCAGCCAGAGGTAACGCTCTTCCGGCGTGACGTAGGTGTTTTCAAAAGTCGCACAACGGTCTTGCACGCCCTGGTTGTAGATCCGTGCGATTTCCTTCGCATCTTCGACCCGTGCTGGTCTGATTTTGAGAGGAGCACTCCACTCTGCCATGGGCAACCGCCGGAACCGAGGATAACTGCCAGGTTGGGATTCTACTCTGAGGCTGCCAAGAGAGCAACCGGCAGCTTCATCGGTGTAGGGGCAACCGTTGTGGTTGCCCGCGAGCGCGGTCTTATCGCCCTCCCCCCTAGGGAGTCTGTGCGGAGACGCAGCCCTCTCCCCCAAGGGGCAGAGGGAAGAATTTAACCATTCGAGTTCAGAACAGACCGCCTAGATTCAAGACCAGCACCGCGAAAACCAGCGCCGCCACTCCAAGGGCCAATAGTCGTCGAGTGGGCCGCGAGGTTGATTTCCATTCCCCCGCCAAAACTCCCACCACGGTGGACGACAACACGCTTATGGCAACAAAAAGAGTGAATCCCACGGACGTTCCGTACTTTCCGGACAGGGTCGCTCCGCCCCCATATAACAGCAGCCCGGATAGCCACATCATGGCCATCGATACCGCGAGCAGTGCTTCTTTCAGCCAGCCTTCCTGGAAAAATGCCGTGAACGTGCGGTTACGAAACAGCCGGTAAAGGCAGTAGAAGAGGTTGGGGAAGAAGCCCGCCCCAAGCACCAGTGACCAGACGCCGTAGCCGCCTGTCACAGGCGAGGCGCCCGACTCGATGCTTTTGCGAATAATGTCTCCACTGAATGCAAACCCGAGATTAAAACAACAACCAACAAGCCCGGTGAAAATGCAAAGGGCAATGCCCACCGTCAAGCTGGCCCCCTGGGAGACTTCGGCCGGATTAGCCGATCGCTGTTCTTTTTCTCGGCGACGGCTAGCGGCCACATAAATGACCAACCCCAAAAACAGAATGGGCATACTACACAAAAGAAAAACACCGCGAGCCCGGAACAGGTCCGCGGGATTCAAAACCAGAAGAGGGACCAATGCACCCAAAAGACAAGTCAAACCGGAGACGATAGCTACCGCGACTGCCAGACCTACGGCCTGGAGGCTCAAGCCGTAGGTTGCTTGCGCGATGCCCCAAAGAAAACCGAATGTCACCGCCGACACCAGGACCCGAGTGGGCACGCTCTGATAGACTTCAGCCAAATGGGGCACAAAGCGAAAAGCCATAAACCAAGGCAAAATAAAAATGCCTACAATGGAAAAAACCAACCACGTGTTTTCCCACTTCCAGCGCCGAGCGTATTTCATCGGCAAAGCGAAGCTGCCGTTAAATAGGCCAGCGATTATAATGATGGCCATTCCCAGCCAAAACTTCTCAACCATGACTGACCTCTGACTTCCTCCCTGTTCCCTACGAGCGATGCAGGGAATTGAATCTGCCTTGCGATTGCCTGACGGTATCCCAAAGCGGACGATTGTACTCGGGTTTCTCATGTTCCGCGACCCCGTAGAGGCGTAGAAGCGGAATCATCTCTCGCTCCCTTGGGGGAGAGGACACACCGAGCAGAGCCGAACGGCACCGAACAGCACATGTGTTTGACGCCGCACAAAGCAGAACTATAATGGAGCGGTCAAACACGCTTCACAGCGAGGCGCTCGGTGGAGAGAACCTCGCTGCGCATTCGAGGCGCGTTCAAGGAGGTGCTGGCATGAAAGAGACCATAGGATTCAGGCTGAACGGAAGGGCGGTGAGTTTTGAAGTCGATCCCAGCCGCGCACTTCTATGGGTTCTGCGGTACGACCTGGGTCTGACCGGTACAAAGTACGGATGTGGAGAAGGGCTTTGCGGGGCCTGCACCGTGATTGTGGATGGGAAAGCTGAGCGCTCGTGTGTGCTCGAGATGAAAGCCGTATCGGGCAAGGCGATCACGACCATTGAAGGTTTGACCAAGAACGGAGAGCTTCACCCCTTGCAGAAGGCCTTCGTCGAGCACGATGCCCTGCAGTGCGGGTATTGCACACCTGGAATGATCATGAATGCTTACAGCCTGCTATTGAATACTCCTCATCCTTCCCGAAGGCAGATTATCGAACACATGGACGGCAACCTGTGCCGCTGTGGAGCTCATCAACGGATCGTCCAGGCTATACAGGACGCGGCGGAACACATACCAAAAGCGCATTAGCTGGATTCCCGCTTTCGTGCGAATGAGCGGTTGGATAGTTTTCAGGAGGAATCCCAAGATGAAAAACGAGTCCACAACACAGAATGGCGTCGATGAGGACATTCTTAGGCTTGACTTCTCGGAGGTCAAGCAAGCCAGCCCGGGCCTGCCGGTCGACCGCAGACGGTTCTTGCAACTTTTGGGCGGGGGCATCATCGTCTGTTTTTCCATCCCCGATTCGTGGGCACTGCAAGAGGGCGAAAGACGCCGAGGGATGGGCCAGCCACTGCCCCAGGATTTCAATGCCTTCCTCAGGATAGGCGAAGACGGCCGGGTGAGCGGTTTTACGGGAAAGGTCGAGTATGGGCAGGGAATCATAACCTCCATGGCTCAAATCTTGGCTGAGGAGCTTGACGTCCCCCTCGACTCCGTGGACATGGTGATGGGCGATACGGACCTTTGCCCTTGGGACATGGGCACGTTCGGTACCATGAGCACTCGTTTCTTCGGGCCGGCCCTCCGAGCCGCCGCTGCAGAAGCCAAGGCGGCCTTGATCGCACTGGCTGCCGAACAATTGCAGGTGCCGAAAGAGCGGCTGAGAACTAAGGGGGGAGCCGTCTATGAGGAAGCAGGACCGAAGAGGGTAAGCTACGCCGAAATTGCCAAGGGACAGAAGATTTTGCGCCACGTGAAGGGCGCGGCGCCCAAGCCCCAGTCCGAAGACACCCTCATAGGGAAAAACGCTTTGCGGAGGGATGGCCCCGCAAAGGTTACCGGCCAAGCCAAATATGCCGGAGACATCAGAGAGGCGGGCCTGTTGCACGCCCGCATTTTGAGGCCTCCGGTTCATGGCGCGAAACTTATTCACGCCGACACCTCGGGCGCGCGGGAAGTAGAAGGCGCCCAAATCGTCGAGGAGGGAGACCTAATTGCTGTCCTGCATCCGTATCCCGACATGGCTGAAAGAGCGCTGGCGAAAATCAAGTCGCAATATGACCGGCCGGCAGCCAGCGTGGATGACAAGACGATCTTTGATTACTTGCTTAAGGTGGCGCCTCAAGGGCAGACAGTCGCACAAGGGGGAAATCTTGCCGAGGGAAGAAGTGCAGCCCGCTACGTGCTCGAGCAAATGTACCTGAACAGTTACGTGTCTCACGCCCCTATCGAAACGCATAGTGCTTTGGCGAAGATGGATGGAAATAAACTGACCCTTTGGGCCTCCACGCAAACGCCCTTTGCCTTGCAGGACCAGGTGGCTTCTCTTCTCGGTATTGCTGGGCAGAATGTGCGAGTCATCACACCCTATATCGGGGGTGCCTTCGGAGGGAAGAGTAACAATCAGCAAGCCCTTGAGGCGGTCAGGTTGGCCAAGCTGACCGGAAAACCTGTGCAGGTGGTCTGGACCCGGGCCGAGGAGTTCTTCTATGACACCTTCCGTCCCGCGGCCGTCGTTAAGATCCAGGCGGGCGTAACCGAATCGGGGCTGATTTCGCTTTGGGATTATGGTGTGTACTTTGCCGGAGAGAGAGGCGCGCCGCAGTTCTACAACATCCCCAATCATCGGACGGTCAGTTATGGTTCTGGGTGGATGCCGGCTCCCGGGTCGCATCCGTTTGCGACGGGGCCTTGGCGCGCTCCCGGCAACAATACCAATACCTTTGCCCGAGAATCCCACATTGACATGCTGGCGGCGAAAGTTGGCATGGACCCTGTGGAGTTTCGTCTGAAGAATTTGAACGATGTGAGAATGCACCGCGTCTTGCAGGCCGTGGCCAAGAAATTCGGCTGGTCACCCGCAAGGGCGCCTAGCAAGCGTGGCTACGGGGTAGCTTGCGGAACCGATGCCGGGACCTACGTTGCGCATATGGCGGAGGTTGCCGTGGACAAGAACACCGGGAGCGTGCGGGTCAAGCGGGTGGTTTGTGCGCAAGAGATGGGATTGTGCGTCAATCCAGAAGGCGCCCGGCTGCAAATGGAGGGCGCCATCACGATGGGTTTAGGATATGCATTGAGTGAGGAGGTTCGGTTCAAAGGCGGCGAAATCCTGCATTCGAATTTTGACACCTATACGATTCCACATTTCTCCTGGCTGCCGCAGATCGAAACGGAAATCTTGGATGCAAAGGACTCACCCTTTCAGGGTGGCGGGGAACCACCCATAATCTGCATGGGTGCTGTGATCGCCAACGCAGTGTTCGATGGCAGCGGCGCAAGACTGTTGCAACTGCCTATGACTCCGGAAAGGATCAAGGCCGCTCTCTCCAAACTCCAGTCATCTTGAGCTAGCTGGTGGCACAGGCACTCCCGCTTCTGCTACAGGGGTGATCTCTTATGAAACAAACCTTGCCAACTCTTTTTGTCGAAACTCTGCTCCTCGTTTTCCTCGCCCTGCTGCCTCTTACCTCGCAGATGCCTCCGCCACAGCCCCAAACGGTGCCTCTCAAGTGTGCGGAGGGGGATTGCCCGCTGCTTCATGGGATACCGCAGACCGCGGGGATGCGGAGCGGGTTCGTGCGGCTGAAGCCTCAAGGATCAGTAGGGTGGCACACCACTGGCCAAAACGAAGAGGCGCTGGTGGTCCTGCGCGGGCGCGGCGAAGCTCTCATTGAGGGCCAGGCGGGGCGTGCATTCGAAGCGCCTATGCTGGTTTACATTCCTCCGGCAACGCGGCACAACGTCACGAACACCGGCGACGCGCCCTTGGAATATGTGTATGTGGTCGCGCCGGCGAAGGCCCGCTGATTGCCGATTGCTGCCGATTGAAAACCAAAAAGAGTTTATCCGTGCCCTCTGTTCTTTTCGGACTTTAACCCAGAGGTCACGGAGAGTCTCAATGATCTCTCTGTTGAGGCCCTTCTTGCACCGAGGAGACAGAGAAATCGTTCGCGCCACTTGCGATGTGCGCACTAATTGGGCAGTCAAAGTCTGGAACCCAAAACACTCGGCCGCCGCTTCTGACCATCTTGAGCCCTAGCAGGCTGCGGAAAGACCCTTCGGACTGTCATCCTGAGGAGCCGCAGGCGACGAAGGATCTCCGCAGTTCTTTGAAACAACAACAGCGGGGATTCTTCGCTTCGCTCAGAATGACAGCGTTCAAGAGTTTTTTCCGCAGCCTGTAAAGCCCCGCCCTTCCGAGTTACGGGTGAGAATTCCAGCCTAGGAGCGCAGGATGCGCGGAATTGACTCTGTGAGCGCCGGTTGGGTACAATCCGCCTGGCATTTTCGCAACCTCCGCTTCGAGAGGCTAGGTTGCCGCCTTCATCAATGGATGGTCTCTGGCCTTACCTCCCCGACAGGCATACCTGCGGTGAGCGGCCTGAGGCGAAAGTGCAGGAGGAAGAAAAATGCACTGGCAGCAATGGTCTGACCGGTTAAAGAAAGAGCTGAAGCTCGACACGCATCCTGTCGCCGTGACCTTCGCGGGCGCGCCGGCGCCAGGAACTCCGCCTCCTCAGGGAAAAGTCTCCGTTTGCCAGGCCTTAAAGAAAGCTAGCGAAGGCGAAGCTGTTACCATCACTGCCGAGACCTGCGGCTGTCCCGGGGGCCTTACCAGCCTGGGGCTCGGACAGATGCCGGCCCAGGGGAGAGAAAGGCTTGTGGACTTCCTCGTCAAAAAGGAGAAGGTCTTCTGTTCCCGTGTGGCGATCTATCGCGGCCAACAGAGCGTCCCTGCACCCTTGGGGATGGCGAGTCATGTCTTCTTCTCGCCCTTATCAAGCGCTGCGACCCTACCGGACATTGTGGTGTTCATTGGCACGCCCGGGTGTCTCCAGCGTCTGGTAAGCTTCGCAGGTTACTGGGAAGGCGGCTCTTTGAAGGCCGAGCTTTCTGGTCCTGCGTGCCGGACCGGGATAACGTATCCAGTCGTGACGGGTGAGATAGGGTTGTCGCTCCTCGACTTTGGAGCGAGGAGATTGGCGGGCTTTGCCGAGGACCATCTCCTCCTCGCCGTACCGCTTCATCGCCTGTTGGGGATCCTCGAGGCCCTCGATCAGGGAGTTGGCGGAGGAGGTGAGGTCAGCGAGACCATCGAGCGACAGATCGATGAGCTCGGCAAGGTAGAGCCTGTGTGACCGATATCAGGCCTCAGCCAGCAGCGCCGGTATCTCTGCCGCCATGGCGCGCCAAGCGTCGAACTCCTCTCCAACGCCCAGCGCGGTCAACTCCGCCCGGTTGGGCTCAGTGTCAATTTGGCCAGCAGCTTCGAGGGAGGACGACTCGAGTTCATGCGCCAGGTGATTGGCGACGTGGACAGCCGAGACCGCGTCGAAATACTCATGTGGTACTCGACTGGGGCTGTGGTGTAAAGCGACAGCCTCCACCAAGATATACGGCAATCCCCACAATCCTAGAAGATACCCTCCGATTTCGGCGTGGCTGAACCCATATTCGCGCTCTTCCACTTTGTAGAGCGGGCAGCGCTCCTCTGCCGCTTGCGCCAGCAGCTTTTGGAACCGCTCGGGGAGCTTCCAGGCCAGCACCAGCTTTCCTACGTCATGGAGCATGCCGGCCGCCATGGTGATCTCCGCAAGGTGCTTCGGGACCGGCAAGCGGGCGGCGATGTGGGAGACGAGCCGCGCATGAGTGTGCAGCTCCTCCAAACAGAATCCCACCAGAGATGTCTCCGGTTCAAAGACGCGGAAGATCTCCAGGGAGAGGACCAAGCTCCTTATGGTGTTAATGCCGAGGTAGATGACCGCATGCTCGACATTGGTGATGGAGTGCGCAATGCCGAAGAACGCAGAGTTCACTAATTGCAGGATCTTGGCGGAGATGCCGACGTCCTGCTCGACGATCCTGGCGAGCTTCTGAAGGGAGGTGTCCGGCTCACCCAGCGCCTGCGTCAAAGCGTTATAAGTGCGCGGGAGTGAAGGGAGGTCCCGCAGCGCGCCTGCCGTGCGGCGGATGGAGTCGTCACTGAGCAATGCCTTGAGGTGGCAGGCGCGCTCGATCGCCACCCGCAGCGTTCCGGCGTCGCAGGGCTTGGCCAGGAACTGATGGGCGACGGGAACCACGCGTAGTGCGGTGGAGAGCTCCGTGTGGCCGGAGAGCACGATGCGCACCACTTGGGGAAAACGATCCCGCACCTTGGTAAGCAGCGTGGCCCCATCCATTTCCGGCATGCGCATGTCGGAGACAATGACATCGAAGGGAGAGGCTTCCATCAGCGCCAGCGCGGCTTCGCCACTGGGCGCGAAGGCCATTTCCCACTCCTGGCGTTGCACACGCAGCATGCGCCGCAGGCCCTCCAATATTCGTGGTTCGTCGTCTACAAAAAGCACTCGCCTCATGTCTTAAACTCCCGACGCTATAGAATGTGTAGAAGAATTGGAAACCAGGTCCGCGCTATCCCCCTCGGAATGTTCCCCGGGTTCGACCGGCAAGCGCACGTAAAACGTCGTCCCCTTGCCCTCCTCGCTGTCAAAACTAAGGCTCCCTTTGTGGCGCTCGACTACCACCGACAGCGTGAATGGCGCCAAAACCTGTTCCCTCCAGAGCACCAGAGCGCCCAGCAGCGCGCCGCGCGCCTTGAGAGGAAAAGCCAGCACGGAACCCGCCGGCATTCCCTCGCCCTCTACCGGGGAGCGGTCCGCGAGGGGAAATGGGTCGAGCAGGGCCTCACTGGCCTTCATGGCCTGTCGGGCCAAACCTGCGACGGCTGCCCGCCCAAGCCGCCCGTCGCTGCTGGAGAGCTCAACGTGCAGCCCCGCTCTCTCAGGACGGACCAGCGCCAACCCCACGACGGTGGCGCGCAAGACTTCCTGGGCCAACTCCAAGGCGGTGGGAATAAGTTCCTCCTCCCTAGGTGCCGCCAGCAGTCTCGAGCGGGTCTCGTCCCCGCTTTCTAGGACGGTCCCGCAAAATGTTTGCAGCTCGGCCATGCAATCCCTCGTCATCTTCTATCGGCCAATGGCAAACGCCGCATAAGGCTTACAGTTGGCAGCCAGACTTTGTTAACTCCCGAAGGCGCAGAGTATAATGCGCGTTTCCCACACCTTCGCCCGGGTGAACAGAACTGAAGAGGAGATAAGCGATGCGCAAACTTCCTCGGGACCGAATGACGGCGCAGCAGCGCATTGAATGCACCTTAAGAGGTGAACTGCCCGACCGTGTGCCCGTCTTTGATCTCATTCAGCATATACCGTTCATTGAACATGTTACGGGTGAAAAGGTCACCCTGCAGAACGGATTGGACCTGGTGTGCAAAACCATTGGCGAGCGGCTTGATATTACGAGGGGGATCGCACCACCCGTCGAGGAGAAGCTCATCCGCCATGACGATGGCTTCGTTTACAAACAGGAATGGTGGACCACCTGGCTCATCGAGCGTCCCTTCAAGGACGTGCAGGGATTGCTCGATTACATTCCCCACAATATCGAGGAAATCCGCCATCGCCAATTTGGCGACATGTTCACCTTCGCGGGGAAGAGTAACGTGTGGGGAGCATCTTCCAAATCGCCGCGCGAACAGTTCCTGGAGTTGCAGGAGAAGGTCGGCGAGAACACGGTGATTTTTCCCAACGAGAGCCCGGTGGGACTGGACACCGCGCACGTGCGCGCGGGACTGGATTTGCTGACCTATGCCTACGCGGAGAACCCTCAGCTCGTGTCGGATTGGCTCGAGGCGCTGAACTGGGCGGAGATTCAACGTGTCCACGAAACGGCTGACCCCGCCTTGTCGCCTGTCGCTCTAGTCTTCGCTGATATCGCCGGCACGGAGCAGGTTTTCTTTTCGCCGAAGTTCCTGCGGAAGGAGTTTTTTCCGCGGCTAGTGAAGTTGGTTGAAGCGTGGCACGAGCACGGGATTAAAGTGATTTACCACTCGGACGGCAACCTGTGGGCCGTTCTGGAGGATTTCCGCCAAGCCGGGATCGATGGAATTAATCCGCTCGAGCCGCTATCGGGGATGTATGCGGGAGACGTGCGCAAGGCTTATCCGCAGTGGATCTTGATGGGCGGGATCGACGCCTCGCAACTCCTGCCTTTTGGCGCTGAAGCCGAGGTCCGCCAGACAGTGCGAAAGACCCTCGAGGACGCCGGCGCCAGCGGGCGCTTCTGGATTGGCTCGACCACCGAGATTCATCCTGCCGCCAAGCTGGAAAATGTCCTGGCCATGTGGGACGAAATCGAGAAGTACGGTTACTACGAGTGACAAGTGACAAGTGACAAGTGACGAGCTGAAGAACAGGAGTCAGAAGTCAGAAGGTCGGTGCATGTAAGCGCGGGCTTCCGGCCTGACCTCGTAGGGGCGGCCCTTGTGGCCGCCCGCGGGCCGCCGCCCGAAGGCTTTGGGCCGCAGGGCGGGCAACCGCAAAGGTTGCCCCTAACCCCGATGATTAGGCTTGACTCTCTACGTCGGCCCGAGGTTGACCTAAGATGGTTGGCTCCGGAGCGGACCTGCGGGCTCAGCCGCTAAGGCATGTCAGCCCGAGCCTGGGGTCTTTACCCGACGCCTGCCCAACGGCTCTCGGCAGTGCGGGCTAAGGCACCAAGTAACAGACCATCAGTCGGCCATGGGAAGCTGGCGTTCGTTAGCGGCCGAATCCCGCGTCGTCGCTATGCCTGCAAGGACGGCAAACCACGCGGCGTTGGCGGGGATGTGCAGGTTGAAATCCCCCAAGCTGTGCACCGACATACCGCAGCAGCCAATGGCGGCACCCAAGCGAATCCAGCCGGTGTGAGATCGAAGGGAGCGCCCGCAATCACGAAAGGCCAGACGAAGAAAAAGCGCCAGCGCGGAGAGAATGAGCAGCGATCCCACCCATCCGGTCTCCGCGGCGGCCTCTGCATAATCGTTGTGGGCATGATCGATCCACATGTCGCTCGGGAAACTCTGATAGCGCGGGTATGCGGTCTCAAAATCGCCCAGGCCCACACCCAGGAGGGGGTGGTCGCGCCACATGCGGAGGGCATCGAAGGCCATTTTTTTGCGGTCGCTGGTCCACTCTGCCCACGTCTTATCAACATAGGCGACAGAGCTCAGTTTCTTCGCCACCCAGCCTGGGTCAACATAGGCAAACAGGGTCACACCTGCAACGAGGGCAAAGGCAGCAGCGGTGGCCAACCTCCGCCTCTTCCCGGTGCCGGCCGCCGCCCGGAGGAGGACGATGGTGGCGATGGCGGTCTCCGCTGACAGCGCCATCGGGCCGCCCCGCGAGCCGGAAAGGAGCATGGCGGCAAGGGCCAGCGCAACCGCAGAAACTCGCCAGACCGAGGCCTCCAGCGAAAACCTCCCATGCCGCCCGGCAATGTAGAGGACCGCAACCGGAAAGAGCATTTCCATGAGGCCGGCGAAGTGGTCGCGATTGACGTAGGGACCGAAGAGTGCGCCGTTAGGGGTCTCCAGCCAATGGTAAGCTGGCACCATGGGACAAAGCTGCAACAGGCGTTCGCGGGCCTGGTCGGCGCACTGCATGTCGCCCACAGATTCACACGCCGACTCGAGGTCTGACCAGTAGAGCCGGCTGGCGGGGCTGAGCTGACCCACCTCGTCTCTCGCTGAGTCTTATCACATTCTGCGCACCGCCATTCTGCTCTCGACTGCTCCGCGCCCTCCCCAGGCAGTGCTCGTGACCAGCGCGCAGCCCGGCGAGGGCAAGACTTGCACCACGCTCAACTTGGCCATCGCGCTGGCCCAGCGCGGCGTGCCGGCATTTGCCATTTGAAACCCTCGAAAGCCTCTCTGCCCCCGCCCCAAACCTGCAAGCAGATCCCTCCTGACTCACCAAGTGTGTTGTTTCCAGTCTGGGTCCGCTATAATACTTACCGTCCGCGATGAGCCAGGCAACTGGCGTGGCGGGTCGCGGGCCTACGTTGACCGCAGCTATGAATACAGAGAACAGGAGCATCTAAATTGCGGGTCAGGAAGGCGGTTATCACAGCGGCGGGAGCGAATCAGCGCGCTCTTCCATTACAAACTTTAATCCACGACGGAGTTGAGAAATCCGTTCTCGGCATCCTCATCGAGCAGGCCCTCACCGCAAATATCGGGGAGGTTTGCGTCGTTGTTTGGCCGGGTGATGAGACGCGGTACGCCCAGGCCGCCGGGAACCTCGCGGGGGCGGTGCGGTTTGTTCCGCAGGAGCGGCCGGCGGGATACGGTCACGCCATCTATTGCGCCCGAGAGTTCGTTGGCAACGAACCCTTCCTGCACTTGGTCGGCGACCACTTATACGTCAGCGTAGCGAAGCCAGGCGTGCAGCGCCTGTTGGAGCTCGCCGAGGCCGAGTCGTGTTCCGCGTCCGGCGTGCAGCCTACGCGGGAAAACTTGTTGCCCCGCTTTGGCGCTGTGGCGGGGCGCCGCGTGCCTGGACGACAGGGCGTTTATCGCGTGGAGACGGTGATCGAAAAGCCTACGCCGACGGAAGCCGAGCAGCGTCTCCTGGTGCCAGGCATCCGGGCCGGCTACTACCTTTGCTTCTTCGGCATCCACGTTCTTACACCTACCATAATGGACCTTCTCGGACGCTTGCTTACCCACGAGCCGACAGGCTCCGTCACCCTTTCGGCCGCTCTCGCCGAGCTCGCACGGCGGGAGCAGTATCTGGCGCTTGAAGATACCGGCAAGCGTTATGATCTCGGCGCCCGCTACGGCTTACTGACTGCCCAACTGGCCCTGGCGCTGAACGGCCGTGAGCGCGACGATGTGCTGTCGCGCCTGCTGGAACTGCTTGCGGAGCGCGAGATGGCCACAAGCCGCGGACCCCAAGTCCCGGAGTCCGCGCTACCCGGTGAGGAGAAGGCATAAAGCCACAGCTGGGGAGAGCAAGCAGTGAGCGAACCTATGAGCAGGTTGATCGGTGTCATTACCGCCAGCGATCTAGAAACCCGTAATTGCTCGCTCGATACGCTTTGCCGGTCGGCGTCACTCGAGGGACTGCTGGCGGAATGCGAGACGCTCGACCGCTTCCGGCGCACCAGCGACAATCTCTACGAGCGCGTGCGGGCTTTGTTTTTCCTGTACGCCATCCACCGCTTTCACATTCTCGTCCGGCAGGGCGCGGGCCCCGGCTCGCTGATCCCTTTCGAAGGCTATTCCAACCTTCTGAAGCGCCGCTTCGAAGAGGCGATTGACATCTTCCTTGCGGCCCAGGCTGCGGATGGCCCCAGCGCCCCTGTCTCCAGCGCGCTGGCCGCCGGCTACCGCGCGCTGGGCTTTCAAACTCTTGCCGACCAGGTGCGTCGCAGTGTGCGCTCGGTGCGCGGCAATCAGTGGATGTTCCGCGCCGCTCACCCCGAAGACGCGCCGCTTCGCATTCGCCCCGAACTGCTGACGCGCGAGCCCTCCGGTCAGCTCTTCCCCATCCTGCGTGAGACCACCCCGGTCCGCATGGACCTTAGCCACAGTGGTTGGAGCGACATCTTCTTTCTCGGGATGGATTTCCCGGAGGGCGCGCGCGTGCTCAACGTTTCGATCGACCTCAGCGTGCGAGGCTCCGGCGTCCCCAGGCCCCCGGTGGAAGCTTGGTTTCGCGTCATTGACCAACCGGTGCTCCGCCTGGTCAGCGCCGATCTCAAAAGTAGCGCCGAAATCAGCTCAATCGCTGAAGTGTTCGACTTCGCGCGCGACTACCTCGGCCTGCTCAAGGCGGCGGTAATTGCCTCTGGCATCGTGCCGCCTGGGATGGAGGGCGCCACCCAGCCGCTGGCTGACGTTCTGATTCGCCTGACCGGCAGGCCCGGCCATGGCATCGAAATCGTAAGCAAGGTGAACGACATTCCGCGGGGATCGCGGCTGGCCGTTTCCACCAGTCTTTTGGCGTCGCTCATTTCCGTGTGCATGCGCGCGACGGACCAGATTCACGCCCTCACCGGTGGTCTGGAAGAGCACGACCGCCGCCTTGTGGCCGCGCGCGCCATCCTGGGCGAGTGGCTGGGCGGCTCGGGAGGGGGCTGGCAGGATTCCGGCGGCGTATGGCCTGGGATCAAGCTTATCCACGGTGTCTTGGCCCAGGAAGGCGATCCGGAATTCAGCGTCAGCCGTGGGCGTCTGCTGCCCAATCATCACATTTTCGACCTCAAGGACGTTTCGCCTGAAGTACGCGACAAACTCCAACAGAGCCTCGTGCTCGTCCATGGCGGCATGGCGCAGGATGTAGGTCCCATTCTGGAGATGGTGACGGAAAAATACCTGCTTCGTTCCGAGAGTGAGTGGCGCGCGCGGGGAGATGCCGGTCAGATCTTGGATGAACTCATTGGGTTTTTGAAGGACGGCAACATCACGGCCATTGGCGGCTCAACCGAGCGCAACTTCGAGGGCCCCATTCAGACCATTATTCCGTGGGCCGGCAATCTCTATACCTATACGCTCATTCGGGGCGTGCGCGCGGAAATGGGCGACGACTTCTGGGGCTTCTGGATGCTCGGTGGAATGTCGGGCGGCGGCATGGGCTTTCTGTTCAATCCCAAGCGTAAACCGGCCGCCCAGGACCGCTTGCAGGCCATCATGAGCGCAACCCGGCGCCAGATGGAGCACTCCGTGCCTTTTGCCATGGAGCCTGTGACCTACGATTTTGCCATTAACGAACGTGGAACACAGGCTGAACTCCGGTGCGACAACTCCGCTCTAATGCCGGTGGCCTACTACCAACTTGTCGTCCCCTCCCTTATTCGCACCGAGTCCCGCCTGCTTTCGCCAGCGCGCCGCGCCGAACTGGAACGCTTCACGTCCGCCTGCCAGGAAGTCCCGGAATTTCAGGGCATGGTGCAGCACGTCTTTGAACACCTGATCCCGCACAGGACAGAGAAGGCCGAGCGCGCGCAAAGCCTCGAAGATCTCCTCGCGGCGCACGGGTTTGACCCTATGGAGCACGAGCAGATTCAGGCTGAGCTGCGCAGCGGCAGGGTCGGCCTCGCACAGAACCGGCTTCCCGCGAGCAGCGGGATTACAAATGTCGGCCCAGATGACCTCTTGGATTCTACCCGCGGCATGGCGCCGCACTACCACGAAATCGGCCGGGATGCGTTGGCGGCTGGGATGGCGGCCGTGGTTTCGCTTGCCGGCGGCGTGGGGAGTCGATGGACGAAAGGTGCGGGGGTTGTCAAAGCTCTCAATCCCTTTTGCAAGCTGGGCTGTGGCCACCGCAGTTTCATTGAGGTGCATCTTGCCAAAAGTCGCCGGGCGAATCGCGTCTATGGCACTGAGCTGCCTCATGTCATCACTACAAGTTACCTGACGCACGATGCGATCGAGTCTCATCTGCGCGCTGAGCGCAATTACGGTTATACAGGCCCATTACTCCTTTCCCCGGGTCGAGCCATCGGCTTGCGGTTCGTGCCTATGGTGCGCGACCTTCGATTTACCTGGGAGGAGATGCCTCAACAGTTGCTCGATGAACAGGCCCAGAAGGTCCGCGAGAGCTTGCGGGCTTCCCTTATCGCATGGGCGCGGCAGATAGGTGAAGGCGCGAGCTACACCGACAACGTGCCTATGCAGTGCCTGCATCCGGTCGGCCATTGGTATGAAGTCTCGAACCTGATCCGCAATGGCACGCTGGTTCGACTGTTCGAGGAAAGGCCCCGCTTGAAGTACTTGATGGTTCACAACATCGATACCACGGGAGCCGATGTGGACGCCGGGTTGCTCGGCTACCACATCGAGCAGGGCGCGGCGCTCACTACCGAGGTGATCTCACGGCACATCGAGGATCGAGGCGGCGGCTTGGCCCGCGTCGACGGCCGCCTTCGTCTGATCGAGGGTCTCGCTCTCCCCAGTGAAGAGATTGAATCGCGCCTCTCTTGGTACAACAGCGCGACCTATTGGATCGACATCGACCAGCTCCTGGCGGTGTTCGGACTGACTCGGAGCGACCTGACTAACCCGGAACTCCTCAGCACCGCCATCCGCAACCTGGCCACGCGTATGCCTACGTACATCACCCTCAAGGATGTGAAGAAGCGCTGGGGAAAAGGTCAAGAAGATGTCTTCCCGGTGGCGCAATTCGAAAAGCTGTGGGGAGATGTGACAGCCTTGCCCGAATTGAAGTGCCGGTTTGTGGCCGTGCCGCGGCCGCGCGGTCAGCAACTGAAGGAACCGGCACAGCTCGACGGCTGGCTGCGCGATGGCTCGGCGGCGTACGTCGAGTCGTTGTGTGACTTCTAAGCCGAGAGTCGAGAGTCCAGAGTCGAGAGTCGAGAAGTCAAGAGTTGAGAGTTGAGCAGTCCGGAAATCCAGGAGTCGAAAAGTCGAGAACTCGAGAGTCCGGAGTCAAGAGTCGAGACGTCAAGAGTCGAGAAGTTGAGAACTCGTTTCGAGCATATCTTCTGAGATTTGAAATCTGGAATTTGAAATTGCGGCCCCGCCGGCCCCGGACGCTCGACAACCAAAACCCTACATCTGCCCACCTGCCTACCCGCTTGAAGCTGATTTCACTCGACACAGCCTACAAGACCGCTGGACTACTGCTTCTTAGCGAAAGTGACGTCGCAGGGGCGACCTTCAACACGTTTGCCGTTTCCTTCCTTATCGGAGAACTTTCCCTCAATGTGATAACCAAAAGCAGTGCCCGCCGGGCGACCGCCGACAGCGAACTCCTTAGCGCCAACCAGGCCCTTGGCGTAGATCTTGGCTGTCCCGTCAGGGCGAATATTTCCGTCAAGCTGCAGCCAACCCGGCTTGCCTTCGGCTCCTTTTTCGCCGTGAAGTACCCCCTCCTTCACACTTGAAGGGAATTGAAAAGAGTAGCCCAGCGCCCCTGCTGTATTGCTACAGGAAAGGGTGGTAATCCAGATCCCGTCAAAACGCGCCGTGTCATTTGCTCCCAGAGCGCCATTCAAGAACAGGAGCACAAGGCAAATGCTCAGGCCGATAATGCGTCTCATGATGTCAAACCTCCTGGGTCGGCTGGTGAATACGCCGCCGCGGTCCATCCTTGCCTCGGGGGAGAGGGCAGTTTTCTGGTCAAGGTCGCGTCTCCGGGAGCGGACTGTTGGCTACGGACCACTGACAACTGGCTACTGACAGCGGATTACGAACTACGGACCACGGACACTTCCTGATCCTTATATTGAAGCTGATAGAGTTTGAAGTATATCCCCTGTTTTTGAAGCAGCTCTTGATGCGTGCCCACTTCGCGGACGTGTCCTTTGTGCATGACCACGATTTTGCTGGCGTTCTGAATGGTGGACAAGCGGTGCGCGATGACGAGCGACGTGCGGTTTTCAATGAGACACCGCAGACCCTCGCGCAGCAAATGCTCCGTCTCGGGATCGACACTCGAAGTTGCCTCGTCCAGGATCAGGATTCTGGGATTGTGTGCGAGCGCTCGCGCGAATGAGAGCAATTGCTTCTGACCTACCGAAAGCGTCGCACCGCGCTCCTTGACGGGTTCCTCGAATCCTCCCGGCAGGCCCTCGATGAACTCCAGCAGGCTCACCTGGCGCGCCGCCTCTCGGATTTGCCGGTCTGTGATCCACTCGCTGCCCAAGCGAATATTACTGGCGATGGTTCCCGAAAACAGGAATGGGTCCTGGAGAACGATGCCGAAGTTTCTGCGCAAATCTCGCAGCCGCATTTGGCGGATGTCCAAGCCTTCAAACAGCACCTGCCCTTCCTGCACGTCGTAGAAACGAAGCAGCAAGTTGGTAAGCGTGGTCTTGCCCGCCCCCGTGTGGCCTACCACCGCCACCGTTTCCCCGGCTTCGATGGAGAATGAGACATTTTCCAGTACGCGGTGGTCATCCTTGTAGGCGAAGCTCACCTGGCGGAATTCGATGAGCGGGCCGGTTCGTTCGTAGTCCGTGGTCTGTGGCCCGTGGTCTGTTGTTGGTTGCCCGTAGTCCCTTTTTTGCTGTTCGCCGTCCCCTGGAAGTTGTGCGTGTTCCGTTCTTGTGATCAACGTTGACTTCGGGTGATCCACTGCGGAAGTAGCGATGGACAAGGGACGACGGACAACGGACAACGGACCCGGGTCAGTAATCGTCACCGGCGTATCCAGCAATTTGAAAATGCGCTCCGAACTCACCATGGCCGCTTGCAGAAGGTTGTACTTATCGCTGAGGTCCTGAATGGGCCGGAAAAAACGTTGCGAGTATTGGATGAAGGCGATGGCAGTCCCCACCGTGACCAGATGGCGCAACGCCATGCCACCGCCCTTATAGAGGATGATGGCCACCGCCACCGTCCCCAAGAAATCGACCGCCGGATAAAACAGTCCGTAGGCCAGGATCGAGTCTTTGTAGGCTTCCATGTGGGTGCGGTTGATCTTCTCGAATTCCTGGAAGCTACGCTCTTCGCGGTTAAAGAGCTGCAACACCGTCATCCCGGTGATGTGTTCCTGCAAGTAAGCATTGATACGCGCAATGGCCACACGAATGCGCCGGTAGGATTCGCGCACGGCCTTTCGGAACGAGGCGGTGACCACCACGATGATGGGGAGCACCGAGAAGGTGAGGAGCGCCAGTTTCCAATCCATCTTCAGCATTACCACCACGATGGCGATAAGCGAGAAGCCGTCCCCGAAGATGGCCACCACCCCGGAAGCAAACAGGTCGTTCAACACGTCCACGTCGGTGGTCACTCGGGTCACCAGGCGGCCCACCGGGTTGCGGTCGAAGAAGCTCATCTGGAGGAGCTGGAGGCGCGCGAAGAGCTGCTTGCGCATGTCGTACATCACCTTCTGCCCCACCAGTTGCATCGCGAAAGACTGCGCAAACTCCAGCATGAAGGTCAGGACAGCGCATGGAAGAAAAAGAGCCAGCGCGATTTGGGCGATACCTACAAGCGGCCTGGGACTGAGGAAGCTCGAGAGGATTCTCGGAAGATGCGCGCGCCCCGTCGGGTCGAGATAACGGTCGACCTCCACCTTTAACAGATAAGGCGGGACGGCCTGGAAGATCCCAAACAGGAGTATCGCGGCCAGGGCAAACAGCGTCATGCGCCAGTACGGACGTAGGTAGACGAGCAGGCGCCGCATCAGGCGCGCGTCGTACGCCTTGCCCAGAACTTCTTCGTCGTGGAAAGAGTCAGCCATGTTAAAAACAGGATTCAGGATTCGGGATTCAGGATTCAGGGCCCGAACCCCCGGGTTCCGAATCCGAGCCTGCCCTGTACTGGATCCCGAATCCTGAATCCCGAATCCTGAATCCTAGCCTTCCCGCTCCAGTTCCTCCTCAATCAACTGCTTGTTGTAGAGGTCGGTATAGTGGCCGTTGAGGGCCAACAACTGGGCGTGGGTGCCCCGCTCAACGATCTGGCCCTCGTGCAACACCACAATCTCATCCGCATTCTGGATGGTCGAAACCCGGTGCGAAATCATGATGGTGGTCCGCCCGGCCATCACGCCGGTGAGATGCCGCAGGATTTTTTCTTCCGTGTAAGTATCGACGCTCGAAAGCGCGTCATCGAGAATCAGGATGCGAGGATCGCGGATGACCGCCCGCGAAATCGCGGTGCGTTGTTTCTGCCCCCCCGACAGCGTCAGACCTCGCTCGCCCACCATGGTGTCGAAACCCTTGGGGAAGCCCTGAATTTCCGGCAGGATGTTGGAAATCTCCGCCGCGCGTTCGACTTCGGCGTTGGACGCCGCCGGGGCTCCAAATTTCACGTTCTCCCGGATGCTCTCGCTGAACAGGAAGGTCTCCTGGGGCACAAAGCCGATGTGCCGGCGCAGGGTCTGGAGTGGAATCTGCCGGATGGGAATGCCATCCAAGAGCAGCGAATCTTCCGGGGCATCATAAAGCCGTGGAATCAGTCCCACCAGGGTAGACTTGCCGGAGCCGGTCGCACCCACGATGGCCAAAGTCGTCCCAGCCGGTATTTGCAGATTCAGGTTCTTCAAAACCGGCGCGCCGTTGTAACTGAAAGTCAGGTTGCGAAATTCGATTTCACCCCGCAGCGAGGTAACGGGGTGAGCGGGAACCTCGCGATCATCAATCTCCGGCCGGGAATCGAAGATGAACATCAGGCGCTCCAGCGAGGCCAAACCGCGCTGCACGAGGTTGGTCACCCAGCCCAACGCAATCATGGGCCAGATCAGGTAAGTCAGGTAAACATTGAAAGCCGCAAACGTCCCCAGGGTGATCGTGTGCTGGAGTACGTGATGGCCGCCCACCACCATCACCAGCAGGAAGGCCACCGCGAACAGCAATTCCATGCTGGGCCAGAGGAAACTCGAAATCCAGATCAGTCCCTTGTTTTTCGCCACGAAGTCCAGGTTCATGCGGTCGAACTCCGCCATTTCCGGCTCTTCCTGGCAGAAAGCGCGGACCACCCGCACACCGGAAAGATTCTCGCGCACCCGCTCGGTGAGGTCCGAATAGAGCGCTTGGATCTTCTCAAAGCGCTCGTGAATCTGCTGGCCGAAGAACTTGACCCCAATGGATACCAGAGGCATGGGAATCAAGGAATACAGGGTGAGGCGCCAGTCAAGATGCGCCATCAGGGCGATTGTCGCTACGCCCACTACCACCGTGTTGGCGGAATACATGATGCCCGGCCCCACCATATTGCGCACCGCGTTCAAGTCGTTGGTGAGCTTCGCCATCAGGTCGCCGGTCCGGTTCTGTGTGTAGTAACGCGGAGAAAGGCGCATGAGGTGCGCGAAAAGATCATTGCGCAAATCGTACTCGACGTCCCGCGATATGCCGATAAGAATCCAGCGCATCCAGAATTGCAACACGGCCTTGCAAGCGGCTGCGGCCAGAAGCAGCGCCGCCACGCCGAGCAATTTTCGGGCCGTGCCTCCCTGCATCAAATCGTCAATACCTGCCTTAATGATGAGAGGAACAAACACACCCACCAACTGGGAGACCAGCAGGCAGAGAAAGCCCGCTACATAACGAGCTTGGTAGCGAGTCAGATAAGGCCAAATTGGACGGAAAGGACGCAGCATCAATTGTCTCTAGTGGTGCGGGCTCCTCGCCCGCTGTGAACATGTTAAAAAACCCTGCGGTAGGGGCGACCCTTGTGGCCGCCCTACGGTCACTCCTTTATGCCAAAATCACCTGAGCCCAACATTGACATTATAGAGGACGCATGAAGAGCGCGGCAAGGTTAGGCTTCGGAAGAATAGGATTCAGGGTAACCCCTTTTCTTTTCAATGAGATTCGCGCTTTTAGATACTATCTCCTTTGTTATCAGCAACATTCCCGCTTTGCCCTCAACAGCGGAAAGCCGGCCCTTTGTTTTCATATACATTCCCGCTTCGTTCCTCAGAATCTTAAGAATTCCTTTTCTTTCTCTGGCGGGGGTCTTTTCTCCGTGACCTCTGCGGCCTCCGTAGTGAAGTCCTTCTTGGCTCGCTTTCACCTACGGCGAATGGCCTTCTTCCCCCTTCGGGGAACTTCGAGGACTTCGACGCGACCACGCGCCGGCGCCTGTCCTCCCCGTTCTTGCTGCCCCATATACAATTCTAGCCTATTGTTTTTGGGTGATCAAGAGGCAGAGCGTTCGAGGGTAAGACGCAGGAGCGCATGGTGGCCCCCTCGCTGAATCCTGAATCTCGAGTGTTGAGCCCTGCCTTTGTGAGTTGTCTGTTCGTACATCATTTGGGGGGGCGCTCACTGCAGGCCTCAAAGACAGAGGTTTGCCCTAACCCGCTTAGCGCTAATTGTCACCAATTTTGGGAAGCGGCGGCGACTTCTCGGTCCCTAAATAGCGAGGGTCTCAGAATGACCGGTGGGCCGGCTCTTTCACTGTCGGGTAGCTTGGCCGCGCTTTCGCTCTGGCCGGCGCCAGATGGCCTGAACCGCACCTGCCAAGCGGCGGGCGCGCGTCTCAGGTTTTTTGGCCCCCGCCAACGCTTCGACATATTCGCGCTGATACGTATAGCTCAGCTCTTGCCATCGTTGCCATGCCGGCGGCACGGCCTTGAGCGCCTTGACGAAGTCGGCAGGCGGCCTTACTTCTCGCTTGCCGGTGTCGAGTTCGAGCCGCACTACGAGGGTCTCATCTCCTTCCAGCCCCGCCGCCACGCGATTGCTCCTTCGCAGCGGAATCCAGGGCTGTCCACCCATCGCGCAGATGGTGCTCCGGTACGTATACCCGTTGAGCGTCACCTTGACGGGCACACGTGCTTTGCCAAATACGCTTTTGGGATCGAATGTAAGAGGGATGGAACACATTGAACCGTCCCGCACAATTCTCGTTTCGAAGGCTTTGGAAATCGTCAAAGGGACTCCCTCCTCCCCGCGCGGGGCATTACGAGTATCAAATTCGACGTTGAAAGTGAATTATACCACGAGGGGAGACCGCAGCTTGCCGCCTCCTCCGCCTGTCAACGGTGTATAATGTGCATATGGGGAAACACGTGATCCACATCTCGGAGGAGGAAGCCGCCGCCACCAGCGTCGGGAAGCTCTTGGCGCATGTGCGCGCTGGGGCGGAGGTGGTCATCGAAAATGGCATGCGGCCAGTGGCCGTACTCCATCCCGCCGATTCCGTGCCACGCATGATCTCAGAGTGCATCGCGCTGCTTCCTGAAGACTCCACCGCCACCATCGACCCGGACTTTGCCAAGGACGTGGCGGCGGCCGTTGAACAGCATCGTGAACCGCTTAGCCCGCCGACATGGGACTGATCCTCGACTCCAGTGTCTTAATCTCAGCGGAACGCCAGGGCGAGAACGCTCGTCAGGCTTTAACGGCGATACGCGAACTGATCGGGGAAACTGAGGTCTGTATTTCGGCGGTGACATTGATTGAGTTGGCGCACGGAGCGGCTCGCGCGGACACTCCTCAGCGACGATTAAAACGCCAAAACTTCATCGAAGAGTTGATAAGTGCGGTGCCCGTCTACCCGGTCACTGTGGCCATCGCTTTGCGCGCTGGCCAACTCGATGGCGAGTTTCAGATGCAGGGACTGAGAGTCCCTCTCGCTGACCTTTTGATCGGCGTGACCGCACTCGAACTTGGCTACAAGGTAGGCACGTCGAACATCCGGCACTTTGGGCTAGTGCCTGGCCTGTCCGTCATGCATTTCTGAGCAACGGAAGCAGGCACTCATCGATGTAAGTGAGTGTGGCTTGGACCGACTTTGCAGGTCCAGGGTCTTGTAAAGTGGTCGGTGAGAAGGGTCGCAGATGTTTTGGGAGTGAGTCCGAATTATCCAGACCCTTTGAAAAGATCTGGACGGACCCAAGTGTGACTGAACCGCGTAGGCGAATTCCACGCAGGCGCCGGTACAACCAGCCTTCCATTCCGAAGGTCATCGCCACTAAACTCGGGATGTCAATTAGGACGCTGTGCCAGTCCCGTGATCTTGACTGTCGAAAGCTTGAGGTGAAACTCCTTAGATAAGGAACGGTGAGACAATTGGCTTTCGGCGCCGAGCTGTGGGGGGCGACCCTTGTGGTCGTCCAAGGTCGGCGACAAGAGCCGCTGCTACGGGTAGAGGCGACTTATGCGCATACTAAAGGAAACCATCACTGAAAGAGACCGCGCAATGGCCCAAAGATGCCTGAAATGCCCTGTTTGTCGCCACGCGCGCAAGACTCAGAAGGGCTTAGCATTCTGGTTCGTTCAGCGTATTGAAGGCGGCGTCTGCCCTTACTGCAAAGCGTACGAACGGGTGTATGGACGCAAAGCCCACGAACCGGCTGAGGAGGGGTGACGTGAAGAAACGCCCACACGAACAAGCTTTGCAGATGCTTGTGGTGCTGGCAATGATGATTTGCCTTTGCCCGCGCGCCGCGGCTGTTGAGTCTCGCCGGGGCGGTAGAGCTTTGAGCCGAGCGGATTCCCGCGGCCCTTTGCAGGTGGTGTGGCGGATTGGCAAGTTCGACCAGTCCCCAAGTGAATTCAATACCGGGAAACAGGGTCCGCCCCTTTTTGGCTCCCGCTTCCCCGCCGGGGAGTTGGTTTACACTGTGGGGAAGAGCGCTCCGGGGGTAGATTGGCCTGCCTACCAAGAGGGTGCGGAATCTGAAAGGCCTGAGAACCGCCTTCATCCCTACATCATTCAATTCTCCTTGCCGAACGTTCCCACCGGCGTCTACACGCTGAAAGCAGGGCTCTTGTCCGAGACGGCTCGCGTGGCGCGGCTGCAAGTGGATATCAACGGGCACAGAGGTCTCTTTTACCAACACCCCAAGCTGAGCTACATGGGAGGCGATCGGGAAATGGTGGTGAGCCCTGTCGCCGCCGCCGACACAATCGCTTTCGATTTTCCCGCGCGCTTCTTGCGCAAGGGAACCAATAAACTGGTCTTAACGGCAATTGACGAGCCCTCCACGAGCGATATCGAGCTCCACTCCCTCCTCGCCTATGACGCGCTGGAACTTGACCACAATCCCTCCCTGAGGTTTCACCCCGCCAACCTCACCGCTGAGCTCGTGCCCACGATTTTTTATATGCGCCACGGCAAAGAACTGGTGGAGTTGGTGGACATCTACTTGCGTCATAACGGGCCGGTGCGACAAGGCGAAGTGAGCCTGCTGGTGGGGACAAACAAATACAGTGTGGACCTTTCGAAAAAGGAATTCGGCGAGCAGATGGTCGAACTCTCGATCTCCGAGTGCACGAGGCCGATGAAAGGCGTTGTCACGGTCAAAATCAACGGGCGCTCGCACCGCTTCCCAGTGGTCCTGAATCCGGCGAAGAGATGGAACCTGCTTGTCGTCCCGCACGTGCACTTGGACGTGGGATACTCTGACTACCAGGCGAAGGTGGCCGAGATTCAAAGCCGCGAACTTGATGAAGCCATGGAATTGATCCACGCGCATCCGGACTTTCGCTTCAGTCCGGATGGATATTGGAGCGTGCGACAGTATCTTGCCGGACGGAGTGAAAAACGGCAGCAGCAGCTTATCCAGATGGTGAAGGATAAAAAGATCTTCGTGCCCACGGTGGAGGCGAGCCTTCTCACAGGTTTTCCGGCGCTGGAGACGCTTATCCGCTCCCTTTATCCTGCTTTCGAGTTTCACCAGAAATACGGGGGAGAGGCCAATTACGCCAACATCACAGATGTGCCGTCCTACTCCTGGTCCTACGCTTCGGTATTGTCGGCGGCGGGTCTGAAGTACTTCGTCGCCGGCTGTGACAATGACAATGGGCCGATCCTCCTTTACGGTCGCCTCCATGAGAAATCGCCTTTCTGGTGGGAAGGCCCTGACGGTGGCAGGATCTTGATGTGGTACTCGTGGGGCTATTCTCAACTGGCCGTATTGTTTGGTGGACTGCAGGGCGAAATGGTGGCGGGGCACGAATCCATCCCGGTCTTCCTCCAGGCATATTCCCACCCGGAATACAAGTCGGACGCGGTTTTGGTTTACGGCACGCAATGGGAAAACACGGATCTTTTTCCCCTGCAAGCGAAACTGGCCGAGGATTGGAACAGGATTTATGCGTATCCCCACCTGCAATACTCAGGCTTTGCGGAAGCATTGGCCCACATCGCGCGGCAATTCGGAAATGCCATTCCGGTGGTGCGTGGAGACGGGGGACCGTACTGGGAGGACGGTATTGTTTCCACCGCGCGTTCTGCTGCTATGGAACGCGAGACGGAACAGAGAGGGCTGGCGGCGGAGAAGTTTTCCACCCTCAGCAGTTTGGTCAATCCGAGTGTAAGGCCCGAAGGCGAGGCCCTGAGGCGGGTATGGAATAACATGGTCCTGTACGATGAGCACGCCTGGGGAGCCGACCGAAGCGTCTCGAACCCGCAGAGCCAGGAGACAGTGAACCAGTTGGCGGTCAAAGAGGCATTTGCCGGCGCGGCCAAGCAGGGTGTCGACGACGTGCTGCGGCGGGGACTTTCCGCTCTGGCGGACTCGATTTACGATCCTGAAGGGACGTTGTTGGTGTTCAATCCCTTGAGCTGGGCGCGGTCGAGCATGGTCGAGATGGACCTGGACAAAGGGCGGGAAGTGATTGACCTTACCACCAACCGCACTGTTCCCTTCGAGATTCTTACGACCGGGCAATCCTACCGCCATATTCGTTTCCTGGCCCCAGAGGTACCGTCGGTAGGTTACAAGGCCTTTGCTCTGAAGGGAACCAACGCAGAGCCGCCCAGCGGGCAGATAGGTAAGGGAGAGACGTTGGAGAATGAGTACTACCGAGTGGAGGTGGACGGGAAGAGCGGAGCGGTCAAGAGCATCTTCGACAAGGAACTGGACAGGGAATTGGTGGACCGCTCGAGCCCCTATCGCTTCGATCAGTACGTGTACGTCATCGGGGCAGATCAAATACCCAACCGGCTGCTCGAGTACAGCTCGGGCTGGCCCGTGCCGGCGCTCTCAATCCACAGCGCAGGAAGCGGGCGCGTGCTTTCGGTGACGAACCAGGCCTTTGGGCTGGTGGCGCGTCTGGAAAGCTCAGGGATGAATACGCCGGGCATTGAGACGGAAGTGATTTTGTTTAACGGGCAGAAGAAGATTGAGTTCGTCAATCGCGTGCACAAGAGGGAAGTTTACGCCAAGGAAGCGGTTTACTTTGCATTCCCGTTCGCCATGGACCATCCGCAATTTCGTTACGAAATCCAGAATGGATTCGTGGACCCCAGCCGCGACCAGCTGGCTGGAGCCGGCAAGGAGTGGTTTTCGGTGCAGCACTGGGTTGCGGCGGAGCAGGGTGGTGTGACGGTGGCGCTGGTTCCCGTGGATGCCCCCTTGGTCGCCTTGGGGGATATTGTGCGAGGGACATGGCCTGCGGCGTTCGGGCGGCGCCCCGGCACTATCTTCTCCTATGTAATGAACAACTACTATTTTACCAACTACGCAGCGGGCCAGGGAGGAGACTTCGGGTTCCGTTATGTAATGACCAGCGGCAATAAACTCGAGCCGGAGTTCTTGAGCCGGCTGGGGCGAGAGGAGATGTCACCACTGGAAGTGGATCAAATCACTTCGCAGGACAAGGCGATCAATTCTGCCCGGCCCCTGGATTCGGCCCAAGCAAGTTTCTTGCAGGTGCAGCCCTCCGGTGTGGTGTTGGAGACCTGGAAGATGGCCGAGGACGGCGCGGGAACGATTTTGCGCTTTCTGGAGATTGCCGGCAAGGAGAGCGCGGTGGAGGTGCAAACTCCGCTTCTCGAGGTGAAGTCGGCATGGATGTGTGATGCTCTGGAGAGGAAGCAGGGACCTCTTTCGGTTTCTTCCCATGGCTTCGGATTCACCGTCAAACCATTCCAGATCGTGACGGTACGACTGGAGGCGGAGAAAGTTCATTAAGTGAGGGTGTCATTCCGATCCATCGTCTGAAGCCGAGTATCCCAAGCCACGTTTGATTGTGCCAAAGGCTCCTGATTCAAGCTTGCCGATCCGGTGTTCGAGCGAGCGGCCTGAGTCGCTGACCGGAAGTCGTGGGGGGAAAACGCATGATTGCGTTTTTGGTGCATTCGAGCCCACTTGCATTCTTGAGTCAGAGAATGTAGCCTTTTCGTATGACGCTGGAAGCCATCAAACAGGCGATTGCCGAACTTCCCGAACGGGAAAAATCGTCTCTCGTGGTCTGGCTCAACGAACAGGACGCTAAGGCGTGGGACAAACAAATCGAGGAGGATTTCTCCAAGGGTGGCGCCGGCATGGCACTGCTCGAGAGGTGGGAGGCTGAAATCAGCGCGGGAGGGTCGGTATCCCTTGAAGAGTTCCTCGCCCAGCGGGAAACGGCTCGCAAAGCCAAGTGACTGCTCTGCGCTCCTTCTTGACGCCAAGTTTTCGAAGACTCTACGGCGACCTGCCTAAAGACGTCCAGAAGCTAGCTGACGAGAAATATCGGCTCTTCCAGCAGGACCCCTTTCATCCCTCGCTCGAGTTCCGGGCCAAAGGAAAAGTCTGGACGGTTGCCATAGGTCGCTCCTACCGAGCCATTGCCAGACGCTTTGAAAACGATCTTTACTGGGTCTGGATTGGGGCGCACGAGGAATACAATCGTGTCCTGGGGAGTCTGAAATAGGCCTCACTCCAAGCGCCCTTATTGAGCAACGGGCCGATAAGCCTTTGTCATTCCATTTCGGCCGTTGGTTACGGTGAACTCGCCGTCCGGCTCGGCTGAGAGCTCGATCCAGCTTCCCTTGCAATTTTCTTCCAAGTTGGCGATGAAAGCTTCGGGGGCGTTGTTCGCCTTGCCGGCTTGGAGCGCATAATGCAGTTGCCAGATGTCCTCGAGTCCGGGCGAACTGCGCACGGTTTGCCACGCTTCCGGTGATCCGCCCTTTTTCGCGCCGTTGTCCATGATGGCGACCATGGGGTGCAAGGCATGGACCAGAGCGGGCGCACCGGAGAGGTCGAGGCCATGATGCGTGCTCAAATACACATCGATCGTACCGATTTTGTTATTCGGGCAAGCCAGTCCGAGTTCCTTATTCCACGTCAAATCCCCCAAATCGATCATACGGAATTTGCCATATGTAATGAGCAGCCCAACCGACTGGGCATTTTCTGAGGGGTCGGAGCTCTTGCGCTTCGCTCCGGCACAGAGCGGGTTGGGCGCCCCTGCTCCCGGCAAGGGCCTCGAGATTTCGTTTCCGGCGGCCGTCAGGACTTGAACTTCAATCCCCCGGATTGGAATCAGGTCGCCGGGCTTCGCTAGAAGATGCTTTCCTTGGTCGCGCACGCTTCTGTAAGCTGCAACGAGCTGGTCAGCCTGGGGCCCACTTTCGACACTCGGCCCGTGGTCCACAAAGGTGCGGATGGGGATGCGCGCGGCGAGTTGCGGCACGCCCCCCACGTGGTCGAGGTGGTAATGCGTTATGACCAGGAAATCAATCTGTTTCACACCTGCCAGCTTGGCGGCGGAGACGATGCGGTCCGCATCGCGGCCGCCGGCGTCCGGCCAGCCGGTGTCCACCAGCAGCGATTCCCCCGAGGGCGAGACGAAAAGTGTGGCCTGACCACCCTCCACATCGACGAAATACACTTGCAGCCTCTGCCCGGCGCGCGTCGGGGCGCAAAGAAGAAGCACGAGAAGAGTAGTCATTGTTGCTCGCATATGAGTTGATAGTCGACAGTCGACGGTCAAAAGTCAAGGCCGAAAAGCGGAATTCCAAGATCGAAATTCGAAACTTGCTGTGCCGAATTTGGGATTTCGCTCTTTGGTCTTCGATTTTCGAATGAGCGCTCGTCCCCCAAAAGGTCTTTTAGAAATACCTTGCATCCGGTCTGAACCTACGCTATGCTGTTTGGCGATGTTCAGCGCTTACGCCAACTGGTTTAGCTACCGCTTTTGGGGCTTTAGCCCCAGAGGATAGAGTGGCGTTGGCCTGAACACGGAAACAAATTCTGACGAGCCAACCCACTCGAGAGAGTGGGTTTTTTATTTTCAGGAGGCCGGCGGTGATTATTTCCATGAAACCTCATGCGACTAAAGAGGAGATTGAGCACGTTTGCGAGCGCATCCGGGAGTTTGGCTACAAAGTTCACTCTATCCAGGGCGAAGAGCGCGTGGTCATTGGCGCGGTGGGGGTAGGGGACGTCACTGCTTGCCTCGAGTCACTGGAGGCCGCGCCCGGTGTAGAGAGCGCTGTCCGCATCTCGGCGCCTTACAAGTTCGTGAGCAGGGAATTCAAGAAGGAGCGCACCATCATCCCCGTGAACGGCGTGGAAGTGGGCGGAAGCGAATTCGCCATCATGGCCGGCCCGTGCTCGGTGGAAAGCGAGAAGCAGATCATGGAGACTGCCGAGGCCGTGGCGGCAAGCGGGGCCAAGATTTTTCGCGGCGGCGCCTTTAAGCCTCGAACCTCTCCTTACGACTTCCAGGGCCTGGAGCTCGAGGGGTTGAAACTTCTGGCCAAAGCACGCCAGGCTACGGGCTTGGCCATTGTGACCGAAGTGATGGCCGAGCCGGATGTGGAACTGGTTGCCGAGCACGCAAACATCATGCAGGTCGGCGCGCGCAACATGCAGAATTTCCGGCTGCTCAAGGCGCTGGGTAAATGTCCGCGGCCGGTCCTCCTGAAGCGCGGCATGAGCTCCACCATTATGGAACTCCTGATGTCCGCCGAGTACATCACCGCCCACGGGAACCCCAACATCATGCTTTGCGAGCGCGGCATACGAACTTTCGAGACCGCCACGCGCAACACCTGCGATATCGCCGCCGTGCCACTGCTCAACGAGCTCACTCATTTGCCCGTCATCCTTGATCCCAGCCACGCCACCGGCAAGCGCAGCCTGGTGCCGGCGCTGGCACGGGCGGCCGTCGCGATCGGGGCGGACGGTCTGCTCGTCGAGGTGCACCCTTATCCCGAAAAGGCCTTCAGCGATGGCGCGCAATCCCTCACCGTCGACCAGTTCCGGGCTATGATGGGTGACCTCAAGCCTTATCTTGAACTGTGGAAGGCAGCGCGCTCGCCGGCCGCCGTGGCGGTGTGAACCGCGCGGCGATTGGCGTGGCTGGTGGCCCTTTCTCCAGGGGCTGAGGATGCCCCACATCTTTCACTGGACACCGGGGGTCCGAAGTGAACTACCATCCCTCTCCCTTGGAGCCTGTATGATAACTCAGCCCTTTCCCAAAGGGAGAGGGCGATTTCCCAACCTCGGCAAATACTCTTGCAATGGAGGAGCCGTTGGAAATACTGTCGGGCTTGGAGGCCGAATCGGTGCTCCGAAAGGGGATGGAAATGAGTACGCAGCCGACCATGAAGAAAGACGATTTGATCGTTATCGGCGGGGCGGGCGGCTTCATAGCCGGGGCGCTGACCTGCTACTTTCATGGCCGCGGGTTTACCAGAATTCGCGCCATTGATAAGAAGCCCTTGCCGGACTGGTACCAGAGGGTGCCGGGGGTTGAAAGCCTCTGTCTTGACCTGAGCGAGAGGGCGAATTGCGTTAGGGCGTGCGAGGGGGCGGTCGAGGTTTACAATCTGGCTGCGGACATGGGGGGCATGGGCTTCATCGAGAGGTTCAGAATCGAATGCCTGCGCAGCATCCTGATCAACACCAACCTCATCGAGGCGGCCTATCGGGCAGGCGTGCAAAGGTATTTCTTCTCCTCGTCGGCCTGCGCCTACAACACCGAGCTGCAGAAGGATCCGCATTGCCGGGCACTCAAAGAGTCGGATGCCTATCCGGCCATGGCGGAGCGGGGCTACGGCTGGGAAAAACTCATGTCCGAAATGTTCTGCCAGGAATACTGGGCGGAGCGCGGTATGAAGACCTTCATCGCCAGGTTCCACAACGTCTACGGTCCCAACGGCACGTGGGATGGGGGGCGGGAAAAGGCGCCTGCGGCTATTTGCCGCAAAGTCATCGAAGCCAAGGATACGGGCAATAAGGAAATCGTGGTCTGGGGTGAGGGCACGCAAACCCGCAGCTTCATGTACATCGATGACTGCACGAAAGGCATCGACATGATTACACACTGCGAGGACTTGATCGCCACGCCCATCAATCTTGGTTCGAGCGAGCTCATTTCGATCAACGAGTTGGTCAGCATCGCGGAAGAAATAGGTGGAATCAAGTTGCAGCGCAAGTATGATTTGACTGCGCCCAGGGGGGTCGCTGGCCGGAACAGTGACAACACCATGATTAAGCGCATCCTGAACTGGGAGCCCAAGACACCCTTCCGCGAGGGACTGGCGAAGACCTACGCCTGGATTGAGCAGCAGTATCAGGATCGGAAGGCGGGCAAAGCCACGGTGCGAGAAAACTACCAGGCTGGGGGCGCCTAATTCACCTGCTTGTTAAGGAGGGGCTAAGGGTGGTGCACCGGCGCTCTGGCCACCGTGGCCACCCCCCCCTACCCCCTCCTCCGCCGAGGAGGGGGGTCGCTTACGTGTTCGTTGACCTGATCCGAGATGTGGCGGGATAAACCCGCCGCTACCCCGCGGTCCCGAATCCCGAGCCCTCATTCCGTCGTGGTGTGCGTGTCCGTCCAGACGCGAAGGGTTTCTTTCTCACTGTTGACCGTCACGTCCACCTCACCTTCGCGAGCCAGGGCGCGAATGCCGGAGTCGATGTCGAGCTCGTCAGAATTGTTGGCCAGCAGCGCCCGCACCACCGAGATCGGAACTTTGATGGCAATCGTTTTGCCAAGATGGTGTTCGGGGCTTGGCTTCTCAATGATTTTAATCAGCAAGGCTCGGCCGGACTTCGCTACGCTCACTTCCTTATCGTGCTGCTCCAAGGTAACGAAAACGTTGTCGGGCGAATTGCGGGTCGCGTCCAGCAAGGCCCGCAGATCCGCGCCATTCACCGAGGCCTGCAAACTGATTTTGCCGTGGTGTTGACTATCGGCCGGGATCGAAGACAAAGCCGCAGACGCCATCTCAATGGGCACGTTGATGGTCACATTCGCGCTCGTCCCACTTGCGCTCTCCACGCGCACATGAATCCAACGCTCGGTAGAAGCTGCCACCAACGCAACAGAGCTCAAAAACAAAGCGGCCAGGGGTCGAAAAGCATTTCTCGTCACAGGTCACCTCGCGGTTATGTTCGTTCGACTCGGGAACTCAACTATCCCCGGAATCATTGGATGCCAACCCCATGGTCGGAAGATGCCAGCCCTACTCGTTCCATCCCTCATGTTCCTGCCAGTCCAGGATGCGCACATGCTCTTCCCGGCGAGGGAGCTCAGAGAAGGTTTTTTTCATTCCTTCTTCCAGGTTCCCGTCCTGCGACTGGTAAATCCAGCTCATCTCCTGCTTGAGCGCCGAGGCCTCGCCGCTCAGGTAAACAACGGCATCTTCGTACTTGTAGGGGGCAGGCTTGAAGCCGCCGGCGCCGTAAGCTCGATCACCCCAAACGATGGTCTGCGGATCGATCCTCTGCTCGCGAAGTAATTCCTGGCAGGCTTTGATGACGAACCAATTCGTGGTGCGGTGATCCACGTGGCGCTCGTCGGGATGGGGCAGCGCGATCAAAGCGGGACGAAAGTCAGTAATGATCTGTTTGATCGTGGCAATCACCGCCTCGCGCGCGAAGGGCAAATTGGGTTTCAGGACATGCTCGTAAGGTGCATGGTCACACGCGAGATACACCGACAAATAGGGGTTTGAGGGTTTTAGGTGTTGTGACCAGATGGCTCCCGAGCCGCCATCGGGCAGGCCCAGGATATCAACTTTGTCGCGGGCCAGGCCGATGTGTTCCAGGGCCTCGCGGCTTTCCTCCATGCGGACCATGCCGAACTCCCGCGCCTCGTTCGGCCCGCAAGGCTTGTCGTAGTAGCGCTCGCACTCGCCCACGTCACCTCCCGTGAGGAACAACACCCGCACTGGAATCCCCGCCTCGACAGCCGCGCGGATCAGGCTGGCGTAGGCATGCTCGTCGTCCTCGTGTGGGCACACGACCAACACCGATGCCGGCAGCGCGTTGACAGCAATTTCCGTGCCCACCTCGGCCAGCAACCTCCCACTAGCGCCGTTTAATTCCAGCTTTACACCATATGTGCCGGGCGCCTGATGGGCAGGGATTGCCCAGGCATCCGCGCTGACTGCCCGCGCTAGGCCGGGGCCGAGATTGATCCCTGAGAGGAGGGTCACCTTTTGGACGGCGTTCCCGGCGGGGTCCAGGATGGTTGTCCGGAACTCCGCGCCGCTCCAAGCTTCATCTCCCGAATTCTTCAGCGTGGCTGCAATTCTAACTCGATCTCCCGGACGGTAGAGCGTCCGCGAGTGATCCACGGTGATAAAGCGCGAGACCGCGCCGGGGGGGTAAAAGTACCGATAGTTTACGTAGTCAATATCGGAGTTATAGGGGTGCGTGAAATTCCTGCTGTAAGGGATGGGAAGATCGCGATCGGGTGGCTGCACAATGGCGAGGGGAGTAAATTGCATATCGTAGAGGACAGTGTGGTCAGCGCTCCACACCGCCACCGTATATTTATCTACTTCCGGCGGCGGGGTCTTCTCGTGGCGCTCGGGAGCGCCAACCCCCATGACCTCTTTTTGTTCGCCTTGCAGAAAAGAGGCAATCCCCGCGCTCATCATGGGAATTGTTACCGTTCCTCGGGGCGCCAAGTTCAAGTGGTCGCGCAGGACTTTCAGGGCGAGATTCGGATTGGGGCCGGCTTCTTGCGAATAGAGAGAGATCCAAGGATAGTTGGCATTAGAGAACTCGATGCGCAGGTTGTCAATCTCAGCATCGGTCAGGTTCTCCAGCGTCAGTTGGCATTGCAAGGGGTCGCCGAGGTTGTAGAACGTTTTGTCCAAGCTTAAGTGGGAGATTTGAATCAGCTTTTTGTATGCAGCAAAGGCTCGCAAAGGCTGGAGGACAACGGTACGACGCGTCGTGCGGTCTTGCACTCGCACGGCCACAGTGTAGAGTCCAGTGGGGGCTTCCGCAGGAATAGGCCATCCGATTTCGTATTCGGCCTCTCCCGGCCGGGGCTCTGCAACCTGGTCCATTTGGACGCTGGCTGTGGAAGTAGTGCCGGCATACTGAATCTCCGCAAACACGCTGTAACGGTGCGCGTCACCCGCAAAGCCTTTCACCGTGGCGCGGATTGTCGCCATCGAGCCCACGTTGAAGCCGCTGTCGGCAGGGGCGCCTTCAACCGAGATCCCATCACCGCGCGCCGTGCTGCAAGTCGAAAGAAACGCTGACAACAAAGCTGCCAAAAAGAAGCTGCGTAGAAGCATAACTTAAGCTAGTTCGCTCCCCCTGAGGAAGTCAAGCATAAGCCGCGCGACAACGTGACTCTTTCGCACCTTCAGTGTCTGTGTGAAAACCCCCGGTTTGCGTCTCATTCCGAGGAGTCCGCCATTCTTATTGGCGGACGACGACCCGTCGCCCGAACGCTTTGGGCCGCAAGGCGAGGAATCTCGCACTGTCTTGAAAATACTCAGAGCGAGATTCCTCTCCATCGGCTAACGGATCGGAATGACAGCATAGGGTGCTGCCGGTTCGTCACTTGTCACTTTGACAAAGCCCGGCGCTGGCGGATAATAATCTCAGGAGAAGCTGGTGAATCCTGCGCTTGCCGAGAGAGCCGAATTCCTGCCCGCCCAGCCCGGGGTCTATATTTTCAAGGACGAAGCGGGCCGTCCCATCTATGTAGGCAAGGCGAAGTCGCTTCGCCACCGCCTGCGCTCCTATTTCCAAGAGTCGCGGCCAGGAGATGAAAAGCGGGACCGCATGCTCGATGTCGCCGAGAATCTCGAAACAATCCTCGTGGACAATGAGCGGGAGGCGATGGCGCTGGAGAACAACCTCATCAAGCAGTTCAAGCCACGCTATAACATTCTGCTCCGAGACGACAAATCGTATCCTTTCATCAAGCTCACTCTTCAGGAGCGTTTCCCGCGCGTCTATGTCACGCGAAGAATTAAGAAAAACGGCTCAATTTACTACGGCCCGTATTTTCCGGCTAACCTGGCTTATCGGATCGTGGATTTTATTCATCGCCACTTTCTTGTCCCCTCCTGCAACGTTGATTTGACGCGATACCATCCTCGGCCGTGCCTTCAGTATCACATCCAGCGCTGCCTTGGTCCGTGCGTGGAGGGTCTGACCACGGCGGAGCGTTACGGGGAAGCGGTGCGGGATGTCCGCATGTTGCTCGAGGGGCGGGAAAGCGACTTGGTGCGGAGCCTGCACGCCCGCATGGCGGAAGCCTCCCAAAAGCTCCTTTTTGAAGACGCCGCGCGTTACCGCGACCAGATCATGACCGTGGAAGAGCTTCGCGAGCGACAGAAGATGGCTGCTTGGTCGGGTCAAGAAGCTGACATCCTTGGTTTCCACCAGGAGGGCCCGCTCGTGGCCGTGAACCTGTTTCACTTGCGGGGCGGGCGGGTTTTGGACCGGCGCGAGTTTTTCTGGGAAGACCTCGAGGGCTTCCACGCCGGTGAGTTTTTCTCATCGCTACTTAAGCAGATTTATCTCGATCAGCAGTATCTCCCTGGCGAGATCCATGTGCCCGTGGACTTCGAGGATCGTGAACTTCTGCAGGAGTCGCTGGCCGAGCGGCGAGGACATCCGGTGAAGATCCTGACCCCACAGGCGGGGCGAAAACGCGCCCTGCTTGAACTGGTCGCCCGGAACGCGCGCCACTCGTTCGAAAGGCGGTTTCGAATTCTTAAGCCCCGGGCCCGCCAAGTGCTGGAGAGCCTGGCCGAGGCCCTGGATTTGCCCCAGCCACCCAATCGTATTGAGGCCTTCGATGTTTCCCACACGCAAGGCTCGGATATCGTGGCCTCGCTGGCGGTATGGGAAGGTGGGGGCATGAAGAAGTCGGAGTACCGTAAATTCGTTGTCAAGACGGTTCCTCAAAACGACGATTTTGCCAGCATGAGGGAAGTTGTGGGGCGCCGCTACAAGAGACTTCAGGAGGAAAACAAAAAGCTCCCCGACTTGGTTCTGATCGACGGAGGAATCGGCCAGCTCCACGCGGCCGCAGAAGCTTTGGAACACCTGGGTATCATTAACCAGCCCTTGGCGAGCATTGCCAAGCGGGAGGAAATCCTTTACCTCCTGGGGCGTGAGAATGACCCCGTGGTTCTCGATCATCACTCTCCGGCCCTGCATTTGATCCAGCAAATCCGCGACGAGGCACACCGTTTCGCCGTAACCTTCCACCGGGCGCGGCGTGGAAAACGGGAGTTGGCGAGCGAGTTGCGAGACATAGCCGGAATCGGCGAGAAGACAGCCAGCAAACTTCTTTCGCACTTCGGGAGCCTGAGCGCCATGCAAAACCTCTCCGCGGAGGAGCTGGGGCAAGTGGTAAACTCGGCGCAAGCGCAACGGATTCTGGAGCATTTTAGCAGGTTGCCGAAAGACGACGGTGGAGAAGTCGAGCCGTAAGGGCGGCCCTTGCGGCCGGCGGCGGGCGAGCACGCGGGCTGCCCCTACGGCTAGAACTTTAATTAACCGTCTGGCCGGTCTATTTATAAGTCAAAGAAAACGCCAAAATTATTTGCTTGACTTTCACCTTTGTGCTAGATTGGACCTTGAACGATGGAGGTAGCTTATGGCTAGATGCAGCATTGGCACGGGAGTTGGCTGGTTTCTCGTCGGCGTCGGCGCTGGTGCCGCGGTGGCCCTGCTGCTGGCGCCCAAGACCGGGCAGCAGACGCGGAAGCTCATTGCTAAGAAAGCTGAGGAAGGTAGGGATTACGTGGCTTCCAAAGGCCGGGAGTTGCGGGAGCAGGCCGAGGAATTGGTGGACAAGGGCAAGGAATTAGTAAGCAAGCAAAAGGAGCGGCTCGCCGAGGCACTCGAGAGCGGCAAAGAAGCCGTGCGAGGCGCGCATTAGTGTGAAGCGGAGGTAGCTTATGAGCGAAGAGAGTGGTGGTACAACGAGTCTGGGGTTCTTTCTTGCGGGTCTAGGTCTGGGAGCGATTGTGGCCCTACTCCTTGCTCCCCAGTCTGGGAAAGAGGCTCGCGAGTACATCGCGGGGAAAGCGGAAGAGGGCCGAGACTACGTGAAGGCTAAGGCGGAAGACTTGCGGCGCCAGGCGGAAGATGCTGTAGAAAAGGGCAAGGACCTTGTGACCAAGCAAAAGGAATTGCTCTCCGCAGCGCTGGAAGCAGGCAAGCAAGCCTACCAGGAAGAAAAAGCCAAGGCCAAGTAAGAAGCTGGGCCGCAAAAGGACTGGGGAACGAACCATGGAGCAAAACGCAGGGCTGACTATTGTGCTAATCCTCGTAGCTCTGGCGGTCCTGATGCAGGCCGGGGTGCTGATCGCGATCTGGCTAGTATTGCGGAAACTTCCCGGCCAAATCGAGGCTGTCCGCGCCGACGTCAAGCAACGGTTGGATCCGCTGGTGCAATCGGTCACGGAAATTGTGAGCAACGCCCGCGAGCCTTTGCGGGTCGTTGGCACGAACCTGGCCGAGATCAGCAAGGTACTCCGCGAGCGAACCAGCGATGTGGATGCACTGGTAAGCGAGCTCGTGGACAAATCACGCGCGCAGCTCATTCGAATGGATCGGATGATTACTGACCTCGTCCAAAAGGTTGAGACCACCTCGGAAGCCGTGCAGCAGGGTGTGCTGGTGCCTGTCCAAGAAGTTTCGGCCGTCCTCAAAGGCTTTCAAGCTGGCTTGGAATTCCTGTTCTCGCGCCGGCGGACGAGAAGCGTCAGAGAGGCAGCCCAGGACGAGCAGCTCTTCATCTGATCGCGGGCAGGCAGGATTGGGCAGGTCGTGAGTGGGGAAAGGCCACGACCCGTACACTCCTCGTCGCGGAGGTGGCGTTTGGCAGGTCTCGCGTGGGGAAGAGCATCCGCGCCCCACGTAGCACGGACCACCCACCAGCTACCGGCGGTGGCTGTGTTCGGGCGTCCTCCCATCGCTGGGCATGCCAAGACTCGCTTGGTTCCTCTGCTTGGGCAGCGCGGCGCCGCTACTCTGCAAGCGGCGTTCATCTCCGATACGCTCCGCAAGGTTACCCGACTGAAAGAGTCCGTCCAGCCCTATCTTTTTCTGGCAGAAGACTCCCTCACCTTGCGCCGGAGTGGGGTGCGGGCACCTCGCGCGCCGTCGCGGGAACGCCTCGCTCCCGCACCTGTGGGCAGCGCGGGCACCGGGCTTTGGGGTCCGGGGCTAATTCTGAGCCCCGTGGACACGTACAACAGCAGGCCACACGCCCGCAACACGCCCTCTTGGCTGCCGGCCTGCCACCGCGACTTCCGCATCATCCGCCAACAAGGGAAGGATTTGGGCGATCGCCTGGAGAATGCCTTTCGCCGACTCCTTCTTCTCCATCCGAGCTGTGTGGTTATCGGAACCGACTCTCCTTTGATTCCGGCGCGCATTCTGCGCCAGGCTCTTCGCGAGTTGCAAGCCTGCGAGTCGGTGTTAGGCCCGTGCCCCGATGGCGGATATTATCTGATTGCTCTTCGACGGCCCGCAGATCCTGGGATGTTACGGGGCATCTTCCGGGGCGTTCGTTGGAGTACCGCATTCGCCTTCCGCGATACGCTTGGGAGTTTGGTGCGACGTGGGTTTTCGTGTTCAGTGCTGGAGGGCTATGCCGACGTCGACTTGCCGCGTGACATCCACTGCCTGAAAGAGAATTTGTCTCGAAACCGGAAAGCGCGCCGCCTGGCTCCGGCGACGTGGAACTTCTTGAAAGCGTCCTTAGTCAGTTGTCCGTCGTCCGTTGCAAAAACCCCGCGTGTGGCAACAGGCAACAAACACCGGACAGTTGCCCACTGACAACGGACAACGGACCACTGACAACGGACGATTGTCCCACTTAATCGAGAACGTGCGCAATCCACCCGCCGCCCAACACTTCGTCCCCGTCGTAGAAGACCGCCGCCTGCCCGGGAGTAATTGCCCGCTGGGGCTGATGGAAGGTGACGACGGCTTCGCTCGCTCCATGGGATTCAACTCGGGCTGGTGCTCCGGGGTGATTATGACGAATCTTCACGTGGGCCTCGAATGCTTCGCCTTCCCGAGCCGGGCGAATCCAGTTGAGCTCGCGGACCACGAACCTCCGGTGGAACAGCTCCCGCTCGGGCCCCACGATGACGCGGTTCTTTTCCGGCTCGAGTCGGATCACAAAAAGCGGCGAGCCGACGGCAACTCCCAATCCCTTTCTTTGGCCTACAGTGAAGTTGTGAATTCCTCCGTGCTCGGCAAGCACCTGCCCTTCAGTTGAGACAACTTCACCCGGCTGGGCCTCCGGTTTCTTACCCTGCTCCTCTAAGTAGGCTTCGATAAAGTCGCGGTAATTGCCTGAGGGGACGAAGCAGATTTCTTGGCTTTCGGGTTTCTCGGCCACGGGTAGCTGCTTGGCTCGGGCTAGCGAGCGTACCTGCTCCTTGCTCAGTTCTCCCAGCGGGAACATGGCGCGCGCGAGTTGCTCTTGCGTGAGGCCAAAGAGGAAATAGGCCTGGTCCTTGCTCCGGTCGACTCCGCGAAGCAGTCCGAAGCGCCCTGTGCTTTCGTCCCGCCGGAGGCGGGCGTAATGGCCCGTGGCGATGCGCTCGGCGCCGATTTGGCGCGCCAGGGCGATAAAGCGCTCGAACTTGATTTTTGTGTTGCACAGGCTGCACGGAATGGGTGTCTCTCCTGCCTGGTAGCGCGCGACAAACGGCTGAACCACCGTCGCTTCGAACTCCCGTTCGAGGTTAACTACGTAGTGTGGGATTCCCAGGAAATGCGCTACGGCCCGGGCATCGTAAACGTCATCAAGCGAACAACAGCGGCCACTGGCGTGCCCCATTGCGTTGATGCCGCTCCCCTGGCCTTGCAAGCGCGGTAAACGGCGCTGGTTCCACAACTGCATTGTCAGCCCAACCACCGCGGTGGAGTGGACGCGCACTGCGGCAGCCTTGGGATCCGAAATGTTTTCGACGAGCAAGGCGGCGGCGGTGGAACTATCCACGCCTCCACTCATCGCGATAGCAATAGTCATGGGAATTGAATCATTGATTCATTGAGTCATCGGGTCATTGAATCGACCATTTCCTATTTCCAGTCGCGGGAGAGCCGAAATTAGAAAATCGAAACTGGAAAATGGAAAATGCAAGCTGGGAGTTCGAGGCTCAACAAGCGAAAGGTGAAACCTCAATCCAAAATCCAAAATCCAAAATCTAAAATCCAAAATTACCCAGCCCCTAGTCCCTAGCCCCGACAGCTTTGTAGCGCGGGGAAACCGCACGGAGTCGTTCCACGAGGGCAGGGAGGGTTGCGAGCGTGGCGTCGATATCTTCGGGGGTGGTGTAGCGGCCCAAGCTGAACCGGATGCTCGCTCTCGCCTGCTCCGGCGTGCACCCGATGGCGGAGAGAACGTGCGAAGGCTCGACCGAACCTGAGGAGCATGCTGCCCCGGTCGAGCACGCAATGCCCTTCAGGTCCATAGCGATGACGAAGCCTTCACCCTCGACGTACGCGAAGCAGAGGTTGCTGGTGTTGGGCAGTCGCCGCTGCGGGTCTCCGTTGACGCTGACTTGGGGGACCAACTCGAGGATACCTCGCTCCAAACGGTCGCGCAGGCCTGCCACCGCTTGCCCATACTCCTCGAGGTGAGCCCCAGCGAGCTCCGCAGCCATTCCCAGCCCGACAATCCCGGCCACGTTTTCGGTGCCCGGACGGCGGTCGCGTTCGTGATGGCCTCCGTAAAGCAGGGGCTTGAGGATAGTGCCCTTGCGGATATACATGGCGCCGGTGCCCTTCGGCCCATTCAATTTGTGCGCGGAGAGAGAAAGCAGGTCCACGCCGAGCTTCTCGACGTCCACGGGAATCTTGCCCACCGACTGAACCGCATCGGTGTGGTAATAGATGTCGTGCACGCGGGCGATGTCCCCGATTTCCGCAAGGGGTTGGATCGTACCGATTTCGTTGTTCGCATGCATGATGGAAATCAGCACGGTTTCGGGGCGAATGGCGCGTTGCACGTCCACCGGATCAACCACCCCGCTCGAGCCCACGCGTACATAGGTAACCCTGACGCCCTGTTTTTCAAGAGCCTGCGCGGTGTTGAGAACGGCGTGGTGCTCAATACCCGTCGTGATGATGTGCGGGGAAGCCACACGCGAGGCCTGGACGATGCCAAAAATCGCCGCGTTATCGGACTCCGTGCCTCCGCTCGTGAAGATCACCTCACCGGGCCGAGCGTTGAGCAACTTCGCCACCTGCTGGCGCGCCTTTTCGACCGCGTTTTTGGCCCTCTGGCCGAACCAATGAATCGAAGAGGCGTTACCATAATCCTCGAGCAGGTAAGGCTTCATCGCCTCGAAGACTTCCGGGGCCAGCGGCGTCGTCGCATTGTTGTCCAGATAGACTCTTCTCACAATGGATATTTCCCTTGGAAGCACCTGTCATTCCGAGCGAAGCGAGGAATCTGCTTGTATCCCCGACACCCATCACAGGCTGGATGGATTAACCCCCCCATTTCAGGTTAGCTGACTAACCCTGGTAAAGCAAGTGTAGCGTAGACCGCCGTCTTTGCGGTCTGCGGTCCTTCCTTAGGCTCACGCTTCCGAATCCGAGGGCGGGCCCCTGTTTTTGAGATTTGGGGTTTTCCCTACAGAAGAACCGCGGACCCCACGAGCGGGGGTCCGCGCTACGCGCTCCTGTCCTTTGCGCCAGTGGCGGTTTTGGCGGTAGTATTGCCTTGGCGCAAAACTCGTGAATCACCAACCCACATTCGACGGCGGGCAGCAAGGAGCGGTCAAGCTCTCCGAGGGGCTTCAATGCATTTTGTCCCTTATCGGCTTTACCGCCGTCATTGCCCAGATCGTTCTGATGCGCGAGCTCATCGTGGTCTTTTACGGCAACGAGATTTCGCTCGGCATCATGTTGGCGGCGTGGTTGCTTTGGACTGCCATTGGCTCGAGCGCGTTGGGTAGAGTTTCAGGGCGATTGAGTGATTTCCGCAGACTCATGGCCTGTTTGGAAACACTCATCGCCGTGGTTTTCCCGCTGACCATTTTTGCGGTGCGCGCCAGCCGGCCGGTGCTTCAGTCAGTCCCAGGCGAAATCCTGGGCCCGGCCCCAATGTTCCTCAGCTCCTTCACAACCCTGAGCCTTTTTTGCCTGCTCTCGGGCGGTCTCTTTGCAGCTGGCAGTAGGCTGTGCGGCGAGGAAGCGCGCACTTCGACGGCCTCTGCAGCCAGCACTGTTTACCTGCTCGAGGCGGCAGGTTCGGGCTTGGGGGGCATACTGGCAAGCCTCCTTTTGATCCGATATTTCACCTCCTTCGAAATTGCGCTCTTCGTGGCGCTGCTTAACTTGCTGGCGGCGGCATGGATCGGGATGCGCAGGCCGGCCTATCGCCGCGTCCTGCTGGCGCTGCTTCTTGTTGCCGCGCCTTTCATCCCTCGCACCGCTCGCTTGCTCGAGGCCAAATCGCTGGCGCTACTGTGGCATGGCTTCACCCTTGTGGAGTCGCGGAATTCCGTTTATGGAAATCTGGCGCTGGTGGCGACGAGCCAAAGCCGCAGCCTTTTCGAAAACGGATTAAGGATCTTGACGGTGCCTGACCCTTCCGCCGCCGAAGAGGCCGTACACTTCGGGCTTCTCGAACACTCCGCCCCGCGCTCCCTGCTGCTAATTGGCGGCGGCATCAACGGCAGCTTGGCCCAGGCCCTTCAATACGCGAGCCTCGAGCGCGTCGATTACGTGGAGCTGGACCCGGCGATACTGGGCATCGCCGAGCGCCAGTTTGCGCAAGCTTGGAGGCGCGCGCGCAGCGACCCGCGCGCGCACATCCACCCGGTGGACGGGCGCTTGTTCCTCAAAACCAGCAAGGCAATGTTCGACGTCATTATCATCAACTTGCCTGACCCTTTCACCGCGCAATTGAACCGCTTCTACACGCGGGAGTTTTTCCTCGAGGCCGCGGAGAAGCTCAACCGTGGCGGGGTCCTGTCTTTCCAGGTGACCGGGGCGGAGAACTACATCAGCCAGGAACTGGCAGACCTTTTGAGATGTCTCGAGAAGACCCTGGGCACAGTGTTCCCCCAAGTGGCGGCCATTCCGGGCGAGACAGTGCATTTTCTGGCTACCAACCAGCCGGGATCGCTCAGTCGTGATCCCTCCGTACTGATGACCCGGTTGCGCGAGCGCCGCATCCATACTCAGTATTTTCGCGAGTACTACATCCCCTTCCAAATGTCACCGGACCGCATGCTCGATCTCGAGTTGCAGATCGCGCCGAAGCCTTCGACGCCCATCAACCGGGACTTCACGCCCATCGCTTACTATTTCGACGTGGTCCTCTGGAGCGCGCGATTTCATTCCCACTGGCGCGATTTAATGGAATCTCTGGCGGGACTTAGATTCGTTGCGCTAGCGGGGACCGTGGCCCTCGGCTTTTTGGCATTAACGCTGGCTGTTGCGCTCTATGACCGGCACCGAATTGCAGGACGTAGCGGCGATCCCGCGTCTGCAGGATCGCCGCTACGCCGTTACCACGCTATGCTGGGCCTTTGTGTCGCGGCGATGGGATTCACGCTGCTGGGCCTGGAAGTCCTGCTTCTGCTCGGATTCCAGGCCCTTTACGGATACGTTTACCAACAACTGGCAATCCTGGTCGCGTTATTCATGGTGGGGATGGCGGGGGGAGCATGGCTGGCGTTGAGGAGGGTAGCTCCCCTCCTCAATGGAGGAGGGGTCGGTGGTGGTGGGTATCAGAGCCGGCACGCTGACCAACCACCCCCTGACCCCCTCCTTAGCCAACGAGGTGGGTACTTGAAGCTTGCCCTCCTGCAACTTCTGGCGGCCGCGGCGCCCCTTCTCTTCTATGCATTATTTGTCTTGCTTGCGAGCCTCAGGAGCATGACCGCGCTTCTCACCACTAGCACCGTAGTCTTCCCGCTGCTGGCTCTGATTGCGGGGTTGATGGGCGGATATCAGTTCCCGCTGGCGAGTCACATATATTTTGCGGGTGCGGAAGAGCCGCGGACCTCAGAAGCGGAGGTCCGCGCTACCAGTTCTTCTGCACCGCCCCTTAGTCCTTTCCTCAGCGAGGAGGGGAGTAAAGGGAGGGAGCAGCGCAATCCGGGGATACTCTATGGACTCGATCTGCTCGGAGCGTGCCTGGGAGCGGTGGCGTTGAGCGCCTACCTGCTCCCGGTTTATGGCTTCCAGCGCGCCGCCATCCTCATGGCCGTGGTGAACCTTGGGCCGGCGGCCCTGATAGCCCTGGCGGCTTGGCAGGCGAAGGCTCCTCGAAGGAAGGGGCTTTCGGAATGGACTCACCAAAGACAAGCGCCGTAAACATGAAGAGGTCGGCATCATCGTCTTTCCACGCGTTTTCCGGTAGGCCCGCTTTCACGCATACTTGCTCGAGGAAAGTGTTCCTGTCCCAACCTTGTTCCGTAGGCACCTGAGGCAGCAATACGCCTTCATACTCCCCCTTGCGGATGAGCAGTCCATGTTGGCCCACATGGATCTCTTTGATATCTTCCACCTTGTGCAGCGGGGAGAGCACTGAAATCTCGTACTCCAGCAGCGGCAATTCGCCCTCGCCGACCGGGCGGAAGCGCCGGTCCTCGAGCGCCGCAAAAGCGGCCACATCCCGGACCGTTTCGGCGAGCGGCTTCGCCGGCGACATATAGCCAATGCAGCCGCGCAAATCTCCGTGCTCCTTCAAGGTTACGAAGGCGCCACGGGCATCACGGAGGGCTTCCGGTTCGTTTGCGGGTACCGGAAGGATCTTCTTTTCTCGAACCGCAACCTCCACCGACTGGCGCGCGATTTTCAGAAGTTCCTGCTTCTCCGCAGGAGAGAGCGAGAACTCAGCAGTTTTGCGGGCGTGCTTCCTATTCTCTTTTTCAGCCACAAACGCTACCGCCCCATAGCCGACCACACGGCTCTTGTCACCCGTGACATCTCCTGAATTTGCATACTTGAGGATCTGCGCGTGATCTGCGCCCAGGCGCTCTGCCGCAATCATAGCAGCGACGATGGGCGCGCCTCCGCAGGGGCCGTTCCAGAGGTTACGCTCGATGTTTTGCGAGAGGGTCAGGTAATCCCAATCTTCAATCGTCTTTAGAATCTGGTGGTCCATCCGCTCTGCCTCATCGTAGGAGTGATAATGGGAAAGGTCGGAGCTGACCAGGAGGAGCGTGTTGGTGCCTTGAACGGCCTTGGCGAGCGCGATTCCCAGGGCGCGGCAAATGTCGTAGCTCTGGTCGCCCATGACAATGGGCACCATCTTGAATTGCCCCAGCACCCGCTGCAAGAACGGCAGTTGGTCCTCGAGGGAGTGTTCGCCGTAGCGTCCGCCCTGCACATTCACTTCACCGTGGCCACGGTCGGAGAATTTGATTGTCGAGCTCAGTTTGGCGAGTTTGGCGGCAAAGTCATGGTCCACGGGAACGTCGCCGAAGGGCGTATGGTAAGCCTCTCCGTCGTAAATGGAAGAGAAGGGAAACGCCTCGTAATGCGACGGAGCAATCACCACCACGCGGTCGTAGCTCCTGCCTTTAAGCAGGATGTACGAGTAAGCTGCGACCCCGCCGGAGAATTGGTAGCCCGCATGAGGACAAACCAATGCCACCAGGCTGCCTTCCAGTTTCGGGGGTGAGGCCTGCGCGAGAAAGCCGTCGATCATCTTTGCCAATTCGTTCGCATCCGCGGGGTAGAAACCTCCTGCCACATAGGACGGCCTGACCTTTTGCTCCGCAGTCAAGCCAGTATTTTTCAGGCCAAACACAAACAATGCGACAGGGACAAGCAGGACAATTAACAAGACTGTGAGTTGGATCTTCATATCAGAACCTTCTTGGCGAGGACTATCGGGCATGCGGCTTATTAGTTTACACCCGAATTGCCTGCCAGACCTCAGGTTTAGGTGTCAGGGTTCAGGTGCGGGATTTTAGGTTCAGGATTGGGGCGCGCGGATTGGGGCCCACTACCGGTTGTAGCTGAGAGCAGATAGCGGAAACCCGGCGCTAGCCTCGGACATTTTGTCCCCTGAACACCGTCAAAGTGGCTACTGGGCTAATAGAGTGTTGCTGACTCACGTGGTTCGGATGCACCCGCAAGAATAAAAATCGAACACAAGAATGCAGAACCAGCCTACAAAGAATAGAGAGGGTACTGCCCGCATCAGGGTGTTATAGCTTGGCCAACAGGGTCTACATATGCCGTATTTTTTGGCGTTGAGTTCATAGTTTGAAACAAAACCGAAGAGGCACAGTGGTTCTTTTTTTTCATCATGATCAGCGTGCTGTATCGCCTTCTCGATATCTCCTAGCGATGCCCACCAGTATGCGATATACGAACCTGCCTTTACATCGTTGAGGAGCCAGACCACAGTTAGCGCGATCCCCAGGAACGCCGCAGCGAAGCCACTCACTATGTGCCGTTCGCTGATAATCTTCCATGTTCCTCCGAGCAAAGCCGTCTCGAATAACGCAAAATAGTTAGTCCGTTGCCAGTTCGAGTTGACCTGGAATCGCCAGTTTTCAGTGATTAAGCCGTATGCCCGAAATAACTCATCCTTGCTCGTCATCATCGCCTCCCCCGACTCTCTATTACCGGAGAAGTTTAATCTTGAATTGGTTGGGGGGAAAGAGTAAGAGAGCACGGCATTGGGGTTGCCCCCTCCCTGTTTTAGTGTAGGCGCCAGTTTCGCCTTTTGTTCGCCAAATGTCAACACATATTTTATCGTGACTTCCAACTTGGCTGACAATGCTGATTCGTTGCCCCTGTCCCGTCAAGTCAAAAGACCCCACCGCCACCAACCCCGTTATACCCCTCGTTCCGAGGTGTCCACTGCTCTGAAACTCCAGGTCTCCTTGTCGATTACGGCACCATAGGACATGTTGATCCCCTCAAAAACTATCCGGAATTCTTTAGCCATTTCAAGAACGCCTTTGCCTTCAGGCGAGAAGTCGGCGATCTTTCCCTTAATAAACACGGGGTCAGGTCCGGCTGGTGCAAGAGGTCGTTCTAAATCAACTACCACCTCAACGGGGGCAGAAGCCTTCCCGTCAGCTATAATTGTTGCCTTCAGCCTGTTCGTTGCCATCTTGTTGACCTCGATTAGGATAAGAAGTTCACCGGCGAGATTAGACCGAGAGGCGCAAACGTGTCAACTTCGCTCTTCCACTTACAGGCTTTTCGCCATTGCGGTGATCGCGCTTCCTGCAATATGGAACAGATCCACGGCGTCATCTATGTCCAAAAAAACTTCGTGCGCCGGCGGCAGGGTTCTTTCCGGTCTCGGCTTCGATGCGGTCAAAGACTCTCTTAGCAAGCAAAATCGGGTCGGTCGTCCTTGAGCGTTCAGGCATAGCTCATGGACTTACGAATGCAAGGCGGGAGTCAAGGAAAATCGACGGAAATTTCAAATTGACCCACTACCCAAACTGACCGGCGCGTGTCAAGGCAAAGTAGAAATGTCCTAATCCCAGCAAAGTAGAAATGTCCTGTTCTTAGCAAAGTAGAAAGTTCCGCTTCTCGTTCTTTGGCGGCTAACCGGAGGAGCCCGTAGGGCGACGGAGGTT
>Ga0326727_10001788_pt1 | contig 77193 bp, 69 predicted proteins | sample MB2enrmetagenome_FD_207643 | JGI IMG/M metagenome (GOLD analysis project Ga0326727, IMG submission 207643) | Lab enriched peat soil microbial communities from McLean, Ithaca, NY, United States - MB29MY | ecosystem: Environmental > Terrestrial > Soil > Wetlands > Peat | place: USA: New York... | reverse complement strand
ACGACACCTCCCAAGCTACGAGGCCTGAGTCTTTTGGCCTCGGTCGGACTTTCACCGACAGGTTAATGTGCCCTTGTCTGGACACAGCAAAGAGCCAATCAGGATCGGAAAAAGGCTCGGGACGGCGGCCAAGTTGCATTGGTTGGAGAGAAAGAGGAAGCACTGAATCCAGTATATTCCGACACCACACGCCCATGCTCGACAAGACGCAGTTTAGCTATGACGCCAGCGCACAAGGGGTCCACAAAGTTGTTGCGAAAAGCAGGTACTTGCAACAAACTTGTCCGGTCAATTCACCAGCGCAAGGAGGCCGCGCTGCTTTGGTGGAGCGCCGGATGTGAACCCCGCGCTGAGTCCGACAGTGAAAGACCCGACCCTCGCTTTTTTGCGGACTGTTCGGGAGTCTCCCAGCGGCGACTGCACTTTTGCATGGGAGAGTGCTCGCGTGGTGGGGCAAACCCCAACTGTTTTAAATGCTCTGGAACTGGTATCGCACCTGAGCACAGATACTTCTCCGGATACTTTCCTCCGATACCGCAACGGTCACAATCACCGCAGGGGTGACCATCTCTTCGCCGACCAATGGGCCGTGGTCGGTTCGCCGGTGCAGTTTGTGGCATCGGCAGCGCCCGCTAACACCGCGTATCCCATCACATCCATGCGGATCTACGTGGACAACGTAAGCGTGTACCTGGCTTACGCCAACAAGCTGGACACGTCCGTTGCCCTGAAGGCGGGCGGACATAGCGTCGTCGTTCAGGCTTGGGACAGCCTCGGGAACGTTTACAAAACGGCCATCGCCGTTAGCGTCAACTAGAGTGGTTCCAGAGTTGGTGTGTGCTTCAGTGCTTTTTGGGAGAGAAGACGGGGCTGCTCACTTCGGGGACCTAGACTTGCGCCGGCAGATATGGGCACCCTCCGCAATGTCCAGCATCTTCAAATCGTGTCCATAGGCGATGATCTTGCTGCACGCGGAGCAAATGGACATGACAAGGCCGGATCGTGGCGCTGGTCCCACGCGTATCAACTTGTTCGAGACTGCCCTGGCTGTTAATGTGCGGATTTCGTTCATGAGTAAAAAAGCTTAGCCCCACAATTTTACAGTTTCGTGAACGGTCGATGAAAATTGCGAGTATGTTGTCGTAGACACTGTAGGCGATCACCGCAGTGCGGGGTATGCATATTGCATGTGCTCAGGATCGGGCAAGTACTGGCTAATCATAGCCGTAGGTTGCCGTGGCGGCCCGGCACGCTAACATAGGCGGGAATTGTACTTTCCGGGATTAACCCGCTGGGGCTGTGGAAAACTAGTCACAGCCATTATTTAACATTCCCGCCTCCGCACACGCCAGTACTCACCCCGCCCAGCCGTCCGTTTCGGCAGTCGCCCGCCGCCGCTCCGCAATGCGCTCAAACAGTTCGTTTCGGCCTTGCATCTGCGAATAGGCCCGGTTGCGAATCTTGAGCCAGATCGTTTCCCCGTTGTCGCTGAGGTACGGCCCTTAGCGGTGCTTGGCAACGATGCCCTCCAAGTCGTGCTCGCAGGCCAGAGCGAACAGACCCTCCCCGCGCTCCTCGACGTGACCGGCATACAGAATACGTTCGGCATTCTCCCGGATGATGCAACGGAGCCGGGGCTTGCGCGGACCAAGAGGCACGGTTGGAGGTTCGAGATTCGTCGGGTGATCCGCAATAGAAAAGCCGAGGGAATCGGCGTATCTGGATACGAAATTCACTGTATTACTGGCTTATGCCACGGGGGGTCGTCGTCTGGGGCCGCCGTCCCCAAGTCGTCCAAAGTCGCCGCGAATCCTTTGCCTTGCGGAGCATCATGGACCCGCAAAACGCGCCCGGTAGATTGCATGTGCCACGGCTTGGCCTCCAGTCCGATTCCGTGGAAGAGCAGTGCCACAGTGATCTCAGAGTGGCGGGGAGGGCATCCCTCTTCGCACCACGCGAATACGCCATAACTCGACATATCCCGCGTGAACCCTATACCCTGCCGCGACGTTTTGGATTCATCCTGCCACTCAAAAATGATGGGCACACGAACTACAAAGCGTGGTGCGCGACGGTGCTCCATATCAACTCCGTTCGCCAGTTTGTGCAAATTGCCGGACCATGCGGTGACTGCTGCCGCACTTGCAACGCATTTTGCCACTGCACTTTGCAACAATACGGGCAGCGTGTTCACAATGCACGAAACGGCAGATTATGCCAAGTACCCCAATTCCGTAGGCCCTTGCAGTACTCGAAAAGAAGCAGCTAGAGATAATCGAGCGTGTCACCCTAACCGCCCGTCCCAGGCCCTAAAGCGCCCTCCCACAGGGGCTGTCAAACCATGCACAGGCGGGGATACTGCCCGCTAAACTGAAGGGCTGTTCCTGTTCAATCCAACGGTCTTTGGTGCCTAATGGCTGGTATCGACGATACTCCGGGCAAGCAACCCAGCAACGAGCTGACTGCGACTGACTCTCCAAACCGGGCGTAAGCTCACGCTGACAGACGGTACTTCCAATTACCGAACCAGCGGACAAAGAATGGAAATCGCACCGTAAGCAAATGGTGGACAGTGGCTAACAGGGCAGCCGGGGGGTCACTTTTTGAGACAAACGCATCCACTGCCTTGCTTGGGAAAAGAGGCTCGTACCCCGAGAGCAGCAGGATAGGAACGTGGGGCTTAATTTCCTTCATCCGGCGAGCAAAAGCATCGCCATCGAGGCTTGGCATTTGATCATCCAGGATTACGGCATCCACCTCGTAATTCGCAAAAAGATCCAGCCCTTCGCGCCCATTGGTCGCAGTAAGAGTCTCATAGCCCTGTTGCTCCATTAGCAGCTTGCGTCCCACTAGTCCGTTCACTTCATTGTCAACGCAGAGAACAACTGGTCTTTGCTTGGGCATGGCTTGGCGCACCTTGGGAAAAATCACCGGCCAGAAGCCGCTTCCGCAGATACAAATCCCACTTCTGGCATGGCTAAAGAGCTACTGCCGAGTAAAAGAGCATTCGAGCTGCCAACTTATAAGTTGCTGATATAAAAGAGACTGTAGGCTCGCCAAGCAAACGAAAGCATGTAATCTTGTCCAACGTTGAGGAAAAACGTCAGGTCGCGTGGCGGTGAAGCCGGGGATATCGGAAAACGCAGTTATCCGCTTAAGGTGAGTGCGGAAAGACCCCATGGGCGTGGCCGGGGCGATCCTAATTTCAGGCTGGGCAGGTTTACCTCTGGCGACGGCGTCAGTCCTGCACCGTTGGTGCAGGGGCGCGTCGGCTGCTCGATTCGACGCGGTCGGGAAAGGGGTCAGCCTGGGGGAAAGGGGTCGGGGGAAAGGGATCTGCCCTATTTGTTGAACAGGACGAACTGATCGCGATCTAGACTGGTCGCGCTAACAGCGGAGCGCTCTCGCTTCCTCGGACGGGCGCGTCTCCAAGCACGATGAAAGCGTTGCCTCAACTCCTTGACCATCGCTTCATCTGCAAACGGCTGCCCTGCGTACGTGCAGGCACGCCACGCCAACGCCCCTTCCACATCCTGCTTGCAACAGCCGACTCTCCCAATTCAGCCGCCACAACCGGCCTTCCCGTTCCCAGCACTCCATGTCTAGGGTTGCATCTGCGTCATTTCCGAAGACGTGAGCCCCGGCGCTGCACCAGCATACTGTGTGGCGGCCTCCACCCAAGCCTGCTACATCAAGAGCCTGCCAAAACAAACGGTAGACGCAATGAAGCGGTTTGAAGAACTCGCAGTAACCAGCAAAACGCAATTAAGACCAAAAAAGAGCCACAGAATTCAGGCACTCGCCCCTTGGAAAATCTGTAAGTGATTGAAAACCAGGGCAGGAATCTGGTGAGTGCGGCAGGATTCGAACCTGCGACCCATGCCTTAAAAGGGCATTGCTCTACCACCTGAGCTACGCACCCACGTTGCACCTGGAGAGCCTGCAAGTGCTTAACCGATTTAGATTAATTGATCCTCCTGCTTTTTTCAATCTGCCGCCGAGCAACCGCTCACCGGTGCAGGGAACTCATCCTCCGCAGGTCATCTCGGCTGAACCTCTTGCCCCACCCCGTCTTCGCCCTTGGCCACAAAATTTCTAATCCTAGGCTGTCTGGAAAGAAAGCGTCATGGAGTTTTGTCGACAAATCAGATTTCCGGGTTCCTGATTTAGAATCGTTGTTCCTGAGATTTGATGGGGAAGAGAATAAGGGGAAAAAGGGAGCACCAACTTGTCTGGGTTTGTGATAGCCCTGATACTGCTGGCCGCTGTACTGCACGCGCTATGGAACGCCCTGATCCGCAGTGGTGCAGATCGGCTATGGTCGATCACCTATATGACCATAACCACGGCGGCCGTGTCGGCCATCGGTTTGTTCTGGTTGGGACTGCCGGCAGCGGCAAGCCGGCCATATGCCGTACTTTCCGGCGTACTGCACCTCGGTTACGCGCTGTTTCTCTCGAAGGCTTACCGGGTGGGCGATCTAGGCCAGACATATCCAATTGCACGCGGTTCTTCCCCGTTGCTTATCGCCCTGGGAGCAGCGGTACTGGCAGGTGAACATCTGAATGGGCCGACGTTTGCCGGTGTCGCATTAGTGTCTGGCGGAATCATGTCTTTGGCGCTCGACGGGCGCCGTTTAGCTGTTCCCAGCATTCCGGCGGCGCTCGGGACTGGCTGCTTCATCGCTGCTTATTCCGTAACGGATGGTATGGGGGTCCGCGTCTCCGGCAACAGCTTGTCCTACACTGCCCTTGTATTTTTCCTTTGGGGCATATTGGTGCCCCCCGTTTTTGTCGCGGCTCGCGGCTGGACTAGCTTGAGAGGCACTTGGCAGGAGGCAGCCAAAGCCGCCGGGGGTGGGATCATTTCTCTTTTCGCCTATGGCGTAGTGATCTGGGCAATGCAACTCGGCGCGATGGGTACGGTATCCGCCCTGCGTGAAACGAGCGTTGTCTTCGCTGCCTTGCTGGGTCGATGCTTTTTGCGGGAGCGGCTGACACCGCAACGAATAGCGGCCTGTCTGGTTATTGCGGGTGGTGCAATCTGTCTAGGTTACCACCGTTAACGAAAAACACGCGGCGCGGGCCGATTCCATCGGGTGATCTGCCTTGAAGATTTGTAATTGGTAATTTTGTAACTTGGTAATTTGGTAATTGGTAATTTGCAAACTGGAAACCAGCAGGACGCGCAAGAAGGGGATCGGGTAATCTAAGCCGACGCCCGTCCTTCCGATCACCGGATCACCCGATCACCCGATGATCTGATCGCTCTTATCTTTCGGCTATTGTGGCCAGCGTGCTGTAGAACTCCGGGAAGGAGATACGGGCGGCTTCGGCTCCGCTCATGCGGCTCTCGCCTTCGGCGCGCAAGGCAGAAATGGCAAAGGCCATGGCGATCCGGTGGTCGTCGAAGGATTGCAGCTCGGCGCCGTGCAGCCGCTGGCCGCCGGGTATTCGCCACCCGTCTTCGCGCTCTTCCACCTGGGCGCCCATGGCGCGCAGATTTGCCGCTACCGCGGCGATGCGGTCCGATTCCTTGACCCGCAACTCGCGGGCATCGCGAATCTCCATGCCCTCGCCGGTATAGGGGGCAATCGCCGCCAGGACGGGCAACTCGTCAATCAATGCCGCCGTGGTCGCGCCGCTCACGGTAAGGCCACGCAACTCGCCAAAGCGGGCCTGCACCACTCCCGCCAGCTCGCCATGGCGTTCTTCCACGTGCAGGACGCTGAGGCGCAGCCCCAGGGCGCGCAGCACGTCCAGCAATACCGCCCGGGTAGGATTCAGCAGCAGGTTGTCGAACACCAGGTTGGAGTCGCGGAACAGCGCCGCCGCGCAAAGGAAAAAAGCCGCGGTGGAAATATCGCCGGGCGCCACGACATGCACCGGATGAAGCGCCTGGCCGCCGCGGATGCACCACTGGTTCCGCTCGGGATTGCCCACCTCCGCCCCGAAGGCGCGCAGCCCCAGCTCCGTGTGATCGCGGGTGCGGGCGGGCTCGGTGATTCGCGTCTCACCCTCGGCGTACAAGCCGGCGAACAGCAGACAGGATTTCACCTGCGCGCTGGCCACCGGCAGCGTGTAGTCGATGCTGCGCAATTTGCCGCCCTGGATGAAAAGCGGAGGACGATTCCCTTCCCCGCTGATATCCGCTCCCATGGCCCGCAGCGGTTCGATGATGCGCGCCATCGGCCGCCGGGATAGCGAGGCGTCGCCGGTCAGTTCACTGCGGAATCCCTGTCCGGCCAGTATCCCGGACAGCATGCGCATGGTAGACCCGGAATTGCCGCAGTCCAAAGGCCGCCCGGGGCTGCGCAACGCCGCCCCGCTACCTTCTATCTCCAGTGCTGGCGTCCCGGCCCGGCCCCCCTGCGCTTCTTCGCGCCGGACCTCGCAACCCAACGCCTTCATGCACTCCACCGTGCTGGCGCAGTCGGCGCCGGTAGCGAAGTTTTCCACGCGCGAACAGCCGCGGGCAATCCCCGCCAGCATGGCGTAACGATGGGAAATGGATTTATCCCCTGGCAGGCGCAGGCTTCCGGACACATTGCGCGCCGTTGGCAGCACCACCATCTCGCTCATGGCTGGCGCGCCTGGGCTCGCCGTTCGCGCATCAGTTCCGGGGAAATTTCTGTGGCTTTCAGGCTGAATTCGAACCAGGGCTTCTCCGGTCCACGTCCCCAGCGGTTGACCTCCCAATGGGCGCGTAGCACCTTCACCTGCGGCTGAGCGCTCAGATCCAGCAGCAGCGCGTATTCCCCGCGATAAAACAACTGGGGAAACGAAGCCAGGGGCGCCACGGCTATAGTCTTCTCATCCGGACCGCCGAATACGCTCACATCGAGCGATTCCTGCTCGACGATTCCGCTTACCTGCAATTGCAGCAAAAGAACCCGGTTCTCCAGGTCTGCGATATCCACTGCGGGACCGTCTCCCTTGGCGCTTACGGCAGTTTTTTCAGGAACAAGATAGATATCCAGCATGGCGGGTTGATTGTAAATCAGCGCCCGGGAAAATCCACCACAGAGACACAGAGTCACAGAGACAAGCCTTAACGAAGAAAAGCAAAATCCGGAGTACTGTCCTGAAGGTTTTCTCTGTGTCTCTGTGCCTCTGTGGCAGGTGTTTTGTCACCCACGCAACTGATCCAGGAAGTCACGGATTGCCTGGTGGGCGGCATCCGGTTGTTCGAACACCGCCAGATGACCGGCGCGTGCGAGCACTTGCAAGCGGCTTTGAGCGATATCCCGGCGCATCAGTTCCCCTTCGGAAACCGGGGTCAAAGTATCTTCATCGCCAAACAGCAACAAGCTGGGCGCCGTAATGGTGCGGAGCGTTGGAACCGAATCGGGACGCGCTGCCATGCCGCGCTGTACCGCCGCAATGCCGGCGACGGTCATTCTGGCCGTCATGGCGCGAAGTGCCTCCACCAGGTCCGGGCGGTTGGTCATTGTGCTTTTGCCGAGCAGCTTCGGCACCATCGTTGCAAGAAAAGCGTCAGGGCCGTTCCGCTCCACCGTCTCCGCGGCCTGCAGGCGCGCGGCGCGGCCCTGTTCGGTGTCCGGTTGCGCCCGGGTGTCCGACAGAATCAATCCGCTGAATCGCTCCCGGCAGCGCCGCCAGAACTCGAACAGCACATACCCGCCGATGGAGACGCCTCCGAATACGGCTTTGCCGACGCCCACTGCGTCGCAAACCCGGGCCAGGTCGGCAGCATGCTTCTCCATGGTTGCCGGGCCTTCTCCGGCGCTTGATTGCCCGTGTCCCCGCAGATCCACCAGCACCATCCGATAGTGGGTCGCCAGGCGCGCCGCTACCGGCCGCCACAGATTGTGATCTGCAGGAAACGCATGCAGCAGAACCACTGCTGGGCCGTCCCCTAGCGCCTCATAGAACACTTCCGCATCGTCGGACTTGAGTTTCATGTTCTTAACTCGGCTTGGGAACTTGGTAAGCCTGCTTCAAATACTTGCGCGCCTGGGTGGCACGCGGCGAATCGCCGGCCGCGCTGATCACCTGCTGGTACTTGCGGATCGCCAGGTCGCGACGCTGCAGCAGATCGTACATCTGTCCGGCGGCCAGATTGGCGCGATCCACCACTTCCGGCTCGGCCCGAGCGAAACCGGAAACCGACTCGAAAGCTTGCACAGCGCCTTGGAAATCGTTCTGGCCGCGCAGCGCCTCCCCCAAGGCCATAGCCGCCTGATCCAACCTCGGCTCCTGATACACGCCTTCCCGGCCAACGGCGAGTAGCTTGCGGTAAGCGGCAATGGACTCCGGACCATGCCCGGCAGCCGCCAGCAGATTGGCGTATTCCAAGGCAAACAGGAAGTTTCGCGGATACGAACTGACTAGTTGTCCTACCAGTTTGATGGCTTCCGGATAGCGCTGCTCGCGCCGCAGAAACAGCGACAAGGCGATTTTCGCGTCCACACTGGCTTCGCCCCCGCCTTCGGCCGCGTCGTACAGATACCGGATTCCCTTCTGTTTGCTGCCGCTGATCCCGACCACGGAAGCCGCCACTTTCACTCCCAAGGGCAGGCTGCCCAGAACGTAATTGTCTATGCCTACCACCAATTTGGCATCGGCATAGTTGGGATCCAGCTCCAGCACCCGTTCGTGGTCGCGCCGTGCGCCGATGGCGCTCCGCAGAGCCGAGAACCAGGACCGGTCCAGCAGGCCGGTCGTCGTCGCTCGCGAGGCCCGGATCGCCCCGCGCGCGTAGAGTGCGTCCGGATCGGCCGGATTGGCCTGCAAGCGGCGCTCGGCGACAGCCTGGGCATTGTCGGTCAACTCCTGGATGCGTTGCCGGACTTTGGGATCGACGGGAAATCGCCGGGAAGCAAGGAAACTGTCGCCGGCGTAGATTTCGGTGTCCAGGGCCCCGATGCGATACAGCTCTTTGAACAGCACTCCGCTCAACAATCGGGAGGCAGCAAAGGGGTCGTCAGGATGCTGTTGCGCGTCCAGCTCGAAATCATGGATCGCCTTGTCGTACTCCATGTTGTAGAAATGGTCCAATCCACTGCGCCCAAGAGGGGAACATCGGGTACCCGGTGGCAATGCGGTAGTCTTGCCCACTGCCGGGCGACGGCGGCTGGCGGCCAGGGGCAGGTTAACTAAAACGACAATCAGGAGCAGGCTGTATAGGAGGCCTGCCTTTCCGCGACTCATAAGGTTTCATCACCCTGGGCTTCTGGTAGTTTACCCAATATCCGATCCAGAGTAGAAGGTTTACAAACGGACTGGGATGTTAGAGTCCGGATCACCACCGATGCTAACCATCAGAAAAAACGCAGATCTCTACTCCGAGCAGGAAATCGCGGACCTGCTTGGCATATCTGTTTCCCGGCTGTACGACATACTGGATCGACACATTTTCAATGATGGCACAAAACGTCCCGAAGGCTTGACTTTCACGCATCCGGAGTTGGTTTTGCTGGAATTCTGGCTGCGCAGCGAACCTATCCCGAAACTAGTACATATGCCGAAACGCAACTAAGGATCGAGCCATTTTGTCCAGGTTCCCGGTAATAGTTGCGTCCTTCTGCCTGATCCCAACTCCGATGTTCTTAAATTTCAGTATTATTGCTGTTGGCTAGTTTGGCAACCCGTATGCATTCTGCTTTGCGCGACCATGTCTGGAGCAGCGCACAAAGTGGGCCAGGAATTCTGGCAGCCTCCACCGCGGGTAGAGTCTTCGCCCCTCCCCGAACTGCCCAGGGAAGTCTGCGCGCGTTGCGGCACCGATTTCCCGCTGGGCTCCCGGTTTTGCTGTGTATGCGGAGCCAAGCGCGGCGTAGAACCTGGCCTCGGACTGGCCGCCTATTTGGACTTTCATCGGATCGGCAGAGCGCTGGGGCTGGGTACAGGTTCTCTGATCGCCCTCATGGTAGCTGTGGTTTGCCTCAGTTGCGCCGTCGCGGTTGGATTCGTATACACCACCGGCACACTGCTGGAATGGCAGGCTGTGCAAGTGTGGCGCATTGAGTGGCTGTTGGCGACCGCTACCGCCCTGCTTGCGGGCATCCTGCTGCGGCGTGCTAGTTAGTCTCAGTTCCCGGTCCATTCGCAGGTGACAACTAGATCGCAGCTCTGCCAGGGTTTATAGCAGTTCCACGGTTGATGTAGCCCGGCGCGCGAGTAGCGCCGGCAGTCCTCGCCGGCAGTCCTGTGGGCGTCCGCACCCACAGTTACGACCGGAGGCGAGGGCGTGGACGCCCTCACGACTGCCGGCCAGAGGCCAGCGCTACCCGGACATAGCAACCTTAATTCCGCGGTAGACCTTGCCAGCCGAGATCAAGAGTAAAAAAAGAAGAAGTAATCTGATCACCGGAAACTGAGAACCGAGAACTGGGAACTGAGAACTGCCAGTTCCCGGCTACTTCTTTTTCGCCGTCTCATTCATGGCGAGGTTCTGCACCGTGTATTGGCGCCCATCGAACAGCGCTTTCACCGTGACCTCCGCTCCCAGGCGCAGATCGTCATTGATTCCGGCCGTGGGGTCGAAGCGGACCTCATAGTTTTTGTCGTCACTCCGGTTTTGCAGGGCAAGCAGGCCTGCCGCCATATCCAGGTAGGTAATTTTTCCGGTAAAGGTGAAACTGGCTCCCGGCGCAGCATAGATGTCTACCTCGCGCGCCACCCGGCGTCCCGGGGATTCGGACGAGAAGCGCACTTCGACCAGCGCACCGGGTAACAAGTCGCTGCTGCTGCCGGACTCATCCCGGCGCCGCACCACCGTGCTGCCGGTCACGTGAAAGCTGACCGGCCGCGACGTCAGGTCGTCGCGAATCTCCAGCCGGCCGTCCCGGGCGCTATAGCCGAGCACCTGGCCCCGAGCCTCGGCCGGAGCAGCATGTGTCTCCACGCGTATGTTCTTGGCGAATACATGGGGGCCATCGAGTAAGGTGTCCACGTAGAGGCGATCGCCGCGGTGAATGCCGAGCATGGTGGTTTCAACACCGTCGCGAAAAATATGCGTGCGATCGTCAAACAAAATCTTCAAACTGCCCCCACCGCCAAAAGGCCGAACTGTTACGGCTTCCCTGACGGGGTCGATTTTGCTGACCGTCCCTCCGATTAGCGTAGGCTTTCCCTTGGGTAACGGCGCCGGTTGCAGCAGAGGGTCATTGCCGTCGAGTGTGACATTAACCGGGGAAGCATTGGTTGGGGCGGGCGCTTGGGAAGCGGCCGGCGGAGCGCTCGCCGTCTGCTGGGCTGCCGCGCCCAGTACCGCCAGAACGACCACAATCGCGCAGGGGACGAAGAATGGTTTCACCATGAAAGAGATTGCACCCTCCACCGAACTTGGATGCAGCCTGCAAGTCAGGAGTAGGAAGCCAGAAGCCAGAAGCCAGAAGACAAAGCTGAAACCCGCAAGTCTTAGAGTCCGAAGATGAAAGGCGGCCTTATGCCGGAGCCCCTATCGACAGACGACAGACCTCTGTCGTCTGTGTCTTCTGTCTTCTTCTGTCTCCTGACTTCTGACTTCTGGCTTCTGTCTTCTTCCCTTCGTCCAGGCAACGTGTTTGGCTTCGCCGTCCTCAATAAGGAAAGCGGCTGCACAGTGTGTGCTAAGGCGTGCGCATGTCGGCTGCGGAGGATCCATGCCCCTGGCTAACGGCTGTTGCCGCCAGACAATGCGTGTCCTGGTGGCCGTTGCTCTGGTCTTTCTCGTCACCGCCGCGCTGGCTGAAGACAAAACCTTGCGCGTCACCCTTCCCAAGCACACCAAGCCGACTCCGGTACAGAAACTGAACCGCGAGGGCGTAACCGCCATCGAGAAACATAATTACGATAAAGCGCGGAAGCTGTTTTATCAGGCCTATCTTCTTGATCCGAACGATCCTTTCACGCTGAACAATCTGGGCTATATCTCGGAATTGGAAGGTGAGTTGGACCGTGCCACGCGCTACTACGATCTAGCGCAGGAGCAAAGTTCTGACGCCATCGTGGATTTGGCCACCTCCACTACCGTGAAAGGCAAGCCGGTCTCGAAGGTCGCGGGCAACGCGGCGCAAGTCAACATGGCCGTGAATCGCATCAACATTTCGGCGGTCAACCTACTGCTGAAAAACCGCGCCTCCGAGGCGGATCTTATCCTGCAAAAGGGCCTGGAACTAGACGCACATAATCCCTTTACCCTCAACAACATGGGATTCGCCAAAGAAAAGCAGGGGGAACTGGAGTCGGCTCTGAGCTTTTACAGTGCGGCGGCGGCGACCGGATCACATGAACCGGTTATCGTTACCGTGAACAAGAGCTGGCGCGGGCGGCCGATCAATGAGGTCGCCGAGGAAAATGCCGACAAACTCCGCAAGGAAATGGTACGGGAGCAGAGCCCGGCGGCTCATGTTGCCCGCTTGAACCTGGAAGGAGTCTCCGCCATGAATCGCAACGATCGTGACGCCGCCCGCAAGTATTTTCAGGAGGCCTTCCAGTTGGACCCCAAGGATGCGTTCACCCTGAATAACATGGGTTTCCTGGCTGAACTGGACGGCGACCGTGAAACCGCTAACTTCTACTATGAGAAAGCACAGGAAGCCAAACGCCGGAAGGCCACGGTCACGGTAGCTACCCGCGTCGACGCCGAGGGCAAGCCGGTACAACAGGTGGCGGAAAACAGCGACCGGGCGGTAGCGGCGCAGATGAAAGCGGCACAAGAACTTAAGCGCCGCGAAGGCGGCCCCATCGAGCTGAAGCGCCGGGATTCGGAAAAGTCAGAGCCTGCGCAAACCTCAGACAGCAGCCCGAAGTCGGAAGAAGGCCGATAACATCCAGCGCCGAGTCGCAGAGCCGCAGAGAAAATCAAAACAGGGGTCTTTCCCGGCTATTCTCTGCGTCTCGGCGCTGGGTTTTCTGGCTGGCTGCTGAGTGCTAATCAATCAACCGATAAAGATGATTCATTGGACCTGCGCCCGAACCGAGCGGATAGGCGTGTTCCATGGCTGCGGCGACGTACTGTTTAGCTGCGGAAACCGCCTCCGGAAGAGTATGTTTCAGAGCCAGATTAGAGGCCAGAGCGCTGGCGAAAGCGCACCCGGTGCCATGGGTGGCGCGTGTCGCCAGCCGGGCGCCTCGGAATTCCTGCCGACGTAGCTTCCCATCTTTATAAAAACTAAGGAGTTCTACCGTTTCCGGGCCGTTGAGGTGCCCCCCCTTGATAACTACCGCGCGGGCGCCAAGTTCGTGCAGGCGATCGGCTGCGGTTAGCATCTCCTGGGAGCTGCAGACCTTGATTCCCGTCAAGACTGCTGCTTCGTCCAAATTAGGCGTAATAACGTCCGCTCGCGCCAGCAGGCGCGTCCGAAGTACCGCCAAACCCGCTTCGTCCAGCAGGCCGGCGCCCGAAGACGAGCGCAGGATGGGGTCGAGCACCACGTTGGAGAGTTGGCTCTGTTGCAAGAAGTCGGCTACCACCCTGGCAATCTCCCCCGCCCCCAGCATGCCGATATGTACAGCCGCAGGGGGCAGGTCGCTGGTAAGCTCCTCAAGTGTAGCGCGCAATACGTCCGCAGACACCGGGGCTACCAGCCGCACGCCGCGGGTGGATTGGACAGTCAGGGCAGTTATACAGGCAGTGCCATAGCAGCCATGGGCCGCGATCGTTTTTATGTCGGCGGTGACACCAGCGCCGGAGGAAGGGTCGAAGCCGGCAATGCTGAGCACAACCGGTGGAACTGGCATGGTCTTAGGGTATCAGAGGCAGTGGCCAGTGGTGAGTGGTCAGTGGCCAGGACTGGCTTCCGGTAGTACCACGAACAAATTGTCGGCTTAGGGTGCATTTTCTTTCCTCCAGCTGGGTGAAAAGGAGTTCCCTCCAGGCTGGCCAGCCCGATCTAGAGCCCTTCATTCTAAGTAAGATAACGGATACAGGCTACGTTGGACACCTAATTGCGGGTAAGAGGTCCAGGGGGCAGTATTGACTTTCTTCCTTTGGAATCAATAGAATCGATACACCCCAGGCTATTCCGGCCGCAGCGAGCGGCGAGATAAGAATACATATGCGACAGTTACTAACCCGCAGCCTGGTTCTGTTTTGCGTGCTTACTAGTCTGGGGGCAGCTCAGCCGGATAACGTCGCTTCGAAGGAGGCGCCGCAGGCAAGGGGCACCGGGACACCCCAGGCCAAAGCGGCAAAACCCTATCAGGTTGGGCGAGCGTCCTGGTACGGTAAGTTCTTCCACGGCAAGAAGACGGCCAGCGGCGAAGCTTACAACATGTTCCAGTTCACTGCCGCGCACCCGGTCCTGCCCCTCGGAACTCTGGTCAAAGTAACCAATCTGCGGAATGGAGCCTGGATCGTAGTGCGGGTGAACGATCGCGGACCGGTCCCCAAGACTCGAATTATCGATCTTTCCTATGGGGCGGCGCAAATCCTCGGGTTGCGCTACCAGGGTGTGGAGCGGGTCAGGCTGGATCTGGTCAAACCTGCGGAAGTGGCTACCCTTCAAGGAAAGTACTCCACCGGCATACCTTCCCTGTAACTGCATCGGGCGATCGGATGATCACCCGATGCTCTGTGCCACTGTTCGGCGCGTTCTTATTGAAAATCAAAACATTGACTAGGTACACTGGCTGGCATGTTAACGCCAGATCCTCGCGACCGATTGATTGTGGCGCTTGATTTTCCCGATAGTGAAAATGCACTAATAATGGTGCAAAAGCTAGGCGGCACGGTGACCACCTACAAAGTGGGCAAGCAGCTTTTCACCGCCGCCGGACCGGAGTTGGTCCGCAAGCTGGTAAGCGGCAAGTACCAGGTTTTTCTGGATCTTAAGTTCCACGACATTCCGAACACCGTTGGCGCAGCGGTGCGTTCGGCGGCAGCCCTGGGCGTGAGCATGTTAACCGTCCATGCCAGTGGCGGAGCAAAAATGCTACGGGCGGCAGTCGAGGCGGCGGCTTCCACCTCCCGGCCACCTCTCATCTTGGCTGTAACCGTCCTGACCAGTTTGAGCGACGGCGATCTGGCCGAAATAGGGATGCGTGGGCAGGTCCGGGAGCAGGTGTTACGGCTGGCAGCCCTGGCTCGCAACGCGGGATGCGGCGGAGTTGTAGCCTCGGCGCAGGAAGCTAAGGAACTAAGGCAGGAGTTGGGTAGGGGATTTGCCATCGTAACGCCTGGAGTGCGTCTTGCCGGAGAGGATCAAGGCGATCAGGCGCGCGTAGTGACTCCCGCACAAGCGATGGCGGCCGGAGCCTCGCACATTGTGGTCGGCCGCCCCATCACCAACGCGGTTGCACCGGCCGAGGCCGCTGAAGCGATTCTGCGGGAAATTCGATCATCGGGTGATCGGAACATCGGGTGATCCGGTGATCGGGTGGTCTCAGAACAGGAATCGTTTGGTTTTGTCGTTTATTTGGCTTAAAGAACGGGCTCAAAGGACTAAGGAACGGTCTCGACGAGTTCCAGATTTTTCAGATCACCCGATCACCCGATCGCCAGATCACCCGATGCTTTGATCACCCGATCACCCGATGTTCTGATCACCCGATGATTGATGCTCGATGATTTGATGATGCGGTAGTTAGAGCTTCTCGTAGAATTCGCAGGCCGAGCAGGAGATGAAGATCCCCCCGGGGACATTGCGTTCGCGGTCTTTAACGCGCTTGACAATCCGGGTGGGCTTGCCGCATTTGGGGCAATCCGTGCTCTTGCTTGTGTCCATGACCTTTTTGCGATCGGCAGTTTTTGCGACCTTTGCCATTCCTGTCTCCTGAAAATATTGTTCTCTCGATTCTACAAGATGCGCCGGTCCAGCGCTCAGCTAAGCTGCCGGCAATTTGCGATTTGCCTGGGGAAACGGGCCCCTGATCACGCAATTCTTACTTCGCAAATTACAAATTGCCAAATCCGTGAGCGCTTTGCTACCGTTGCAAACCGGAGGAAATGATGGCCCTTAAATTTCGCGGCGTGGATTTTGTTCAATTCGATTCTCTTTTGAGCGAAGACGAACTCCTGGTTCGCAGCACCGCGCGCCAATTCGTGGAAGAGAATCTGATTCCCATTATCGAACAGTGCAATCGTGACGGCCGCTTTCCGCGCGAATTAGTGAAGCCGATGGCGGACCTGGGATTCTTTGGTGCAAGCCTGCAAGGCTACGGCTGCGCCGAGATGTCCAACGTCGAATACGGATTGGTGATGCAGGAACTGGAGCGAGGCGACAGCGGTCTGCGTTCGTTCGTCAGCGTCCAGTCGGGGCTGGTGATGTATCCGATCTTCGCCTTTGGCAGCGAGGAGCAGAAGCAACGCTGGTTGCCGGCGCTGCAAAAAGGAGAAGCCCTCGGCTGCTTCGGGCTGACGGAACCGGATGCCGGCTCCAATCCCGCAGCCATGCGTACCCGCGCCCGCAAAGATGGCGACAGTTACGTTCTGAATGGCGAGAAGATGTGGATCACCTCCGGCTCCATCGCCGATGTGGCGGTAATTTGGGCCAAGAATGAGGACCAGGGCGGCAAAGTCCGCGGCTTTCTCGTAGAAACCGACCGGCCGGGATTCCAATCGCAGGACGTGCACGGCAAATGGTCGCTCCGCGCTTCGGTAACCTCCAGCTTGTCCTTACAGGATGTACGCGTACCGGCAGAGAATCTGCTTCCCTGCAGCGACGGTCTGAAATCGGCGTTGATGTGCCTGAATCAGGCCCGGTACGGCATTGCCTGGGGAGCCCTGGGGGCGGCGATGGCCTGCTACGATACCGCACTCCAGTACGCCGGTTTTCGCAAGCAGTTCCGCGAACAGCCGATCGCCAGCCACCAATTGGTGCAGGATAAGCTGGTTTGGATGCTCAACGAAATCACCAAAGGGCAGCTGCTGGTCTTGCAAGTGGGACGCCTGAAGGATCGGGGACAAGCCGGCTTCCAGCATATTTCCCTGGCCAAGCGCAACAATGTGTGGATGGCGCTGGAGTGTGCCCGGCTGGCCCGGGACATCCTGGGAGCCAACGGGATCGCCGATGAATATCCGGTTTTCCGGCACTTATGCAATTTGGAATCCGTAAAAACCTACGAGGGGACGCACGATGTCCATACCCTGATCGTAGGCGGCAGCATCACAGGAATCAGCGCCTTTTGACCCCTTGCTACCCGGTAAACTCGGGCCGCAGGTCGGGGTGCTGTACAAGCGTGGAAGGGCCAAAACCGTCTCCGCAGACGGCCGCTGCCGTGCGGAGGCAGATTATTTGGGAGGCGTTTTATGGCAACCAATACGCAAGTGCAAAGCGCAGCAAAAGCCAAGAGCTTCGGGGTAAACATCGAGAGCGACTTGGCGCTGGAATTCTTGCGGGTAGTAGAAAACGCAGCCATTGCTTCCGCCAAGACCATGGGGCAAGGCGATCGCCGGCTGGCGGATCATGTCGCGACGGAAGCGATGCGCCACACCATGGATACGGTACCGATGAAGGGCACCATCGTGATCGGCGAAGGGGAGCGCGACGAGGCGCCGATGCTTTACATCGGCGAGCAGGTGGGCGCCGAGTTAGACGATGACCAGGAGGTGCCCGCCATCGATATTGCCGTGGATCCCCTGGAAGGCACCAACCTCTGCGCTACCGGCTCTCCCGGCGCCGTGACCGTACTGGCGGCCTCGGAAAAAGGCGGCCTGCTGCACGCGCCCGATTGCTACATGGAGAAGATCATAGTCGGGCCATCCTGCAAAGGATGCGTCCATCTGGACGCTCCCGTACCAGACAACCTGAAGGCCATTGCCCGGGCCTTGGGCCGCCAGGTCAGCGACCTGGTGATCACGGTGCTGGAGCGGCCGCGCCACGAGAAGCTGATTGACGATATTCGCAAGACTGGGGCGCGCATCAAGTTGATCAGCGACGGCGACCTGTCCGCTGGCATCGCGTCGGCAGTGATCGGCACCGGGGTACACGCGGTGATGGGCTCGGGCGGCGCTCCGGAAGGCGTGCTGACCGCCGCCGCCATTCGCTGCCTCAACGGATACATGCTGGGCAGGCTGGTGATCAATCGGCCCGACTTGGAAGAGCGGGTGAAGACTATGGGGATCAAGGATCCCAGGAAAATCTATACCGCCGAAGAACTCGCCCCCGGCAAGCAGTTGATCTTCGCCGCCACCGGCGTAACCGACGGCGCCATGCTGCGGGGTGTGCGGTTCTTCGGGGAAGGCGCCCGAACCTCTTCCGTGATCATGACCCTGGGCGTAGGCAAAATTCGTTTCATCGACAGTATTCATCTGGAGAAAAAGACCGAGGTCAAGATCCGGTTCTCCTAGAAGCTTTTGCAATTTGTAATTTGCAAAATGACAAGTACCCAGAACACACAGGCCACGGTTACTTTGCGAATTACAAATTACCAATTGCAAATCCTGCACGACTGTCCATCGCCGAACACCGAGGCCAGGCGAGTGTTCGGGGGACAGGACACGCGTCTTAGCAAGTCGCGCAGACTTATCCTAAACAACTGAAATTAAAGGGCACTTCTTTGCCTTTTGGCGGCGTTTTTGCCCGTGTAATTGCATAACGATTGGCGGCCGAGGAAGCCGGCGTCCGCGCTGGAGTCATTCGCAGCAACCTAAACAAATGGCGGAAAACGGCTACTTGGAACAGAACTCACCAAGAGGTACCAATGACCACGCAGACTGCGATCCTAAACGCAGCGCCGATAGATACTGAGGCCAGCCATACGATAGTTCCTACGGTCAAGCCCAGCCTACGGCTTTGGGCAATCTCCGCCCTGCAGACCATCACTTCTTTCCCGGTTGTGATCGCCTCCGCTCTGGTGGCAGCGGTTTTCTGGATCTGCCGCAATCGCATCGGAGACCCAGACCTTTGGTGGCATTTGCGCGATGCCCAGTACTTTGTCACCAACCTGCGGTTACCCCAGATCGACACCTACTCGCATACGACTCCGGGATTGTACTGGATGAATCATGAATGGCTATCGGAGTTGTTCTACTACAGGGCCTACCGGGCGTGTGATCTTCGCGGCGTCTATCTCCTTTTTTTAGCTCCATCTTCACCCAGGTATCCAGCTCGCTGGGGGCCAGCAACTAGGCAACTGTCGCCAGTGCCTGCTGCCACCGCGCGTTCGGGTGGGGCACTCAACAGCGCGTACGGCTCCCTGCTTCAGGGCGGCAAAGTCTACACGATCTACATCGATACCAGCGTAGGCACCGCTGTTTTACAGTTTGCGGAACGTCTTGCCAGCACGCAGGAGTTCCAAGCCGACCTGGTCGCCCCCGAGCCCACCAACCTGGATCTGCCCAAAGACCTGCCGCCACCCCACGTACTGATGTCTTGTATCCTCGATAAATCAGGGATGATTAAGAACCCGCGGCTGTTGCGGTCCGGCGACGATCGTACGGATGCCTACCTGATGGCGGCGATCCAGAAATGGCAATTTCGTCCCGCGTTACGCGGCAATGAACCTGTGGAGGTAGACGCTATTCTCGGCTTCAGCGTCGATAACCGTTAATTTCTGCTTGTCCCCCAAGCGGTAGCCTGCGGAGAGTATCCCCCGCAGGCTTTTTTTACAATTACCTGCTTCCCGCAGGTGCGCCGACACCCAACTCCTCGGTCACCTCCGGCTTGGCAGGTTTGCGCCGAAACAGGTTGGTGAAACTTTCCATGTAGGTGTAGAAGACCGGAGTGATGTAGAGGGTTAGCAACTGAGAGACCATCAATCCGCCGACCACGGCCAATCCCAGCGGTTGCCGCGCTTCGGAGCCTGCGCCATAGCCCAACGCAATCGGCAAAGTCCCCATCAGCGCCGCCATGGTCGTCATCATAATAGGACGGAATCGGATCAAAGCCCCTTGATAGATCGCGTCGGCGGGCGACTTCCCGCCACGCTGCGCCTCCAGTGCGAAGTCGATCATCATGATGGCGTTCTTTTTCACGATACCGATCAACATGATGATGCCCACAAAGGAGTAGAGGTTTAGCTCCAGGTGAAACAGCTTCAGCGTAACCAGCGCCCCCAGTCCGGCCGCCGGCAATCCCGAGAGAATAGTCAGCGGGTGAATGAAGCTTTCATAGAGGATACCCAGTACGATGTAAATTACGGCGATCGCCATTATCAGCAGAATCCCCAGGCCGCGGAAGGACGACTCGAAAGCCTGGGCCGTACCCTGAAAGCTGGTAGCGATGTTATCCGGTAAAACCTGCCGCGAGATGCGGTTCACCTCATTAACCGCGTCGCCCAGCGCCACTCCCGGCCGTAGATTGAAAGAAATGGTAACTCCGGGCAGTTGGCCAAGGTGATTGACCGACATGGGGCCGACGTCTCGCGTCATCCTGGCCACCGTATTCAGCGGCACCAGATCGTGAGTGTCGGAACGGACATACAGCATGGAGAGCGCCGCCGGGTCTTGCTGAAATTCCGGCAACACTTCCATGATGACCCAATAGGCGTTATTGGGGGCATAAATGGTCGAAATCTGGCGGGAACTGTAGGCGGTATACAGTGCGTCTTCTACCTGGGTGGCAGACACGCCGAGCGACGAAGCCTTATCCCGATCAATGTCGACATTGATTTGGGGATTTTTCATGAGCAGATCGCTGGTGACATCCTGCAACAGGTTGCTGCGCTTCAGGGCGGTTTCCAGTTTGGGCGCCGCCAGGTACAGCTCCTGGGTATCCGGGCTCTGTAAGGTGAATTGATACTGGCTTTTGGTGAGCTGCCCGCCGATGCGGATCAGCGGAGGATTCTGCATGTAGACCGCGATTCCCGGGATCTTGCTCACCACCGGACGCATATGTTCCGCTACCGTATCGACGTGCGGCCGGTTGCCGATGGCGCCGAAGCGGGCCACAATGACGCCCTGGTTGTTGGTGGTACGGGGCACCATGACCATCAGGCTGTCGATGTACTTGGCGTCAGGCGCTTGCAGAATGGCATTCGCCACCTCTAACTGATGGCTTTTCATCTCCTCGAAGGAAACATCCTGGGCCGCTTCGGTGAAGAAGAAGAGCTGACCCTGGTCTTCGCTGGCGAGGAAGCCCGTGGGCACGGCCTTGTAGGCGCCATAGGTGGCCACCAACAGCAGCCCGGAAATCACCATGGTCGCCAGCCGATGGCGCATGACCACCCGCAGCGTGCGATCGTAAATCCCCAGCATACCATCGAAAAAGCGTTCCGACAGCAGGTACAAATGGCCGTGATGCGTTTCCCGCACCGGCCGCAGGATGCGGCTGCACATCATGGGCGTCAAGCTGAGGGAAACAAAACCGGAGACCAGAATGGCCACGCCGATGGTGACCGCAAACTCGTGCAGCAGCCGCCCCACGATGCCGCCCATAAACAGTACCGGCAGAAACACCGCCGCCAGCGAGAGCGTCATGGAAAGGATGGTGAAACCGATTTCGCGCGATCCCCGCAACGACGCTTCCATGGGCGATTCGCCCATTTCCATGTGGCGGACAATGTTTTCCAGCATGACGATAGCGTCGTCTACTACGAAACCCACCGATAGCGTCAAGGCCATCAAGGACAGGTTGTCGAGCGAGTAGCCCAGCTCGTACATCACCGCGAAGGTGGCGATAATGGAGAACGGCAACGCCAAACTGGGGATAAGGGTCGCAGACAGGTTCCGCAGGAACAGAAAGATGACCAGAATTACCAGCACCAGCGCCAGGTACAGCGTGAACTTAACGTCCTCGACCGATTGCCGGATGCTCTTGGAGCGGTCGTACAGGGTATTCAGCTCCACCGAACCTGGGATTTGCTTGCGGAATGTGGGCAACAGTGCATTGATGTTGTTAACCACCTCAACCGTGTTGGTTCCCGGCTGGCGCTGGATGGCCAACACGATGGCCCGCCTCAATTTGCGGTTTTCGCCGGCATACCAACTGGCCGTCTTGTCATTCTGAACGCTGTCGAAGACCTGGCCGATATCTCGCAGACGGACCGGCGAGCCGTTGCGATAGGCCACAATCAACGGCCGATACTGCGCTGCCGAGTAGAGTTGTCCGTTGGCCTGTACCGTAAACGCCTGGCGCTGTCCCCACAGAGTACCGGTGGGCAGGTTTACGTTGCCGTTTTGGACCGCGGCATTCACCTCGTTGATTCCGATCTGACGGGTGGCGAGGGCGCGCGGATCGAGTTGCACCCGGACCGCATACTTCTGCGCTCCGTATACGTTCACCTGGGCCACGCCGCTCACCATCGAAATGCGCTCCGCCATTAAGGTTTCGGCATATTCATCGACGTCGGAAAGCCGCAAGGTGGGCGAACTGAGCGAGAGATACAAGATCGGCGAATCGGCCGGATTCACCTTCTGAAACCAGGGCGGATAGGGCAGGTTCTGCGGCAAATCTTTGGCCGCCTTGGTGATCATTGCCTGGACGTCTTGCGCCGCGCCATCGATGTTGCGACTCAGGCTGAATTGGAGCGTTATAGCCGAGGTGCCCAAAGTATTGATCGACGTCATCTGCTCCAGGCCGGCGATGGTGGAAAACTGCTTTTCCAGCGGCAGCGCTACCGAGGAGGCCATGGTGTCGGGATTGGCGCCCGGAAGGCTGACGTTCACTTGAATGGTGGGAAAATCCACATTTGGCAGGTCGCTAACCGGCAAGGAACGGTAGCCCATGATGCCGAACAACAACAACGCCAACATGACCAGCGTGGTCATGACCGGACGTTTAATAAAGAGTTCTGCGATGCCCATGGAGCCCTATCCTCTTAACTGACGTCCGGCGGTTTTTTGGCTTCGGCGTTCTGGCCCTGACCCGGAGGATTGTTCTTTAATTCCACCTTGGCGCCGGGTACCAGCCGGAGGTGGCCATCGGTGACTACCGTTTCACCGGCCTGAACGCCGGACGCCACGACGGATTCATCTCCGACGGTGCGCGCCACCGTTACTTGCCGGACTTCCGCCTTCATCTCCTTGTCGATCACGAACACGTACGGACCCTGCTGCCCATCTTGCACCGCCTTGGCGGGCACCACCACGGCTCCCGGCTGGGTCGCCAAGGTCAGGACGACATTGACAAACTGGCCCGGCCACAACCGCCGGTCCTTGTTCTCAAAGGTGCCCTTGAGCTTGATCGTGCCGGTCTGCCGGTCCACCGTGTTATCGACAAAGGTCAGCGTGCCTACCGCGGGATTGGGGTCTCCTGGCACGTTCGCCGCCACCGTTAGCGGGTGCTGCGCCATGTAGCGTTTGACATCCCCCAAGCGAACCTCGGGAATGGTAAACGTCACATAGATCGGCGTGATCTGATTGATCGTAAGCAGCGACAAATCATTGGCTTTGATTACATTACCCAGCGGTATGGTGAGATTGCCGGTGCGGCCGTTGATGGGGGAAAAGATCTTGGTGTACAGCAGTTGCACTCGGGCGTTTTCGACCGCCGCACGGTCGGCCTGAACCAGCGCGGCCGCGGCATCGGCGGCGGTCTGCATCGCCTCCGCCTGCTGGGAGGCAACCACGCCTTCTTTCCATAGGGCCTGATAGCGAGCAGCATCGGCGCGGGCATTCTCGGCCGTGGCAATGTCCCGCGCCAGATTAGCCTCATTCCGGCGCAAATCGGCCTCGTAAGGGCGTGGATCGAGGATGAACAACAGATCACCTTTGCGTACGTCCTGGCCTTCCTTGAAATTTACTAAGGTGATCTCCCCGTTTAGCATCGACTTCACCTGTACCGAGGTGATCGATTCCACGTTGCCGATCACATTGATCGAGACCGGCATTTCCTTCTGCACCGCCGTGGCGACGGTCACCGGAACGCCTGCCGGCCCGCCCGCATCCTGCTTCTTGCCGCAGCCGGCCAGCAACATGCCCGGCAGCAGCACCGCCAGCAGCAACCTCGTCTTCGCCTTGTGTTTCCCCATCTTCATTTGGCCGTCTTCTCCGCTTTCTTGACTGCTCCACCAGCCAAGGTCCTTCACGCCCGGGAAAATTTGGGATTCTGGATTTCGGATTTATGATTGGTCTCGCTGCCGACCAGTCGCGCAGCGCAATTCGTCATTTCCTAAATCGCAACGCCTGAATCCCGAATTCACTCCGTATGCCTCCGCGTCTTTTGCGTCCTTTGCGGTAAAAGGGTCTTCTCTCGATTTTCGCGTACGCCCTTCCCGTTGCTGCCGCCCGGATCCGGCTCGCCCGGTTCGGTCCGCGGCAGCATGCCATTGAGCCAGATGTCCGCGATCGCCCGGCTCGCCTCATCGGTATCGATGTCCTGGTACTGCTTGCCGCCAAGCAACTCCTGCACCAGGAAGTGGTAAACCACCATTCCCCAAAAGCCCCGCGCCGCCAGCATGGGGTCGACTTCCCGAAATTTTCCCGCGCCAATCTGCTCCAGAATGTGTTGCGCCAATTTTTCGTAAAGCTCGGCGATGTGGGTGCGGAAAAAGCGTTGCGACAATTGGTGATGTTCCAGCGCGCTGAACAGCAGCAGGCGGCCCAGATTGGAATCCTGCTGGCGCAACTGCAGAAAAGAACGGGCAATGCCGGCAAAGCTTTCCTGGGGCGACCCAGACCGGGCTAATTCCTCGGTCATGATCCGGCGGCCGTCGCCGCCGGCGACGCATTGGTGCTCCAGAACCGCCCAGTAAAGGTCCTCTTTGGTGGCAAAATGCCGGAAGATCAGGGCTTCGTTGACGTGGGCTTCTTGCGCGATCTGCCGCGTCGTCGTGCTGCCGAATCCCTGGCGGGCAAACAGATCCGTGGCCGTGTCCAGGATCTGCTGGCGGCGGTCTTCCGCACTACATCGGTGGCTGGTCCGGAGATCAGCAGTAGTCATAGGTAAGTAATTGCTTACTTTGACCTATTCTGCTGCTGCCTGTCAACCAGGAACATGGAATGGTTATCGGAAAACCCACTCCCGTAGGCCGCCCCCACCCGCATGCGGTGGGTAGCGCTTACCGGTAAGCTAACGGCCAGGGTAAGGCCGAGAAGAGCGTGGGCGAGGCCAAGGGTGTAAATGTTGCGGTAGCGCCGAAAGGCCAGACCAAAGATCACTCCCGCCACCAAGGTGGCCGGCATCAGCACCAGATTCGGAATGTGGGCCACGGCAAACAGCAGGCCAGCGCAGGCAACCGCCAACCGGCCGCCGAGTACCGCCTCAAGCCGAACAAAAATGAACGACTGCGCCAGGAATTGCTGCACCAGGGCCCAAAGCGAGTAGGCGAGCGCATGCCACAGCGGACGATCAAGGTGTAGCGCCTGGATCCCGCCGATATAACAGGCCCCGGAGATAATTATGCCGCTGGCAATGGCAGCGGCACCCACGATCCAGAACGACGGCCAGAGGCCCGCCCCCGTAATCCCTAGTTCAGAGGCGGCGCGCGACGACCTTTTGATCGACCAGATGACCCAGCCGCCGAGCATCGCCGCCCAGACAATCTGTGCGGAACGCGGTGACCAAAGCGCCACTTCGACCAACAGGTAAGCTACGGCCACTTCGGTTATTGCCGGAACGATACGGCCTCGCACCCCTGGAACAAGAACCCCGGCGCTCATTTTGCTTGTGATTATCTGTGGGTGAATGCGTGTTGCCCGGATTCAAAACGCAGCCGCTGATTCACGCAGATCAACGCGGACCGGCCCGGTGGGAACAGTTCTTCTGATGTTCTCCATCCCAGCCTGCCGGTGTTTTGGCGCCAGCAGAGGAAAAACACCCACCACAGACGCACAGAGAAGACCATTGGGTTTTCGGATTGGATTTCATTGCGGCGCACAAACGTCGTGGTGCACCGGGAGCTGGGAAAACCTAGATCCTGAATTCAAAATCCCGAATTTCTCTGTGTCTCTGTGGTGGGTGTTAGGCTATCCTCGCTTCCTAAGAATCCTGACCCAGCCTCGCTTCTAATCTGCGGGGATCAGCGCGAATCAGCGGCTTCTTCCTGTAACTCTCTATGCCGGAAACACGAGACCAGGTGGTCGTTGACCAGGCCGACCGCCTGCATGAAGGCGTAACAGATGGTTGGGCCGGCAAACTTGAATCCGCGCCGGCGAAGATCTTTGCTCATCCGGTCGGCTTCCAGGGTTTGCGCGGGCACCTGAGCAGCCGATTGCCACCTGTTCTGCAACGTGCGGCCGCCAACGAACTGCCATATGTACCGGTCGAAAGTGCCGTATTCTTTCCGCACCGCAAGAAAGCTCCGGGCGTTCTGCACGGCGGCGGCGATCTTCAGCCGGTTGCGTACAATGCCGGTCTCGGTCATCAGCTTCGCGATTTTGGTCTCGCTATATTTGGCAATTCGTGCCGCATCAAATCCATCCAGGGCCTGGCGGTAGTTTTCTCTCTTAAGCAGAATTGTGGACCAGCTCAATCCGGCCTGCGCGCCTTCCAGGATCAGGAACTCAAACAGCACCCGGTCGTCATGCTGAGGAACGCCCCACTCGGTGTCGTGGTAAACAATGTTTGCGGCTGTCTGGGCCCAGGGACAGCGTGTCTTCATGGCAACCATAGAGTAACTTGCAAATTGTAATTTGTAATTTGCAAAGTGAATGCTAACCGCGAGACATCGGGTGATCCGGTGATCGGGTGATCGGGTGATCGGGTAATTTAAAACCAGGGTGCGCTGGGATCAGTGTGAGACACGATTACCTTTCAGTTGAACTCTGGTCTTTCTTAGATCACCCGATCACCCGATTGCCCGATTGCGGGATCGCTCGCCCGATGCCAAGATATTTCGAGGCCCACCACTGAGCACTGAGAACGGAGAACTGAAAACTATCTACAGCGCGCACCTCAGCAACCGAATCTAATCCATTGATGAATAGGGCAGTGATTATTGGAGCAGGGTTCGGCGGGCTGGAAACCGCCAAGCGGCTTGGGGACAGACCGATCCAGGTCACCGTAATCGATCGCAAGAACCATCACACCTTTCAGCCTTTGCTATATCAGGTGGCCACGGCTGGACTGTCTCCGGGAGACATCGCCGCGCCGGTCCGGCGCGTCTTACGCCGCTACCGCAATATCGAGGTTTTGCTCGGCGACGTCACCGGATTCGATCTAGAGCACCGGCGCGTACTCGCCGATAGCTTCGCGGTGGAATACGACTACCTGGTGGTTGCCGCCGGCGCGACCCATTCCTACTTTGGCCATCGGGAGTGGCAGGAGCTCGCGCCCGGGCTGAAGACGATCGAAGACGCTCTGGAGATACGCCGCCGCGTGCTGCTGGCCTTTGAACTGGCCGAACGTGACGCGGCTATCCACGGCGTGCATTCGAAACTGAACCTGGTCGTAATCGGCGGTGGTCCCACGGGAGTGGAACTGGCCGGCACCCTCGCAGAAGTGGCGCGCCGTACCCTGCGGCGGGACTTCCGTCACATCAATCCCGCAGATACGAAGGTCATCCTGCTGGAGGGCACGCCGCGTGTCCTGCCGGCCTATCCCGAAGATCTCTCGCGTAGCGCTGAGGCTCAGCTGAGGCGGCTGGGCGTCGAGGTCCGAACGGGAACGATGGTAACTGCGGTCGAACCTGGGGGAATACACATCGGCGGCGCCTGGCTACCGGCCGCAGTCACGCTTTGGGCGGCTGGGGTGGCCGCGTCGCCGCTGGGGAAATTCCTCGGCGCTCCCACAGATCGAGCGGGACGGGTTCAGGTCTCCCCGGATCTAAGTATTCCGGGGCATCCTGAGGTTTTCGTGATCGGGGATCTGGCGGCAATTAAGGATTCGGGCGGACGGCCAGTTCCAGGACTGGCCCCGGCGGCCATGCAGGAAGGGCGCTGCGCGGCCGACAATATCCTGAGCCGGCTCAGCGGTCAGCCGGCCAGAGCTTTTGTCTACCACAATAAAGGTATGCTGGCGACCATCGGACGAGCCGCGGCCATTGCCGATTTCGGCCCGATCCACCTTTCCGGCTTGATTGCCTGGCTGGCTTGGCTGTTTATCCACATTCTATTTCTGGTGGGTTTCCGCAACCGCGTCGCCGTGTTGTTCGACTGGGCGCTGTCTTACCTCACCTTCGAGCGTGCCATCCGCCTGATTACCGGAACAGCGATAATGCCTGGTCATGAAACCGAGTTGCCGTCGTTCGAATCGTCCCCACAACGATCCCCGCAGGCCCCACCTCCGCCAGCGCCTTCCTCAACCCCTTATGCGCCGCGCAAGACGGCCTGAGACCAGCAAACACGACAGGGCCTTTTCACCGCGGAGGATCCTTCGACAAGCTCAGGACAGGCTTCAAGGACGCAGAGAAAATTTGGGATTTAGGAATTCGGAATTCGGATTTGGAGGTCACCTCGCGGCTGCCTTCATCGCGGCGACAAGTGTTCGCAGCATGCGAAACAGGAATGATCATGAATTATTCCTTGCAATCGCGCGGCGCTTTCAGGTACAAACCAGCAGCGCCCTAAGGTTTTTTGCTGCTCCGTAACCGCAGCGGTTTGGCATAAAAGTATCTCGCCACCCGATGTCGGGCCGAATAAGACAACATGAAAATGACCACGGACTCCATTGCCAAGAAACGGCCGATCAGGGGCCACGCCTCCTTCCACCCCTACCAGAAGCCGGATGGCCGCTGGTATTGGTTCGACCAAATCAAGGTAGAGAGCTTGCCTTACGCAACCAGAGAGGCGGCCGAAGCTGCCATCGCGCGATACCGTGATTGCTTTCTGCGTCCCAGGAAGGCGCGTCACCGGAACAATCTGGACGAACTCGTGACCAAACTGAAGTCGTTTCAGTGGCCGCATACCCACGGATACCGCACAGTAATGCAGGATGAACGTGGGGGATGGGCGGAACGGTGCTTATGAGAGTGAGGGACGGAGAATAATTGGGATTGTGGATTTCGGAATTGGGAGTTAGGCGCCCGCCGGATATCTTCGAATCATGAAATCGTCTACGGCCTCAAAAATCCCAAATCCGAATTCCCAAATCCCAAATTCCCACGTTAAGCTGCCTTAGCCCTGGCGTAGTCGATCATTCCCTGGAAGTCGATCACCACCACGGCCTCATTCCCCACCACCCAGGCGTCGTGTCCGGAAGGCAAGCGCGAAATGTCTCCCGGCTTACAGTCAAACTCCGTGCCGTCATCCATACGCACCCGCAGTACTCCAGAGACGTGATATTGGAAGTGTGGCGCTTCACAACTATGCGTCTTGGCAATCGGCTGCACGGAAGTGCTCCAACGCCAGCCGGGTTCGAGGACAGCGCGACCAATGGTCGCGCCGCCAATCTGAATCAACTCCAATCTTCCGCGGGGAAACTCCCGCACCTCATCCGGTTTGCCGAGATGTTTCAATTCCGCTTTCTCCATACGGTCTCTCCTTCTTAGTTCTTTATCGCGCTACAGGAACTCGAAGCAGGCGCTTAGTGCTGAAGATGCCGCCCGACTCGCGATGGTTGGCTGGATCGCTGCCGGTGTTCGCTGCGAAGGGAGCGTCCCCGTCGAACCCAAGCTGCTGCCCGAAGTAAATCACCCCTGCCGTGCTCTGTTCCCGCCCCTTGGTCTCCGCCCTTACCGGGCACGTGCTCCTGAAACGCGCGTTGTGATATAAGTGCGGTGCCCTTGCTGGGGTTGAATTTTGCCATCGGAGGTTGTCGTGAAGCATCTGCTGCTTACGCTCATACTGCTGGCCACGGTGTTTTTGCCGGCCAGCTACGTTCTGGCTCAACAATCTTCCGTGCCCGAAATTCCGTTTCAGTCCGTACCCGATTTTCTGAAGCTCCCGGACAACATGTATCTCGGGGAAGTTTCAGGAGTGGCCGTGAATTCCAAGGGACACATTTTTGTATTCCATCGGGGCAACACCACCGGTCCCGCTTACGCTGCGGCCGGCGCACAGCTGCTGGAATTTGATCATGAGGGAAACTTCCTGCGGGAGATCGGCCACAATCTCTATGCCTGGTCGTTCGCCCATGATGTGAAGATCGACAAGCAGGACAACATCTGGGTCACCGACAAAGGCTCAGACATGATCATTAAGTTCAATCCCCAAGGCCGGGTGGTCATGGTGTTCGGACGCAAGCAGGAAGCTTCGGACGAAGGCACGGAACCACTGCGCCACCCCAAACCGCCGCTGCCGCCGGTGGACGGGATGTTCCGCCAGGTGACCGACGTGACCTGGGATCCCGCCGGCAACACCTACATCAGCGACGGCTACATTAATTCCCGCGTTGCCAAAGTGGACAAGGACGGCAACTGGATCAAATCGTGGGGTGAACCCGGTGACCAGCCCGGCCAGTTCAACACGCCGCACAGTATCGCGGCCGACGCCCAGGGCAACATCTACGTGGCCGACCGCGGCAATGGCCGTATCCAGGTGTTCGATACCGAGGGCAAATTCCTTCGGCAGATCCGTATCAATGTGCCGTTCGATCCCAACACCCGCCCGGCCATCGGCAATAAGCCGGGACCAGACGTGAAAGGCACCTTTGCCCCAGGGTCTCCGTGGACAGTCTGCATAACACCTCCGCCCCATCAGGTTCTTTATGCCTCGGATGCTTATCCCGGCCGGATTTACAAGCTCACTCTGGAAGGAAAGGTGCTCGGTGTGCTGGGCGGATCGGGAAAACAACTGAAACAGTTCGGATGGGTCCACGAAATCGCGTGCCCGTCGGAAAACGAACTCTATGTGGGCGAACTGCTGAATTGGCGCGTACAGAAACTGATTCTTGCTCCCAGCCGGTAACCCGGGGGATTCCCAGATATGCGCCACATACATAGTCGAGCTCGTGATGGATGAGAGGGCGCATATCTGGGCCACCGGTTAGCCAAGCAGGATGACGCCGGGTGGACTCGGGCGCAGAGCTCACAACCTCACGGCAAACTCCCGCAACTGGGCCAAGTCTGGGTCTATCCCCAGACCAGGCGTGGAACCCAGGATTGCTTCCCCATCGCGGATGCTGGCCAGTGCGCCCGAGGTTAGAGTGCGCAAGGGGTTAGGGTTCACGTCCACCTCAAGCAATCCCTCTCCGCCCGCGGCCGCCAGCAGATGTGCCGAGGCAAGCAGGCCGATGCCTCCCGCCAAGTAGTGCGGGCAGTAGCACGCTCCGCCCGCTTGGATTCTTCTGGCCACCGGGAGCACCCCGGAAAATCCTCCCCATTTGGCCATATCCGGTTGTATGGTCGCCAAAGCCCGTGCTGCCACTGCCGCCTCGAACTGCTCCTCCCCGGCCAGATTTTCTCCCGCTGCCAAGGGGATCGGAGATTGCTTTGCCAACACTTGCCATTCACTCCAGGGGCGATCGGCGCGCAACGGTTCTTCCAGCCATCGCAGGTTGAATTCGGCCATTCGTCTTGCCATGCCGATGGCCGTGTCCAGGTCCCAGGCCTGGTTCGCATCGACCATCAATTGACTCTCGCCCGGAAGCATGGCGCGCAACGCCGCCAGGTTTGCCGAATCGCGTGCTTCTCCAAAGCCGACCTTGAGTTTGAAGTCGCGATAGCCCTCAGCCAGCTTCGCGGCTACTAACCGCTCGGGCTGATCCGGATTGAGTGCGCTGCCATAGACGCGAACCTTCGGGCTGGCGCCGCCAAGCAGCTTCCAGAGCGGCTGCCCGGCCCGCCGCGCGGTGAGGTCCCAAAGCGCCATGTCGATGGCGGCAATACAGCCGGCGATTGGCCCGGGTTCGCCTGCCTGAATGGCCAAGACCGCAGTTTTGGCGCTGAGGTCGGCATACGTGACTCGGGGATCGTCCACTCGTTGTCCCTTGAGCAAGGGGGCAAATACCGTGGCCACGAGGCGGGCGCGATGCTCCGCGCCGCACGCGGGAAAGTTGCACCAGATTTCCCCCCATCCCGTGGCGCCGGCCGTATCCGTTACCCGCACGAATACTGCCGGACGGTCGTTCATAATGCCGAACGAGGTTTTAATAGGAACCGCGATGGGGCTGCGAAATACCAACGCCTCAACCTCACGGATAACCGGCAAGCCACCAGACCGTTGCCCGTCTCTCGCCTCCCGTTCCCTGTTTCCCGTCCCCCGTTTGCAATCGCTCTGTCTCACCATTCCTCCCATCGCATGGACTCACAAGCTGCATGGTAGCATCGGCTCAAAGACGTTCCCTAGAGTGCGCAACGCCAATCATGTTTTTAAACAAGTTGACGGAGGGCGGAGAAACTGGCTTGTTTGCGGTTTGTTGTCAGGTTGGCGGGAATGAGACGGCGCAAATTACCGTGGTTGCCCCGTCCTCCAGCCCGGTCTTGGGCGGAGGTGGAATTCATATTCTGTAACTCGATCTGAATTGCGCAATCCTCTGACCTAACTACCTGGAAATAAACCGCTAACGCACCCTTTTTCCCGTCCTCCCCATTTGGAAAACTGGGAACTGAGAACTGGGAACTGAGAACTCCCGCTATATAATCGAGGTATTTTGAAGCGCATCCTGGTATTCCATCTGTTGTTGATCCTGTTCGCGGGGGCGGCCCTGGCCCAGAGCGCCTCGACCACCTCGCAGACCATACTGGTGCTTCCTTTTGAAAACTCCTCGAAGGCGCCCGGGCTGGAGTGGATCGGCGAATCGTTTCCGGAAGTCCTGGGCGAGCGTATGAGTTCGGCGACGCTTTACCTTGTCCCGCGGGAAGACCGCGAGTACGCCTTCGATCGCGCCGGAATTCCCGCCAACCTGCGTCCTTCGCATGCCACCTTGTTCCGCATCGGCGAAGAGATGGATGTGGACTACATGGTACTGGGAAGTTACGGCTACGATGGGCAGGTGTTATCCGCCGAGGCCCGGATCCTCGAGGTGAAGGGACTGCGGCTTTCCCCGCCAGTCAACGAATCTGGTCCTTTAACCTCATTGATCTCAGTCCAGGCCGCGCTGGCTTGGGATCTGCTGAAGACCCTGAACCCCGCCTACGAAATTAACCGCAACGAATTTTTGGCCGACTCGCCGCCGGTTCGCCTGGACGCCTTCGAGAACTATATCCGCGGCATTGTCGCCACCAATCGTCCCGAGAAAATTCGGAAGTTTCGCGAAGCTTTACGCATAAACCCGACCTATACCCAGGCCCTGCTCCAGTTGGGACGAACCTATTTCTCGGCACCGGACTATGAATCAGCCGCCGCAGCTTTTAGCCGCGTTCCGCACAGCGACCCGGCGGCCCATGAGGCCAGCTTTTATGCGGGACTCGCCTATTTTTATACTGGGGAATGGGAAAAGGCGGAAAGTGCCTTCAGCTATCTGGCGTCGCAGTTTCCCTTGACCGAGGTTTACAACAATCTGGGCGTGGTGGAAGCCCGCCGCGGCAAAAAGAATGCGGCGGAATATTTTCAAAAAGCGGTCCAGGCCGATGATCACGACGCCGATTATCGTTTCAACCTGGGCTTAACCCTGTACAAGGCAGGTGATCTGGCCGGCGCGGCACGGCAATTGCGCGAAGCTCTCAGGTTGCGGCCGGGCGATTCCGAAACCCGCTCGCTACTGGATCTGAGCCTGGGCAAGACGGACCTGAACAGCCGTCCACGGCTGCCTCAGGAGCGGATCAAGCAGAACTATGACGAATCTTCCTTCCGGCAACTGGCATTACAGATCGAGAATATGACGGAAGCACGCCTGGCCAAGGACGATCCGCATACCCACGCCGCCTACCATGTGGAGCACGGCCACGATCTCCTGGAACGGAGATTTGTGGGCGATGCCGGACGGCAATTTCGCGAGGCCATCGCTTTAGATCCCAATAATGCTGCTGCCCACGCCGGGCTGGCCAGCGTGCTGGAGGCCAGCAACGATCCTGAGGGGGCGCGGCGCGAGGCTAATTTGGCCCTGGCCTTTCAGCCGTTGGCGGAAGCCTACCTGGTGCTGGCGCGCCTGGATCTGCGCGACAACCAGAACCTGGCGGCCGCCGCCAACGTGGAACGTGCTCTGGCGCTCCAGCCGGCTAATCCGGCCGCAGCCGCGTTGAAGCGCACGCTGGCGGAGAAGCTGGACGAAGGGACGAAAGCCAAACCATGAACCAGAGGCTTTGCACTGTCGATAGTACCGTGGGCGCCCCACCCTCACCGCCCCGCTTTTGGACGGTTAGCGTGGGGGCATTGAATCGTCTGGGTGTACGCTTCCATACCGTATTGGCAGCTCTGATTCTTACTCTCCTGTTCTTCCCTTCTGCCGCACGGGCCGACGTTGTCAAGATTGCCGTCGATGGCACTATCAACCCCATTACCGAAGAATACCTGGGGCGCGCGGTGGCGGAAGCGGAGAGCACCCACGCCGATGCTCTTCTGGTGGAGATGAACACGCCGGGTGGCCTGGTGGAATCCACGCGGCAGATTATCGAAAAGATGCTGGCTTCACGCGTGCCGGTGATTGTCTACGTCACCCCGAGCGGCAGCCGCGCGGCTTCCGCGGGCTTTTTCATCCTGGAAGCGGCCGACGTGGCGGCGATGGCGCCGGGCACGAATACCGGCGCCGCCCATCCCGTCGCCTTAGGCGGCGGCCAGATGGACCAGGTGATGAAGGAGAAGATCGAAAACGATGCGGCCGCGCTGATGCGTTCCGTGGTATCCAAACGGGGCCGCAATGTGGAGCTCGCCGAAACGGCGGTGCGGCAGTCCAAGTCTTTTACCGACGACGAAGCCCTCAAGAACCACCTGATCGACCTGGTGGCCAAGGATGAACACGATCTCTTCCAGCAACTCGCGGGACGAACCATCAAACGGTTCGACGGCGCTCCCGTCAACCTGCAACTGGAAGGCAAGCCGGTCCACGAATTCCCCATGACGCTCAAACAGCGGATCCTGGGCTATATGATGGATCCGAATGTGGCCTTCGTGATCATGGCCATAGGCCTGCTTGCCCTCTATGTGGAGTTCAACCATCCCGGCGCGGTCTTGCCCGGGGTCGTGGGTGGGATCTTCATAATCCTGGCGGTTTTTTCCTTCAACCTCCTGCCTACCCGCTATGCCGCCTTGGCCCTGATCCTCGCGGCATTCGTGATGTTCGCCCTGGAGGCCAAGTTCACCGCCCATGGCGTGTTAACCGTAGGCGGCATAATCAGCATGATCATCGGCGCACTCCTGCTGGTCGATGCTCCCATTCCGGAGATGCGCGTCCATCTGATCACGGCCTTGTCGGTCAGCATACCGGTAGGGCTGATTACCGTCTTCCTGATCACGATTGGCCTGCGGGCACGGCGCCGTAAAGCTGCCACCGGCACACAGGGATTGATGGGCCGGACGGGGATCGCGCGTACTCCCCTCACCCCCGAAGGCAAGGTATTTGTTCACGGTGAACTCTGGAATGCCATCGCCTCCACCAACGTGGGCGTGGGAGAGGAAGTCGTCGTCCGTGAAGTCGACGGCTTGACCCTCTATGTCGATCCCGTAAGAGCGTCCCACGCGGCCGGGGCTGATTTGGCACCGTAATCCTGTAGCAATGTAGCGCTGGCGTCCCGCCGGCATTCCTTGCGGCGTCCTCGCCGGCAGCATCTCTGGGCGCGGGCGCGGACACCCGCACGACTGCCGGCGGGACGCCAGCGCTACGTTTTCGACGGCGCCGTGCGCCCGAAACGGACTCTCGCAGTTGCAACCGCTACAATACCCGTCCCCGGCCGGCGGAAATTCTGGTCCCTGGCCAAAGCGCGGCCGTGATCCGCAAACGCGAGACCTTTAGCGATCTGATCCGGCAAGAAGCTTGACGCCCGCCTCACGATACTTGCGCCACAGCTCATACAGGACAATCCCGCCGGCGGTGGCCACGTTGAGCGAGTGTTTTCTCCCCAACATCGGGATCTGCACGCGCCTGTCGGCCAGGGCCAGCAGATCGGGGCCTACGCCTTCCACTTCATGCCCGAAGATGACGCACAGGGGAAAATGGGGCTGCCAGTGGAAGAGATCCTCCGCCTCTCCGGTAGCTTCCACAGCGGCAATTTCGTAGCCGCGCTGCCGCAGGCTCTCCATTATGGTCACCGCGTCCCAGCCGTGCTCCCAGGGCACGGTCTCTTCCGCACCCAGCGCGGTCTTGGTGATGGCTTTCTTGGGAGGATGCGCGGTGATCCCGCACAGGTACAACTTCTCCAATCCAACCGCGTCCGCCGTGCGGAAGAAGGCTCCGACGTTGTACATGCTGCGGACATTGTCCAGCAACGCGACGGCAGGCAACCGCAGGCCCTCGTAGGGTGAGGACGGCGTAAGGGGCGGGTGGTTCATGTTCGGGAGAATACTACGGCGGTTCGATAGCCGTCGACGAAACGACGCAGCTGCCTGTATTGTTCTGTTAGGGAGCGGTTATTTCGTCCGCCCCGGGGCGCGATCGGAAGAGCAGAGAATGGCGAAAGCCGAGGCAGCAGTGGCAATTGTGCGGGCGTGCGAAGCGCAGGAGTGCGTCCTGCTCATGCGGCGCTCCGAACGCGAAGAAGATTCCTGGTCCGGACACTGGTCATTTCCCGGCGGCCGGTGCGATCCGCAAGATCCCGACCTGCTGCATACGGCGCTCCGCGAATTGGAGGAAGAGTGCGGCATTCGTCTCGGCCGGGAACAGTCTGAAGGCGCGCTGCCTGTCGTGCTGGCCAGACGCCGGGTCGGCCGTTTCATACCGGTAGCTCCTTTCCTGTTCCGGATCGACGCGCGCCTGCCTACCATCCTGGACCCGAAAGAGGCGGTGGAAGCGGCCTGGATTCCGCTGAGCCTGTTGCGCGACCCTGCCCGGCACCTCTTGCAGCCGGTACCGCGCCGGCCGCAGGAAATGTTGTTCCCGACCGTTCCATTGAGCGGCACGCCCTTGTGGGGTTTCACCTATCGGCTCATTGCCGACTGGCTGGGCCTGATACCCAGGCAGCTCTCGCACGCCAAAGCGGGATTTCAGGTCGCACAGCGTCTGCTCGATTTTCTGCTCGCGCAAGGCCTCCGGCTCCGCCATGGGTGGAAGGAACACGCCGGGCCCGCGGACCGGCCCGGGGAAAACGTGCTCAAGATCGCAACCCTGGAGGGCGAGATTCCCGTGCCCCAGGTTCGCGCTCACCTCGCCACTCCGGGGAATCATGTCCCCTGCGTGAACCGCGTGGAAATACGGCCGGATTCGATTGGCATAACGGGGCTGGTTTTTGAAGAATACGTGATCGCCGCCGGAAGCGGCACGCCAGCGCTCCGGCCCTACGGTTAGTCGACCGAGAACCCATTCACCGCAGAGGACGCAGAGGATACAACGTTTCCAGTTTCCAGTTCGTAGGATACTCGCTCTTAGCGCGGCCCGCTGGAAACCGGAAACTGGAAACGTTGTATCCTTTCGCTCCCATCACTTGAGCAGCAGAAATTTCTGCAGACGCTTGCCGTTGTCGACCTCCCCCGTATAAAGATTGCCTTTGGAATCGGACCCGATCTGATGGATCCAGTGAAATTGTCCGGCATTGCGGCCTGCGTGTCCGGTATGACCCATCACCTGCCCGCTGTCGCGCAGCAGCGTCCAGATCACATTGTCCGTCCCGTCGGCTACCAGCAGGTACTTCTGCGCGGAATCGATCGAAAAGGTCAGATCCCACGATGACCCTGAGCCCAGAGCGTTGGTTTGCAAGAAGAACTCTTTCACAAACTTGCCCTGCTTGGTGAACACCTGAATGCGGTCATTGGTGCGATCGCAGACGTAGACCAGGCTGTCTTTGGCGATATGGACACAGTGCACCGGGTTCCGGAACTGCTGATCGAGGGGACTGCCCGGCACATACGGCCCCGGGTTGGCGTCGTTAGGCTTGTTGCCGTATGCGCCCCACAGGCGTTTGAACGCACCGGTTTCAGAATCGAACACAATGACGCGCTTATTCATGTACCCATCGGCCACGTAAACTTCGTGGGCTTGAACGTCGACGTCAACCCCAGCCGGCCGGCCCAGAATGTCGGTACGCAAGCTGTCGGGGGGATCGGAGGAGGGATGCCCAATCTGCATCAGAAATTTGCCGTCGCGGGTAAACTTCAGCAACTGCCGATCCGTGTCCGCATTGCCCGTGATCCAGACATTGTCGTTTTTATCGACGTAGATAGCGTGCTCGTTGCCCGGCCAGTCGTAGCCTTTCCCGGGCCCACCCCAGGAATTAAGCAGCTTCCCGCTGGCGTCAAACTCCAGAACCGGGGGCGCGGCGAAACAACACTCGGAACGCGGCGGTTTCTGCGCTGCCCCTAACTCGTCCACGGTATCGGAGCCGGGCCGCTGCAGGACCCAAATGTGGTTGTGAGAGTCGACCGAAAGGCCTCCGATTTGGCCAACAATCCAGTTGTTGGGCAATTCCTGCGGCCAGAAGGGATCGACTTTATAGGTGGGCTGCTTCTGGGCCAACAGAGGCTGGCTCAAGGTTGCCAGCACCAACAGACCAGCGACCAGGGCGCCGCTTATTGCAGCTGCCCGCACCCGAAGAAATGTCGTTTGCATGGCGCCTCCCGTTATATCTGCGAACGACATGATAACAGCAGCAGTCAGCATTCAGCACTCAGCCGTCAGCCAAAGCATAGAAAACCCAGCGCAGAGACGCAGAGCCGCAGAGAAACTCAAAACCGGGGTTTTTTTCCCGGCTGTTCTCTGCGGCTCTGCGCTGGGTGTTCTGGCTGAATGCGGAATGCTGAGTGCTGACTGTTAGGTCATCCCCTGCTGGGAAACGCGAGCGTCGGTTTAGCCGTGGAGATGCGGACCATGGCTTTGTAGAGGCACCGCGCCGAATCGTCGTGCCGGGGTACGCAGTCCGGACAAAGCCTCAGGGTGTGGGTAGTACACCGAAAAGTGGCGGCCGGCGCCCCACATAAAGCGCAGGGAGCGAGATTGCGTTTCGTGCCGGAATTTTGTGCGGCGCGAAACTGATCCTGCATCCGGCGCGCATCCACGTAGAGCGGAATTGCGGCAACCAGGCAGCCGAAGCCTGCCAAAAATGTTCCGGTAGCACGCACTAGATCCCGGTTCGGCTGCCCAAAGGTGGAAGCTAGAGCTGCCAAACCCACAAACAGAACTGTTCCCCCAAACACGGCTGCGCACAAGGTTGACCGCTTCACGAAGAGCCCCCTTTTACTAGAAATCATCCTATCGCAGCTAAGCGGATGCGAGCCCCCTGCCGGGTTACCACGGTAACGGCAAGCCGTGGGCAGGGGTTAGAACCAGTGGCCAGTGGTCAGTGGCCAGTAACAGGACACCCCGTGGTCGTGCCCTATCCTCACCAATGGGCTAACATGGAGGTGAGTAAGGATGTGCTTTTTTCCCGGTTGCGGTTTAGAAGGATCGAGGGAGGAATGCGCAGAGCCGTTTCTGACCACTGGCCGCTGACCACTGACCACTGGTTCTGGCCACTGACCACTGACCACCGGGGGACGCGTGACCATCCGCCGCTCTGATATGGTTTTCTTTTTTGCGCTCGCATTGGGGCTGTACGTCGCCTGGCTGGTGCGCGACGTACTGCTGCTAATTTACGTCAGTGTGCTGTTTGCCGTGGTCATTTCACCTGCGATCAATGCCGTCCGCCGGGTCCGCATAGGCAGGTGGCAGCCTGGCCGCGGGATGGCCGCGGCGATTATCATCATGGCCGTTTTAGCGGCAATCTTGCTGTTTGGGGTCTTTGCCCTGCCACCGATCTTTCGCGACGCCCATGCGTTCGCCGCCGACTGGCCCAATCGCCTCACGCAAGAACTGGGGCGCCTCCATCGCCTCCCGTTCGCCGATCGCTTCAATCCGGCGGCCCTGCAGCAGGAATTGGATCGAGCCATTGGCGGAATCGTCGGGCTGTTCAAAGGCATAGCCGGCGGGGTGGTTTGGTTTTTCAGCTGGCTGATCCTGACGCTCTATTTCATTGCCGACGGCGGGCGGGCATTTCAGTGGTTTTTGTCTCTGTTTCCCCGGGCACAGCGCGAACACCTGTCCTCGACGTTACTGCGCGCGGACGCGCGGGTAAGCAATTGGCTGTTGGGGCAAGGCGCCCTGATGCTGATCCTCGGCTGTTCCAGCGGGCTGGTATTCGGCTTGTTGCACATCAAGTATTTCTACGCCCTGGGGGTGTTCGCGGGAGTGGCCAATATCGTTCCCGTGGTGGGGCCGGTAACTTCCGCCGCCTTGGCTGCCGTCGTGGCCGGCCTCGATTCCTGGCCTAAGCTGATCGGGGTATTGGCTTTCTATTTCATCTACCAGCAGGTTGAGACCGGCTTTCTGACCCCGCGCATCATGAAACACACGGTGAATCTTCCGCCCCTGGCGGTAATCATTGCTCTCAGCTTAGGCGGGGCCCTGGCGGGAGTGCTGGGCGCCTTGGTCGCGGTACCCACGGCGGCCGTCGCCGCCGTACTGGTGGATGAGTACCTTGTGAAACCTCACCAGGATGAACCCACTGCCAGCGCGGCGGAAACCTATACCGCCCGGTGAGACCGGGTGGTCCACTCAGCCGGCAAAAAAGGCAATCTCCCCAAGGGACACGGGGCCAAGCCAGTGGCCTGCAGGACGCCCGCGACCGTCTATTGTTGGTCCTTCAATTTCAGTTTAGCTTTGTTCTCGTCAAGGAACTCGCGGAGCCGGTCGGCCACATCGAGCAACCGCGTCCATTGCTCGTAATAAAGAGTTACCGGAAACCGGCCAAGGCCGTAGACACTGACGCCTCCCTTGTCGCTCACCCGGAATTCCAGTTCCCCTCGCCGGCGGCCGGTCTGCTTCTCCAGTTCGGCTAGTCGAGCTTTGAGTTCCTCGTAGGTCGGTTCAGGCATATCTTCTCCTAAAGTGCCAGGGTGCCACTGTCCGCAACTCTGAAGGGTACCATTTTGGGGACATCGCGGGCGCTTTTCAAGTCTCTAATTGCTTATTGCGGGTCCGGCCTTCCGCGCCGCAAGATGGGAAAATTGCACGGAACCGCAAAGTTTCCGTTAAAATCGGGGTCAATTCCCGAGCAGAAGCTTATGGTCGCCGTCTCCTTCCCGACGGAGGCGGAAGCTTTGGGCCGGATGGGGTTACAAATTTGCGGACTTAAGGTCAGGTTTTCTCATGATTGTGATGAAATTCGGCGGCACCTCGGTGGAGAGTCCTGCTGCCATTGATCGTGTTGCCCGCATCGTGCAGGAGCGTCTGCCGCTGAAACCGGTCGTGGTGGTAAGCGCTATGGCCAAAATTACCGACCAGTTGCTCGCCATGGGAAGGACGGCAGGCCGCGGAGACTTGCCGGCGGCTCTTGATCTGTCGCGGGCGGCGCGGGAACGGCACTTGGCCACCGCCACAGAACTGCTGGGAGCCAACACCGCCACCCATGCCGAATTGGCGGCCATGTTCAACGCGCTGGATGAACTGTTGCGCGGCATCAGCGCGGTGGGCGAACTAACGCCCCGCACCACCGATAACGTCTGCAGCTTCGGGGAACGCCTGTCCAGCGTGCTGGTCACCGCCGCCTTCGGCGCGCGCGGCATCCCGGCAGTTCTGGTCGATGCCCGCAACGTAATTGTCACCGATGCTGCCCATACCAAGGCCATTCCCCAGATGGGCGAGACGAACGACCGTTTGCAAGCCCATGTCCGCCCCCTGCTCGAACGCGGGCTGGTTCCGGTCATGGGAGGCTTCATTGGAGCCACTCGTCAGGGCGTAACCACCACCATCGGGCGCGGCGGCTCCGATTTTTCCGCCGCCATCGTTGGCGCCGGCTTGGACGCCGAACGTATCGAGATCTGGACCGATGTCGATGGTATGAAGACCACCGATCCCAACCTTTGCCCCGAGGCGCGCCGCATCCGGGAAATCAGCTTTGAGGAGGCGGCGGAACTGGCCTACTTCGGCGCCAAGGTGCTGCATCCGGCCACCGTGGTGCCTGCCATTCAGAAGAACATTCCCGTGCTGGTGTTGAATTCGCGTAACCCCAAGAACGAGGGCACGCGCATTACCGCCCGGGGCGTACGCTCCACCAACGTCTTCAAGGCGATCGCGGCCAAGAAGCGGATCACCATCGTCGACGTGGTCTCGGCGCGTATGCTCATGGCCCATGGTTTTCTGAAGAGCATTTTTGAAGTCTTCGATAAATACCGCTGCCCGGTGGACGTGGTTTCCACGTCGGAAGTGAGCGTCTCCCTCACGGTAGATTCCGACGAAGTCCTCCCGGCCATTGCGGCCGAACTGCGTGACTTGGCCGAGGTCAAGTACGAGGGCCACAAGGCCATTGTGTGCCTGGTAGGCGAGAATATTCGCGGTATACCGGGAATTGCGGCCAAAGTTTTTGCCGCCATCTCCGATATTAATGTGCGCATGATTTCGCAGGGCGCCTCGGAAATCAATATCACTTTTGTGATCGAGGAAGACGCTGTCCCGGAGGCGGTTCGGCGATTGCACGCGGCCTTTTTCAGCCAAGCCGATCCGGCGGTGTTTGACTAAATACGAAAACCCCTACCACAGAGACACAGAGGCACAGAGAAGAGCTTTGGGATCTGCATTTCGGACTCCGGATTTCAAGAGTACGCGGAGATGTCTTGGTGGAGCGAAAATTTGGCAATGCCAAATCCAAAATCCCGAATTTCTCTGTGTCTCTGTGTCTCTGTGGTAGGGGTTGAGAGTTAAGTGAGGACGATATGAATCTACTCGTGCTGGGCAAAGGCAAAATGGGTTCGACGGTTATTGAACTGGCGGGGGAGCGCGGGCACCAGGTGTCGGCCCACGACGAATTCGATAATCCGCACGGCTGCATGCTCACTCCCGAGCGGCTGCAGCGCATCGACGTGGTGGCTGATTTCACCTGGCCGGACGCAGTTCTGGACAATATTCGCGGCTGCGCCCGCGCGGGAAAGAACCTGCTGGTGGGTACGACCGGCTGGTACCAGAAGCTCGGGGAGGTGCGCGCGGAAGTGGAAAAGAGCGGTATCGGCTTCCTGTACGGCGCTAATTTTTCCATCGGCATAAACTCCTTCTTTGCCGCCGCCCGTGCGCTGGCGCCCGCCCTGAAGCAGGGTCTCACCGGGCACATCAAGGAGATCCACCACATCCACAAAAAGGACGCGCCTTCCGGCACCGCCGTGCAGTTGCAGGGAGTGGTGGAAGAGGCCAGCGGCATCAAACTTCCCGCGGAATCGGTCCGGGAAGGGGAAGTGGTGGGATATCACGAACTGGTCCTGGATGCCCCGGGTGAGATGATCGTTCTGGCCCATACCGCCCGGTCGCGGCGGGCTTTTGCCGAGGGTGCGGTGCGGGGCGCGGAATGGCTGCGGGGCAAACACGGCTTCTTCGATTTCAAGACGATTTTCCGCGAGGTCTAACCGTTACCCGTTACCCGTTGCTCGTTGTCTGTTACGCGAGGGTTCCCAACGGGGAACGGGAAACGGAAAACGGTCGTTGATTGGCTTCTACCTCTGCTCCATTTGTGATAAAAGGTGTTTTATTCTTCCGTGGCAGGTACCGCTTATGAAGATTCGTGGATGTGGCACTGCTTTGATCACTCCTTTCCGCCGGGATGGCTCGCTGGATGAACGTGCGCTGCGCGCCCTGGTGGAGTGGCAAGTCGATTCCGGTATCGATTTTCTGGTGCCCTGCGGCACCACCGGGGAGACCCCCACCCTGAGCCGTGAGGAATGGATTCGGGTGGTCGATATTACCGTCGAAGTGGCCGCGGGACGCGTGCCCATTGTGGCCGGCGCAACTTCCAACTCCACCAGCGACGCGGTGGAAAAAGCACGCGCCATCGCTGCCCGGCCCGGAGTGGACGCCATCCTGACGGCTTCGCCCTACTACAACAAGCCCACGCAAGAGGGACAGTATCTTCACTTCAAGGCTATCGCCGAGGCGGTGGACAAACCACTGGTTCTCTACAACGTTCCCGGGCGAACCGGAGCCAATCTGGAACCCGCCACGCTGGGACGGTTAGCTCAGATCCCGAACATCGTCGCCGTCAAGGAAGCCAGCGGCAATATCACGCAGATGGCCGAACTCTTCAACTACGTGCCGGACAGCTTCGCGGTCCTGTCCGGCGACGATGCGGTCACCCTGCCCCTGATCGCCCTGGGCGGAGTGGGCATCATCTCCGTGGTGTCCAACGAGATCCCCAAGGAGATGACGGAGATGACGCGCGCCGCGCTGAATAACGATTGGACGGCCGCGCGCCGTTTGCACCGCAAGTTTGTGACGCTCATGCAGGCCAACTTTATTGAGTCCAACCCTCTGCCGGTTAAAGCGGCCTTGGCCATGATGGGACGAATCGAAGAGGTGTACCGCCTGCCGCTATGCCCGATGAAGAAGGAGACTCGGGCCAAACTGGAGAAGATCGTCAACGAACTGGCGCTGGCGAAAATGCAAACCGTATCGTAGGCGTATTCGGAGTTTGAAGGCCAGAGCCCCAGAATGGGGCGCAAGAGCGTAGCCCACGGCGTGAGCCGTGGGAAAGCTTGTGGTCCGGAGGGGGTAGCCCCCGAAGGGGGCGTAAGAGTTCTGTTTAAGAGTGTCCCGTCACTTCCACTACGCCGCTAGCGCCGTCTCCCGTTGTGCCGCGATCTTCTGGTACAGACGTCCGTAATCGTCGGCCATGCGGAGATGTGAGAAGAGCGCCTCAACGCGGCTTCGGCAGGCAAACGAATTGATCGTCCCCGCCTCACGCGCGGCTTCCGCCATTTCCTCCGGAGTATCCACCAAAAATCCCGTTTCGCCGTGACGCACGATTTCCGCGATACTGCCCCGCCGGAACGCGATCACTGGCGTACCACAAGCCATCGCTTCCATAGCCACGAGCGAACTGGTTTCCTCGCACAAACTCGGCACCAGCAGGGCACGCGCGAAACGCAGTAGTTCCCGCTTCTGCGCAAACGCAGGAGTGCCGACAAAGGTAAACTGTGCCGGCGAACTTTCCAGGCAGGGACGGATGCAGCGCTCAAAATACTGCTGGTGATAGGAGAAAGGGTAAATCTGGCCGGCCAGGACGAGGCGCATGCCGGTACGCCTCGCCGCGTCGATGGCTACATGGGGTCCCTTTTCTTCGCAGAATCTCCCCAGCCACAACAGGTATTCGCCCTTCTTCCGGGTCAACGGCAAATGCTCCAAGGCAATGCCATTCTGCACGACCTGGGCAATTTGCGGAATGTCGGCAAAGGTGCGAACTTGCGCCTCGGATACGCCGTTGAAGAAGAGGTTGGAAGGCAGTCGGGCAAACCATTCTTCGCGGTAGAAGCTGCGCGGCAGATGCAAGGTCGCCAAGACAGGCACGTTGAGAACTCCGGCATGGCGCCAGAAACTCCCGCTCATGTCGTGTACCAGATCGTACCGCAGCCCCGGCCGGTCCCAGCGCGCCACATGCTCCAGAATGTATCGGCTATGCTCCGCCTCGCGCTCTTCGTAAGCGTCGATCTCCCGAGGAGCGCTGCCGGTCACGATCAAACGCCCGGCAACTTGTGAGCCGGCGCAGGCGGCGACTGCGGTGTCGTAGCCCCGCGTCGCCACTTCCCGTTCGAGGGCCGCGAGTATCTGCTCGGCTCCGCCCGCGCTTTCGCGCGTAACGGGCAACAGGGGATAAGCAATGTAGAGAACCCGGGTCATGCCACTCGGGCTTGCCTTTCCTGTAGAAACCGGGCAAAAGCCCCGCAGACTTCCTCGCCGGTTACCGGCCATTGCCAGGCTTCATAGTTCAGGTGCCCCGGGTGAGGGGGGTGCGAGTAGTCATAGGCGTGCTGCGGGCGAAAGTGCTCCCGCGCCGGATCGAACTGCCCCAGAAACGGATGTTGCGAGCCGTACGCCGCGAGCATCTGGCGTTTGATTCGCATCTCCTCAGGCCTGATTTCCAGTACGGTTTCATCTTCTTCCCGGCCGCTGGCAAACAGAAAACGCTGAAAGGCCATATCGCCCAGCTGCCTCCGGTGGTAAAGGGGAAACTCCCACACCGGGAGGGCGTACTGTTTGCCCAGCACGGCGGCCAGGAAACTGCAAACGTCGTGGTCGGGATGTCCGCCCTCGTAGGCGGTGGTCAGCAGGGCGTCCGGCCGATAGCGGCGGACCACGGCCGCCAGCTCTTCGATTGCTTCCGGGATGGCGCGATAGAGTTCCTGATCCACAAAAGATTCCTGAGCCCCGGCATTATGCGCCAGCAGTGCGATTTCGCTCACCCCGGCCAGCGCCAGCGCGTGGTAAAGCTCCCGCTCCCGCAGGCGCACATAGCCCAGGCGAGACCCGGCTTTGCCCCAGAAGAACTCATCCCGCGGCGCCCCATCGGTAGCTATTGCGACAATCGGTTCGGCAATCCGCTGCAACAGCCCTCCGCAGCCGGCACTCTCATCGTCCGGGTGCGCAACCAGAACCAAGGTCCGGCCCAAGAGGGCGTCAGAGTTCCCCACCTGTACATGGATGCGGGAATGGGCATAGCCGATACCAGCAGGCCCGACAAGAACATAAACATCCACCACAGAGACACCGAGACACAGAGGAAATTTGGGATGTGAGATTCAGGATTTGAAATTTCCTGAGCCGTCGTATGTTCCGATACGGCTTGCGGTAGCCGGTCCTGAAATTCCCAAATCCGAAATCCCCAATCCCAGATGCCTTTCTCTGTGTCTCTGTGGTAGGTGTTTCTCTCACCGGGCGACCCCTCTGGGGCGACAAGATTCCGCATTGCGCTGCAACAAAGCCAGAAATTCCTGGCCTTGTGCTGTGAGCCGCACCCCGGAAGAGGAAACTTCCACCAAATCGCAGTCTCTAAGGAATTGCAGCCAGGCAGCAAGCGTGCTCCCTTCATATAGCTCCGGATAACAGCGCGCACACCGGTCCCAGGATTCCCCGAGCTGAGAGACGCGAATGCCGGAACGGATCAGGGACAACACGAGAACCTGGGGCTCCCACAAAATCGCGCGGTCGGTATCGAAGGCGTCGGCAAGAGACAGAAGCTTAAAGCTGGAACATAAGACCGGGTCCGGTCGAAGGGCCTCCCGGGAACAGCTCGGGTCGCGGAAAATGGCGGCCAAAAACATACAGATGAGGCCCGCCGCCAGGGGCAAAACGATCACCGCGAGCAGTTGAGACGTGACCCCGTCCAGCATCCTGCTGCTCCTTAAGGCACGAGACTTCCTCTTCAAGAATGAGCAGTTCCCAACCAATATGGTTGCTCGTCTTCTCAAGCAGCTTTGCAAATCGCGGGTTGCAGGACTGCAGCCGGTTCCCGGCCGGAACAAAGCTACGCGTTCTCCGCCGCGGGCGCCAGGCGAGCGATGCGGGGCGCTTGCCCACGCTTGAATACCAGGAGCGTACGCAGGAACCGAATTACCACCTTGCCGTCCTGGTTGAAGCCTAGCGTCTCAACCTTTACGATGCCGACATTAGGCCGCGACTTGGATTCCCGTTTGTCCACTATTTTGCTTTGAGAGTAGATGGTGTCGCCCTCGAAGACCGGATTGGGCAGTCGCACCTCGTCCCAGCCGAGATTGGCAAACACGTTCTGCGAGACGTCGGTAACACTCTGGCCAGTGACCAGCGCCAGGGTGAACGTGGAATCCACCAGCGGCTTGCCAAATTCGGTTTGGGCAGCATAGTGGCGATCGAAATGGATGGGCGCCGTATTCTGCGTCAGCAGCGTAAACCAGACATTGTCCGCGCTGATTACGGTGCGACCCAACGGGTGGGGATAGACGTCTCCAATTTCGAAATCCTCGAAAAATCTGCCCTTCCAGCCTTCCTTCACCGTCATAATTCACGTCCTAGCACAAGAAATTTAGAACCAAACCATGAAATTCTAACCCGGAGCACTTCGCTATTTTCCTGCCCGCGGTGGGCCACAGGCACATGTCCTGGGGTGGGATTCTGCTCTCCCGAGAGTGGAAATTACCGGAACCGATTCCACAGGAAGATGACCGTGGCTGCCATCGCGCCCCCCGTAGCGGCGCCCACCCAGAAATTCTGCCAGCGCGTATTGGGCGTCCGCACGATCCGGCGATCGTTGGCTACGATCAGGATGAATAGAAAGATGGGCACCGTGAGAGTTCCGGCCAGAATCATCGACCAGTACAAGGCTTTCACCGGATTGATGTGGACAAAATTGCCCAAGGCGGCCAGCAGCACGACAGCAGAAATCAGCACGTAAAAGCGCTTGGCCTCCCACGGGTGTTCGCTTAGGCCGTATGGCCACCCCATGGCTTGGGCAATGTCGTAGCACATGGAAGCGATGAGCACGGGAATCGCCACCATGCCCGACCCGATGATGCCTAAAGAAAACAGGATCGGACCCCAGTCGCCGACCACCGGCCGAAAAGCTTCGGCCGCTTGCCGCGTCGTCATATCGATGGGCTGCCGCAGATGCAGTACGGAGGCAGCCGCCACCATGACCGAAATCGCCAGCACCGCCGTCACCAGGGTGGCGGCATAGGCATCGGCTTTGTGCGGCTCATGTTCCGGGTCGGTGCGGGAGCTGGTTTGCCACAAGATTATGTAAGGCGTCAGGAAGGACCCCAACAAGGCGACCGCACCCTCGGCCAGATTGGCCGTACCGCGCAGGTCCGGGGCAAAAATCTGGCGCAGCAGTTGCCCGAAAGGCGGGCCGGTCATGATGGCGGAAGCTACATAGATGTAGAGGGGCAAAGAAACCACGACCAGTGCCAGCGTAATCTTTCGGTAATCGCGAAAGATCAGGATGTACCAAACCGAGAATGCAATGGCGCCGACAAAGAAGATGCGCCGCTGATCGAGCAGAATGGAGAAGGCGTCGGATACCGCCATCATGTCGGCAATAATGACCGCCATGTTGACGGTGATCGTCAAGCCCGTGGCGATGAGCGCGGTGGTGTGGCCGTAGTGCTCCCGCACCAGGTCGAGCAATCCCTTGCGGGTTTCAATGCCAATGCGCGCGGTAACCGAAAACAAAGCCAATAGAAAAGGAACACACAGCGCTACCACCCAGAGCAGAGACAGCGAGTAGGCCGCTCCGATTACCGTGGCGGTCACTACGGCTGAGGGGTCAAGGTTCGACGAGCCGGTCACGATGCCCGGTCCGACCTGTAAAAGTCTTGCCCAGAATCCGCCGGAGTTCCCCGGCGAAGGCGGAAAGGCCACCACATGGCCCCGGCCACGGTCTTGGGGAGAACCTTTCCGTTGCTGAGGAAATTTGAAGAGCGTCACTCGGGTCCCGCGGCTGCCGTCGGCCTTATTAGAAGCCCGAGAGAAGCTGCAGGTTGGCAGAATGCCGTCAAAACTCCCAATGCAAGCGGGTGCCGAAAATCGAAACCGGACCGCGCGCACGGTTGAAAGCGGGGTTGGTAACAAATTGGTAATCTGCCGCGGCGCGGAGGTTCTTCCAGACTTTGACGTCGTAGTACGTTTCCAGAACTTTTTCCGCGCCGTAGCTCAGAGCGCCGTCGCCATCGAGGATGCCCAATCCGCCGACCGCCAGGTACTTCTGGTTGGCGCTCGAAATTCCACTCATCACCCCGGCCAGACCGAAAGTGTCATCCGGACGATGCCACCTTTCCCCTTTGACACTCACTCCCAGAGAGGCCGAGTGATTTGTGTCCGTGAACAACCATGCCTCGTTATGGCCGTCGTTCCAGCCCAGGCGCGAAAACACGCCGATGTTCTTGGTAATCTCTTGTTCCGCATTCAGCCCAAAGCCGTATTCGTGGCGATAAGCGCGCGTCAGGGCAATATCGGCTCCCGGAACGGATAGCGCCGCTTCATAGCTGCCCATACGTATCTGGTTGACCCAGGACAGAAAGCGAACTGCTCCCGGATGGGTGCTGATGCTGTAACGGCGCTCATATTCCGCGGCCATTGCCCAGCCCCGAAAAATGGGTTCATCGCCGGCGGAACTTTCACCCGGCCACATGAGATATTGGCCTTCCGCGGTGAACCAATTCTTGATACTCGCGACCTGGAAGAACCCGTAGCGCAACGCCCATTTCGGCTGGTGCAATTCCCCGGCTACTCCGGTCGTATACCCCAGGGCATCTGCCGCATAATCCCAAGTGACATTGGCGACCAGAGCCCAGTTCATGAATTGTTTGCGCGGATCGTTGGCATAGGCGTTGTTGTCAAAAATGTCTTTCACGCTGAACCGGCCAATGGTGAACGTAAGCCGCGACACATCCTGCTTGCCGGCAAGCGTGATTGGGTCGTCGAGCACGTTCTCCTGCTCCCCGCCCAGGCCGACGGTTTGCCGGATAAAGGCGCGCGCCAGGTCCAAATGCGGAGTGGCAGTACCCGCCTTGTAGGCTTCCCCACTGGGAAAGTCGTCAATGCCGAAAGTGCGGGCCAATCCGAAGCCCTGCCACATCAAGGCGTCAAAATGCGCTTCCGCACCGTTCCACAAGCGGAGCCCGCTATACAGATCCACCGACCAGGTTTCTCGAGCCTGACTGGTGGTCGGCAGGCTATTCACGCCAGAATACTTGGCCGAGAAGGAAGGGTAGCCCTGGCCGACTACGGTGGTTTGAACGTGCCAGTTCCAGCGCTGCCTTTGCCCTTCCGCAGGCCCCTCCAGGCCCGGTGCGGGCGGCAGACCGGCGTGGCCGGGGGGCTTGGGTTCATTGCCGGAGGAAGGGTCAGCGCTGGGTGCGCCTTCGCTCGCTACTCCCTCCAGTGTCAGCGCCGTATCTTGGGGAACCGTAACCAAATCGATAGACTGAGCATGCAAGAACGCAATCTCGCCCGGCAAAACCATGAGCGCGATAACCGCAAACCAGAAGGCATAGCGAATAAACGCGTAGCGAATCAAGACGTTCTGCACGATGGTGCCTCGTATGATGAATATGATATTCATGTTCAGAATGCTCTGATTATCTCTGTCGTCAAAGCCGCGAACCGTGACCCCCATCACTTACGGCCGTGACCTTGCTAAAGGCGCGGATCACTTTTCGAGTTCAGGCCGATCGGCACATTCTCCGGGCCCTATTTTAGTTAGTTAACTATAGTTAACTTTAGGTTGTATGTCTATGTTATTTAACAAATCCCTCCGCGCGGTTTCTCTATTCCTGGAGAAATCCCGAAATGTATCCGGTTCATTGCCTTACTCCTCTTTGTAGTCCCCACGAACCATGGGTTCTCAGGTATGCGCCCCGCTATATTCGAGCTTGCAATGACTGCGAGGGCGCATACCTGGGCCAGCAATGATTCCATTTGGCTGCGTCTGACGGGAACTGGCACAGGCAGGAAGGGACAAGTCAAATCGCCGATGCGGGACTGGGACAACAACTCCAGCTAACGCGCTCGCCGGTCTACTCTGCCTTCCCCGTTGCAGGTCCAGGCCTGTCAGTTTCGTTTGGGTGAATCTCCAACGTGTTTTTTCCTTTCGCGGCTATCGCCAAAAACGTATTCATCGTGACCGCTAGTTTGTGGGACCCATTAGCAGCACGTGTACCGCTATTCCAGAATCCGATGTTTCAGTTGCATGACATCGCGATAAGGCACCACGCCCAGCATCCGGTCGTTTTCGTCCGTAACCGGAAGGGCGCGGAAGCCGTAGCGCAGAAACATGTCCACCGCCTGCTTCATGGTGCTATCCGGGTTGAGGCTGAGGACGTTCTCCGCCATCAGGTCCTTCAACAACGTGTGGTCCTCCGCCATGAACACTTCCTTGATATCGATCACTCCCAGCAGCTTGTTGGCTTCATCCACGACGTAGAAGTACATGACTACGTCCATCTCCCGGGCGGATTCCCGGAATTTGGTCCGTACCTGCTCTACGATCATCTCCGGCGGACATTTGAAGAACTCCTGCGTGGTGAAGTTCAAGATATTGGCATCCTGCTTCTCCACGATCTCTTCGATTTTGGCGACTTGTGCCGGCTCCAGGAGCTTCAGAATCGCCCGCTTCTGGTCGCCGGGGAGCACCGAGATAATATCGGCGGCCTGTCCCGGAGTCATCTCGCTGATCAGTTGCGCGACCCGCTCCTTTCGCAGCGAGAACACGATGTCGCGTTGAACTGCCGGATCTACTTCCTCCAGCGTGTCGGAAGCGTGTTCCGTATCGAGACCTTCCAGCAAGCTGACCCGCTGGTCGCTGTCGAGTTCTTCGAGAATGTCGGCCAGATCTGCCGGGTGTATCTCCGCCAGTTTCTCCTTCAAGACACTCAGTTTGACGTTGCCCTGGAAAGCCCCCAGTTCTGTAGGCAGCGGTTCAATGTACGACCAGGGAATCAATTGCTTCTTGGTCTCCTCGGCCCGCTTGTAGAAGTACTCCGCCAGAGCTTTCAGCCCCAACTGGCGCAGCAATCCATAGCGGCTAATATCGACATCGCTCACGTAAACCTTATCGCCCCTCAGCACTAAGCGCATGTCGTAGACGACTTCCACTTCCCGCTCTTCGATGTCCAAGACCTTCTTATCGACCAGGTGGTCCCTCAGCAGAACCTCATCCGACGACAATTCGCGGACATAATTTCCAGGGGCATCGATATCCAGCACCACCTCACGAGGACTAAGCGAGCGGACCTTGGCCAGCGGGACCAGGAATGCCGGCTCCCCGAACGGCCGTGCGATCTGGAAATGGGTGACCTCCGCCAGTTTCCCGCGGTCCACCGCAACCAAATCCTTGACTTTGCCGATCTTGCGGTCGCGCAGATAGGCGCGGGCGCCGGTCAGTTCGCTGAGAAAGAACACCTCCTCTAACGAGTTCCGGCCGTTCCTTGTCAGGTTTCTGTTTAGCTGGTTCATGAATCACCCCTATCGGTGAAGTGCCGTAATCACAAACTTGTAGGCTATGAGTCCGACCAGAAACACCAGATATCCCCGAAGCAGTCCGAGCGCGAACCGGACGCGCCGGGTCATTGGAATCTGCGGAACGGCATATTTCTCGTTGATGTCCCTTACCGTGTCTCTCGTGCTTTTAAGCAATCTCCGGATCATGACCGTAACCTCGGCATTAGCCTCACTGCAGCATGTTGGGGAACAGCGCGCTGATCCCGTACAAAGTGGAAACCACGATGATCATCGCGACGATGCTGACGTTGGCGATGTTTTGAAAGCGGGTGTTCTTGTACTTGCCCATCGTCTTCTCGTCATTCAGCAACAGGATGAGGAAGACCAACGCCGCCGGCAGCAGGGTTACCGCGATCACCTGCACAAACAGCGTGATCAGCACCAGGGGCGCACCAGGAATCATCACCACCGTGCCCGCCAGCAGCAGGGTAAAAAAGTAGTAGGCGTAGAACCACGGCGCCTCCCGCAGTTTGTTGTTCAGCGAGTGTGCCCACCCAAACACCTCGCCAAACGCCCACGAACTCGCCAGGGAAATGCAGATGGCGCCCAGGAATCCGGCATCGAACAGACCGATCGCCAGGAACGTTCCCACATACTTATTGATTCCCATAAAATGGGCCGCGGCCGTGGCCGCATCATTGATGTCCTGTCCCGACAGGAGGGTGGCGGTCAGGACAATACAGCCCGCGGCTACCACCACGGTCAACACCGCTCCGAAGGCGGTATCAACTTTCCCCCAGGCCATGTCCTTCTCCTGCATGCCCTTATCGACCACCGCGCTTTGCTGGAAAAAAATCATCCAGGGCGCAATGGTGGTACCGATGTTGGCCATGAGGAAGAAGAACAGCTCGTTGGTGAACCCCCCGGGCGGAAGTTGCGGGACAAAACTTCCGTGCAGGATCTTGTCCACTGGCGGGTTAACCATGAACGCCGCCGGGATGTAGATCAGGTTGAGCCCGCAGAACACTAACGCCACCTTCTCCCAGGTCCAGAAACGGCCCTGCAGCACCATGATGGCCATGACCGTGCAACTGATCAGCACCGTTACGATCCGCGGCACCCCAAAAATGCTCAGCGCCGCCGTCATGCCGATAAACTCGGTGATCATGGTCAGCCAGTCGGTCAGCACCAGGTCCAACAAAGAGAACCAGCCCCAGAAGGACCCGAAGGCATGGAAAATGGCTTCGGCATGTCCCCGCTTCGTCACCGCGCCCAACCGTACCGTCATTTCCTGGACGTAGTAAGCAACCGGCCCCAGCAGGATCAGAAACCAGATGAGATGAAAGCCGAATTTCGCCCCGGTTGCGGTGTAGGTCGTAATGCCGCCCGCATCGTTATCCGCTACCATGACGATGATGCCGGGACCGGCGATGATCAGATACAGCCGGATCACCTTCCATGCCTTCTTGTACCGGTAATAGAGTTTGGAAAAAATGTTCACGAAACTTTCCTTCGATCCTTATTTCTGCATTCCAGCCCAGGAAGCACATGCCAAAACCCATTCACCGCAGAGGACGCGGAGGACGCAAAGGAAGAATTTTGATTTGTGAATTTTGAATTTTGATTCAAAAGCGGGCACTGCCGATCGCACGCTCTAAATCAAAAGTCGAAATTCAAAATTGCTCTGTGTCCTTTGGGTCCTCTGCGGTGATTCGGCTTTCAGACTCATCTCACCTTCCGTGGGAAAGTCTTTCAACCGTCGCAACCACTTACCCTGGTTTTATGCAGAGAGAGTTCGAAGGTGGCAGCCGGAAAGGCGGGCCGCCTCGCACCCTCTGCGTCTTCGATCTTGGTTTTCTAGAAGAAGCAGAGGTGAGGCGGTAGCGGAACAGATGCTATCGGATCACGGCGCTCTTCTACACTGGATTCGGTCCAACCCCTCGTCCCCGCGGCACGCGATTAGAAAGTCGGCCACTGGTACCCGGAAGCTGGGCGTCGTTTTGTCCTTTGTCTCTCATACAGCTTTCTGGAGGCGAGGAAGAGCAAGCCCGAAGGGACCGAAAGCAGAATTGCTTCCGGAGTAGGAGAAAGGAACCGCTGAGGAATCACTGCGGCCACCGCATGGTGGTTGCCGCGAAACCCATATCTTTCCCCACTCGTCCGAGCTTCAGCACCGCGCACCGTAAGAGGCCCGTAAACCTCAGCCACCTTAGGAAAACCCTTAAGCCGGGAGTTCCTGTTCTACCCTTCGCCGGCATCTTTGGACGCCGTTGGGCAGTGGCTTCTGTGTCGCGCGGGAGCCTCGCCTACCGAGGATCCATGCAACTTCTGAGATGCCCAGTTGCCGAAAGCAACTGCACATCTTTTGCGACCTTAATGCCGCCTATGCAGAGAAGTCAACTAAATTTCTTCTAAATTTTCTTCGAAACATTCCGCGCACAGGCGCAGAGCACAACCTGGGCATGACCAGTTCTGGCTTGTCGCTTGCGGCTTGTTGCTTGCGGCTTAACTACCATACCCGGCAGCGCTTCTGCGGTGCCATCGGCTGTCCGGCTTTGCAAGCGAACGCCTTTTCGAATTCCGGCATGTTGGCCACGACTCCGTTCACGCGGTATTTCGCCGGAGAATGCGGGTCGGTAATGGCGCTCATGCGCAGCTCCTCCGGCCGCTCGTTCTCGCAAGCCCACTGGGCGTAACCGACGAAGAAGCGCTGATCGGGAGTCAACCCCATTATCCGTTGTCCGTTCCCCACTTCCCGCTGGATTCCCTCAGGTAACGGGGCGCCGGTAACGGGCAGCGACTTCTGTTCCTGCCAGGCCATCCAGGCCAGAATCAGCCCGCCCAGATCGGCGATGTCCTCCCCCTCGGTCAACTGGCTGTTGATCTTGACGTCGTCCACCACGGTGTACTGCGCATATTGGTCGACGATGCATTGTGCGCGGTGCGCGAAGTTTTCCGCGTCCTGGCTGGTCCACCAGTCCCGCAAATTTCCCTGGGCATCGAACTGCCGGCCTTCATCGTCGAATCCATGCGTCAATTCGTGCCCAATGGTGCCGCCGGTGTCGCCATAATTGGGCGCGTCATCCATCTTGGGATCGTAAAGAGGCGGCTGCAGCACCCCCGCCGGAAAGTTAATGTCGTTCATCTGCGGGTCGTAATAGGCGTTCACCGTCGGCGGCGTCATGCCCCACTCGCCCCGATCCAGCGGCTTGCCGATTTTAGCCAGTTGCCGCCTGGCTTCGAAGCGGTTGGCCCGCTCCGCATTGCCCAGAAAATCGTCGCGCTCGATCTCCACCGAGCTGTAGTCCCGCCATTTGTCCGGATAGCCGATCTTGTTCACCACCGCATGCAATTTCTCCAGCGCCTTTTGCTTGGTCGCAGGGCTCATCCAGGTGAGCTGCTGGAGGTCGACTTGCATCGCGTGTTCGATCTGCCGCGTAAGGGCCAGCGTCTTCTGCTTCAGTTCCGGGCTGAACGCGCGGCTCACGAATTCCTGTCCCAGGGCCTCGCCCAGCTGGCGATCCACCAGCGCCACGCACCTTTGCCAGCGTGGGCGCAGTTGCGGCACTCCGCGCAGCGTCTTGCTGAAAAAATCGAAATTCTCGTCCACGAACGCCTTGGAAAGAAGCGGGGCCGCGGCATGAACGGTTTGCCAGCGCAGATAGCTCTTGATGTCCTCCAGATCGTTCGCCTGTAGTTGGCGTTCCAATTCCTTATAGAAGGCGGGCTCGGTCACATTGAAGGTGTTCTGCGGCTCGAGCCCCAGGGCCGTGAGGTATGCCGCCCAGCGGAAGCTGGGCGTGAGCGCCTGCAGCCCCTGGACGTCCACTTTGTGGAACAACTGGTAGGGATCGCGCTGTTGTACCCGGGTCAGCGAGGCCTCCGCCAGCGCGGTTTCGATCTTCATCATTTTGGCCGCTTCGCGCCGCGCCAGTTCCGGCTTGTCGCCCAGCAATTCGAGCATGCGCTGCACGTGAAGGAGATATTTCTGGCGTAATTCAACCGAACGCGCGTCGGTCTTCGTGTAGTAATCGCGATCGGGAAGGCCGAGGCCGCCGGCGGCGGCAAAGGCTATTACCTGAGAGGCATCGGCATAGTCCTGGTTGGAACCGAAATCGAAAAACAGGCCGGAGCTCGCCGTCTCCAGATGAAGGCGGGCCAAAAGTCCAGGAAGCTGGTCCTTGGATTTAAGCCCGGCGATCGCGTCCAACAGAGATTTCAGGGGGGCGGCGCCACGCTTTTCGATGGCGGACTCATCCATGCAGGCAGCAAAATAGTCCCCGATCTTCTGCTGGGGGGCCGTGCGGCCGGCGGTCTTGTCCGCCAAATCTTCCAGAATTCCCCACAGGAAACGCTGGTTTTCCTGGTTCAATTTACCGTACACGCTCCATCGCGGCTGGTCCGGCGGAATGGGATTGTTCTTGATCCAGCCGCCACAACTGTACTGGTAGAAATCAACGCACGGGTCAGCCGATTTATCCATCGCGGCAACATCCAGACCTGGCGTATAGGGCAAACTGTAAATCGGGCCCTGACTCGCAGCCACCACCCTGGCCGCGCTCCCGCTTCCTTCGGCGGCCACAGGCTTTCCTGAGGGTGCCTGAGTACCCGGCGTTGTTTGCGCGAATGCCGTGCTGAGAAGGACGACAACGAGAATTGCGGGGACGAGGATACGCATCTGGCCTCCGGCTTGATTTGCCAGTGTATTGGCTGGCACGGAACTAAAGCAATTGCCGGCGATTGCCGAGATATCTATAGCTCCTTTCGGTGGATAAGGTACTGGCGCTGAAGTGTGGGCTGATCCTGGTGGCACTGCCGTATTTTGATTGCAATATGGGCCCCTCTCCATCACCTTCGTGGCACCTGCGGGCGGAATGGCCTGAAACGGTGATCTTATGAGCTTGTCGCTCGGCTTTCTGAAGGCGCAGCCGTCTCCACAGCCGTGTTTAGCGACCCCGCTCCAGATTCGTTCCCTGCGCTTCATAGTAGATTGCAAGAGTGCAATGCCAACGTAACCAGAGAGTTTCTGGCGCTTGCGGAGCCTTGAAAACCGTTTCCCAGCGGGCTCGTGAGCTCACTGGGCTGTCCCACCAGGCCACGGACCTGGCCGCGCAGGGAGAATCGGACCGTGCCGTGGGCACGTTGCAGCAGATTCTTAAGGATGCCGAAGGAACAGAGACCCTGGCAGAGATCAGCCGGAGGAAGTTGCACGAAATTCACTCGCCCCTTCCGGTCATGCCCTTGCCAGACTAAGTCGGCTTCTATTTGGGGTACCAATCCAGCAGGCGCACTTCGATACCGGTTCCCGCCAGTCCCTTCTCAAAAATACTGAGATCGGAACCACGGTAGTGGTAGGGAATGACCACCTTCGGGTGAAAAGCCTTGACGGCCTCCGCGGCTTCCTCGGGCGGCATGGTATAAGGCAGGTTCATACATACAAAAGCGACATCGATGTTTTTCAACGCCCGCATTTCCGGAATGTTCTCCGTGTCACCGGAGAAATAGAAGCGCTTGCCGCCGTAGGTGAGCACATATCCGTTGCCCCGGCCCTTATCGTGGTACAGCTTGCCGGGCGCCGGGCCCCGCACCAGGTTGTACATCGGCACCGCTTCGATGTTCCAGCCGTCCCAGTTCCTGGACTCACCATTCGAGATCAGAGTGGCTTTGTTGACGGTTTCGCCTACTGCCGGGGGCGCCCAGACTTCCGTGCCCGGCTTGCTGATGGCCGCAATCGAGTTCGTATCCAGGTGATCGTAATGGATGTCGCTGATCAGGATAAGGTCGGCAGGCGGAAGACCGGCAAAATTGGCGGGTTTGGCGGGATCGATATAGATGGCCTTCCCGCCCGCCTCAATCAGCGCGCTCGCGTGATTGATGGGAATGATCTTCACCGGACCGGACGAGGTGGCAAAGGTTTGCGCCGGACGCGCAGTTTGTGCCTCCAGGCAAACGGCCATGGCCAGACAAGCGATCGTTATCAAAACTTTCATTTGAGTCTCTCCTACTCGGCGGTCGAGAGTAATCTCAATCCCTACCGCGACCGCTGGCGCTCGCAATGACAGAAATCGGTTCGAGCTGCGCCGGGCCGATTAGTAAATCTCGTACCGAACCCTAAGACAGCCGATTTTAACGTCGCAATACGGCGGTAAGCCGGCGATAGCCGTTAGTCACATGGGCGCGCATGCTTGCGCCGGCATGTGCCGGGTCGCCGGTCGCGAGCGCCTCAACGATAGCGCGGTGCTCGGCCTGGGAAACCTCGCTGCCGTGGGTTACCGTAAAGTTGCGCCGGCGCAGGAGATGCATCCGGTCGACTACCTTGCGGTAGAACTCAAGCAGCGTGGCGTTGCCGGTCATTTCTACCATGCGGTCGTGAAAACCGATATTCGTCGGGAAATATTCCGCCATATCGCCTCGGCAGGCAGCCTCGGTGAGGCGGGTGAGCCAGTCGCCGAGCTCGGCCAGTTCGGCTGCAGTGATTCGCGGCGCCAGCATCCGGCCGGCCATCTCGTCCAGTGAGGCGCGTAGCTCGTAAAGCTCGTGCGCTTCCGGCTCGGTGATCTCGCGGACATAGACTCCACGATTCTTCTCCAGTTTCACCAGACCGGCCTCTTCCAGCGCCCGGAAGGCCTCACGGATTGGCGCCCGGCTAATCCCGAAACGCTTGCCGAAGGCCAGTTCGTTCAACTTGTCGCCAGCCACTAGTTCACCGGTCTTGATCAGGTGCAAGATCTCCTCCTGCACCAAATCGGAGACCGATAGGGTCCGCAGAATCCGAAGCTGGCTCAAGGATGCCGTCATAGGGACGCTTCTCTACGCTACCCTGGATGGTACATCTCTAGGAGCTAACTTTTCCATTGTATTATTGTCGACAATCGACAATAATTCAGCCTTTGTTTACTGACAGTAATAGAGAAAAGAGAGCTAAGTGAATATGCAATCGGATGTGGCAAGCGGCAGGGCCCTCCACTCGGCTACCGGGATGCTTGCGGCGTATGTTGCAGCGGCGGCGCCGGAGGCGCTTCCGGAAACGGTCCGCAAAGAAGCGGCCCGCACCTTCTTGAATTGGGTCGGTTGTGCCGTCGGCGGCTCCCGGCACAAGACGGTAGATATTGCGCTGGCTGCCCTTGCCCCCTTTTCGGGTCCCGCGCAGGCAAGCGTACTCGGACGAAGCGAGCGGCTCGACCCGCTGCATGCGGCACTGATCAACGGCATCAGCTCGCACGTCTTCGACTTCGACGATACCCATCTGCGTACTGTGATCCACCCCGGCGGGCCGGTGGTGAGTGCGCTGCTTGCCTTCGCTGAGCACCGTAAGGTGCGCGGGCCCGATTTCGTCAATGCGCTCGTGCTTGGCGTCGAAGTTGAATGCCGGATCGGCAATGCGGTGTTTCCGGAGCATTACGACATCGGCTGGCACATTACCGGTACCGCCGGTGTGTTCGGCGCGGCCGCCGCGATTGGCAAACTGCTCAACCTGGATGCCGAGCGTATGGCCTGGGCCTTAGGAATCGCGGCGAGCCAGCCGGTCGGGCTGCGGGAGATGTTCGGCAGCATGACCAAGAGTTTCCATCCCGGCCGCGCCGCGCAGAATGGCATGACTGCTGCCCTGCTTGCCGCGCACGGCTACACGAGTTCAGCCCGGGCGCTGGAGGCCAAGCGCGGTTGGATGAATGTATTGAGCACGCAGCAGGACCCCACCCAGATCACCGAAGGCCTGGGGGTGCGCTACGAGATTCTTGCCAACAGCTACAAGCCCTTTGCCTGTGGCATTGTGATCCACCCGGTGATCGATGCCTGCGTGCAGCTTCGCAAAAGCGACGGAATTGAGGCCGCCTCAATCCGCTCGGTTGCGCTCCGGGTGCATCCGCTGGTGCTGGAACTGACCGGCAAGACCGAACCGCAGACCGGGCTGGAAGGCAAGTTCAGCGTATTTCACGCGGCCTCCATCGCGCTAATTGAAGGTGATGGCGGCGAGCGGCAGTTCAGCGACCGCGCGGTACTCGACCCTGCCGTAATCGATCTTCGTCGGCGCGTGCAGGCCACTATCGATCCCGCTCTGGCGCCCGATGCCGCCGCGGTTACGCTTACCTTGGCCGACGGGCGCGTGGTGGAGAAGCAGGTCGAACATGCCATCGGCAGCCGCACGCGGCCCATGACCGACGCGGACTTGGAAGCGAAATTCACCGGCTTGGCGGAAGCGTATCTCGGCGCAGCCGGCACCAGGCGCTTGCTCTATCTCTGCTGGCGGGTCGGCGCGCTCGACGACGTGGCAGCAGTTGCGGAGGCAGCACGGACATAAAAACTCGGCGCCGCCCCTGACCGGCGGCGGTCAACAAGAAAGCGGGGGGAAACTCATGGAACCACGGCCTATCGCCTCTATCCAGACTTCCCGGCACACGATCCTGGCGCGGATCGACCGGCTGCCACCCTCGCGCCACTTGATGGGGCTGGTCGCGCGCATCGCCTCGGGCGGCTGGTTCGAGTTCTACGAGCTGTACATGCCGGGCTTCATCTCGCTCGGGTTAGTCAAATCCAAAATCTACACCATGCAACCCGGCGGTATCCTGAACCTGCATCTTTTCGCAAGCTTCCTTGCCTCGTTTTTCTTTGGCATGTGGGTCGCAACCATAGGGTTCAGCTTTGTCTCGGACCGTCTCGGCCGGCGCGCGATCTTTGTAAAGTCGATGGTCGTCTACTCGATCGCTCAGCTCTCGATTGTCTTCCTGAGCAACCCCGCGCTGATCGATCTGGCCCGGTTCATTGCCGGGGTCGCGGTCGGTATGCAGTTGATCAACAACGACAGCTACATCACCGAGCTGACGCCGCGCACCACGCGCGGCCGCTACATGACCCTGGCCTATGTCTTCATCCTCACGGCCCTCCCGGTCTCGGCCTTCCTCGCCGCGGTGCTGGTGCCGCTATCGCCGTTGGGCATCGATGGCTGGCGAATCGTGGTCGCGATCGGCGCCTCCAGCGGCATCGTCGTATTATTTATCCAGCGCGGTCTGCCGGAATCGCCGCGCTGGCTCGAGACCCATGGCCGCTTCGCTGAGGCCGATGCGGTGGTCTCGAACATCGAAGCCCGTGTGATCGCCGAGCACGGCGGCAAGCCGCTTCCGCCGCCGAGCCTCGAGGTGCGGGACCCCAAGGCTGCTGCCGGACGCTGGACCGAGATGTTCTCTCGCTTCTACCTGCCGCGCACCATCGTCATCTCGATATTCCAGTTTTGCCAGACGATCGCCGTCTTCGGCTTCACCGCCTTCGTGCCGGTCCTGCTGGTCAAACAGGGCTTCACCATCATCCATTCGCTGTACTACACGGCGATGATCGTGTTGCTCGCGCCGGTCGGAGGGGCCTGCGCCAGCTACTTCTCCGAGCGGATCGAGCGGAAATGGCAACTGGTCGGTTCTGCGCTGCTGATCGGGGCAAGTGGCACGGTCTTTGCCAACGCGCACAGTGTGCCGGTGGTGATGATCACCGGGGCGCTGATTTCGCTCGGTAACAACTGGTTGATCGGGATTTTTCACCCCTACGCGGCGGAGCTGTTCCCGACGCGCATCCGCGCCCGCGCGGTCGGTTTTACGTTTTCCTGGAGCCGGGTCAGTTCGATCTGCGTCGGTTACTGGGTGGCGATTTTGCTGGCCAAGTTCGGTACGCACGGCGTGTTCGCCATGATTGCGGGAGCCATGCTCGCGCTGGTGATCGCGGTCGGCGGCTTCGGTCCGCGCACCAACGGCAAGAGCTTGGAAGTACTGTCACCTTAAGGTTTCCTGCAGCATTTGAGTGGAGGGGTTCGGTATGAAGATCGGGGTGTTGAATGGCGACGACATCGGCCACGAGGTGGTGCCCGAAGCGGTGAAGGTACTGCGCGCGGCGGCTGCCGCCACCGGGGTAGCAATCGAGTGGGTGCCGATGCCGATCGGCCGGCAGGCGTTGGACACGCTGGGAACGACTTTGCCGGCGGATACGCTGCAGCGGCTCGAGGCGCTCGACGGCTGGATTCTCGGGCCGATCGGCCACATGACTTATCCGAAACGGCCGGAAGCAATTAACCCCCACCCCATCTTGCGCAAACACTTCGACCTCTTCGCCAATATACGGCCGGCGAAGTCGTATCCCTCGCTCTCTTCCGTGCACCAGGGGGTCGATCTCGTCATCGTTCGCGAGAACAACGAAGGGTTCCAGCCGGACCGCAATGTGGTGGCCGGCAGCGGCGAATTCCGCCCGACGGAGGAGGTTACAATTTCGGTGCGGGTGATTACCCGCACGGGTTGCGCCAAGGTCGCGCGGGCCGCCTTCGAACTCGCGCGCTCGCGCCGGAAGCATTTGACGGCGGTGCACAAGGACACGGTATTCAAGCTCGGCTGCGGCATGTTCGCCGAGGAGTGCCGCAAGCTGGCGGTCGAATACCCGGACGTCGCGTATGACGAGTCGATGGTTGATACCTTCGCGATGCGCCTGGTAATGACGCCCCAGCGCTACGACGTGGTGGTCACCACGAACATGTTTGGCGACATCCTCAGCGACGAGGCGGCCGGGCTGGTCGGCGGACTCGGTCTCGCTCCCGGGTTGTGCGCCGGGCCGCGGCATGCGATGGCACAGGCGACTCATGGCTCGGCTCCCGACATCGCCGGGTGCGGCATTGCCAATCCTTATGCGATGATCATGTCCGGTCAGATGCTGCTGCACTGGCTTGGCCGGCGGCAGCAGAACCCGGCTGCAATCGAGGCCGCGACCCTGATCGAGGCGGCCATGGAACAGGTGATCGCCCAACGCCGCGCGCTAACACCCGATCTCGGCGGCAGCGGAAGCACTAGCGCGATGGGGGATGCCGTAGCGGAAGCCGCGACGGCACTTGCGGCCGAGCGCGTGCCGCTCCAGCGCACGGCTCGATAGGGATGCTTGTTGGAAAGTCGAGACCCTGCCCAACGCAGCATTGATCGCTCAGAAAGCGGTACGAGGGTAGAAAGGCTCCCCTTATGCTTAGCCGCCGTTTAGGCCAGTCCGCGATCAGCGTCTCCGTGATCGGGCTGGGCTGTTGGCAATTTTCCGAAGGCCGGGGCTTTGCCGGCGGGTATTGGCCACCCTTGCCGCAAGCGACCGTCGACCAGATTGTCGCTGCCAGTCTGGCGCAAGGAATCAATTGGTTTGATACCGCCGAAGTTTATGGCGGCGGACGATCAGAAGCCGCGCTCTCCCATGCTCTGGTGACCTCCGGCCGCCGGAACGGCGAGGTGGTGATAGCCACCAAGTGGTGGCCCCTGCTGCGCACGGCGGCAAACATTAAGTCCACCATCGGCCAGCGGTTGCAGCGCCTCGCTCCCTTCGGCATAGACCTTTACCAGGTTCATCAGCCTTTTGCCCTGGCCTCAACTGCGGCGCAGATGCAAGCCATGTCCGATCTGGTGGTGGAACACAAAATCCGCGCCATCGGCGTGAGCAACTTTTCTGCCTCCAAAATGCGCGCCGCGCACCGCCTGCTGGCCGACAAAGGCATTCCCCTGGTTTCTAACCAGGTACGCTACAGTCTTCTGGATCGCCGCATCGAGAGCAACGGTATTCTGCAAGCCGCCCAAGAGCTGGGTATCACGATCATTGCCTACTCGCCCCTGGCCCAGGGAATTCTTACCGGAAAATTCCATCACGATCCGGGCAGTATCCGTTCGCGGCCCGGACCGCGCAAGTGGATGGCCGCGTTTCGTCCCGATGGCCTGGCGCGCAGCCGCAAACTGGTGGCTGCCGTTGAGGATATCGCTCGCGCGCGCGGTGTCACCCCGGGGCAAGTGGCCCTCAACTGGGTCATCCACGCCCATGGAGACAGCACCGTCGTCATTCCCGGCGCAACCACCGTGCCCCACGCTGCGGAAAACGCCGGCGCTGCCGATTTTCGCCTCAGCGACGCCGAGCAGCAGGAATTGGAGAAGTTTTCCCGCGCTTTCCGGTGAACTCACCTGATCTCTTCCTCACACACGAATTGGTTAGCTTCGGGCGGTTCCAGGTCTAAGGGCCTGTTCCCGCTTTGTCCTGCGTTTCTGCGATTCTGCGTTGAGTTTTGATAACCGGGGCCAGTTAATTCGCATGCTCCTGAATCCACTGTGATAGCATCAAAACTCTTGAGAGATGAACGGAAAAAAGTTACACCTCATACCGTTGGGCGGCCTGGGCGAGTTCGGCATGAACTGCATGGCGGTCCGCTGGGGCGATGACATTATTGTCATCGACGCCGGACTTATGTTTCCCGAGTCGGAGCTGCTCGGCGTCGACATCGTAGTGCCCGATATCACCTACCTGCTGGAAAACCGCGACAAAGTGCGCGCCATCGTGCTCACGCACGGGCACGAAGACCACATCGGTGCGCTGCCCTGGATCTTGTCGGAAATCAACATCCCGGTCTGGGGGACCGAGTTCACCCTGGCTTTTGTGGAAAACAAGCTGGAAGAACATAAACTGCTCGACCAGGCCGTTTTGAACGAGATTGTTCCCGGCGAGCGCTTTACGGTGGGCCCGTTCACCATTCATCCCATTCAGGTGACCCATAGCCTGGTGGATTGTGTTTCGCTTGCCCTGCACACCCCGCTGGGGGTCGTGATTCATACCGGCGACTTCAAGGTCGACGCCACGCCGACCGACAACAAACTGTTCGACCTGCACACCTTCGCCGAGTATGGCAAGCAGGGCGTACTGGCGTTGCTGCAGGACTCCACCAACATCGAGCGCTCCGGTTACACCCCCAGCGAGCGCGCCGTATATAACAAATTCGATGAGGTGTTCAACCGCGCCAGCCAGCGGATCTTCGTCTCCTGCTTCTCCTCCTCCATTCACCGCATCAAGCTGACGCTGGAACTGGCCGATCGTTATCACCGCAAGGTCGCCTTGATCGGCCGGTCCATGAACGAGTCGGCGGAGATCGCGCAGGACCTCGGCTACCTGGACATGCCCGATGGCCTGCTGATCCATCCCGGCGAGATCAAGAACCTTCCGCCACAACGCGTTTGCGTCCTGATCAGCGGCACCCAGGGCGAGCCCATGTCCGCTTTGTCGCGCGCCGCCGTGGACAACCATAAGCACGCCAAGATCAATTCCGGCGATACGGTCGTATTGTCGTCCCGCATTATCCCGGGTAACGAGCGGCCGATTTACCGCATGATCGACCACCTGTTTCGCCGCGAGGCCCACGTCATCTACGAGGACGGGTCCAAGCCGCCGATTCATGTCAGCGGACATGCCAGCCGGGAGGAATTGAAACTGCTCATCAACCTGGTGAAACCGCGGTATTTCATTCCCATCCATGGCGAGTACCGGCAGTTGAAGCTGCATGCCAAACTGGCCGCTTCCATGGAGGGCGCAGTCGGTCAAGTAATGATGATTGAGAGCGGCGAGATTCTGGAATTCGACGAACTGGGCGCCCGCAAGCTTGGCCGCGTGCCCGTGGGCCGCGTTTGCATCGATTCCGGTTCCATGGGCGAGGTCGTGGAGGACATGATCATCAAGGACCGCCGTCTCCTGAGCGAGGACGGCATTGTCCTGCCCATCATTGCCATCAATAAGCTCACGGGCCGTGTCGAGACGTCCCCGGAAATTGTGATGCGCGGTTTCGCCGGAGCGCCCGCCGACAACGGCTTTGTGGCCGAAGCCCGCGAAACCGTGATGCGGACCCTGGAAGTTTCCAGCGACGAAGAGAAGGGCGACTATGGCGTGATTAAGGAAAAAATCCGCCAGGACTTGAAGCGCTATATCACCAAGAACACCGCGCGCCGGCCACTGATCATGCCGGTTATTCTGGAAGTTTAGGCTGCTACATTGAAGCTGCGGATGATCGTTTCAGGAGTGGATTGATCCTTTCAGGAATTGTCATTCCGAGCGCAGGGTTTGTCTGAGGAGCACAGCGACGAAGCCCCGAGCGGAAGCCGAGGGGGAGGAATCTGCAGTTTTAAGCTCGCCCAACTACAGCTTCCTCGAATTAACGTTGCCCGTTTCCCCGTCACCGGCCAACAGGAAACTTGTAACGCCCAGGAGAAAAAGGCCAACTATGCCTGCGACCAGCGACTTGATGGATGCTCACCCGAACGCCGCTTCCTGCGAGATGCAGTTCCGGATCTTCGGCCAACGCAAGAGCTTTTGTGGACGGATTCGTACCGTCCGTTGCTTCGAAGACAATGTACTGCTAAAGCAGATGTTGTCCCAGTCTTCGGCCGGCGAAGTGCTGGTGGTGGATGGCGGCGGATCGCTGCGTTGCGCGCTGATCGGCGATCTGATTGCCGGTTTGGGCATGAACAGCGGGTGGGCGGGGGTCATCGTTCACGGGGCGGTGCGCGACTCGGCTGCGCTCGAGCGCCTGGCCTTCGGCATCAAGGCCCTGGGCAGCAATCCGCGCAAGAGCAACAAGAACGGTGAGGGCGCCGTAGACGTGCCCGTTCATTTTGGCGGAACCACGTTTATCCCCGGTCATTACCTGTATAGCGACGAGGACGGGATCGTGGTCTCAGCGCAATCGTTGGCGCCTTGAGTCAGGAACATCCCCACCCTAGATAAAACCAGGCTAGGGTTGGCCACCCAGCGCCCTGAATGGAAGATCTGTAGGGACTGAACACACCCGCGTGAGTAGCGCTGGCGTCCGCGCCGGCAGTCCTGTGGGCATCCGCGCCCATAGCTGCGACAGAAGGCGAGGGCGGGGACGCCCTCACGACTGCCGGCCAGAGGCCAGCGCTACCGGCTACGACGTCTGACCGGCGGCGGCCGAAGTTCCTCCCATGCGAATGGTCAGCACCGGACATCCCGCCAGGCGCACAACTTTTTCGGCTACCGATCCAAAAGCCAAATGCCGCCAGCCCGTGGCGCCGTGTGTAGCAATAACGATAACGTCTGCGCCCTCATCCCGCGCAACGCGTGCAACCTGTTCGGCCGCGTCCCCATGCGTGAGCAGGGCATGGGCCCGCACGCCTTTCGCCAACAGAGGTTCGGTCAATTTGCGTAGTTGCCCCTCGGCTTCCGAGGAGAGCACCCGCTCGGCTCCGGGAACGTCTGCCTCGTCTTCCTCTTTCCAATCGACCGCGTCCGGGTGCGTCGGCAGCACATGAACCAGGTACAGCTCAGCCCCGAAATGTTGAGCCAACTCGGTTGCGTACGTGAGCGCTTCCAGCGAACCGGCGCTGAAGTCACTAGGGCAAATCATCTTCTTCCAAGGAACCATAAGCAATATCTCTTTCCTTTCCGACAACCGCAACGACAGCCGGGCCAGGCAATCGCGCCAGACCCCACCTTCAATCGCGCGAGTTTATCATATCGGCGCCCTCCGACCCGGCCGGCACATCGGGTGATCGGGTGATCAGTACATCGGGTGATCGGGTGATTAGCTGATCTTCCCCGGATCTTCAAGCTCCAGCCTGCGCCAAAATCAAAATCGGGCAAAGGGGTGGGCCGCCGCCAGCCATCGTTCCGTTTTGGGACCCACGTGGCGTGATGGTGCTTACGTCAATAATCGGCTTATCAGACCAACTTTCGTACAATCTGGACATGAGAGACGCTGACCACCTGCTGCAAACCGGGTCAACGAACGGCTATCAGTGGCTTGTCTCAACTGATAGGCATCTCGATGTGCTGGAATGTTGTCCGGATGTAGTCCTAGGGAAGTATGTTGCAATTACGTCTTTCGACAGTGGACCGCTACGGTTGACGGAAGGACAAAAGTCGGCGGGTTGGGTTTCGCACGGCGGAATTGCATACAGCCCCAAAATCCAGCAGGTCAACATGGTGCCGCAAGCCTATTTTTCGGAGTCGTATGTTTTTGACGGTCCAAGAAATTTGGGCGTGTTAGCAGACCCGAACAGGAACATCTTTGAGTCTGAGATGCAACAGGGACAAGTGCATGCTTTCGTCAACCTCGATTTCGGCTTTCATGACCCCAAATCCGCCGACCTTGCTCACATGTTTTGGCAGCAGCTTGGCTGGAGGAACGCCGAATCTTACTTGGCCGAGAATGATTACTTGATTCTCGTGACCGCGAACCCAAAAGTATTCGCACCGGTGTATGAGGCTCTGCGTCAGGTGCGCTGAACCGTCCCAAGCTTAATTGTTGAAGAAATCCCCTTCACACCGGCAGGCAACTTTATCGGATCACCCGATCACCCGATGTACTGATCACCCGATGCTCTGTGTTGCTATTTGGCTTTGCTGGTGTAGTACCCGCTGCGATACCGGGCGATCAAATCGCCGCTGTCCTCTTTTTCTCCGCGCACCCGCACCTCAATGCGGCGGAAATCGGAATCGGCGATGCGCCGGGTGGGATAGTAGGCCAGCAGGTACTGCGTCCGCAGTTCGTCGCTGATATGCCGGAAGGCGGCGTCGAGACGGTCCAGCGAGTCGGCGTAATAGTACTTTCCGCCGGTATCGTGGGACAACTGGATCAGCGCGTGTTCGCCGCCCAGGTCGCGGCCGGCGCTGGAGGGAACGGGAACAATGATGATGCTGTAGAGAATCGCTTCCGCCTGCTGCGCCGCCCGCAGCGCTTCCTGATAGCTGACCTTGCTGTAGGTATCGCCGCCATCGGTGATTACCACCAGCACTTTTCTCCCCTGCCGCTCTTGCAGCGCTTCGGCCCCCAAATATAAGGCGTCGTACAAGGCCGTAGCCGAACCGACAGTGATATCGCCCAGCCCGCGATCGATCCGCTTCAGGTCGGCCGTGAAGGGCACCACCTCGTTCACAACTTCACTGAACTGGAACAAGGCCAGGGCGTCCACCGGCCGCAAAATCGAATGGGCAAAACGCCGCGCCGACTGGAGTTCCAACTTCAAATCCTTGCGGGTGCTCAGGCTGGTATCCACCGCCACTACAATCGAAAGCGGCAACTGGGACTCGCGATCGAACACCGCGATCTGCTGGGGGTACCCGTCCTCCAATATCTGGAAATCCGGCTTCTGCAAATTACCTATCGGCGATCCATTGGGATCCAGGACGGTTACAAACACGTTCACCAGCTTCACGTCGACCTTAAAGCTGGGGATTTTCTCGTCAATCGGATTAGGCGAGGAGGCGTCGTGCGCAGAGGACGCGGTTGGCGGCCTGGGGACCTCTCTGCCCGTCCCCGGTAACGAACTTCCGGATTGCGCCAGCACGGGTACGCCCGTGGCAAGCAGCAGAAGCACCGCCAGTATGGCTGGACCCACCCGGCTCATCGTCCGTCCTTTCGACGTAAGAATCAGCTTGCGTTTTCCGGTTTCCAGTTAGCCGCTGAACGGTTTTCTGGAAACTGGAAACCGGAAACTGGAAACTGCTTATGAGCCACGGATCTCCGGAGGAAAGGGCTCCCCTGGAGCCCACACCGCACCGTCCGCGAAGTATTCCTTTTTCCAGATGGGGACGGTTTGTTTCAAGGTATCGATCACCCAGCGGCAAGCATCGAAGGCCGGGCCGCGATGGGCTGCCGCGACGGCGATCAGCACACTGGTTTCGCCAATCTCCAGATGGCCAAGCCGGTGAACGATGACCACCTCACGCACCGCGAATCGTTCCCCCGCTTGCCCCGCAAGTTTTTCCAGTTCCTTGGCGGCCATGGGCTCGTAGGCTTCGTACTCCAAAAACAGAGTGCGCCGGCCCCGGCTGTGATTCCGCACCATCCCCTCGAAAATCACCACTGCGCCATCCGCGGGCTGTTTGATAGCCCCGATCACCTGCTCCCGGTCAATGGGCTCGCGTACTAGCCATGCTCGTGCCGGCGGGGCGGCCGGGGTAGCGGGATAATCGACCGCGCCCCCGCTCACCGGCGGCAATAAGGCTATTTCATCTTCCTCGCACAGGGGAGTGGCGGAAAGTGCGTACTCCTGATTGACAGAGATGGCGAGCGACGGCAGAAGATCCGTAACCCGGGGCACGCCGGAGTAATGCGCAAGCAGATCGGAGACAGTGGCGCCGGCGGGAAGATCCAGAGACTCGGCGGATCGGCCAACCAATTCCTTCAGAACGCCGAAGAAGAGCACGCGCACGCGCATAAGCACAGGATACAATGGCCAGTGGTCAGTAGCCAGTGGTCAGTGGTCAGTCCGGAGGCCAGTCACGATCTTACGGTAACTGACCACTGGCCACTGGTTTCCTACACCGGCGCTTCCTGCAACATGTGCTCCCGCTCCGCCGCGTCTTTCTTTTCCTCAGCCTCGCTGGCCGGCAAGGACAGCTCTAAAACATCATCGATGATATTGACGTAATGAACCGTCACACCCTCCAGTTGTTCCGGCGTGATGTCCTCCTCCACGTTCATCTTGTTTTCCTTGGGGAAGATCACCTCCCGCACGCCGACCCGCTTGGCCGCCAGGAACTTCTCTTTGACTCCACCGATCGGGAGCACATTGCCGCTCAGCGTAATCTCGCCGGTCATCGCCAGCAACGGCCGTACCGGCTTGCCGGTAAGCAGGGAAACCAGTGCGGTCACGATGGTGACCCCTGCCGAAGGACCGTCCTTCGGAATAGCGCCGGCCGGTACGTGGATATGAATATCGTGCTGGGCAAAGAACTCCTCGTCGATCCCCAGTTGTTTCGCGTTCGCGCGCACCCAGCTTCTCGCCGCCTGCATCGATTCGCGCATGACGTCTTGAATCTGGCCGGTGATGTTGAAATCACCTTTGCCCCGCATCGCGATGGCCTCGACAAACAGGATATCGCCGCCGGCCGGAGTCCAAGCCAGTCCCACCACCACGCCCGGGCGCTTGGTGCGCTCCGCAATCTCCGTATCCACGCGGATTTTCGGCCCACCCAGAAACTCGCGCCGCTGGACCACCTCGGGGGTAACTACCAGCTTGTCCGGCTTACCTTCGGCGATACGGCGGGCCTGCTTGCGGCAGATGGTTCCGATGTTCCGTTCCAGGTTACGCACCCCGGCTTCCCGGGTGTAGTGCCGGATTATGCTGCGGACCGCATCTTCCTTGAATTCGATCTGCTCTTTGGTAATGCCGTTCTCGTCGATCTGCCGGGGAATGAGGTACTGGAAGGCGATATGCACCTTCTCCGGTTCCGTGTAGCCTTGCAGCTCGATGATCTCCATGCGGTCGCGCAGCGGTTCACTGATCGTGTCCAGCATGTTCGCCGTGGTAATGAACAGCACCTTCGATAAATCGAACTGCACATCCAGATAATTGTCACGAAAAGTGGCATTCTGCTCCGGGTCGAGCGCTTCCAGCAGCGCCGAAGCGGGATCGCCCCGCCAGTCGCGGCCCACTTTGTCGATCTCGTCCAGCATGAATACCGGATCGTTTGTCTCGGCCCGGCGAATGCCCTGGATAATCTGTCCGGGCAGCGCTCCGATATAAGTTCGCCGGTGGCCGCGAATCTCCGCCTCATCGTGCATTCCACCCAGGGAGATACGCACGAACTTGCGTCCCAAGGCGCGAGCAATAGACTTGCCCAGGGAGGTCTTGCCCACGCCGGGCGGCCCGACAAAACACAAAATCGGCCCGTGCATGCTAGGCTTCATCTTGCGTACCGCCAGGTAATCCAGGATCCGGTCCTTCACCTTTTCCAGGTCGTAGTGATCCGTTTCCAAAACCTCGCGGGCCTTGTTGATATCCACCTCGACCCCGCTCGATTTGGCCCACGGCAACACCGCCAGCCATTCGATATAGTTTCGGGTGACCGCATAATCGGCAGCCATCGGAGACATCTTGGCGAGCCGGTTAAGCTCCTTGAGCGCCTCCTTCTTCACATCCTCGGGCATGCCGGCCTGTTCGATCTTCTGCCGCAACTCTTCGGCGTCGCGGGTGGTTTCGTCGGCCTCACCCAGTTCCTTCTGGATGGCTTTCATCTGCTCGCGGAGATAGTATTCCCGCTGCGTCTGTTGTACCCGGTCCTGCACCTCGGACTGGATCTTGTTCCGCAGTTGCTGGACTTCCAGTTCCTTGGCAAGGTGCTGGTTGATCTTCTCCAGCCGAACCCGCACATCCGTGGTCTCCAAGACCTCCTGCTTATCGGAGGTGGACAGCGACGGCAGCGACGAGGCGACAAAATCCACTAGCCGGCCAGGATCTTCGATATTCATGGCGACCGTCGACAACTCGTCGGACAACGTCGGGGAGCCGGCCACGATCTGCTGGAAAAGCGTGAGCACGTTGCGCTGCAGCGCTTCTTCTTCGGGCGTCTTCAGCGGCGGCACCTCGGCGATCGACTCGACCGTACCCCGCATAAACGGCTGAATTTGGGTGTACTCGGTGATCTTGACCCGTTCCAGGCCCTCGGCAAACACAAACAGGCTCTGGTTCGGCATCTTCACCACTTTATGCACCACTGCCAGGGTGCCGATCCCATACAAGTCCGAGGGTTGCGGCACATCCACCCGGGCCTCCCGCTGCGCCACCACCACGATGGTTTTGTCGTCCCCCAACGAATTGATCAGATTAACCGAGCTCTCCCGGCCTACGGTCAGCGGCAGGACGGCATGGGGGAACAGGACCGTATCCCGCACCGGCAGGATCGGCAAAGGCCGCGACGTGATCCCTTCCGGGCGCGGCTCACTTGTCCCCTCTAAGTTTCTGGCTTGATTAGCCATTCTGGCTCCTTGATTAAAACTCACTCAAGTCTTGGATGACCCGCTGCTTGGTAAAGATTCAAGCCCGATGGGGACCTATTTTACCCGAACCGCGCAAGCACCGGCAATTGCGCCCAGTTGCATTCTTGCTCGTGGCGGCCTACGGCTGGTGACTACCTACAGTGAGATGCGCCGCCGTCCCCCAAACGAATTTCGATTTTTGAATTTTGATTTAACCGGGCCCAACACCCGGCGCAGAAGCGCAGAACCGCAGAACACACCAGGATAACCATTCGCGGTCTGGTTCCTTCTGCGGTTCTGTGTTTCTGCGTTGGATGTTTAAATCAAAATTCAAAATTACTTCGCCGCCGGATACACCCCGAGTACCTTGACGAATTCGGCCACCTCCGCCAGATGGCGGATGGCGTTTTCCGCCCGGGAGTCCTGTCCGCGGAGAATGTCAACGTAGAACACGTATTCCCAGGGCCGTCCGCGCATGGGGCGCGATTCGATTTTGCTCAGATCGATGTCCCGCAGGGCAAAAACACTGAGCGCGCGGAACAGCACCCCAGGCGTATTCTTCAAAGCAAAGGCGATTGAGGTCTTATTCGCGCCGGGCGCCGGTTTACGCGGAGCCGTGGACTTGCGGATCAGGAAAAACCGCGTGAAATTCTGTTTATTGTCCTCCAGGCCCCGTTGCAGCACGCGCGCCCCATACTCGGCTGCCGCTTGCGCTCCGGCAATAGCGGCGGCGTCTTGCAAATGCTGCTCCATGATGTGCTTGACGCTACCCGCGGTGTCATAAAACGGCTCCGCGCGCAGGGCCCGATGATGGCGAAAGAAATCCCGGCATTGTTGCAACGCGATGGGATGGGAAAATACTCGCCGGACCTGTCCCAGCTTCACTCCTGGCGGCGCGATCAACGTGTGCGCGATGCGCAGGTTAAACTCGCGTTCAATAGCTACCGGGTGTACCAGCAGTAAGTCGAAATGTTCGGCTACCGAGCCCGCCAGCGAGTTCTCAATCGGGATAACCGCCGCGGCGACAGCTCCCTTCACCACCCGGTCAAATACCTCCACGGAAACCGCGCACGGCACAACTTGCGCCTTGGGAACCATATTCCCGGCCGCCGCGTGGCTGAACGAGCCCAGCTCGCCTTGAATCGCTACTTTCACTCCGTACTCGATTCTATTGTATTGGCTAAGCCCAAAGCCACCACACCCCTCCAAAATCGGGTGATCGGGCGATCACTGGATCACCCGATCCATCTTCTCTGTGTCTCTGTGTCTCTGTGGTAGGTGTTCTCTTTAGCGCCATCCCGCCACCGGACATTCGAATCCAATGGGTTACCAAACAGCCAAAACCAAAAAGGAAGCACCATGTTGTGGACACTGTTCATTTTCCTTCTCGTTTTGTGGTTGTTGGGACTGGTAAGTAACTACACCTTAGGAGGATTCGTGCATGTTCTCCTGGTGCTGGCGGTAGTTGCTTTGATCTTTCAATTGCTCTTTTCCAGGCGCGACCTGGGCGCATGAAGACCCTTCGGGGACAACTGAGGATTTGTAATTTGCAATTTGTAATTTGCAAAGTAACAGCCCGAATTGTCTTACTTTGCAAATTACAAATTACAAATTAGAAATTGCGAGACGCTTTAGACCCAGCCTTGTATGACCAGAATGCCGGCTACCACGCAAAAAATCGCGGCCACATAGGAGGAAGCGCTCAGAAAACGCGGAGATCGGGAACGGGAGAGCACATGCTGGGTGGCCAAACCATAGGCGACCATAGCCACAATAATTCCTACCACGAAAGCCGCGATGCGGATGATCGAACTGGTCAACGTACTGGCCAGCGCGATGGGCACGATAGCCAGCAGGCCGCGCGCGCCGCCCACCGCAAACAAAGCGCCCAACACGGCGGCAAAGCTGCCGTGGGCATGGTGATGGCGCTGCGATCCAAACCAATGGAGGTGGAAATGGCGATGCGGACCCGGTGTGTGCACATGCTCGTGTGCGTGAACCGAAATCCGTCTACTGATCAATGCCCCCAGCAGCACCACGCCGGTAAGCACCAGCAGGCCGCCGGTTGCTACATCGAAGCGCCGCTCCCACAAGGGCGGCAGCATCAAGCGCCCGAATTTGCCCAGCAGTCCGGCGATCGCAATCACCACCGCATGCCCGGCGGCGAACCGGGTGGAAAAAAACACCACCCGCTTGGCATCCCGTCCTCCGTCGGACCCAAAGGCCGTGATCGCGGCCAGATGGTCCGGTCCCAGGCCATGTAGTACGCCCGCCACGAAAATGGCGCCCAATAAAAGCATGGGGGAAAGTGTAACAGAGAACCCGCTGGGCTAGAAGACCGCAGCTAACACCCACCACAGAGACACAGAGACACAAAGAACATTTGGGATTGGGGAATTGGGATTTAGGATTTCAAACCCGGCCCACCGCCCCCTCCAAAAACGTTCTATTTGACTTGGTCCAAATCCCAAATCCGAAATCTGAAATCCCAAATCCCCTCTGTGTCTCTGTGGTAGGTGTTCTCCTTGCTTTAGAAACCTTAGAAACCCGGCACAGCAACTTGGACATGCCCCACCTGCGGCGGGTTAGCGAAAAATTCGCCGACGAGCCGACGCCATTCCTGAAAATCTGCCGATTGCCGGAAATGGACCGTATGATCCTCCAACGTGTTCCAGGTCACCATCAGGGTATAGTGCAAAGGTTGTTCCACCGACTTGAGCAGTTTTACCCCCTGGCATCCTCGTGCCCGCTTAAAAATCGGGACCGCCTGCGTCACCCCCTTTTCAAAAGCGGCTTCCGTTCCCGGCTTAATCTCCAACTGCGCCATCTCAAAGACCATCGTTCTGCCTCCTAAGCAGCAACAAGCAACAAGCTTCAAGCTAAAACCAAAACGCCACACAGGCAAGAGCTTTGCTTGGGTGGCGGCGTTTTTGCTTTTTGTTTTTGCTTTAGCTTGTGGCTTGTGGCTTGTTGCTTGTGGCTGTTTTTGCTTGCTTGTTGCTTGTTGCTATCGCTTTCGCTTGATCTCGGATAGCAACCTGGCGCAAGCATAGACGGCCCGGGTGTGCGGCATGGGAATCTGGAGCCGCTCTCCCAACTCGGTTACGGCGCCGACGATGGCTTCCAGTTCCATGGGGCGGCCGGCCTCAAGATCCTGGAGCATAGACGTTTTATGCTCGCCGACTTTTTCCGCCCCGGCCATGCGTCGATCGATGCTCACCGGCAATTCCAAGCCTAAATGGGCGCCTAAAGCCTCGACTTCACGCATCATGTTTCGTACCAACTGCGCAACCTCGGGATCGCGCACCATCGCCGCCAAAGTTGCTCCGGTTAAAGCGCTCACGGGGTTGAACGCTACATTGCCCAAAAGTTTTACCCAGATCTCATGCCGGATCCGGGTAGTGATCGGGCAACGCAATCCGGCAGCGATCAAGGCCTCCGCGATCCAGCGGCAACGCTCGGAGCGGGAGCCGTCCGGTTCGCCCAGCGAGATCCGGTTCCCCTCGTCGTGGCGGACCACGCCCGGTTCGGCGATCTCCGTCGCGAAGTACACCAGCGATCCAATGATGCGGCGTGGTTCGATGGCGGCGGCAATGGTTCCCCCAGGATCGATTCGTTCCAGATGAGTATTCTCGTAAGGTCCACCCCATCTTTGAAAAAACCACCAGGGAATGCCATTTTGCGTGCTGACTACGGCGGTCTCCGGGCCCAACACCGGCTGCAGGTGGCGTACAAGCTGAGGCAGTCCATGCGCCTTCACCGTCAGCAAGACAACATCCACCGGGCCTACTTCTTCCAGGTTTCCGGAAACCTTGGGCCGGGCTTCAAAATCGCCGTCCGGGCTGAGCACGCGTACCCCGCGTTCCTGCATCCCGCGCAGATGAGGTCCCCGGGCGAACAAGGTAATATCCAGCCCCGCGCGCGCCATCAGCGCACCCACATAGGCGCCAATCGCGCCGGCGCCGGCAATCAGAAATTTCATGCGGCTTTCTTTCTCAACATGATGGTGGCGACTTCGCCCCGTTTGACCTTCCCCGTAGCGGTTTGCGGAATGCTGTCCACAATGTAGAGCTTCTTCGGGCATTCGAAATCCGCCAGCCGTTCGCGGCAATAAGCCAGTAAGACGGCTTCTTTTTCCGGCTCGCGCAAGACTACCGCTGCCGCTACCTCTTCGCCCAGCAGAGAGTGAGGAAAACCAAAGGTGACCGCCGCGGACACGGCCGGATGGGATAGCAGAACTTCATCGATAAGACGGGGAGCAATCTTCTCGCCCCCGCGATTGATCAACTCCTTA
>Ga0326727_10001787_pt1 | contig 77244 bp, 56 predicted proteins | sample MB2enrmetagenome_FD_207643 | JGI IMG/M metagenome (GOLD analysis project Ga0326727, IMG submission 207643) | Lab enriched peat soil microbial communities from McLean, Ithaca, NY, United States - MB29MY | ecosystem: Environmental > Terrestrial > Soil > Wetlands > Peat | place: USA: New York... | reverse complement strand
GAACGCGCAGACGGCGGATCGCTCTTCCTCGACGAAGTCGGCGACATGAGCCTCAAGACGCAGGCCAAGATGCTCAGTGCTCTCGACGACCAGTTGTTCACGCCTGTCGGCGGCTTGCAACCCATCCGCGTCGATGTCCGCCTCATCGCGTCAACCAACAAGAACCTCGAAGAGGAAATCGCCAAAGGCAACTTCCGCGAAGATCTCTTCTACCGCCTCAACGTCGTTCCGTTTTTTGTTCCTCCGCTGCGCGAGCGCAAGCAGGACATCCCGCTTCTTGCCCGCGAATTCCTCGCTGAGTTCGGCCGCCAGTACGGCCGTCCCCGCATGGAAATCAGCGAAGAGGCGCTCGAAGTTCTCCAGCAATATCACTGGCCCGGCAATGTCCGCGAGTTGAAGAACGTCATCGAGCGCGTGCTCATTCTTAACCCGCGTACTCTGCGCATCGAGCGCAAACAGCTCCCGCCGCTCACCCACAAGTCGGGCTCGCGCACGACCGAAGATTTTTCCACGCTCCAGCAGGCCCGCGACGCCTACGAGCGCGACTACATCCTCAAGAAGATTGAAGAAGCCCGCAACAACGTCAGCCGCGCCGCCGAACTCCTCGGCCTGGAGCGCAGCCACCTCTACCGCAAGATGAAGACCCTGGGCATCAGCGTGCGCGAATAAGCTCCGGACAGTCCTATCGAGAAAACAATCAAAACTTGTATTCGAGTGTTCTTCCGAGGCGCGGAGGTTTGCGAGTTGTTTACCACAGAGAAATTTCCGTATGGACGACCATCCATGTAAGTTGAAGACGCTACTCACTCCTCGTTGTCCAGGGCGGATGCCGCCGTTTGAACGGAGGTGGTTTCGACCTTGGGGGAGCCGGTTTTGAATTGCTCTTTGCCGAGATTCTGGTCAGCCGCTGGCATAAGTTCGCCCGCTGCTTTGTGCAGACGCCTATCGCAGGTCTCCCATTCCTCCAAGATGCACTGCCCCTTTCGGCAGTCATATTCGCAGAGCGCAATATCTGTCGGCACGTCTTGGGCAACCTGGTCTGCGACCCAGCGCCAGAGTTGCGTCAAGGGATTATTTTTCTTCGTCATTTTTCGGCTTTTGGGCCAATCATCAATATCTGCGAAAGGGAAGGTGCAATTGAATGACCGGACTCACCAATTTGGGGGAAAACACAGGATCCTCTCACACCCGGGGTTCATGAACGAGAAAACCTGACCAAAAGTAAAACGCCAGGCTACGAAGATTGAGATTTGCTGGCTATCGAGGCTGCAATCGCCCCGCAGCCGTGACCACGACCTGCAACTTTTAGCATCAAGCGTATAGCTACCGTTCGGTAGTTCTGTGCTCTTTCGCGGCTACACGTTGATGATCGCGTAACCCCGGCGGTCTTCCCTGTTCTGCCGCCGGTCACCAGCTTTCATGCGCCGGTCGCGCATTCCTGTCCGCCGCTCGAAACCATTCGTCTGCTCACCCGCTACCCTGCGGCGCCGGTCCCCGTCGTTCTGCCGGCGATCCAGCCAGATAGAAACGGACGAAGGCAGGATTATGGTTTTTGACCCATTCCCCGGCTGCGATCCGTCTGGCGCGTGTTCGCGTGACGTCGCGGCCTTGCGTGATGTCGCGGCCGCGACAAATTGCCCGGTTCCATCGGTCAGCAGCTTGTTCAACACCGGCAGATTCGTGCGCTGCGACTCAATGTAGTCCACGCCCTCTGCCGTCAGCGTGAAGTCGGAGTTATCGGCCCTCGTAATGTACCCCTTCTTCGCAAGGTACCAGGTGGTGAAGTCGAGATAATCCCGCGGAAATCCCATTCGCCGCTCGATCTCCGCCAGCGGAACCTCCGGGGATCGCGGATTGGCGCGGCGCTTGAAATAAAGCACCGCCAGCACCGCGACCCGCCGGTTCAACTCGCCTTCGATGCTGTCCAGGAAGTCAATCGAACTCGAAAGCGGTTTCGCTTCGCTCGGCTCCCGCCGCCAGACCGCGTCATATTCGGCCCGCTTCGAGGGGATCGACAGTGTGTCGTAAGCCGACTTCAGCATCCGGAACATCTCGGTATCGCCCGACTCCGGGTTATCCGGATGGAGGCGTGCAGCAAGGTAGCGGTAAACGCGATGAATCGTCTCGTTATCCGCGTTGGGGCTGATTTGCAGGAACTCGTAGTAGTCGATCATTGCGGTCGCTCTTTCCAGGTCACGAATGTTCCAGCACGATTCGGGGAAGCATTTTCTTTCGGGGGGATGACGAATTGTAGCAGTTCTTTCCTTCTCCGGCGACACGCGTTTTATGCCATCTGGGATTGGCTACATTCCGCCTAATCCTTCTCAACCGCCTTGTTCATTCCCGAACAGGAATTTGCAAAAGCGGCCATCATCGCCACCATAGCCATTCCGGCCCGACCCCGCAAACCTGTTCTGCTGCAATGCATTGGCGCCTCCAACAGCGACGCGGCCGTGGCCTTTGAATTGCTTCTTCCTCATGCATCGCAGTATCTTCCGGAGGCTCCCATGGCCTATTTCGAGCGCATTCGTGATGTGATTTCCGAGCCCTTCAGCTCTGACGTGATCCGCCAGCGCACCGCTGCCGGGTGGCAGATGATCTCCATTGAGTGGCGGCGCGAGCTGCCCGACTCCGAAGCCCCGCCGGATCGCGCATTCAGCGAAGATATCCCCTATGGCCTGCGGATCTCCGAGGATTGCAAACGCCTCGAAGTCGATGAGCACGAGAACAAGGTCCTTCTGCAGATGATGGATCTTCTGGCCCAGGACTTCTCGTACTCGGCCATCGTCAGCGATCTCAACGAAAAGGGCTTCCGCACCCGCGACGGCCGTCCCTGGAGCCGCGTAGCCGTCTTCAACATGATGCCGCGCCTCATCGAAGTGGGCCCGCGCATCTTCTCCAGCGGAGAGTGGGAGCAGCGCCGCATCAAGCTCGCCCGCCGCGCAGCGCCGTAGCCGAGACCCCGTCTGCATTGCCGGAAGGCTTATTTTTGAATCGGCCCGAGCGCAGCCGGGTTATCCCCCGTCTGCGGATCCACGCGAAAATCCCACACCGACTGGCTGATGTCCGAAGATGAAATAATCTCCACCAGCGCATACTCGCCGATTGTCAGCGTCGTCTCCGGCGTCAGCTTCAGCCAGTGCTTGCCCGGAAGAACTTCCGCCTTCGTCGGAATCACATCCTCGCTCTGCGTCACGGTGCCTGTCGGGCTCACGTGGATGGCGCCGATAATTCTCACCTCTTTGCGCTCATCCACCTTCACAATCGCAAACCCCGACTGCGGCGAATGCGCGCCGTGCTTCCGGTTCGCCACTTCCTTCGCGCCGTGCGTCTGCACCGTCAGCGCGTGAGAAAGCACCTGCTCCACCTCGTCCTGTCCCTCCAGCGAGAGATAGATCGCGGGATCGTTCACGTGCAGGTGGACCTTTGCATGTGTCCCTTGCAGCTCCAGCGTCGCCTTCGAACCCGCGAGCGGATTCATCGTCGCCAGCCCCTTCCGGCTCTTCTGGTTCAGCCCCAGATCCGACGGCACCAGCTCCACCAGCTCAGGTGTGCCCAGGTAGTAATCGAGAACAAACACGCCGTCTGAATCGGGAAGCTCCAGCCCCTTGGCCACCTCGGGCATGCGGGCCTTCATCTCATTCCGTTCCGCCGCTTCCTCTTTGTCGAGTTCCTCCGCCTCTTTCATTCCCGGCGACGCTTCCTCAGGGCCCTGATACGGACCGGTGTGCTGCTGTTCCCATTTTTTGGTCGCATCCCAGTCCACTAGGTCGTAGGGCAACTCCTCCCATTCGCCGCCTCGCTCGAGCGACATGTACCGCACGCGGTCCCCCAGGATCTGATACTCCCGAACGATCTGGTAGCTCCCGTCCTTCAGAATCAGCCGATGATTATGCGCAAGGCCGGGCGCGTCCGGCGCAAGGACTTTCCGGTTGTCCTGTCCGTTCTGCTGTTGCTGCTGGCTCTGCGCAAGCGCCGGAATTCCCGCCGGCAGCGCCATCGCCACCGCCACGCCTAAAACCCGCATTAAATGAGAGAAATGCTTCATTGCCCAACAGTTTAGACGCTCGCCTGTCCCTGTCGTATGCGCCCCGTTACTTAAGGCGGCTTTTAACCTGTGACATCTCGACTCCCGACGCATCCAATACTGTGTATTCTTGAAGCAGGTCCCCTTTTACAGGAAGCTTGAGTTTGACCGAACTTCACACGTGGATGCGCAGTGACCGTCGCGCGAGGCCCAGGGCTTACGCCGCGATCATCGTGGTGTGCCTGACGCTTCTTGCGCTGCTCACCGTCATCCAGGTGGCGCACGTCCACGCAGTCGACTCTGACGCCGACCACTGCCCGCTGTGCGTCGTTCTGCACACCGCGGCCCCGGTCGCAGCCGCTGTGGCCGTCATCGTCCTCGTGCACATCGAGTCGCTGACGCCCCTCTTCGAAGTCCGTCCGATCGGAAAGATCTGGCACCGCCAGCTCTTCATCCGTCCGCCTCCCTGCACTTGCCCGGCTTCGTTCTGACCTCGCGTTTGGTTTGATTCTCTCCTGACCTGCCCAATACAGGTCGCGATATAGACAACCAATTGGCCAGGACTTATCGGAACGATTCCGCCGTTGCACTGACTTGGCCGTGCGCTACCCGCACGGACGACGCACTTTCAGTCAACTTACGGAGGCTTTCATCTATGTCGTTGTTTTGCGTCAAGTTAATTCGTACACTCCCCCTCGCGGTCTTTTTGCTTGCGGCCGTTGCCGCACCCGCAGCACAAGGCGGCAACGCAGCGCCAGTTCGCGGCACAGTGACCGATCCATCGGGCGCAGTGATTTCTGGCGCAACCGTGCACCTCAAGAACTCCGTCAGCGGACTTGACCGTACCTCACGGACGGATAGCAACGGCCAGTTCGAAATCGGCAACGTTCCCTTCAACAACTACATCCTCAGCGTCTCCGCTCCCGGATTCGCCCCTCTGAGCCAGACCTTCGTTCTTCGGTCCGCGGTGGGTATAACACTCAAGCTTGTTATGCAAATCGAGACCGCCGCTTCCACCATTACTGTCGAGGCGACGGGTGATCTCGTGGAAACAGACCCGACGTTCCACACTGACGTTGATCGCGATCTGTTTACCAAGGTGCCGCTGGAGAGCCAGTCCTCCACGCTCAGTTCACTGGTGACCCTGACCACTCCCGGAGTCGCGGCCGACTCGAACGGCCTCTTTCACGGTTTGGGAGACCACGCCTCCAATTCATTCAACGTAGATGGGCAGTCCATAACAGACCAGCAAAGCAAGATCTTCTCTAACCAGTTGCCTTCCAACGCCATTCAGTCCATTGAGGTCATCTCCGGCGCGCCGCCGGCCGAGTACGGCGACAAAACCAGCCTGGTCATTGTCGCCACCACGCGTTCCGGACAGGGCGTTACCAAGCCCACCGGCAACATCTACGCTTCGTATGGCTCATTCGGATCGGCCACCGGCGGGTTTGATCTCTCCTATGGCGGGAAAAACTGGGGAAACTTTGCTGAGGTTGACGGCTTGAATTCAGGCCGATTCCTCGATCCACCGGAGTTTTCGGTCTTCCATGACAAGGGAAACGAAGAGAACGCCTTCGATCGCATCGACTACAGTTTTACCTCGGCTGATTCGATTCACCTCGATCTGAATTACAGCCGTTCCTGGTTCCAGAACCCCAACTCCTATGACAATTTGAATGTGCAGAACGTCGTGGCAGGAGGCACAAGCGCCACCCCGATCTTCGGCAACGTCGGCAATACCGATCAGCGCTCGAAGATCGGCACCTTCAACATCTCGCCCACCTATACGCGGGTTATCGGCAACGATTCGGTCTTCAACTTCGGTGCTTTTGTCCGCCGAGACAATTACAACTACTATCCCAGCGGGAACCCGCTTGCAGATCTCGGACCGGTCACCCTGCAAACCTCCTCCATTTATCAGATCCGGAAGCTCACAAACGCGGCTGTTCATTCCGATCTCTCTTACAGCAAGGGAATCCACAACATAAAGATCGGCGCGCAGTACGGGCAGACTTTTCTGCGGGAGAACGACCATCTGGGCGTAGTGGACGCGACATATCCGTTGAGTGCGCCGTGCATGGACAATACGGGGCTCCCGATGCCCGGCTATTCCGATCCGTCTCAGTGCCCCAACGGAGGCGCCTCGGGGCCGAATGCTAATCCATACTACAATTCGGTGCTTGCGCCCTACGACCTGACCCGCGGCGGCAGTTATTACGACTATTTCGGCCGCGCCGACGTAAAGGAACTGTCAATGTTCGTCGAAGACCAGATCAAGGCGGGCAACTGGAACTTCAACCTCGGTATACGCGGCGACGTCTATAACGGTCTTGCCAAGGCCCAGCAGGCCCAACCCCGGTTGGGCGTTTCCTACAACATCAAGCCAACCAATACTGTCCTCGCCGTCTCTTACGCGCGTACCCTTGAAACGCCTTTCAATGAGAACCTGGTGCTCTCCAACAGCGGGTGCTCGAACGTGGTGCTCTCGCCGATCCTCAATTGCACTTCCGGCGTAGCGGGAACGCTTCAACCCGGCTATCGCAACGAATTCCACGCTAGCTTGCAGCAGGCATTCGGCAAGCGCGTAATGGTCGGCGGTGAGTATATCTGGAAGTACACACACAACGCCTTTGACTTCTCCATTTTGGGAAATACACCGATCTTCTTCCCCATCGACTGGCACAACTCGAAGATTCCCGGCTATGCGCTGCACGTCGACGTTCCCCAGTTCCGCGGCTTTAGCGCATACACTGTAATGTCTGCTGTGGCGGCACGTTTCTTCCCGCCGCAGGTTGCCGGCGCGGGCGCTACAGTGGGCCAAACCGGATTGCCGTTTCGCATCGACCACGACGAGAAGTTCAACCAGACCTCGCATCTGCAGTACACGTTCTCGCGCGGCAAGGTACTGAACGGCCTCTGGGGAGGATTCAACTGGCGCTACGACTCAGGGTTAGTAGCCGGGTCAACTCCCTGCTATGGAGCCACAGATCCTAACACTCCCTGCGGGAACTCCACGACGACACTGCCTGATGGCACCCCGGCCATCGCCATGGTGGACACCAACATCCCGGGAACGCTAAATCCCGTGACAGGAGCGACCATGTATCTTCCCCTGACCGCGGACCAGGAATTCCAGGCTGGATTTGCCTGCAATGGAGTGAAGGCAACACCCACCAATCCCTTGCCCTCAGTCTGTCCCGCCTCGGAGTTCACGTCCAACCTGATCAAAATTCCGGGTCCTGACAGGGGCGACAACGACAAGAACCCGCAGCGCATTCAGCCGCGTAGTCTTTTCGATCTTTCGTTCGGCAAGACCAACCTTTTTCACGCGGATCGCTACAAAGTAGATCTCGATCTGACGGCGATCAACGTAACCAACAAGTATGCGCTGTATAACTTCCTCTCCACCTTCAGCGGCACGCACTACGTAACCCCCCGAGCCCTCACAGGAAAAGTGACCTTCAACTTCTAAGTGCAGGGAGTAGGGAATAGGGAATAGGGATTAGGAAGTTAGAACCGTCTGGGTCCCCACGTCTCGATCCTGAGACGTGGGAAAGCACAACCGTCAAATCAAACCCAGCGTCACGCTGCCACATTCATCGCAACACAAGCCAGGCCGCGATCCCCGCAACCACCAGCTTCACCAGCCACCCCACCGAATACGACGCTACAAACACCCGGTGCAGCTTGATGAACGCCGCATTGGTTAGGATCAGCGGCAGCGGCCCGATGATCCACGCCAGCACTGCAAGCTTCATCGCATCCCCAAGCGAAGAAATCCGCATCCACGCGGCGAGATACACAAACGCGCCGCAGGTCACGAACGGCAGCGCGCTCGACTGAGCAATGGCCCTTGTCTCCGGCCCCGTGCGCCAGATCTCCGGGTACGTGAACCGTCGATGGATCCAGTCTCCCGCAAAGAACCAGTCCGTCATCGATGTCACGATGCCCGCGCCAATCACCCCGAGAATGAACCGAGTCCAGTGCATCTCTCAACCGTGCCGTTTGAGGATGCATGCTACTCCGCCCACCCACCCCGCGCAATCTGAATCGCCAAAGGTCAGCCTCTGCCAGGCCACACAAGCTGGCAGCAAGGAAGCTAGGAGCCAGTAGCTGCCTTCTGAATCGCCAGCAGCCGTTCCAGCAGCGGCTTCAGCAGGTCCAGCCGGAGAGCATTCGCTCCATCCGACTTCGCATGGGCCGGATCATCGTGCACCTCGAGGAACACGCCGTCCACCCCCGCAGCCACTGCCGCACGGGCCAGCAACGGAATGAACTCGGGCTGCCCGCCGCTCACGCCGTTGGCCGCCGAAGGCTGCTGCACTGAGTGCGTGCCATCAAAAACCACCGGCGCCATGGCCCGCATCACCGGTAGTGACCGGTAATCGACCACCAAGGTGTTGTAGCCGAAACTCGCGCCGCGCTCCGTGAGGAACACGCGCTCGTTGCCGGTGGAGCGCACCTTTTGAACCGGGTGCGACATATCCCACGGCGCGACAAACTGGCCTTTTTTGATGTTCACGGCGCGGCCTGTCTTTCCCGCAGCCACCAGCAGATCGGTCTGCCGGCACAGAAACGCGGGAATCTGCAACACATCGACTGCCTCGGCGGCCACGTCGCAATGCGAAGCCTCGTGCACGTCGGTCAGCACCGGCAGGCCCGTATCCTTCGCCAGCCGGCCCAGGATCTTCGTGCCCTCCACGAGTCCCGGACCGCGAAAGCTCTTCACGCTCGTGCGGTTGGCCTTGTCGTAACTGGCTTTGAAGATGTAGGGAACGCCCAGGTCGCTCGTGATCCGCTGGACAGCCTCCGCCATCCGCCGCACGTGCGCTTCCGACTCGATCACGCAGGGCCCGGCGATGAGAAACAGCCGCCCTTCCCCCACCCTCACCGGGCCAATTTCAAAAGAATGACTCACAATCCCGATTCTACCGTGTGCCCATTCATCGCGATGAGTGGGTCTCTCAGAACCTTGCGGTCCACTCCGATTCGCTCTCGATCACTCCTCGGAAGCCGGTGGCGTAGCACCTGATCGCCCTAAAGCGCCCGGTTGCGCGTCCACTGCACGAGTGCGCGATCCAGCGCACGAAGCGGTGTCGGCCCCGGCAATTCGTTCTGCGGCTTGACAATGCCGCGCTCCACCAGTCTCCGGCAGAAAGCGAGGTATTCCTCGTAAAAGCGCACATCCTGCCGCGCCTGTCCCAGCGCTTCCAGGTCGCCCATCTCCAGCTCGATGTACTTGTCTGGATAAATCGCTGCCAGGATCGATGTCGCCAGTGAAAGATCAATGCCCCGCAACGCAAGCAACGCGGTCATTGCCTCGGCCGTCGAGACTTCAGGGGCCGCTGCCACTTCCAGCGCCCGCCGGATGCTGGTGGTGCTGTTGGCGATTACGTATTGCACCAGCCGCTCCGACTTCCAGCGAACGATCGCCTCAAGGTTGGCCAGCGAGTAGTCGCCGTTCCGGATAGCCTCCCCCGCCTCGAACGCCTCCTCTTCCAGGCGCCGCTCCCGGTTGGGAGCCTCCTGCCAATTCTGCTCCGCCAGCTTCTGAAGCTCCGACTCCCCAGGCTGAAGTTCAAAATTCGTCGTCATGCCGAACCTCCCTTGCTAAGGCAAAAACGTGAGCAAAAGTAGGCTCGATCAAAAACGACTGTCAAGAAGGAACGATCCTTATCACACACCTATGTGACAAGGGCCACAATTCATGCGGATGTGCGTTCAGAAGAGCGCCCGTTCACGCTAGCCGGTGCGGTCACCAATTGCGCCTCCACTCGATACTGCCGGTTCCTGTAGCTCGCTGCAATGAACTCACGGAACAGCGGATGCGGCTCGAGCGGCTTCGACTTGAACTCCGGATGGAACTGGCAGCCGATGAAGTAGGGATGATCCGGCAGTTCGACGATCTCGACGTACGTCAAGTCCGGCGTCGATCCGCTGATCTGCAATCCGCCGCCGGTCAGCAGCGCCTCGTACTCGCGGTTGAACTCGTAGCGGTGGCGATGCCGCTCGCTGATCTCCGTCGTCCCGTAAATGCGATACGCGAGCGTGTCCGGCTGGAGGATGCAGGTCCACGCGCCCAGGCGCATCGTACCGCCCATCTCTTCCACGCCGAGCAACTCGCGCAGTTTGTAGATCACGCGGTGTTGCGTTGCCGGGTCGAATTCGCTGGAGTTTGCATCCTTGAGCCCGCACACGTTGCGTGCAAACTCGATGCAGGCGGTCTGCATGCCGAGGCAGATCCCGAAATAGGGCACCTTCTTCTCCCGCGCATATTTGATCGCGTTCAGCATGCCTTCGATCCCGCGCTTGCCGAATCCACCGGGAACGAGAATCCCGTCGAAGCCCTCGAGCTGCGTCTCGTAGCTCGTGTCGTCGGGCGTCTTCGACTCAAGGCCCTCGGCCTCGATCCAGGTGACGTTGAGCTTCAGGTTCTGCGCGATCGCGCCGTGCGTGAGCGCCTCCTTGAGTGATTTGTAGCTGTCCTCGTACTCCACGTACTTGCCGACGATAGCGATGTTCACATCGTCCTTGGGGTGGTGAACGCGGCTGACCAGGTCTTTCCACTTGCTCAGGTCGGCTTCGGGCGCCTCTTTGTGCAGGTATTTCAGGATCAGGCCATCGAGCCCCTCCTGCGCGAAGTTCAGCGGCACCTCGTAGATCGAAGGCAGAGTCGTTGCACCGATTACCGCCCGCTCCTCCACATTGCAGAAGGCGGCTATCTTCTGCTTCATCTCGCGGTTCAGGGTGCGGTCGCTGCGGCAGAGCAGCACATCCGCCTGGATGCCGATGCTCAACAGTTCCTTCACCGAGTGCTGCGTCGGCTTGGTCTTGAGTTCCTGCGCAGCCGAAATGTATGGCACCAGCGTAAGGTGAACGAAGACCGTGTTTTCGCGGCCCAGCTCCTGGCGCATCTGTCGGATAGCTTCGAGGAAGGGCAGCGACTCGATATCGCCGACGGTTCCGCCGATCTCGACGATGGTGACGTCGGCGCCGTTGGCCGAGACCTTGCGCATGGCGTTCTTGATCTCGTTGGTCACATGGGGAATGACCTGGACAGTTTTGCCCAGGTAGTCGCCGCGGCGCTCTTTCAGGATGATCTGCTCGTAGATGCGGCCAGTGGTGAGGTTGTTGTCGCGCGAAAGCGGCGCGTGCGTGAAGCGCTCGTAATGTCCCAGATCCAGGTCGGTTTCGGCGCCGTCGTCGGTCACAAAAACCTCGCCATGCTGGAACGGCGACATGGTCCCCGGGTCGACATTCAAGTACGGGTCAAACTTCATCAGGTTGACGCGAAGCCCGCGGCTCTCGAGCAGGCAGCCGATCGAGGCCGCGGCAAGACCCTTGCCTAAACTGGACACAACTCCGCCCGTTACAAAGACATACTTTGCCGACATCGATGCAACCTCACTCTTTGATTGTTGGGTTTGGACGTACCTGGTGGGCACAATCAAGTATGGCAGAAAATCAGTTTCCGTTGAACCACAAAATGGATACCGACGTGCCCGGCGACCACCTGCAATCCGCTAAGCTGAAACATCTAAATAACTTTTGCCCTGTTTATCTTGACTCTGAGCTGCCATGTCGACTTCAGCATCGTGGAAAACTTGAGTGATCTGCACCACACAGCTTCGAACCGCCCGGCGGCACACTTCAAACTTGGTGTTCAGCCAAGTGCAGCCTTACGGGATCGCCAGTTTCAGGCCTTCAAACCGTGATTACAACCTTGCCTCGTGCGTGCCCTTCTTCCAGATAGCGGATCGCCTGTGGGACTTCGCTGAGCTGGTGGCATCGGTCAATGACAGGCCTCACACTTCCGTTCGTCATCAGCTCGCCCAGCATTTCTAGATCCTCTTTCTTTCGTTTTGCCAGGATGACCACCAGCTTTTGGCTTACAAACCAACCAACCACCAGTTGCTTGATCATGTCCACAATCAGATAACCGGAAGTCGTCTCCGGACCGCCGCCTCCGCACCCGATGTACACTCCTCTCGGCTTGAGAATGCCCCGGAATGCAGAGAGCGGCCTGTTCCCGACCAGGTCGAAGATCACGTCGTAGCGAACATCACCTGCCGCGAAGTCTTCTTGCGTGTAGTCGATGACCCGGTCTGCACCGATTTCCCGCACCAGGTCTCCATTACGCGTGCTGCAGACTCCCGTAACCTTTGCGCCCATCCACTTCGCAATCTGCACTGCGAAGGTGCCGACCCCTCCGGATGCACCGTTGATCAACACGGTCTGGCCTGGCTGCAGATTTCCCTTGTCGCGAAGAGCCTGGAGTGCCGTAAGTCCGCCGATCGGCACTGCGGCCGCCTGCTCGTAGGTCACGCTTTCCGGTTTCAAGGTAACGGCGGACGCAGGGCCGCAGGCATATTCCGCGAAAGCCCCGTCGATTGCGCCGAACACCTTATCGCCCGGCTTAAGGCCTGTCACGCCGGGGCCTGCCAATTCCACTTCTCCGGCCAAGTCCACGCCAAGCCTTGCACGCTTCGGCTTCTGCAATCCAATAAACAGGCGTAAGAACCCAGGGACGCCCCGCATGAGGTGCCAGTCCAGCGGATTCACTGAGGCAGCGTGGACCTTGATCAACACCTCGTTGTCGGCGGGCGTGGGTTTTGGCAGCTCCTCGATCTTCAGGACATCCGCCGACCCGTATTCGCGGTACACGATGGCCTTCAACCGAAGCCTCCGCTCTCGAGACAAGCAAAGTATAGGCTGTTCGCCGTCCCGTCCAGACGTGATTCTCCCGGTGCGTACCAACTCGTCGGAGGCTGTGCTGCCTGCCGGTAGCTCCCGGACTGCGGCCGGAAGGTGCAAATCTGAAACCGAGAGCTACAAGCTTGAAGAGAGTGGCTGCTTCTCCGCGACCAGTTCCCTCGCCGCCTGGCGCCCCGTGCGAATGCAATCGGGAATTCCAATTCCGTCGTAGGCATTTCCGGCCAGCCGCAGTCCCGGCAACACCGCAAGGCGCTCCTTGACGCGCTTCATCCGCTCCTGGTGCCCAACCGCATACTGCGCCATCGCGCGCCGCCAACGCGAAACCTGCGTCGCCTCTGCCGGAATGTGCGGCCCTATAACGCGGGGCCCGAGAATTTCGCTCAGTTCGCGGCGTACCGTTGCCACCAGCACCTCGTCGCTCTGATCGAGCAGCGCTTCGTTCTTTTGGCCGCCCAGAAACGCACGCAGGACGGCTTTTCCGGTTGGCGTTCTTCCGACAAACTTGCGATGCACGAACGTGCACGCCAGCATCGCGCGCTCCTCCACTGCTGGCACCAGGAACCCGAATCCCTCCGGCAGCTGTCCAAGCTGCGCCTCGTCAAATACAAGGTTCACCGTGATTGAAGACGAGTAGGGAATTGCGCTCAATTCATCGCCAAGCGCCGCATCCGTGGCCGCCAGAAGCTTGCCCGAAGCCCATGCCGGCGAGGCCAGGATCACGGCATCAAAGATTTCGGCCGCATCGCCTGACCGCAGCCGCCACCCATTCCCATCGCGCTCCAGCGCGCTGACCGTAGTGGATTTCCGCACCCAGTTCGGATTGAGCCGCGCTTCGAGTGCATCGATCAACTGCTGCAGGCCGCCCTTCAGCGTCGTAAAGATCGATCGCGGCCCCGTCGCCGGTCGAGGACCGGGCTGCGCCTGTGCTACGCCGGTTCCATTCCTGCTCGCAGTTCGCGCTGCCATCCTGGCCCGCATCTCCTTGTGCGCCGCCAGCATGCCGCGCGTCAGCGAGCCGTACTGCGTCTCCATCTCGACGAGTCTGGGCAGCACCGTGCGCGCGCTCAGTTGCGTTGCATCGCCGCCGTAGATTCCCGAGAGTAGCGGATCGGCGAGCCGGTCGACTGCCTCTTTGCCGAAGTGCCTCTCCACCAGCGCCGCCACCGACTCATCCTGCTCGCTCGGCCGCGGCGGATGCAGCAACTCGATCGCCATGCGGATCTTCGTCGCCGGGCTGAAGAGGCCCGATAAAGCCGTCGGCACCAGCTTCGTGGGAATCAGGAACATCAGTCCATCGGGCAAGGGAACCAGCCGGTTCCTGACCACAATGTAAGTCTTGCGATTGGCATCATTCGACGGGGTCAATTGATCGCCGAGCCCGAGTTCGCGGCACAGCTCAGCGCCCGCCGGCTTCTCGCTCAGGAACGAGTCTGGTCCGCGCTCCAGCACAATGCCGTTCACGGTCTCCGATGCCAGCGATCCTCCCAGCCGTCCCCGCGCCTCAAACAGGCTATACTCGACATCCGCACCCGTGCCGCGCGCTTTTTCCAACTCATAGGCGGCTGCGAGCCCCGCAATTCCGCCTCCGACAATCGCTACCCGCATTCCGCGCCCTCAATCCCTTCATACCACACCGGGCATCCGGCCCCTGCTTCAATGCAGAAACTCGTTCGACCTATCAACAGCATCGATCGCCGAAGTGGATCGAGGTGTGATTTAAATCACTCCTGCATCCCGGTCTCGTTGCCCGATAATCGGAATTGCAGGCCCGGTCTGACCTCGTTCCCTGGAGCGGCCAAACCGTCGCTCGTCTCCCCGTCCGCTTTCACCCAGGAGTCTTCTGATGACAGCAGAGCTGATTCACCGCCTTCATTTCGCCTTTACCGTCACATTCCATTACCTCTTTCCCCAACTCACCATGGGCCTGGCGCTGCTTATCGTAGTGCTCAAGACCGCCGCGCTTCGTACCGGCTGCGAGGAGTGGGAATATGCCGCCCGTTTCTGGGCGAAGATCTTCGGAATCAACTTTGTCTTCGGCGTCGTCACCGGCATTCCCATGGAATTCGAATTCGGCACCAACTGGGCGCGTTTCTCGCAGATTTCCGGCGGTGTGATTGGCCAGCCCCTCGCCATGGAGGGCGTCTTCAGCTTCTTTCTGGAGTCGGCGTTCCTGGGCCTGTTTCTCTACGGCGAAAAACGCATCTCGCAGCGCTTGCACTGGTTCTCGGCCGTCATGGTCTGGCTGGGCTCGTGGGTCTCCGGATTTTTTATCATCGTTACCGACGCCTGGATGCAGCATCCTGTGGCTTACCAGCAATTGCCTAACGGCCGGTTTGAAGTGCTCAGCTTCTGGCAGTTGCTTCTGAATCCGTGGGGCCTGCTGCAGTACATGCACAACATGACCGGCGCTGTCGTGACTGCATCGTTCGTCATGGCCGCGGTTGGCGCGTTCTACCTGCTCGATGGAAAGCTCGCCGGCTACGGCCGCATCTTCACACGCGTCGGCGTGATTTCCGGAGTTATTTCGACAATTCTGATCATCTTTCCCACCGGCGACCTGCACGGCAAATACGTTGCGCGTTATCAGCCCGCAGCCATCGCAGGAATGGAAGGCCTTTTCCACACCGAAACCGGCGCGGGCATCGTCCTTCTCGGTCAACCGAACGAAGAGACACAGCAGATCGACAACCCGCTGGTCGTGAACAACGTGCTCAGCTTCCTCATCTACGGGACTACGAAAGCTGAAGTCACCGGCCTCGATCGCATTCCGCATGACCAGTGGCCCACGGCGCTGCCGCTGCTCTACTACTCCTATCACATCATGGCCGGTCTGGGGACGTACTTCGTCGCGCTGATGATCATTGCTGCGCTGCTGCTGTGGCGCAAAAAACTCTACTCGTCGCGCTGGATTCTCTGGCTGCTGCTCATCAGCTTTCCGCTGCCCTACATCGCCAACACCGCCGGGTGGATGACAGCCGAGATCGGCCGCCAGCCATGGCTGATCTACGGACTGATGCGTACCAGCGACGGCTACTCCAGCTCCGTCTCCGCCGGCAATGGACTCTTCACGCTCATCGGCTTTATGGGCTTGTACTGTCTGCTTGGGTTGCTCTTCACCGTGCTTGTGTATCGCGAAATCAGCCACGGCCCCGCGCCGCACGCAGTTGAGCCTGCAGCGGCGATCGCCGACTGAACGTATTTTGAGGATTGTCATCATGATGGGATTCATTTGGTTCTGGCTGGTTGCGATAATGATCGTCGCCTACGTCGTGCTCGATGGCTTCGACCTCGGCGTTGGCGTGCTGCATCTCTTTCTGCCTCGCAGCGAGGCCGAGCGCAGGGCGAGCCTGCACTCCATCGGCCCCGTGTGGGACGGCAATGAAGTCTGGCTCCTCGCCGGCGGCGGCACGCTTTACTTTGCCTTCCCGTTGCTCTACGCCTCGGCATTCTCCGGCTTCTACCTGCCGCTCATGATCGTGCTCTGGCTGCTGGTGCTGCGCGGCATTTCGGTCGAGTTGCGTAACCACATCGACGTCGGAGTCTGGAGCGATCTGCTCGACCGCGTCTTCGGCCTGGCCAGCGCGCTGCTCGCCATCTTCTTCGGAGCCGCGCTCGCCAACGTCCTCCGCGGCGTTCCGCTCCAGCCCGACGGCTACTTCTTCCTGCCTCTCTGGACCAACTGGCAACCAGGCATCCACCCCGGCATCCTCGACTGGTACACCGTCATCGGCGGCCTCATTGCGCTCGTCGCCCTCACGCTCCACGGAGCGCTCTGGCTCACCATCAAGGTCTCAGGCGATCTTGAAAAGCGCGCCTGCCGACTCATCAATCCACTCCTGCTGGTGGTTATCCTGTTCACCATCGTCAGCCTGGTCGCAACCATCGCCGTGCGCCCCGCGAGCCTCGACAACTACTACCACTACCCGGTTACGTTCATCGCTCCCGTGGGAGTACTCGCCTCCCTCGCCGGCATCTGGTGGTTCAACCGCAGCCGGCAGCCCGTGAAGGCTTTCCTCTCTTCGGCGCTGTACTTGTTCTTTATGCTTGCGGGTGCGTGCTGGGGCGTCTACCCCTCGCTCCTTCCCGCGACCACCGGAGCCGATCGCGACATCACTCTCACTCGCGCGCTCTCCGGCCCGCATACGCTCTCCGTCGGCCTCGCCTGGTGGAGTTTCGGCATGACTCTGGCCGTCGCCTATGTCGTCTTCGTCTACAGCCGCTTCAAAGGCAAAGACGACACCAATATGTCAGGGCATTGACTCACAAGGAATGACGGGCCTTCAGGCCCCTGAATAGCGCAAAAAATGAACGGGCGAGACCTGGGATAGCAACAGCCCGCGTCGCATCTTCGGTGCACCGTTACCTTGACGATGGCCGCGGTACGCTCCACCGGGCACTTCACGGAACGAACCATTCTCCCGAACCCAAAGGACTATGTGCGGCGAAATCCGGGACACGTGGCACAACCCCTTCATAAGCTCCTGGTCGAATCTCTTGAAACCATGGCGGGTTGTACCGGATGCGTTCCCCGGGATCGGACCATTGACTTACGAGACGGCCTTTATCAAATCCCCACGAAGTCTTCATGGAGCCACTCTCTTTTTCTGTCGGACACCGCCGCTCCAGGCCAATCGCTGACCTATCCTGACGCCGATCGTAATCCTTTCGATCGGTCCTGAATAGTGCAGCCCCGGTCGATCCGAAGGGGCTGCGGTGGTGCGATCGCGCCGCGGTCAAAAAAATTCCGAGAGCCTTGCAGACTATTTCTTCGAGTTCCTCATAATTGAATACAGGGAGAAACTCTAACTCAACCGGTCAACCGACCCTTTCGGTGCCGCTCAAATGCGCTAAGTCCTTTGTTGAGAGGACTCTGCGGGTAAGTCCAAAAGACAGAGGACATTGGCGACATCCGTCCCGTGTAAACCTGTGATAACAACTAACTTCTCTACAGAGTATGGGTGGGGGGTGGTGGATAGGCAACTAAAAGGTTGCATGTTGCAAACGGTCTACCGGGACGGATCAACGGGCTAGAAAACGTCGAGCCGGGACTTTGAGAGTCCCGGCCCGACCACCCCACCCCAATTCTACGAATGTCTGTCTATATGTTCACCAGCGGCCCCGTAAACTCCGGGTGGCACACCGCGGTCGAATCCGTCGGAACCCAGTTCTTCGGCTGATAGATGCAGCATGGTTCCTGCGCCAGAGGATCGCCCGTCACTGCGTATGCCCGTGCCCGCGATCCGCCGCAGATCTCCTTGTACTCGCACGCACCGCACTTGCCTTCAAGGCGTCCCGTATCACGCAGCGCCTTGAAGATCGGCGCATTCTGATAGATCTCAGCCAGTGGCGTTTCGCGAATATTGCCCGCATGGATCGGCAGGAACCCGCTGGGATACACATTCCCGACGTGCGAGACGAAGAGGAAGCCTTTGCCGTCGTTCACGCGTCGTGTCATCCAGTTTGAAGTGCGCGTTTTGGCATCGGCCTCGGGTGCACCCGGCTCGTAGTCGCGTGCAACACTGCGAGGATGGCCGTGCCCCATCTTCTTTTCCAGCAGGTTGTGCTGGAGAAGGTAGCGCCTGTAGTGCATCGCTTCCGTGGTCTTGATCTGGAAGCTTACGCGGTTCGAGAGTTCGTAGATCTTCCCGAATACCTGCTCGAATTCCTCGCCGCTCAGCAGATCGCCAAGCTGGCCGCGCCCCACCGGAACGAGAAAGAAGACATTCCACATCACGATGTTCAGCTTTTCGAACAGGGCGCAGAGGTTGTCGAGGTCCTGCGCGTTGTGGCGGCTGATGGTGGTATGTACCTGGATCGGCAGTCCCGCCTCGCCTGCCCACTCTACGGCCTGGATGGTCCGCGCCCATGCCCCCGGCAGCCCGCGGAACTTGTCGTGAATCTCGGGGCTCGAGCCGTCCAGCGAGATTCCCAGCCGCACAACTCCGGCTTCTTTCATTTTGAAGATTGCCTCGCGCGTGAGCAGAGGGGTAGCGCTCGGCGTCACCGCCACCTTCACGCCCTTTTCGTCGCAATAGCGAATCAACTCATAAAGATCCGGCCGCTTCAGCGGATCGCCGCCCGTAAACACGAAGATCGGTACATGCAAGTCGGCGATCTGGTCGATCAGCGCTTTGCCTTCGGCTGTCGAAAGCTGGTCAGGGTGCGCAATCGGTTGTGCCGCCGCGCGGCAATGTTTGCACGCCAGATCACACGACTGGGTGACTTCCCAGATAGCAAGGAACGGCGCTTCGTCGTAGTTCAAACCGCCGCGGGCGGGTATCTGGTGCATCGGTTGTTGCATAACGGCCTCCAACCTTCACGGGCGGCTTCAAAACATGGGGACGCCCTCTTACCCATCCAGAAGACCACCACGGAAGTACACCAATCAGTGATACAGATCACTAAGTCGAGAACATTTTGAGCATATTGGCCTTTCGTAGCTGGACAAATTCTTGGACTCGGTACACAATCCAAGACAACTGAGGGTCCTCCCAAGCTGTACGTTCGTCTTGCGGGGTTGAGGATCTGTCGCCTTGTGTTGCGTTAGTTTCGTTGGTCTGAGCGTGATTTAAATCACCTTTTCGTGTGGCCCACAGCACTGCGAGCGCTTGGCCACCGCAGTAACGTCCATTCAACAGCCGAAGGAGGTTCCCCATGGCCAACAAGCCTGGTTGGAGCAGACCCTCCACCATCCTCTTCGCAAGCGAGATTCCTGCCAACGAGCGTGCGTTTGATTTTGCACTCGCCCAGGCGAAGGAATTCGCCGCCGATCTCATTCTTTTTCATGCATATGACACGCTGGTTGTGGCCGCATCGGAGACCTCCGGAATCCGCTACTACGACTACGCCGCTGCCGCGCGCGGGGAGATCAAGCACCTCGAACCGTTCGCCGATCGTGCTCGCCGCGAGGGCATCAGGTGCGAAATCGTGGTGCGCCCGGGCTTGGCCGCGGACCAGATCCTCGCCTACCTCCGCGAGCGCGGAGTCGATCGAATCGTGATGGGAACGCACTCGCCCGGACCGATTGGCAAAATCCTCGTCGGCTCTGTCGCGGAAGCTGTACTGCGCAACGCCAACGTGCCGGTCTATATCATCGGGCCGGAGGTGGTTGACGGCGCATACCGCAACTTCGCAACGCGTACGATTCTCTGCGCCGTGAGCTTCATTGAGAGCAGCTTTGTTGTTGCGACGTTCGCAGCCGAAGTAGCGGCCCAGGAGAATGCGCGCCTCATTCTGCAACATGTGATCCGGCCGCAGGATCGCGCTGAAGTGCTGGCCGGGCGCACCATCGAGGAGATCGAAGCCGACCTGCTCTGCCTGATCCCCACGGAGCTGCGCGAGCAGATCTCGATCCAGACCATCGTCGTCCCGGGCGACCCGACTGAGGAGCTGCTCTACCAGAGCCGCGCCCAGCAGGCCGACCTGATCATTCTGGGCGCGCACGGAGCGTCGGCGTTTGCCGCAATCGCCCGTCATGGGGTGGTTTACAAGGTGCTGGCGCACTCGCACTGCCCGGTCATCACGCTTTCGCCCGCAGTCATGGCCGAGAGCGGCGTGAAGTACGTCAGGGAGCATCAGACCGAGAGCTTTCTGGCTGGAGTTTTTTAACCCGGATTACCGGCACACGGGGTCACCGGAAGCCAGACGATCGGCAACCGGGATCAACCGCAACCAACCGGAAGCGACGCCGGGTGGATTCAATCCAGGGGTGGTGGAATCCACCCGGCGGTGCCGGTCCCTTCAATCCACTTTGATTTGTCGCGTTGAGAACCATCTGTGCGTGCAGGTGTTCGCTATTTCCTGCCCGGCCGCGCAATGTGCGGAGCCACCGGCCGCAGCTTCGTCGTGCACGGCTGCTTCTCGCACAGCACAGCTGTAACGCCTTTGCCTTCGGTGATGGTGAAGATGCGGTCTACGGCAGGCAACTTCACGTTCTCAACGGCGCCGGAGGGCCAGTGAATCTCCGCTGCGCCGGCATCGGTTGCATCGCCGAGGCCGAAGTGCGGACGCTGATCGTTTGAGGAGATGTAGCTGCCGCCGCTCATCACGTCTTCGCGCTGTCGAATGCCGTTCGCCGTCAGGTAAACGGTTGCGCCCACCGCATCGCGCGGGCTAGTCTTGCCGTTCGCCGGATTCTCGCCGCCTACCAGCTTCAGCTCCACCCAGTGGTGATGATCGGGATTCACGTTCTTCAAAAGCACCGGCGGACCGTCGATGGGACTGATCACAACATCAATCTTGCCGTTATTGAATAGATCGCCGAACGCGGCACCTCGCCCCGAGGTAAGCGTTGCCAGGCCCGAGCCCTTCACCGGCGGCACGTACTCAAACTTCCCGTCGTGCAGATTCCGGAAGAGCAGCGGGCGCTCGGCGAACGTCGTTCCCCAGTCGTGCTCATCCACCTGTGGATAGACGTGGCCGTTGATCATCATGATGTCTTTCCAGCCGTCGTTGTCGAAGTCGAGGAACCCGTCGCCCCAGCCAACAAACGGCACGGGGATTTGCGCGATGCCAGCTTCGCTGCCCACCTCGGTAAAGCTCGCATCGCCGTCGTTGCGGTAGAGCGTCTTGTAGTCGTCGGAGAAATCGGTCACCAGCAGATCGACAAGGCCGTCGTTGTTGTAGTCCCCGGCAGCGAGGCCCATCGACGCGATCTCGCGCCCGTCGTTGTTGAGCGCAAAACCCGACACGTAGCTGCGATCCTCGAATGTTCCGTCGCCCTTGTTCACATAGAGATAATTCGGATTCGAGTCGTTCGCCACCAGCAGGTCCGGCTTGCCGTCGTTGTTCACGTCGACAAAGATCGCCGTGAATCCGTAGTAGTGGCCGGGGTCCGAAACACCCGCCTTCTCGCTGACGTCTGTAAAGGTTCCGTCGCCGTTGTTGTGGAAGAGATGGTCCGGCTCGCCCGGCAGGCCGCGCGGCCCGCACATCACCGGGAAGCCATGAAGCTGGCAGAACGAAAACGGCACGCCGTCCTTGCTGGGTTCCGGCTGATGATTCAGGTCGTAGTGTACGTAGCCGGAGACGAACAGATCGAGTCTCCCGTCGCCGTCGTAGTCTCCCCACGTCGCGCCGTCTGACCAGTTGCCGAGCGTCACGCCGGCCGTCTGGGCAACGTCGGTGAAGGTACCGTCGTGGTTGTTGTGGTAGAGGCGATTCTTGCCGAAGTTGCAGACGAAGATATCGGGCCAGCCGTCGTTGTCGAAGTCGCCGATGGCCACGCCGAATCCCCAACGATCGTTGGTCACGCCCGCCTTCGCGGCAACATCAGTGAACGTGCCGTCGTGATTGTTGTGGAAGAGCGCGGCATGGGGAGGTGTGCGTTTGCCGGTGAGCGCGTCGTAGGTTGAGCCGTTCACCATGTAGATGTCGAGCCAGCCGTCGTTGTCGTAGTCGATGAGGCCGATGCCGGAGCCATCCGTTTCGAGGATATATTTCTTCTGCTTCGTGCCCATCACGTGCTGCCAGCCGCTCAGCCCGGCAGCCTTGGTCGCGTCTTCGAAGACGATCGTTCCCTTATCGACGAAGCCGCCCGCAGTGATGGGACGCTTCTGGGCGTCGTACACAGGCGCGAAGGTACCGGCCGACGAGATGCCGCCCATCCCGCCCTGCTGTTCCGTCTGTGTCGGTTTGGGTTTCTGATCCTGCTTCTTCGCCGCCTGCTGCGCAACGACGGCGATCTGCGGAGAGAATGCAATCAATCCAACGGCAATCCAGGAAACGTGACGACGGAGACCAGGCATTCGCTCAATTCTTTCCGGCTTTTGCGTCTATCGCCGTCGCAGCCTGCGCGGGTTCCGGCAGCTTCACCGCGGCTGCATTCAGCGGCTTCACGGTCGCTGGATTCGGATCGCAGGGTGTGCCTCCGCAGAGGGCGCCGGTGATTCCTTTGCCCTCTTCGATCGTGTAGATTCGATCGACCGCGGGAATCTTTACGGTCTCTTTGGCGCCCGAAGGCCAGTGAATCTCGGCTGTCCCCGCGTCTGTCGCATCGCCCAGGCCGAAGTGCAGGCGCCAGTCATTGGCCGAAATGTAGCTTCCACTTGAGAGCACATCGCGCCGCTGCCGCATGCCGTTGGCCCGCAGGTACACGGTGGCGCAAGTCGCATCGCGCGGGCTCGCCTTCCCCGTGGCTGAGTTGACCCCGCCGACCAATCCGATCTCGACCCAGTGGTGATGATCCGGATTGACGTTGCGCAGCAACACCGGAGGGCCGTCAATTGGGTTGATGATCACGTCGATCTTGCCGTCGTTGAAGAAGTCGGCGAACGCTGCTCCGCGCGCCGGAATCACGACTGCCAACCCCGTGTCCTTCACCGGCGGCACGTACTCAAACTTGCGGCCTTTGCCCTTGTCGTCGGGAATGTTGTGGAAGAGCAGCGGCCGTTCCTTCCACGTCGTTCCCCAATCGTGCTGATCGACCTCCGGATACACATGGCCGTTCACTTCAAAAAGATCGAGCCACCCGTCGTTGTCGTAGTCGATGAATCCGTCGCCCCAGCCCACGAAGGGAATCGTCGTCTGCGCGACTCCGGCCTTGTAGCTCACGTCGGTAAAGCTGGCGTCGCCGTCGTTGTGGTAGAGCACCTTGTAGTCGTCGCCGAAGTCCGTGACGTAGAAATCGATGAGCCCGTTGTTCTCGTAGTCGCCGGCCGCAATGCCCATCGACGCGATCTCGCGCCCATCCTTGTTCAGCGCGAATCCGGAGACGTAGCTCTGGTCGTCGAATGTGCCGTCGCCTTTATTGATGTAGAGGAAGTTCGGCTCGGAGTCGTTGCCGACCACTAGGTCCGGCTTGCCATCGTTATTGATGTCTACAAAGATGACGCTGAAGCCGAAGTATTTGTCCTTGTCCTCGACGCCGGCCTTCACGGTTACGTCGGTGAATTTTCCGTTGCCGTCGTTGTGAAACAGGTGATCGGGCTCGCCGGGCAATCCGCGCGGACCGCAGTTCACTGTGATTCCGCGATAGAGACACGAGGCGTAGTTCACGGCCTTGGTCCCGGCGATGGGCAGGTTGTCGCGATCGAAGTGCACGTAGCCTGTCACGTAGAGGTCCAGTTTGCCGTCGCCGTCGTAGTCGCCCCACGACGATCCCGGCGACCAGTTGCCCAACGCCACCCCGGCTGTTTCCGCTACGTCGGTGAACGTGCCGTCGTGATTGTTGTGGTAGAGCCGGTTCTTTCCGTAATTGCCGACGTAGAGGTCGGGCCAGCCGTCGTTGTCGTAGTCGGCCACCGAGCAGCCGTAGCCCCAGCGATCGTTCTGGACGCCGGCTTTCTTTGAAACGTCGGTAAACGTGCCGTCGTGATTATTGCGGAAGAGCGCGGCGTGCGGCGGCGTCTCTTTGCCGTCGAGCGAGTCGAACGTGGCGCCGTTGACGAGGTAAATGTCGGGCCATCCATCGTTGTTGTAGTCGATAACGCAGACGCCGGAGCCATTCGTTTCAACGATGAAGTTCTTTTCGGGCACACCCATCTTGTGGATCCAGCCAGACAGGCCTGCTTGTTTGGTGATGTCCTGGAATACCACCGTGCCGGTATCGACGAATCCGCCCGCCGTAATGGGGCGATTGTGCTCGTCGTACTGCGGCTTGGATTGCACGCCTGATGCAATGCCGCTGGTCATGCCCGACTGGGGTTGCTGTGGTGGAGGGTTTGATGGTGCCTGGGAGCTCGTGCTGCCGCTTGCAATCAACACAACCAGAACACAGCTAACCAGACCACGAACTCGCAAAGACAGACCCCCGATGGATGAAGTGTATCGCATCGAGGATGTGCTCATCGACTCTCCGGGATGCTGTGAACACGGCCTGCTGGTCCGCGGCGTCCGCTGCGGACTGGGAGGTCAGATGACGCGCAAAAGCTGGAGGACCGGAGCCACTGATCTCCAATAAAGTCCTGTGAATAACTCGTTTTCAGGGGTGTCGAATCTGGCACCCGACTTGCTAAAACACGCACATTGACGCTATAGATATAGGTAATGCTGCTGCGGACGTTCATCCCCAATCCGCGCGGCCCACGTGAGGTGCGTCTTCCGCAGGAACTACGGTTCACTGACGATCGACGGTCCACTATCGGAGACATCCCGTTGGCGCGCCGTTTCGCGCGTCCTCCGAAGTCCTCTGGACGCAATTGGTTCCACGCTGTTTCCCGTCTCATGTGCTCTTTGCGGCTCCCCCTTGCCGCGGTTCTCTTCCGTTCCAATTTGTGATGCCTGCTGGACAGAGATGCCTGTCCCAAGTGGCCCTGTGTGCCGTTTCTGCGGAGAATCGCTCGAAGAGCCGCCGGTCAGTGGAGTATCGTCTTCGCAGATCTGCCGTGCGTGCCGGCTCGCGCCGCCGCCGTTTTCCCGGGCAGTCGCATTCAGCACTTACGAAGGCCGCATGCGCGAGGCAATTCACGCGCTCAAGTACGACCGCATTCATCCCACGGCGCGCCGGCTCGGCGCGATGCTCGCCACCGCCATTGAGCAACTGGCGCCGGACGCCCCGGCGGAGCTTCTCGTTGTACCGGTGCCCCTGCATCGCAACAAGCACAAGCAGCGCGGCTTCAATCAGGCACACGCCCTCGCCCGGAGCGCCATTGAGGCGTTGCGCAAGTCGCATACCAAGTGGGATTTGACGCTTGCGCCGACCACGCTGATGCGGCTGCGCTCCACCGAAAGCCAGGCAGAACTGACGCCACGCCAGCGACGGCAGAATGTTCGCGGGGCATTCAAGGTGTGCGATCCGGCTGCCATTCGGGGCAAAAACATCCTCCTGGTCGACGACATCCTTACTACCGGTGCTACGGCCCGTGCCGCTGCACAGTCACTGAGAAAGGCGGGAGCGGCCAATGTTTACGTTGCGACGCTGGCACGAGCGCGGCGGATCAACGGCAACAACGCGCAGCTTCATTCGTTCGGAACAAGGCGCGCTCAACCCGGTGTCGAGCCGGACAACGATCCGGAGCGCGCAGGCATTCATTCGTCATCATCCACTCATCAACCATTCATTTAGCGAGGGGAAGAGATGTCGCTGGGAAAAGCCATGATTCATGCACGCAAGCAAAAATCCGCTGCCCGCGCTGCCGCTCATGCTGCTGAGTCAGGTACACACGCGGTCCTGCACGCCAACCACATCCTGCAGATGCCGGTGCTGGTGCTCAACGCATCCTACGAGCCCATCAACATCTGCGGAGCGCGCCGCGCGCTGGTGCTGGTGCTGAAGGGCATCGCGCGCACCGAAGAAGAGCACGGCATGACGCTGCACGCACAGCGCAGCCTCATCGCTATGCCTTCCGTCATCCGCCTTCTTGAATATCGTCGAATTCCGCACCAGACGCGCGCCCTCTCTCGCAAGAACATCCTGCTGCGCGATCGCAACCAGTGCCAGTATTGCGGCGTCGCGCTGCCCTCCGGCGAACTCACGCTCGACCACGTGATCCCGCGTTCGCGCGGCGGCAACTCAACCTGGGAGAACCTGGTCGCCTGCTGCCACGCCTGCAATCGGCGCAAGGGCAATCGCATGCTCTCAGAGATCGACGACATGATGCTGCTGCGCGAGCCGCGTCCGTTCTCGCTGCACACCAGCCGCCAGATCATGCGCATGCTCGGCCGCGGCGACGATCGCTGGCGCAAGTACCTGTTCTATTAGGTGATATGAGAAATTCAGACGGCGTTGCGCTCGTCGTGCCTGGGTGCACCCTGCACAATGCTGGTTGCTTAAAGGGCGGCTTTAGAGCGATATACTGAAGCGCTCGATACCCGAATGCATGCAGCCGGAGGTTCAGGATTTGTTTACGCACGCCATCCTCCGAATTCCCGACGCCAACTTTGCCGACGGCCTTACCACGGTTGATCTCGGCGTTCCGCATTTTGACCAGGTCCTTGAGCAGCATGCACGATATTGCGAGGCGCTGCGAGAGTGCGGCCTTAAACTGACCATCCTCGACGCCGACGCTCGCCACCCCGACTCGACTTTTGTTGAAGACACCGCCATTCTCACGCCGCATTCGGCGATCCTGTGCCGTCCCGGTGCGCCGAGCCGCGCACGCGAAGTCGCGGCGATTCGCCCGGTCATCAAGCGCTTCTACTCCCGCATATTCACCATCGAGGCGCCCGGCACGGTGGACGGAGGCGATATCTGCGAAGCGGGGGATCACTTCTTCATCGGGCTCTCGCTCCGCACCAACGAGGAAGGCGCACGCCAGCTTTCGGCACACCTGCAAACCCTCGGCTACACGGCATCGACGATCGACCTCCGCAAGATGACGAGGATTCTTCACCTGAAGAGCGGGATCAGCTACATCGGCGACAAAACGCTGGTTGTGATGGAAGAGATGGCGGCAAGCCGGCGCTTGGCGCACTTCAATCTGCTGCGCGTCTCTCCCGAGGAGAGCTACGCCGCCAACTGCGTTCGCGTGAACGACCGCGTGCTCGTGGCGGAAGGGTTCCCGCACCTTCGCGACCACCTGGTCGCCCGCGGGTTTAACCCGCTGGTCCTCAACATGTCGGAGTTCCGAAAGATGGATGGCGGCCTGAGCTGCCTCTCGCTGCGCTTTTGACAGCACTTTAAGATCTCTTCGGCACGGCTGAAATCGTGCCCTGTTACAGTGCTCGCATACTTGCGGCTTTTGCCGCGGACGTCTAAGCCGCAGCAAACTGAGAACTGACAACTGAAAGCTATTGCTGCGGCTTGGCCGGTGGCTGCTTCTGCTGCTGGCCCGGCTGCGCCTGCTGTTGCTGTCCGTTCTGCGTGATGTCCTGCCCTTCGTAAATGATCTTGATGGTCGAGCCAAAGCGCTTGTAGTCCGCGTACTTGATGGTGTCGCGGATGTGCACGTCCTGGCTCGCCGTGTAGCTTCCGCCCGCGAAGTGCAGCACGCCCTCGCCCTTCGTGTAGACAGGGAACCAGTAGTGACCATCCACCTGTTGGCGCCACGTCATGAACGGAGGATGCAGGTCCTCATGATTCTTGCGCGTGTCATCCGGGACCATCCGGCCGTTCGTCACCACGATCTGAAGTTCGGATGCGTCGACCCAGATGCGTCCCAGAAAGTAGCGCTTGTTCTTCTCGATCTGCTTGGGCGCAACGTCGAAGGCGAAGCAGTCAACCTCGTCCACTTTTTGCCTGCCCACGTATTTCAGGTTGTACTGCGCAATCTCCTCGGTGGTGAGCACGAATGGATAGCCTTTCTGGATATCCTGCAAATCCGAGGGCGACATGATGACCCGCTGGAGCGTGTTCTCCGGTGCAAAGACGGTCTTCTCCATTCGCCGACCGGTCGGATCGAAGGTGACGTCATCGACCTGGTACCACTCGCCGTCGACCTTATTGTCGTCGTCAAGCGTTTGCACCCGGGCGAAGCGGCGATAGGTGTAGTGGTTCAGCGCTTCGCGGAACTCAGTCTCCTTGGCAGCGAACTTCTTGATGATCTCGTCGGGCGGCGTCGACGGCTCTGAAATGTCCAGTTTTCCGAACCCGGAATCGAGCGGCATCGGCGTAAAGCTGTCTTTTTCCTGCGCACCCGCCGACAGGACCAACATTCCTACCGCGGCCAGCGCCAACCACCATTGTCTATGCACCGTTGCACGTCTCCTCAGGAACTCGCCGGCAGTTTTCGAGCCCGCACTTTACTCCTCGATTATGCCCCCTTTTGCTCCGTCTACCACATTAGACGTATATACAAGAGGAGAGGGTGGCCGCAAAATCTTCGATTGGCGAAGCTGTCGCCGGGCCGTAACAGCATGAGGCGGTTCCACATAGTCAAGCTGGATGCATTCCGGTTCACCCAGCTCAAACTCACCATTTACCTCGCGGGATCAATGGTTTAAGCTCACTGATTAGCGATCAGGGCGAATCCCGGGGAACATTTTGAACCAGGCGCCGTGTCAATAAGCTGATCCTGCTTCCATTGCGCGGCCGTCGAAGGAGATACCCGCTCTTCCATGCCAGACAGCTACCAGCTTCTCGCGCTCGTGCTCACGGTGCTGCTGCTGCCGGCCTTCTGCCAACTCTTCATGCGTTTCCGCGACACCCGTACCCTGATGTGGTTCCTGGGGTTTCTCTTTTCTGTCGTGCGCATGTTGCAGCACTACGAACTGGGCTGGTGGAACTTCTCTGACGCCGGCGCCCATCCGTGGATCGCCGTCGTCGGCCAGACTGCCATCCTGATCAGCGCTGTTCTATTTCTCGCCTCGCTCGCCCCGGTCGCCTTCCGCATTGGCCGCGTTCGGATCCTCTACGCGGTTCCGTTCACGATACCACTTATCATCTACGCAGTCCTCATTTACGGCGTCTACCGCGGAAGCACTCCCTACGGAAACTCGTTCCTGATCTTCCCGGCGCTGGTTGGGCTTTCCCTCTTCGCCGGATGCGCCTGGGCAATCTCGCTTCGAGGGATTCCGCGAGCCTTTCCGCTTGCGCTCTGCATCATTCTCGGCGCCATGGGTCTATGGATTTGCGTTCGCGTCGGAGGCCCGTGGCCCCTGGGCTTTGTCGAGTGCGCCATCCACGCTACCACAGCGCTGCTGGTCTTCTGCGTCTTCCGCCGCGTGTCCCCGGGAACCTTGCTGGCGGGTCTGGGCTTCCTGGCCTGGTCGGCCAATATTGGCGAGACTCTGCCCTTCGCGCATCACGCCCAGATGAGCGCAACCCTCGTCCACATCGTTGCCATGGGCAAGGTGGTCACCGCCATTGGCATGATTCTTCTCGCCTTGGAAGACCAGCTTGCCATCAACGAGGCCGGCCGGTTTCGCGAGCGCCACGCCCGCGAAGAGATGGAAGCCTACACGCGCCTCAATCTCGCCCGCCGCCGTGTGGAGGAATTCGACGGCCTGGGTGCCGTGGTGTGCCAGTCGATTGTCGCCAACAGCCGGTTCAAGCAGGCCGCGCTTGTCTTGCTCCAGGCCACGGGGCACTACCGCCTTGCCGGCGCCGCCGGGTTCGACGACGCGATGGTGAACGGCCTCGAAGCCCTGGCTGTACGGATCCCGGCCGCGGGATTCCTCGAGCCCGAATCGGCCCCCCCGGCTGTGGAGCAAAGCACAGCATTCAACCTGGACCTCACTCCATTCTTTGTGCCGGGTGACGATCTTACGCGCCTCAATCTCACCAATGTCGTCGCCGTTCCATTGCGCGGCCGGACGTCTACTGAGGGCGCACTCTTCCTGGCCGGGGTTGAGAACCCGCGAGAGCCGATCGGCGCCATCGACCTGCTTCCGCTGGAGGTGCTCGCCACGCGCCTGCAGTCTGTCCGCAGCCAGACCAAGATGCTCGAGAAGCTGGTGGATTCAGAGAAGTTCGTCGGCCTCGGACAGCTTGCCGGCAACGTCACGCGGCAGCTCAACAACCCGCTTACCGTGATCCTCGGCTACGCCTCGCTGCTCGACGAAACCGAATACCTCAACCCGCAGGCCCACAAGGCTATCGAGGCCATTCTCACCGAAGCTCGCCATATGCGCCTTACGCTCGAGAGCCTCGCCCGCATCTCGCGGCCCCAGGGCGACCAGGTTGCCGCGATATCCGTGACCGAACTCCTGAACGACCTCGAGCAGCTTCACCGCTCAGAGTTTGTGCAGAGGTCCATCGACTTCCGCGTTCACATCGCGCCGGCCCTGCCTCGCGTACTCGGAAACGCCCAGCAGGTTCGGCAGGCCGTGCTTTACTGCCTGCAGTTCGCCATGGATGCGGTGGAGAAACTCGACACCACGCAGGAAAAGACCGTCCGCCTGGAAGCCGTGGCCGAAAAAGACCAGGTCCAGATTCTCGTGGCGCACACCGGCCAGAAATTCTCCGTGCCTGCCCGCGCCTTCGACCCCTTTGTGCCCGAGCCGGTGGCCGAAGAGTCAACCAGCCTGGGCCTGAGCATGTGCGCCAGCATCCTGCGCGAGAACAACGGGAAGGCCAGCGCGATGAACTTCGAGCCGCACGGGGCCGGCATCCTCCTCGAACTCCAGGCCGCCTAGGATTCTCTCCGACTGGTAGCTAACAGCTAAAAGCTGACCCGCGGTTGTACACTTCTTCTTCGCGCAAAACTGATGCGCGTCTGGAAGATAATCATGCGCCGATCTGTACTGCTCGCACTTCTTTTTGCCTCCACCTTCGCCTCAGCCCAGACCGACCGGGGTCCCCAGGGACAGGTCTTCGTTCCTGGGGTGGCAAAGCATCCGATGACCTTCGAAGACATGATGCACATGAAGCGTCTTGGCTCCACGGCTGTCTCGCCCGACGGGAAATGGCTGGGCTATTCCGTCACTACCGTAGATCTAAGCCAGAACACTAAAACAGCGGAGCTGTGGCTGCAGCCGATCGCGGGCGGCGACCCCATCAAGCTCGCCGTTGGCCAGCCCGGCGATGACGGCCTCGAGTTTGCGCCTGACGGCAAGCACATTCTCTTTCTCTCGTCGCGCGAACTGGCCTCGCAGCAGGTCTACACCGCCGACTTCGATTCAGCTACCGGCGCCACCGCCAACGTGCGTCGCCTGTCGGCCATCTGGGGCGGTGCCGACAACGCCCGCTGGTCGCCAGACTCGCAGCACATCGCCTTTACCGCAGAGGTCTACCCCGACTGTCCGGTCGTCAGAATTGAGGACTTCGCCACCGGCAATACCTGCAATCAGAGGAGGGACGAAGCGCTCACCAACAGCAAGGTTAAGGCGCAGATCTTCACGCATCTGATGTATCGGCACTGGAACCACTTCACCGGTGACAAGAAGTCGCACATCTTCCTTGCCAACGTGTCTGACAATTCCGTTCGCGATCTCAATCCCAACGATCCTCACGACGCGCCGCCGTTTTCGCTCGAAGGCGGCGGAGGCTTCGCCTTTGCGCCCGACTCGAAGGAGATCGCCTTCACCGAGAAGGATGTGCCGGATGAGGCTATCAGCACCAACGCCGACATCTTCACCCTCGACCTTACCAACCCGAACTCGAAGCCGGTGAAGGTGAGCACCTCGCCGGGTGGCGATTTCAATCCTGCGTATTCGCCCGATGGCAAATACATTGCGTGGCGCTCGCAGGCGCGTGCCGGCTACGAGTCTGACCGCTTCCGGCTCGTCCTCTATGATCGCGCGGCGAAGACGATCAAAGAACTGCTGCCGCACTTCGAGAACTGGGTCGATGAATTTTCGTGGGTCGAGGATTCGCAGCATATCCTCGTCGTCTCAGGTGAAAAAGGCGAAGCGCCTCTCTATGAAACAAACATTACCGGCGACGATCTTCATCGCATGGGGAAAACTGCAGGAGAATGGAGCAACCCCCATCTGACCTTGGTGGAGGGCTCCCCCTACATCCTTGGCACGCTCGTTCGGGTTGACCGTCCTGGAGAGGTGGTCCTCGGTAGTGTGCTGGAGATGGACGATACCGCGGTGAAGATCCGATCATTCGCTAACGACAGCAAGCCGAACGAGGACTTAACCAGTAAGAGTTATGAACCGAAGGCGCTCACTCACCTCAATGACGCCCTCCTCGCCCAACTCGATCTTCCCAAGATGGAATCCTTCTGGTTCGAGGCTGCCGACAAGACCAAGGTCCAGGGCTTTCTCATCCGGCCGCCCGCATTCGACCCCAACAAGAAATACCCCGTCAAATTCCTCATTCACGGCGGCCCGCAAGGCGCGTGGGGAGACTCATGGTCCTATCGCTGGAATGCGGAGCTCTTTGCCGCAAACGGCTACGTCGTGATCATGATCAACATGCGAGGTTCCACCGGATACGGGCAGGCCTTCGTCGATGGAGTGAATGGTGACTGGGGCGGCAAGCCCTACACCGATCTGATGACCGGCCTGACCTACGCCGAGCAGCACTACCCCTTCATCGACAAGACGCGGGAGTGCGCGCTGGGCGCCAGCTACGGCGGATACATGGCCAACTGGGTGCTCGGGCATACGAACCGCTTCAAGTGCATCGTCTCCCACGACGGCATGTTCGACGCCGAGTCGGCCTTCGGGACGACCGAGGAGGACTGGTTCAACATCTGGGAGTTCAAAGGCCAGCCGTGGGACTACTACGGCAAGCCGGACAGCGAGAATCCTTTCCGCAAATGGTCTCCGTCGCTTTCGGCCAAAAACTTCAAGACGCCCACGCTGGTGGTCCATGGCCAGCTCGATTACCGCCTCGACGTCAGCGAAGGCTACCAGCTCTTCGATACGCTCCAACTGCTGCACGTTCCCAGCAAGATGCTCTACTTCCCGGACGAAGGCCACTGGGTCCTGAAACCGCAAAACTCCCAGCTCTGGTACAAGACGGTGAACGACTGGGTGGACCAGTGGACGAGACCAGGGAGCAGGGAGTAGGGAGTAACAAACCAAGACCCGTGAAGCCTAAGGCCTTTCTTAACGAATCCGGCCTGTACGAGTACGCCGTCAAGGCGCTGGGACGCCTTATGCGCACCGAGGCCGAATTGCGCCGCCTGATGCACCAGCGCGTCGAGACGGGGCCGCGCGGTGACGAGGTTGTCAATCGAGTCTTGGCGCGGCTCAAGGAGCACGGGTATCTCAACGACCAGTCCTATGCCGAAACGTTTGCGCGGCTGCGCCAGGAGAACGAAAAATTCGGCCGGCGGCGCGTGCGGCAGGCCCTGAGCCAGAAGGGCGTGTCGCAAAAGATCGTGCAGCAGGTGGTGGACGAGAGCTACGCGAAGACCAATGAAGAGGCGCTCGCGCGGCAGTACCTCGAGCGGAAGCGGATCCGTAAGCCTGCGAATGAGAAGGAGACGGCGCGGGTGATGCGCCGGCTGGTGACCGCGGGATTCTCGACAGGCGTGATCTACAAGATCCTGCGCCAGTGGGACGTGCCGGAGGAGGAGCTGACGGTGCTGGAGAATCTGGGAGACGAAACGCACGAAGAGTAACCTTCAAGGAAGCAGTTACAGCCCGATCTTGGCAGGTTTGGTGTGATCCCACCCTTGACTGCCACCCCACAGACCAAGACCTGTCCGTGGGACCCCGGATTTCGTCAATGATGGGCACTCGGCCAGGTGGACGCGAATCTGCCACGCAGGATGAGCCTTGACGCACACGTAGTCGATCGCGAGTGGTGGGTCAGTTTTGGAATTACCGCTCTTGACTGGGGCACGATTGGAGCTAGACTTGCGTACATGTGTTTCAAAATCACACCCGCGCTGCGAAGGTACTACCATTACCACGGCATCTCCGCAGAATTGGAGCGGCGCGGTTTTGGTTCTTCCAGGCCCCAGCTTGCTTGGGCGATTCGGGAGAAACAACACGAACCGGAAAAACCCGTCGACGATCAGAACAAGAGCGTGAGTTCGAGTTCGCCCAACACCCCAGATTCAAACTGACCCACTACCCGAACGCGGAGTCGTATGACACGGATGCATTTACACTGGTAAAGTCATGCAATTCCGTACGGGAAATGAAATCCGCGAGCTGTTTTTGCGCTTTTTTGAGACGAAGGGGCACCGGCGTGTGCACTCCTCGTCGCTGGTGCCTGCCAACGATCCGACGCTGCTGTTTACGAACGCCGGCATGAATCAGTTTAAAGATCTGTTCCTTGGCGCCGAGAAGCGCAACTACTCCCGCGCGACGACTTCGCAGAAATGCGTCCGCGCCGGCGGAAAGCATAACGACCTTGAGAACGTGGGCTTTACGCGCCGACACCATACGTTCTTCGAGATGCTCGGCAACTTCAGCTTCGGCGACTACTTCAAGCGCGATGCGATTGCATTTGCGTGGGAGCTGGTGACGAGTCCGGAGTGGATGGGCATCCCCAAAGACCGGCTGTACGTGACAATCTTCGAAGGCGCTGACGGCGTTCCCCGCGATGGCGAAGCCGAGCAGTACTGGGTCGAAACCGGCGTGTCGAAGGACCGGATCTTCGAGTACGGGCTGAAGGACAATTTCTGGCAGATGGGCGAGACGGGGCCGTGCGGTCCGTGTTCGGAGATCTTCTATGACATGGGGATCGAGGCCGCCGAAACGCCCGGCGTCGACAAACCCTTCGGGCAGGACGATGCGCGGTACGTGGAGATCTGGAACCTGGTCTTCATGCAGTTCGATCGGTCGGCGGTGGTCGATCCCGCAACCAAAGCGACGAATTACAAGCTCACTCCGCTGCCCAAGCCCTCGATTGATACGGGGATGGGTCTCGAGCGCGTGGCGGCGGTGCTGCAGGGCAAGCTCAGCAACTTCGAGACGGATCTGTTTACGCCGCTGATCGAGAGAGCGGAGGAACTCACGGGGAAGCGCGTGAGCGAGAAGGCGATTGAGGAGCAAACGCGCACTGCCGATGACGATGCCGCCAGCCTGCGCATCATCGCGGATCACGCGCGTGCGGCGACGTTCCTGATTAACGACGGCGTGCTGCCCTCGAATGAGGGACGCGGCTATGTGCTGCGCAAGATTCTGCGGCGCGGCATTCGGCATGGACGGTTGCTGGGGCAGGACAAGACGTTCCTGAATCAGATGGTCTACGCCGTGCGCGACCTGATGCAGGGGGCTTATCCCGAGCTGATCGATTCGGCCCCACGCGTTGCCAAAGTGGTTGAGGCGGAAGAGAAGCAGTTTGATCGCGTGCTCAAAGAGGGAAGCAGCCGACTCGAATACGAGATAGCTCGGACGGTCGGAAAGGCTGTGAAAGAACTGCGGTCCGATGTTCAAAAAGTCGCGGAATTGAGCGAGAAGGCAAACTATTACCATGACCTTCTCACTACCGGTATTGTTCACCCGGATAGGGCCAAGGCCATAAAGTGGGGTCTGTCCTTCCTTGCCGAGCACGGAATCGAGAAGAAAGATGTCGCATTGGATGGCGAGACCGGTTTCCATTTGTACGAGACCTTCGGGCTTCCTCTCGACTTCATGGTCGATGCAGCAAGAGACGCTGGTATTGGCTTTGACATAGAGGGCTTCGAACACGCCCGTTCTGAAGAGCAGGAGCGTGCGCGCGCATCATGGAAGGGCGGGAGCCAGAAGACTGCAAGCCCGGTTTTCCGCGATCTTGCGAAGACTAATTTCCTCGGCTACAAGCAGCTCAATGCAAGCGATGCCGAAGTGCTGGCGATCGTGAGGGACGGCGCGGGTGTTCCGTCAGCCAAGACGGGCGATCGCGTCGAGGTAGTACTCGATCAAACGAGCTTTTACGCCGACTCAGGCGGCCAGATCGGCGACACCGGCTGGTTTACCTCGACCGACGGCAACACCACGATCGCGGAGATCACCGGATGCGTGATGCCGGTGCAGGGTGTGCGCGCACACAAGGCAGTTCTGAAGCAGGACCTCGCGGTCGGCGATCACGTGGACACGGTCGTCAAAGGCGATCGCCGCAACAACATCAAGCGCAATCACACGGGCACTCACCTTGTGCACGCGGCGCTGCGCCAGGTGCTGGGCACGCATGTGAAGCAAGCGGGTTCGCTGGTTGATCCCTCGCGGCTGCGCTTCGATTTTTCGCATTTCGCGCAGGTGGCCGACGAAGAGTTGCAGGAGATCGAGGACATCGTCAACCGCGAAATCCTGGCCAACGCGAAGGTCGAGACGCTGGAAGATGTGCCGATTGACGTGGCCGTGAACGAGTATCACGCGATGGCGCTGTTCGGCGAGAAGTACGGAGACAAGGTGCGCGTGGTGAAACTGGCTGACGGGTTTTCGACCGAACTCTGCGGCGGAACGCACACGGCGGCCACGGGCGAGATCGGGCTGCTGAAGCTGACGAGTGAAGGCTCGGTGTCGTCAGGCGTGCGGCGCATCGAGGCGATCAGCGGGCTGGGTTCGCTCGAAGCGTTCCGGCGCGATTTTGCCGTTGCGCAGCTCGCATCACAGGTCGCTCCGGCGGCAGATGGCAATCTCACGGACTCGCTGCGGGCCAAGGTGGACGCGCAGGAGGACGAGCTGAAGCGGCTGCGTCGCGAGCTTGAAGAGGCGCGCATGAAGTCCGCTGCCGGCGGGTTGGACGAGGCCGTGCAGCGCGCGACGGCAGTGAAAGGCGTGAAGGTACTGACGCATCGCGCCGATTCGCTGGAGCGTGGGCAGTTGCGCACTCTGGTCGATAACCTGAAGGTGAAGCTTGGCGATGGCGTGGTGGTGCTGGCTTCGGCGCAGCCCGAGGGCAAGGTGGCTATCATCGCTGGGGTTACGCCGGGGCTGACGAAGCGTATTCAGGCCGGCAAGCTGGTCGGCGCCGTGGCGAAGTTGGTCGGCGGTTCGGGCGGCGGAAAGCCGGAGATCGCGGAAGCCGGCGGCAAGGATCAGTCGCAGATCGACGCAGCGCTCAACGCTGCGCCAAAGGTGGTTGGCGAACTGCTGGGGTAGACGACGGGGGAAGAGCGGATTATTCACTCCTTCACCGAGCCGGCGTTTGATCGGGCGCTTCATTCAACCGGGAGAGAGCAGGCGCTGACGCAACCGGAATAGAGTAAACTGCGTTGCACGGGGCTGGAGAATCTATCGATATGAATGGCAAACGGCAATCGGCAACCATTGCAGTTGTGGGTTCGGGCTATGTGGGCCTGGTCGCTGCTGCATGTTTTGCGGAGATCGGGCATCGTGTGGTGTGCGTGGACAACGATGAAACGAAGGTTCGCATGCTGCAGGAGGGCAGAATTCCGATCCACGAAGAGCATCTGCCCGAGTTGCTCGCGCGACATCGCGGCAAGTCGCTGAATTTCACCTCGGATCTGAGGGCGGCGACCCAGGCGGCGCAGGCGATCTTTATTGCGGTAGGAACGCCGCAGAGCCAGACGGGCAGCGCGGACCTGTCGTATGTGGATGCAGTGGCCAGCGAAATTGCGCGCTCGATGGATTCGTACAAGGTGATCGTGGAGAAGAGCACGGTTCCTGTGTACACGAACGAGTGGATCCGCCGGGTGATCGAGCGGAACGGGGTGCCGAAGGATCTTTTCGATGTGACATCGAACCCGGAATTCTTGCGCGAAGGTACCGCAGTTGTGGACTTTCTGCATCCGGACCGCATTGTCATCGGGGCGGCAACCGAAACGGCCGCGGATCTGCTGAAAGAGATCTATCTGCCGCTGACAACGGGCGAGTACTACAGCGTTCCGGGTTCCGTACCGGGGCCACGTACGGCAGCCGATCCTCCGCCGATCCTCTACACTTCGACCAAGGCTGCGGAGATCATCAAGCACGCCTCCAACGCGCTGCTTGCGACCAAGATTTCGTTCATCAACGTGGTTGCAAATATCTGTGAAGCGGCCGGAGCGGACGTGGAAGAGGTGGCGCGCGGCATCGGGATGGACACTCGCATCGGGCCGAAGTTCCTGCGAGCCGGCGTGGGCTATGGCGGTTCCTGCTTTCCGAAGGACGTGGCGGCGTTCCGGCATGTAGCGGAGCAGGTGGGTGTGGAATTCGGACTGCTGCACGAAGTGGAGAAGATCAACGAGGAGCAGAAGCAGCGCTTCTTCCAGAAAATCCGGTCGGCGCTATGGACGTTTCGCGGCAAGAAGATCGGCGTGCTTGGGCTGGCTTTCAAAGGCGGCACAGACGACATTCGCGAGTCCCCGGCACTTGACATTGTGATTAAGTTGCTGGCGGAGGGCTGTATTATCTGTGCCCATGATCCTGCGGCGGCGAGTCGCTGCAAGGAGATTATTCCGCAGTCGTCCACCATGCGCTATGTCGACGATCCTTACGCGGCGGCGCAGGATGCGGATGCGTTGCTGATTTTGAATGATTGGCAGGAGTTTGCGGAGCTTGACCTCGCCAAGCTGCACTACACGCTGCGTTATCCGATCGTGATCGATGGACGGAATCTTTATGATCCGGCGACGATGACCAAGGCCGGATTCACCTATCTGAGCGTGGGAAGGCCAGGCCTGGCGCAGGCGCTGGATCCTGTCGCGGCATTCTTCCTGCCCCGTCGGAGAGACGGCGCAAAGGTATAGACTGTGACGCAGCCTTTGCGCGAAGGGCCGCATCTGAGCAATGAAGCAATTGTCTTGCACGAAGGTGTAGTACCGAACGGGCCATGGTTGCCGATAACTTCAATGAGAAAAGCACTTGGAAGGACAATCGTTTAATGCGCGTGCTGATCACCGGCGCTGCCGGTTTTCTTGGTTCTCACCTGACCGACGCTCTGCTGGCAGAAGGACACCAGGTATTGGGTGTCGACAATCTGAGCACGGGCTCCCTTGAGAATCTCAAACATCTCAAGTCCGAACCAGCATTCGAGTTTCTGGAACACGATATCTGCGATCCGTTCGATCCGAAGCGCGTGGATTACGTGTTCAACTTTGCTTCGCCGGCGAGCCCGGAAGACTACATGCGGCTGGGAATCGCTACGTTGATGGTGGGCTCGGCGGGAACGCGGAATGCGCTGGAGATTGCGAAGAAGTACGGCGCGAAATTTCTGCATGCATCGACGTCAGAGTGCTATGGAGATCCCGATGAGCATCCGCAGACGGAAGAATACTGGGGCCATGTGAATCCGATCGGGCCGCGCTCGGTGTATGACGAGGCCAAGCGATTCTCAGAGGCACTTGTGACTGCCTACCACCGGTACGAGAAGGTCGACACGCGGCTCGTGAGGATATTCAACACCTACGGTCCCCGGCTTCACATGGATGACGGGCGGGTGATTTCAAATCTCGTTTGCCAGGCGCTGCGCGGTGATGAGTTGACAATATACGGCGACGGCAGCCAGACGCGGAGCTTCTGTTACGTGTCCGATGAAATCGACGGCATCCTGAGGCTCTCGCGCAGTAGTGAACACGCGCCGGTGAATATCGGGAATCCGACAGAATGGACGATCCTGGACTGCGCGAACGCTGTATTGCGCGTGACGGGATCGAAGAGCACAATCGTGCACCGTCCCCTCCCGCAGGATGATCCTTCGCAGCGTCAGCCCGACATCAGCAAGGCCAAGCGCTTGCTGAACTGGGAGCCCAAGATCGATCTGGAAACCGGGTTGAAGCTATGCCTGGACTATTTCAAATCGTGCGTTGAGGCTGCTGTCTAGCAAGCCGCGTCGTTTCGTTCGTGCTCGGAACAAGTGTTATCGACAGATTCAGAAGTGGCGTCGTGCAATGACCGGTTCACCCAACATGCCGGAAACCTCAAACGGCAGCCGGTTGTAAGCCGACTCTTTCAGAGACCGCTGAGAGACGCGCACAGCATTCGAATGACACCATACCGAGCGACCAGAAGATGAGTTGCATTCCGCGACCGCCCGGCTTACGCGTCAGAAACCGACTAGTCCTTCGCAAGGAAGTAGGATTCGATTGCCCGCATCACACTGCGGTGGGTGATCTGCGGCTCTTTTCCCTCGTATTTCGCCGCCCAGCAGATCTGGTTGACGATGTCGCGCGGATAGCATGAGCGCAACTCCTGCTTAAGGGTGCCGTGCACAAAGTCGATGAGAGTGTGTGCTACGGTGTCATCGCACTCGATCTTGCGTTCGGCCGCGACTCTGCGGAAGATCTCGCAAAACTCCTCGTCGCTGACCTCTCCGATGAATATCTTGGTTTGAATTCTGCGCAGGAAGGCCGCGTCGAGAAGCTGCGCCGGATCGAGGTTTGAGGCGAAGACGACCAGCATCTCAAATGGCATCTCGATCTTCCGTCCGCCCGCCAGGGTGAGGAAATCGATCTTGCGATCGAGCGGAACGACCCATCGATTGAGCAGTTCATCAGGCCGGACCCGCTGGCGGCCAAAGTCGTCGATGATGAGCACGCCATTGTTGGCCTTCATCTGAACCGGGCCGGTGTAGAAGCGAATTGCCGGGTTGAATTGCAGGTCGAGCATCTCGATCGTCAATTCGCCACCCACCATCACTGTGGGCCGCTGGCAGAGCACCCAGCGCTCGTCATGATTCGGCGGCTCCATGTGCGGCAGGCGCGTGTGGAGCGTGGGATCGTAGACGGTGATGAACTGCCCATCGACTTCAATCGCGTAGGGAAGCCAGACAGCATCTTCCGAAAGCACCTTCGACAAAAGTTCTGCAATCGAGGTCTTGCCGACACCGGAGGGACCATAGAGGAAGATTGCTGCGCCCGAGTTCAGCGCCGTTCCAAGCTGCCATAGAATCCTGTCATCGAGAACCAAGCTCGAAAACGCGCGATGGACCTCAGCAGGATGAACCTCGGCGTGTGAAACACTCTGCAGCTTCACCTGGCTTACGTAGCTGGAGAGGGGAACGGGCGAAGGGCCGGTGTATTGGCTTTGCGCCAGAAGTTCCTGAGCGCGGGTCCTGCCCTGGGATGTGATAGCCAGGTTGGGAATCTGGCCGCTCAATCCGGTTACCATGCACAACTGTTCGGTGCGAAGCCGCTTCAGAAGCTCGCTTGCGACCTCGAAGCTGAGGCGCATGAGCTTTGCCAGCTCCAGCACCGAGAAGGGGCCGGAGAGGTAAAGATGCTTGAGCGCGAGTTCTTCAAGGACTGACTGGCGAAGTCCGACCTCGTGGATGGCGAGCGGTTTATGCGTCGGCCCCTGAGAGGGGTCGGTCTTCATGAATTCCTGAAGGTTAAGCAATGGTTCCATCGCATTTTCCCAAGGCATTCAGTATATTTCGCATTCTTCTATATTCCTTGAATACTGGAATCTTATTTTCGGTCTCTTCAGTTCTGCACGGCGGTAACTATCTGACTATGCACTTGCGTGCGATTCGAGCGGTTCCCTTGGTGCTCTTAGAGTGCGGCGAGCGGTGCGGGTTCGGGATGCTTCAATGGCTTTTCGTGAAAAACAGTTGAGCCGCCATCAAATTCTCCCATATAAAATGCGGTATGCTCCCAGCGCAGAATGTGGCACTTACGGGGTCGTCCCCTGCAACCAAGGCGATGCCGGTCGTCTGCATCGTAGCGCTGGACCAGGAATTCGTCGAAATCCTCAGGACCGAACTGACGCCCTGGTTCCAGATAGCCGTGCGTGACTCGTACGAGGATTTGGCGCGCTGGACCCGCGAGAAACAAGTCTCCGCTGTCGTGCTCGACATCGATACCCAAGGAGAAGACCCCTATGGTGGCCTCCCCGTTCTGGCGGAGCTACGCCATCTCAATCCCGACTTCACTCTCGTGTCCGTCAGCCGGGCCCGTGCTCGTTCCGTCGAAAAGCAGGCGCTGAGCGCCGGGGCCGACGCCCACTTCCGCACTCCGGTGGACGTGTCCGAGTTGCGAATGGCCCTCGTGGACACCATCCGCCGGCGAGCGGATGATGCCGAGCGCGACCGTTCGCGCCAGCAGGTGCTTGTGGCCAGCCGCTTTCAGGATTTCATCGGTGCAAGCGAGCCGATGCGGCGGGTTTACGATGCGATCCAACAGATCGCTGCCAGCAATATCAATGTTCTCATTCGGGGCGAAAGCGGAACCGGAAAGGAAATCGCTGCACGTGCGATTGTGGCGCTCAGCCGCCGCGCCAACAAGCCTTTCATCCGACTTAACTGTGCCGCGCTGCCTGAAAGCCTCATCGAATCGGAACTCTTCGGCAGCGAGCGCGGCGCCTTCACTGGTGCCACTGAGTCCAGGCCCGGACACATCGAAATGGCCGACGGAGGCACACTCTTTCTCGATGAGATTGCGACGCTTACGCTGCCGCTGCAGACCAAGCTCCTGCGCGTCCTCGAAGATCACCACGTGCAGAGGCTCGGCGGCCGCACGTTCCGCAAGATCGATTTCCGGCTGATCTGTGCGACCAACGAGCCTATCGAAGAGATGGCTAGGACCGGGAAATTCCGCGAAGATCTCTACTACCGCATCCACGTCATTCCCATCCAACTCCCGCCGCTCCGGGACCGCATTGGGGACATTCCTCTCCTCTGCGAGCATTTCCTCCAGATTCACTGCATGGCGAACGGTGTTCCCTTAAAACGGATCAACGCCGATGCCCTCACAGCTCTCGAGGAACACACCTGGCCCGGCAACGTGCGCGAACTTGAAAACCTGATTCAAAGGCTTATCGTCACTACGCGACACCAGGAAATTGTCCCGGCCGATCTGCCGCCTCGCGTGGTCGAACAGAGCCTTGTCGCCAGCGAAGCGATTCTTCTTCCCGAAGGCGGCACAGACTTCGACGGACAGGTTCGCCAACTCGAAGTCGCACTGCTCACCACGGCGCTTCGCCGCGGTAAGGGAAGCAAGACCGCAGCCGCGCGCCTGTTGAATGTCGACGTCCAGAGGATGAAGTATCTCTGCCGCAAGTACTCCCTCTAGATCCCAAAGTTTAAGAATTCACCGGTGAAAGTTTAATTTTTAAACCGGTTCGGTAATTGAGCTGCATCCAGCCTGCTCTTCCGGTCTTCTGGTAAGCGCAATTTCCCCAATGGTTTGCAGAAAAACCCGTTCGCGGAATGTGATTTGGCACACAGGGTGCAATTCAGTAGGCGTAAAAAGAAGTTCAAATCCAATTCCTGGGAGAAACTACGATGGCCATCACGAAAAAGTCTCTGATCAGCAACAGCCCGTCGAAGAAGTCAACCAAGAAGTCCAGCTCGAAGGTGGAAGGCAGTCCAGTTGCCGCAGCCAAGCTCAAGACCGCAGTCGTTAACAGGCTTGGGTAGAGGTACTGGGACGACACTCCGCCACGAGATTCTACTGCCGAGAAAAGCACGGCGGCCTCTCCACAGGCCGCCGTTTTCGTGTCTTCAGTGACATGCGTTGTGCGGCGGATACTCCCTCGAAATCCTCTCTCAAAGGGTTAAAAATCAACCCCTTAAGGTTTATTTTTTATCCTGTTTTTACTGCGCGACATAATGCCTGCGATTTCGGCCTATTCGACAAGAGTCACATTGTATGGGACTTACAGAAAACGTCGTCAAGAAATGTGATTTGGCACACTGCATGCAGCATAGGCTGGCGTACAGCAGTTCAAATCCAAATCCTGGGGGAAACTACCATGGCCGTCACGAAAAAGTCTCTGATCAGCAACAACCCTGTGAAGAAGCCAGCCAAGAAGTCCAGCCCGAAGGCAGCAGCCACCGCGATCACGGCAGCGAAGATCACAACTGCCTACAACGCGAAGTTTGCCAGGATAGTGTTCTAGTCCGGATTCGCAAGACGGTAACCAACCGGGATGCGACATCTGGTCTCGCGAATGGAAAGTCAGCTCCCCCGGAAAGAAAGACGGCGGCCTCCCTCCAGGCCGCCGTCTTCGTGTTTTTACCACCACACGTGTGCCTTGACGGTGTCTGATACCGCGATCGCAATGCGTTCTGCGATGCTGCGCCTCTTGCCAAAAACCATTGCCGGTCCGGAGACTCCGTACATGGGATTTCCCGCAGTCGCTGACAGTGAAATCAGAGAGGTGTAGAAGGTGGGCAGCTTGAGCCCTTTGTACTTCTCGCTTGCGACCAATCCGGCCGGTAGTGCAACCGGTTCACCGGCAATGGGCCGCAGCTTCAGGCGAAGCAGCGAGAATTGTCCGGGAACGGCAAGCGCTACTTCGGAATCCGGAATAATCCGGTTCAGCGCAGTCGCAGGAATGAAGACCCGGACCACCCGGGAGCCCTCTGCCATCCGGAGCAACGGTTGACCATAGCCAACGTCCTTCTCTACGAGCTGTGCAGGATTCTGACTCAGCACCGTGCCGTCTGCGGGGGCAGTCAGCACGAGGGATGACTCCGCCTCGTTCGCCAGGCCGGTCATTCGCTGGGCCTGTACCTGGTCAGCGGCTGCGGCCCCAATACTCCGCCCTTGAACCTGGGCATCAAAGGCCCCGAATCGAGCCCGTCCTGACTGTGCAAGCGCGCTGGACTGCATCGACGCTGCCCGGTAGCTTGTCATGCGGAGCAGCGGCTCCCCCGCGCGCACCTTTTGCCCTTCCTGCACAAATACCGTATTGACCCGACCCGGAACCGCCGCGCAAATGGTACGCGACTCTTTCGCCTCAATCACAAAATAGGCATCCACGCGATCACGCCAGACAGGCACAAACAACAGCGCGCAAAGAACAAGCGCAGCCAAAACGTAGCCCGGATGCCGCCGCAAACCAGGTCTGATTGCCCGCTCCCAACACTCCTTCATGACGCGGCGCAAGGCCTGTAACCGGGACCGGAACAGAAAAAGAGCCAGTGCGAGCGAAGGAATCAGGGCAAACTCCGCGAACCAGTTCACGCCCAGCCGGTATGAGAACCGGATGACAAAAAAGAGCAGCAGATAACTGTAAGCTCCCGACAAGATGGCATAGGTCACAAAGAGCGCTACGCGCCTGCGTGGGACAATTGGAATCTCGACTGGAAGCCGCAGTATCTTCGCCTGGAACCACGCTGAAAGGAAAGCTGTGGACCGCTCTTTCAGCTCGGGTATCTCAATGACTTCCGTCAGGAAATAGTACCCGTCGAGTTTGAGAAGCGGATTCAGATTGATGATTACGGCCGCAATACCCGTGAGGAGAATCAACTCGTACATGAACGTATGGAACAAGCTTCCTGCGGGGGCATTCAGCCAGAAGATCATCGCAATGCCGCACACCACAAGCTCAATCCAGATGCCGGCAATGATGGTTGCCAGTCGCTGTATCTTCGTCGCTGATACCCAGCTTTCTGTCACGTCCACGAAGAAGCAGGGAGTGAGGTAAAGGAACATCAATCCCATGCTGTGGACCTGCCCGCCGTAGTGCTTGCAGGTAAGGCCATGAGCGGTTTCATGGATAAAGCCCACGATCAGAATCAATATCCAAAACCGCGCAAAATCGCCAATACTCTTCTGCGTAAAGTTGAAGAACATTGCGGTGTCGGGCCCGATCAGGTGCCAGTTCTTCACCACCATGACGGTTTCAATCAGGAAGAGAACAACTGCGGCCAGCACGCACCAGCGGCTGTAGATGAAGCGGCCGGCCCATCCATTGAGCCAATTGAAATACCGATCCGGATCCCATGCTGAGAAGCTGATATGAGCGACGTTCAGTTTCGATTTTGTTCGCCTCTCCCGCTGCGCGAGCAGCTTCTCGCGCATGGCAAGATTCTTATCCTGGTACGACTCGTACCAAAGATCAGATCCCTCCAGGCCTTCTGTGAATTCGCGCACTTCTTCCGCATTCATCGGTGCGCCCGTCTCGCGCGTATACGCTTCGGCAATCTCGGCGTAGGATCGGTTACCGTCAAAGAGCTTCGTTAGTTGCCACTGCCCGGGCGATAGACGGTAGTAGGCGTTCTTGCCGCGTTTGAGAACGCCGACAATCGGCTCGCCATCGAGCACCGTTTCGTGAACAACCAGGTCTGGATCGACTCGCGGCGGCTGGCTGCGCGATGGCCGCGCCTGCGGAAGCTCCGGAAGAACTGCATCAAGCGCTTCGGTCAGGTTCATGGCGCCAGCCGCACCTGCATCGTCATTCCCGGCTTGAGCTGCGGCGATGGATGGACGACCGCGCCGATTACCTGGATGCTGCCACTGGCCGGATCGACAACGGGGCTGACGCGAACGATGCGTCCCTGCTGATGGAGGCCGGGATAGTCGGCGGTGGTGAGGTCGAGAGGCTTGCCCGCGACGAATGCGGCCATTGCGGTTTCAGGCACCGTGAATAGCACCTGCAAAGGAGCCTCCGCGGTGATCCAGAAGAGGACGTCGCCCGGTTTTACTTCCTGCGCGGGACGCACGGAGCTGCGGCCGACGACGCCGGCAAACGGAGCGACGATGCGCGATTGCTCCAGTTGCAGGTTGGCTGCGCTCAGGTCAGCCTCGGACGCAGCCGCCTCCTCGCGGAAACGCGTCACTTCGGCGATCGTCTCATCGACTCGATACTTGGCGTGTTCCCAATTCTCTTCGCTGATGATTTTGGCGTCGCGCATGGCGTCGGCGCGGCGCAGGTCGGATTCGGCGGTTAGCTGTTCCGACTGCCACTCGCGGAGTTGTGCCTGGGCCGATGCCATGCGGGCCTTTTGCGATTCACATGCGGAGCGGAGGGAGCGATCGTCGAGCTGCGCGAGGATCTGACCCTTCTTGACACGATCGCCGATGCGGACGTTGATGTTGACGATGCGGCCGTTGCGTTCCGCGGCGATGTCGGCCTGCTGCTCTGCGACGAGAGGGCCGGAGGTGGTGAAGGACCCCGGATCCGGGGTCTCAGGCGTCGCGGCCGGCTCGGGTGTCGCTTTTAGCACTGGGACGCTGGCGGGTGCAGGCGCTGCGCTCGCTGCGACGGATGCCGGACGGGAATCGCAGGCCGTCAACGCAAGGGTGATCGCACCGATCGCCGAGACGGTCGCGAAGCAGGTGGGAACCAGGCTGCGAATTGCACTCGTCATACGAGTTACCATCCAATCCAATTCCAAAGAGACCGCCAGGCCCAGAGAGCCGGCCGCCTCAGCAGTACGTATCCGGAGGGCCGCCAACCGAGTGAAATCTTGGCGCGGCCGGTCATACCCGATCGCAAACTGGCATCTCCATTCGAAAGCGGCACTTCGACTGTAAATGTGCGTTCACCGTCCCCGGGTTTTGCCTCCGGGCTGACCACGGACACCTGACCGCGCCAGGTGCGCTGGGGATAGCTGTCGAGCTTGATGGCGGCGCGCAGGCCCGCGTTGAGGAGAACCGTGTCGCGCTCAGGGACGGAGATCTGCACGATTGCCGAGGAGAGATCGAGCACCTGCGCGAACGACGCGCCGGCGTCGAGATGCTTGCCGGCGGTGTTTTCGAGTTCGGGGGTGACCACGACGCCATCGATGGGAGAGCGCAATTGAGCGCTGTCGACCCGGGTGCGGGCGCGGGCCACTTCAGAGCGGAGGAACTCCGCCTGCGCGCGGTCGGCGCCGGCCTGCGGAGAGCTGTGGGCCAGATCATTCTGCATCACGAGCATCGCCTGCTGGTACCTGGCCTCAGTGGAGGCAAGGTCGGCGCGCCACTGCCAGTCGTTCAATGCGCCGAGGACCTGTCCCGTGGAGACGCGCTGCCCTTCGTGAACGTAAACCGCTGTTACGTTGCCGTCGACGGGAGCTGCAATCGTGACCAGGTGCTGCGGTGCGACGACGGCGTCGCCTGATACCCGCATGGGCAGCGGAAAGAACGAGAGGAACAGGGCGCACTCAACGAGGATGCCAATCAGCATCCAGCGTCTGCGGCGACTGTTGAGGAGAGCCTGTTTTTTCTTCATCAGCGGCTCGATCAGGCTGATGAGCGGGACTTCGCGATAAAGCAGGGCGTTGCGGATGGCGACGGTGGCCTGGCCGGCGAGGATCTTGATCATCTCGATGTGGGGCACATCGAGAAAGTCGATGTCGCTGCTTTCGTACATCAGAAAGCCAAGGCGGCCCTGGTCGTCGGCCAGCGGAGCGGCATAGAGGGCGCGAAAGCCGGTGGCGGCGAAATATTCGGCTACGGGCGCGGGGATATCGGGCTTTTCGTCTCCCTCAGCGTTGTTGACCTGGCGCAGGTATACGAGATCGGTTTGCGTCGAGAGCCAGCGCATTAGTTGATTGAGCCGCTCCACATTGATGTCGCCCATCGGCAGGGCGGCGAGGCCGGAAACGGCTTTGAGCTGCAGCTTTCCGCGGTGATCGAGAGCAATGGCGCAGCGTTCGTAGGGGAGCACGTTCTGCGGGCTGTTGACGATGATGCCCAGCAGGCGGTCGAGGCGCAGCGTGGAGGTGATTTCACCGCTGACTTCGACGAGGGCCCTGAGGATCTCCAGCTTCCGCTCCGCCAGCATCAGGCTGGCGTTCTTGAGCGCGCTGGCGATGGTCTCGGCCATCGACATCATGAGGAACTGGTCGTCGTCGTCAAAGGGCCGGTCCGCTCGATTGACCGCCTCCAGGACACCCACCTCGGAATCATCCTGCATCAGCGGGACGAGCAGCGCGTTGCTGATTGCGGGGACTTCTGAGTCGGGAGGGGCGGACGCATTGCGCCGGAGCAGGCGCTCGTCATGGGGGTCGTCAATGAGGAGTGCTTCGCCCTCCTCGGCCATATCGGCCGCGTATCCCTCGCCGGACGATTGCGTCATGCCGACTTCGACGGTGGCGTCATCGCCATGGGTGGAGACAAGGCGGAGAATCTCGCCGTCGAACATCCAGAGGTGAATGGCCTGGCACGGCAGCATGGCCGCCGCTTTTTCCGGGATCAGGGTCGTGAGCGCATCGAAGTCGAGCGTCGCGTTCAGGGACTTCTCGAGGTCATAGAGCTGCGACATTCGGTGCAGCGAGTCAAGCAGATCCTGCCGCTGCGCCTCCGTGGCCTCGGCGGCGAGAATAGCGGGCGGAGCCAACTGCACAATCGGGGCTATGGCCTCGAGTTCCTGCAGGCGCGGAGTTCCGGAAAACCACAGAATCTCGATCACCCCCACCAATTGCACGTCCTGAAGCAGAGGGATGTAGGCAATGGAGGAGACCGATCGGGAGATGTGCAGGTGCGCGTAGTCTTCGCGGAGGATATCGGCGCTCGAATAGATGAGTATCTCCGGCGACTCAAGGAGGAGCGGTGCCATCAGGCGGTTGCCGGATCCGACGGCCGTGGGCTCGGGGAAGATATCCCCGGCCAGACCGATCATGGTCCATGCGCTCTCCACGTTCTCTTCAAGAAACCGGTGGACGGCGCATGCACAGTTGGGCAGTTGCGCCACGATCACGGCGGCGATGATGGAAGCGCGGGAAGCCGTGTCGGGTGCGGCAAGGAGCTGCGCACCGACCTCGACGGCGGCATCGTTCACTGGAGAGATCATCCTGACCCGGGGAAATGCAATGAAACTTGTCTTGACAAGGGGGAACGAGCTGTTGATTCTCAGGTAGTTGAGGCTTGGAGATTAACAAGCACCAACTCTCGATGTAAAGCGAAATTTCGCCCGAAAGATGGGGAGCCGTGGATCTGGACATCAGGGAATCCGGCAACATTTGCGTCCTGAAATTGAAGGGACGACTGGTCAGCGGGGAGGCCGTCAACCAGTTTGAGCATGCCTTTCAGCAGGCACTCGCCACGGGACACAACTTTCTGATTGTCGATCTGGAGGCGCTTCCCTACGTGGATTCCTCGGGCATCGGTTCCGTGGTGAATGCGCTTCGCCAGGCCAACAAGCTTGGCGGTACGGTGAAACTGGTGAATCCTCCGCCATTTGTCGCAAAGACTTTCAAGATGGTCGGCATTCTTTCGCTTTTCGGGGTGTACGAATCGGAGGCGGAGGCGGTGGCCTCCTGCGCCTGATGCTCAGCTCTGGTTGAATTCGCCGAGTGGCAGAGGGTGGCTGAAGAGATATCCCTGGAATGAGTGGCATCCCAACTTGGCGAGGAAGGCGCGCTGTTCCTCGGTTTCCACGCCCTCGGCGATTACCGACAGGCCCATCGCATTGGCGAACGAGATGATGGCCTGCGCGACCGCGCCGCTGATGGGATCGATGAGGATGTCGGAGACGAAGGCGCGATCGATCTTGATCTGGTCGAGCGGCAGCCGCTTCAGATAGGTCATCGACGAGTAGCCGGTGCCGAAGTCCTCAAGCGAGAAACGCACGCCATGAGCTTTCAGCTTGTTCATCTTGGCGATGACATCCTCGACGTTTTCGCCGAACATGCTTTCGCTGAGCTCGATCTTCAGGTTCCCGGGATTGGCGCCGGTGCGGTCGAGTGCGGCGAGCACCTGGTCAACGAACTTGGGCTGGCGGAACTCCCGTGCGCTGATATTGACGGCGATGGACAGATGCTGACCCTCTCTACGGTGCGCCCAGGCTGCGATCTGCAGGCAGGCTGTTTCAAGCACCCAGTTGCCGAGGGGGAAGATCAGGCCCGTCTCTTCGGCCAGGGGGACGAATTCGTGCGGGGCCACGATGCCGCGATGGGGATGGCGCCAGCGGATCAGCGCTTCAGCGCCTGTGAGAAGGCCGCGATCCAACTGAGGCTGGTAGAAGAGGGAGAACTGGTTTTCGCGGATGGCCTGGCGCAGGTCTTTCTCGAGTGCAACGCGCGCATTGACTGAGGCCTGCAATGCGGGCGCGAAGAAGAACATCGCGTTCCTGCCGGCGGCCTTGGCCTGGTACATGGCAATGTCAGCCTGCTGGAGGACTTCGTTGGTGCTCTCGTTCTGGTTACCGAAGACGGTGATGCCCATGCTCGACGTGGTGTGGCACTCGCTGCCCTCGAGCAAAAAAGACTGGTCGATGGCGGCCAGGATCTTGCCGCCGACGGTTCGGGCCTGCGCCGCGGCGATCTCGGGTATCTGGCTGAGGTCTTCGAGGATAATGACGAATTCGTCGCCGCCGAGGCGGGCCACGGTGTCCACTTCGCGGACGCAGCCGGAGATGCGGCGGGCGGTCTCCTGCAGCATGAGATCGCCGATGTGATGGCCGAGCGTGTCGTTGAGGGACTTGAAGCCATCGAGGTCAACGAAAAGCAGGGCATGCTTTGCGCCGCTGCGGATGCTGGAGATAAGCGCCTGGCGGAGCCGCTCCCACAGGAGACGCCGATTCGGGAGGCCGGTCAGGGTGTCGTAGAACGCGAGGTTGCGGATCTTCTCCTCGTCGGCCTTGGCCTCGGAGACGTCGCGGATGTACGAGATGACGCACGATTCGCTGCCGAAATCGGCGTAGGAGGCGGAGATCTGTCCCCAGAAAACCTCGCCGTTCTTCCGGCGCAGCCGGACTTCGAGCTCGCGGCAGCCGCCATGTTCATGGAGCTCCTCGGCGACCCTGTGGCTGTCGCCGTCGTCGGCCCAAATGTCGAGTTCGAGTGATGTGTGGTCGAGCACTTCATCGCGCGTGAAGCGCATGATGTCGAGGAAAGCCGGATTGACGTCGACGATTCTGCCGTCCTCGGCGCGAGCGATCAGGACCCCCTCCGGGCTGGTTTCGAAGGTGGTCCGATAACGGTCTTCTTTCGCCGGAGCGACGGGCTCGGGGGGTGGGGCGGGAGCGGCCTCCGCGATCTTGCGTTCGTGGATGCTTTCAACGTGGGCGAGAAGGTGAGACGGCCAGCCTTCGCGATCGCGCAGAAGGGAGACGGTGAACTTTGCCCACGTCGGGCTTCCATCCTTGCGGATCAGCCTGATCTCGAGACTGAGGGCGTCGGTAGCTCCGGTCCAGAGCTTCTGAAAGGCGGCGATGCACTGGGCACCGTCCTCATCCGGAGTGATCTCCTGGATCATGAGGCCGCGCACTTCCTCCCGGGGGTAGCCGATGATTTCGGCGAATTCGGCGTTACAGCGGAGGATATGGCCCTCAGGGGTGGAGTGAACAATCCCCACCGCAGCCTGCTCAAGGAAACTCCGGCTCTCTAAAGTAGGCTTATCGGACATTGGGAATTGCCGTTCTAAGAAGCTTTCGTGCTCGAATTGTATCGCTCGTGAATCTGTTTTCAATGACTTGACCTCAGCACGCCAGAGGAAAAATCGAGCAAATCGTCACCTGCCGCAAGCACGACCGTAATCACGTGATTGCACCTGTCGGCCACATCCGATGCGTGACGAAAGCGCTACAGACGGCTTCCAGTCTGCGGGAAACATTGGCGATCCCGGCTCCCAGTGACAGGTCTGGAGGGCCGAGCGATACCAAAGATGGTTCCGCGCAACTGGATGCAATCAATGTTATTGAATCGGATAAATATATAATACGCACAACTTACGTTGTCCCACTTTCGTGTCATTACTACGGCAATGTTTTTCGAGATTCCTGTTGAATGACGGCGTTCGATAACCTGAGAGTGTGCCCGGGAACACCGGGCAGGCAATGAATGATTCTGTTTCGCGGCGCTGACGCTCGCGACCAGGACAAATTGGCGCAGAAGAGACTCTCCCGGGATTCGTTGATGACTTTTGCGAAAGAGCCGACCCGCTTTGGGCTTGCTTGGAACGAAACGAAACGAGGCGGGTACCTGAGGGGCACCAGGGCTCTCTACCTGGCATTACTTCTGTGCGCACTGGTCACAGGCGAGAGGTATTCTCCGGGACAGAACAGCAAGCCGACCGCGTTGACGCCGGAGCCGCCCAGGGCGCAACCGCCTTCGGACTTCAAGGTTCCGTTGCTGACAGAGGGGTTGAAGCTTTCGGACTTCGCCGGCATGGAGCCGAGGCCGGGGCTGAAAGACAAGCTTGCGCAAGTGACCGGCTTTATCCAGAACGCGCCGAAAGACGGCGAGCCGGCCTCGGAGCGGACGGAAGCCTGGATTGGCCATACGAAGTCGACCATCTACTTCGTATTTATCTGCCACGATCACACTCCGGCGGCGATTCGAGGCCACCTGGCTCGCCGTGAGAACACCAGCGGTGATGACACCGTCTCGGTGCTGCTCGATCCGTTCCAGGATCAGCGCAAAGGTGTCCTGTTTACGGTCAATCCGGTTGGCGTGCAGGCCGATGCCGCGTGGACGGATTCTCCGAGCCTGGACTACACGTCCGATGCCGATTACAGCTACGACCAGGTCTGGGATTCAGAAGGACGGGTGACGGAAGAAGGTTGGATGGCGATGATTGCCATTCCGTTCCGCAGTCTGCGTTTTCGCACAACGGCTCCCGACTGGGGCGTGATCTTCATACGAAGTTTTCCGAGGAACAGCGAAGTGGACTACTGGCCGCGCGTCTCGACAAGCATCTCGGGCGTACTGAGCCAGGAGGGCACGATGCGCGGGATTGAAGGCGTGACTGGCTCGCACAATCTCCAGATCAATCCATATACTCTGGCGCAAAACGAGCGCGAACTGGTGAATCTCGATCCGCTGAATCCGTATTTCAGCTCGCGGGCGCTGGAAGGGACGGGCGGCGGGGAAGCCAAGCTGATCATCAACGACAGCATTATTCTGGACGGGACGATCAATCCGGATTTCAGCGATGTTGAATCGGACCAGCCGCAGTTCACGGTTAATCAGCGCTACCCGGTGTACTTTCCCGAACTCAGGCCCTTCTTCCTTGAGAATGCGAACTACTTTGCGACGCCGATATTGCTGGTGTATACGCGCAACATCGTGAATCCGGAGTATGGGATTCGTTTAACGGGGAAGATGGGGCGCACGAACATGGGGTTTCTCGCGATTGACGATCGCGAACCGGGAGAGACCTACGCTCCGGGCGATCCGCTTTATCACGACAGAGCCAAATTCATCTTGGGGCGAGTCTCGGAGGATATCGGAACGAATTCGAGCGTCGGGCTGATCTACACGGACCAGGAGTTTGGAGGCGGGTGGAATCGAATCGGCGGATTGGACTTCACGGCGAGGCTGAACAAGAGCTGGACAATGATCGGCCAGATGGTTGAGAGCTCAACGATGGGGCCGACGACCAGCGGAACCCCTCCGACTTACTCCGCCGGGCCTGCCAGTTATTTTGAGGTGCAGCGAAGCGGGCACTCATTCAGCCTGGACAGCTTCTTCAAGGACTACAGCACGGGGTTTCGAACGCAGCTCGGGTTTATACCCACGACGGATCTCTACAACAGCCAGACGCACACATCCTACCAGTGGTATCCGAAGAGCAAGTTGGTACAGAGCTTCGGTCTGGATGCTCTGCAGATGCTCGCCTGGGACCACCAGGGCAATCGCCTCTATCACTACTCTACGTTCTCGCCGTACTTCACGTTTCCACGGCAGATGGCGATTGCGCCACAGGTTGGAGAAAACTCGGACACGCTGGGCCCGCAGGACGGGTATCCGCTTACGCACAACGAGAACTTCACCGAGAATTTTGGCGGCATCATCGTGCACGGTGCGCCCTATGCACAGGTGAACTTCAATCTCATCGCGATCCGCTCAGGCAACGTGAACTACAACCCGGTCGCGGGAGGTGTGCCGTCGCTGCTGAATGCGGACGAGGTGCAGGCGCTGATCACGCTGCAGCCGATCAAGCAACTGACGGCGGACAACACGTACCTGCTCGACCGGGATCACTCGGTGGCCAACAACGCGTTTGTATATGAGAGCCAGGTGTTCCGGACGAAGATCAATTATCAATTCACGCGTTCCATATCGGCGCGCGTGATCGCGGAGTACGACTCGACGCTGGTGAATCCGGCAGAGACCTCGCTGCTGCGCAAGAAGCAGATTGGCACACAGGCCCTGCTCACGTGGCTGCCTCATCCGGGGACTGTGCTGTATATCGGCTATAACAACGACCTGCAGAATCTGGACAAATCGCTTTGCAATCGCGGGCTGAACGGTGCGTGCGATCCGAATAACCCTGAGCCGCCGCGGTCGAACCACTACCTGAATGACGGCAAGCAGATCTTCGTGAAGTTTTCGTACCTGTTCCGGTTTTAGCCTTCCCCGGGCGTTTCACCGGCCGAAATCCGGAGTATGCTGGACCACATGCCCGCACGGTCATCAACATGCGCGGATCGGTCCTTGGGCGTACAGGGCCACGCACAATACACGGGTCGCCAATATCTGAATTCAAGCGGCTCGCGATGTCAATATGATTGGAATCACCCTGACCGGAGACCTCATTTTTCCAGCAGAGCTCGCGCCGCCCAGAGCACAGGTGCCTGCCCGTGGAAGTCTCCCGTCTGCCGCGGACGGGCAAGGTAGTAGTCGTAATTGTTCTCCTTGCCGGTTCCGACGCAGATATTAGTCACATCTGCGTTCTGGTCAACGAAGCCTGCAAGCGCGATCCAGCTGCGGCGGGCTACCGGTCCGTAAGTCTCTTCGGCAAGCCAGCCGTGACGCACGCCCTCGATCATCGCGAAGGTGAACATGCCCGTCGATGAACTCTCTTCCCATGCCTCGGGACGATCGATCAGTTGCCGCCACATTCCGTCCGCGTTTTGATCCTTGGCGAGCTCCGCCATCATCTTCCGGTATGAACTGAGAATCTCCGGCCTGAGAGGATGATCCTCGGGTAGCGACAGCAGCATCTCTGTCATCCCGGCCGCGACCCAGCCATTTCCGCGTCCCCAGAAAAAGGGTACGTCGTCGGCGTGGAAGAACAATCCATTCGGCTGCTGCAGTTTGCGCAGGTACGCGACCATCTCCTTCGCCGCGCGATCCAGATACTTCGTCTCATTTGTCGAGCGATAAGCCTCGAGCTGAAGGATCGTGATCATGTACATGTCGTCGATCCAGAAGCGTGTCTCGCCCGAAAGACCGTCGGCTTGGGGCTTGCTCCATTGGCGATCGGCGAAATGCAAACCCATAGCGCGCGTGGCGGCGTCCTTCGTCTCCGTCGAGATATGCAGCGGAACGACACCGAAGATGTCGTAATCTACGTGCTCCTTGTCGGGAATGAGGTAGTGGAATTCGGGGGTAAGCAGCGGCTGGAAGCGGTCACGCAGTTTCGATTGAAGCGCCTGGTTCCCGGTCGCCTCCGCATAGGTGAGCGCGCCATACCAGACGCACACCTCGGGATAGATGATGGGGTTCAAGTGCGCGCTCGAGAGAAATCGTGCCGCGACCGCGTCGCCAACTTTTTGCGGATCGGCATTCTGCGGCCAGTTCCCGAAGTACTTCTGCTGCGACAGACAAGAACTCAGGCAGGCAAAGAAACAGATGGTCAGGAGTAAGAGCTTTCGCATGCGGCCTACCTCAGCATTGAAATCTACTCCATCGTCCCGAAGGCTCCTACTTTCCTTCGCCCACTCCGCCTACCACGGCAATCTTGGCGCGTTTGCCCAGGCGGACCACGAGCCTTGCAGGCAGCGCATCGAGCGGGATCACCGCATTCGAGACTGTCTCGCCGTCGATTTTCACGGCTTTTTCGGTGAGCTTGCGGCTGGCTTCGGCACCACTGGCTGCGAGACCGAGTTGGACCAGGAGCTTCGGTACGCGAATCTGCAGCGCGCCCGGGGCACCAGCGGGCCCGACGAGATCGGCGTAGGCGATGTGGACCTCTTCGAGATCTTCGGCTGTTTCCTTCTGCTGAAACATGCGTGCCCAGTTTTCTTCGGCATGCTGCGCGGCGGTTTCGCCGTGGAAGCCGGCGGTGATGGTGCGAGCAAGACGCTTCTTCACTTCCATGGGATGCACTGTGCCAGAAGCGACTGAAGCCCGCAGCTTGTCCACCTCGGACTGCTTCAGGTCGGTGAGGAAGACCCAGTACTTCCACATCAACTCATCGGAAATGCTCATGAGCTTGCCGTACATTTCCGAAGGCGGCTCGTTGATGCCGATGGCGTTGTTGAGCGATTTCGACATCTTCTGCACGCCGTCGAGGCCCTCAAGGATGGGCGTCATGAGAACGATCTGCGGCTTCTGCCCGTAGTGGCGCTGGAGTTCGCGCCCGCACATCAGGTTGAATTTCTGGTCAGTGCCGCCCAGCTCGACGTCGCACTCGAGAGCGACCGAGTCGTAGCCCTGCATCACCGGGTAGAGCAGCTCGTGCAGGCTGATGGGCTGTTCAGCCTGGAAGCGCTTGTGAAATTCATCGCGTTCGAGCATCTGCGAGACCGTGAAGTGGGCGGTGAGGCGGATGGTCTGCTCGTAACCGAGTCTTCCGAGCCACTCCGAGTTGTAGCGGACTTCGGTTTTGCCGGCGTCGAGAATCTTGAAGACCTGCTCCTTGTAGGTTTCGGCGTTCGCATCGATCTGTTCACGTGTCAGCGGCTTGCGTGTGACGTTGCGGCCGGTGGGGTCGCCGATGAGCGAGGTGAAGTCGCCGACGAGAAAGATGACAGTGTGGCCGAGCTGCTGAAAGTGGCGCAGCTTGCGCATCAGCACGGTGTGGCCCAGGTGCAGATCGGGCGCGGTAGGGTCGAAGCCGGCTTTTACGCGCAGCGGGCGGCCGGTTTTGCGGCTCTCTTCAAGGCGCTCGCTCAGATCGGAGACGCGAATGATCTCTGCCGCGCCTTTTTCGAGCAGATCCATCTGTTCATCAACGGGAAGAAACGTATTCATGCCGTATTCAAGTATACGGGGCACTGTTCTCTGCCCCACCGGGGTCCCCAACGACAGGTCTTCGTCGCAGAGGTGGCTGTACACTGTTTTCCATGGAAGAGTTCAGCAGGATTCAGCGCCTCCCGCCCTACGTCTTCAATATCACCGGCGAGATGAAGGTCGCGGCGCGGCGACGCGGCGAGGACATCATCGACTTCGGGATGGGCAATCCCGACGGGGCCACGCCGAAGCACATCGTCGACAAGATGATTGAGGCGGCACAGAAGCCGGTGACCCACCGCTACTCCGTCTCGCGCGGAATCCCGCGGCTGCGCAAGGCCATCTGCAACTGGTACAAGACGCGCTACGAAGTCGACCTCGACCCCAGCTCCGAGGCGATTGTCACCATTGGCTCGAAGGAGGGCATCGCGCATCTGTGCCTGGCCATCCTCGACTCGCGCGACACCGTGCTGGTGCCGAATCCCAGCTACCCAATCCACATCTACGGGCCGGTGATCGCGGGCGCGCACGTGGTCAGCGTGCCGGTGCACGACGGCGACGAGTTCCTGGCGCAGCTTGAGGAGCTGATCCCGCGCATGACGCCGCGGCCGAAGGCGCTGATCGTCAACTTCCCGTCGAATCCAACAACCCAATGTGTGGACCTGCCTTTCCTGGCGCGGCTCGTGGATCTGGCACGTGAATACGGCTTCCACCTTATCCACGACCTGGCGTATGCCGATCTCGGGTTTGACGGCTACAAGCCGCCGAGCGTGCTGCAGGTGCCGGGCGCGAAGGATGTTGCGGTCGAGTTTTTCACGCTCTCAAAGAGCTACAACATGCCGGGATGGCGCGTGGGATTCATGGTGGGCAACCCGGTGCTGGTGAATGCGCTGGCGCGGCTCAAAAGCTACTTCGACTACGGCACGTTCACGCCGATCCAGGTGGCGTCGATCCTCGCGCTCGAAGGGCCGCAGGACTGCGTCGCGGAGATTCGCGAGAACTATCGCCGCCGCCGCGATGTGCTGGTGGAGGGCCTGAACCGCGCGGGCTGGCCCGTCGCCTCGCCCAGGGCCACGATGTTTGTGTGGGCGCAGATTCCGGAGCCTTACCGGAAGCTCGGCTCGCTCGAGTTTTCAAAGCTCCTGCTGACCGAGGCCAAGGTGGCCGTATCTCCGGGAATCGGCTTCGGCGACTACGGCGACGGCCACGTCCGCTTCTCGCTGATCGAGAACGAGGAGCGGACACGGCAGGCGATTCGCGGGATCAAGTCGATGCTGGCGAAGAGCGCAGTGCCAGCGTGAGGTTAGTGCTTTCCCAGGTCCCAGAAGCGGGACCTGGGGCACCCGGCGCTCAGGGGACGAAAAGGGAGATGCCCACCACGTTCCCGTTCGGCATTCAGATGGCGGCACAGAGATGAAACTTGTTCACCACGATTGCCACGTGGGACTGCATTCAGCCTTTCCCGAGGGAATATGAGAAACGAAGAGAAGCGACTGGAAGCGCTGAACGAGATACGGGCTCATATTGCTGAGCATGGATTCCATACCTACGTTGTCACCGGTGGAGGAATCCCCCACTTCGGTTACACAATAGGGTTGTCGGAATCACTCGGCGCGGAACTCATTTTAGCTGGCACATACTTCTACCGATTGGATGACGTTTCCAAAGTGATCAAGAGCATCATCGGTGAATTACAGTCTCCAGTCGCATGGGAGACTAACGAGATCGGGGCTGGATCATGGGGAACTTTTTCCTTCCGGAGGGTGCATACGAGTTGGGCAACCGCTCTCATGCTTGGAGCTTTCGATTACTATCAGGGAAAAAGTATCGAAGCCTACCAGATCGTCCCTGATGAGGCGCACTGGACGATTGATGTTCCGAATCTCTCCCAACCATGGAGCCCGACTCAAGCACCTGGTTGGCGTTGGTTGAAAGAAGAATGGAAGTATCCAGCGCCAAGGGACTCCGTAGCCTTGACCGATCTGAATGCACTTCGCGGCGCGCGGATCACCGAGGTGATGCGTTGGGAAGAAGATCAATGGGAAATCTTCGCTGGCGCAGGTCCGGAGATACCGGAATCAGAGAGGCGGGTCATCCCGTTGGGTGTTCTCTTCGAAGCGGACGAGTCCCTTCTTCCGGCTGTTGATCTCCGTGTTGGAACTGGGTTCTGGCGGGATGATGATTCCGAATGGTACCCATGGGCAAGCGGTGAAGAGGCGAGCGAGCCATCGACGGACGGATAGAACCACTGAGTACGCCGGCGGGTGGCCTCGATCTCGACAATGCTGATTGATCCATAACACGAGGGTGCCCCAGGTCTCGCTTCTGAGACCTGGGAGAGCGCAACCCTCCCGCGCAATTCCCGTCAGCCTTTTTCCCAGTCTTTGCGGAGGCGGTCGGCGCAGTTTTCGGCTACGGACTTCACTACGTCTTCGTGGCCCTCGCCTTTGTGCTGCGAGATGTAATCGCCGGACCAGAGGGTCCGCTTACCGTAGGGCGACTTGAGTTGGACCGTTGCGCGGGCCTGGGAGCGGTCGCCGTGAACTTCGGCGGAGAACTCTCCGGTGAGGATGGCGTCGGCATCGCCGGTTTCCCCGGTCACATCGAAGCCGACCCGGCGCAGTTCGTCTTCGAGCAGACCATGGAAGCGCTCGGCCTCCGCGCCTGAGCCCATTTGGGCGACGTGGATTCTCTTGACCTTGTGCAGGGCGGGGTTAACACCCTGCCCGTGGCACAACAATGCGGATGAAGCCAACGCGAGGGCGAGGAACAGGAGGGTGCGGGGGCGCATGGGCTGGATTGTACCCCTCCGATACGCTCCGGCTGGTTTTGGGTTCGGTGCTTTCCGTCATTCATGGGATGGGATCGCACCCAGAAACCCTGAGAATGATGTGCTGGAGTGATTTGGGTTCGTGCTTTCCCACCCAAGCCGCAAAAAGCGCGGCTTGGATGGGGCACACCCGAATTGCGGCGAGAGGCATCCCTCCGGGGCTGAAGCCGTGCCCTGTTACAAAACCCGTCGCGCGAGGTTTCTTCCGCTACCTGTAGAGTCGTGCCCTGACACCAGACCCTGCCCGCAGAGTGTTTACTTGCCTTCGGTGATCGTGACGATGCGGTCGATGGCGGGGGCGGCGATGTGCTCGATTTTGCCGTCGGGCCAGTGGATTTCGATGTCGTCGATCTTTGTGGCCGGGCCGAGGCCGAAGTGGGGGCGGAGGTCGTTGGATGAAAGATAGCTGCCGCCGCTGATGACGTCCTCGCGCTGCTTCATGCCATTGGCGGTGAGGTATACAGTGGTGCCGACGGCGTCGCGCGGGCTTTTTGGGCCGCCGATGAGCTTCAACTCGATCCAGTGGTTGTGATCGGGGCTCACGTTGCGCAGCAGGACGGGGTGGCCGTCCATGACGTTGATGACGGCGTCGATTTTGCCGTCGTTGAAGAGGTCGCCAACAGCCATGCCGCGGCCGGCGATGACGTCGGCGAGGCCGGTGCCTTCGACTGCGGGCACATTTTCAAAGCGCTTGCCTTCGATGTTTCGGAAGAGCATGGGGCGCTGTTTCCAGCTTGTGCCCCAGTTGTACTTGTCGGCCTGCGGGTAGACGTGGCCGTCGGACATGAGCAGGTCTTTCCAGCCGTCGTTGTCGTAGTCGATGAAGGCGTCGCCCCAACTGAGGAAAGGGACGGTGATTTCGCCGAGGCCGATGTGATAGCTGATGTCGGTGAAGTTGGCGTCGCCCTCGTTGCGGTAGAGGGGCTTGTAGTCGTCGGAGAAGGTAGTGTTGAAGACGTCGAGCATGCCGTTGTTCTCGAAGTCGCCGACTGCAATTCCCATTGATGCGGTTTCGCGGCCGGCTTCGTTGAGCGCGTAGCCTGAGGCGTAGCTGACGTCTTCGAAGGTGCCGTCGCCCCTGTTCAGGTAGAGGTAGTTGGGCGTGGAGTCGTTGCCGACGAGCAGGTCGGGCTTGCCGTCGTTGTTGATGTCGACGAAGACGGCGCCGAGGCCGTAGTAACCGGGAGAGTCGGCCACGCCGGCCTTGGCACTTACATCACTGAAGGTGCCGTCGCCGTTGTTGTGGAAGAGATGGTCGGGCTCACCCTTGAGGCCGCGCGGGCCGCAGGCTGTGGGCTCTCCGCGGAAGGTGCAGAAGGAATTGCTGGAGCCGCCCTCGCCGCCCTTTGCAGGCGGATTGTTCCAATCCCAGTGGAGATAGCCGGCGACGAAGAAATCGAGGCGGCCATCGCCGTCGTAGTCGCCCCAGGTCGAACCTGTAGACCAGTTGCCGAGGGTGACGCCGGCCTTTTCGGCAACGTCGGTGAAGGTGCCGTCGTGATTGTTGTGGTAGAGGCGGTTCTTGCCGAAGTTGGAGACGTAGAGGTCGGGCCAGCCGTCGTTATCGTAGTCGGCCACCGCGCAGCCGAATCCCCAGCGGTCGTTGGTGACGCCGGCTTTGGCGGCGACGTCGGTGAAGGTGCCGTCGTGGTTGTTATGGAAGAGCGCGGCGTGCGGAGGAGTGGCTTTGCCGGTGAGCGCGTCGATGGTCGAGCCGTTGACGATGTAGATGTCGAGCCAGCCGTCGTTGTCGTAGTCGAGCAGACACACGCCGGAGCCCTTGGTTTCGATGATGTAGTCCTTGGCGGGCGTACCCATCTTGTGGGTCCACTTGGTGAGGCCGGCTTTCTCAGAGATGTCTTCGAAGATGATGGGACCGGATTTTACGAAGCCACCTGCGGTGATGACGCGGCGCTGATCGTCGAGCTGGATCGGATGGGGAGACGAGGACTCCGATACGTCGGGGGGCTTCTGCTGCCCGGCGGGCGACTTTGCTGATTGTGCGAAAACCGTTGCGAAGAGCCCTGCTGCCATGAGGGCCGGGATGCAGAACGCGCGCTTCACCGGAAACATGGGGCAAGTATACGGGGCGTTGCGCGAGGTAGTCTCTCAACCGAAGGGTGGACTCAGGCAGGGGGTTGTGCCCTCTTCGCGTGCAGGCGAGGGAGATTCGGGGCGGCCGGAGCCTTCGCCGCCATTGCAGAGACTGTGACGCTCATGAGCACGTCGATCATGGCGCGCTGGGCGCGGGCCCACACCGGGTGAGCTGGGCACCAGGATTTGCGTTCGCAGTCTTTGCCGCCGTCGAGACAGACGTTGAGGCAGATGGGGCCGTCGATGGCTTCGATGACCTGGCGCATGGTGGCTTCGCGGCCGGCGGGCAGGATGGCGAAGCCCCCGGCTTTGCCGCGGCGGGATGAAATCAACTGTGCGCGCGTGAGGGCCTGGAGCACCTTGGAGAGGAAGCTTTCAGGGGCGTCGGTGGCCCGGGCCAGGTCGGGCAGCAGCCCGCGCTCTTCATCGGGCAGGTTGGCGAGGTGCACCATGACGCGCACGGCGTAATCGGCCGCGCGGGTGAGCTGCATCGACGAGTTGCAGGCGTTGAACGGTGAGCGGACTTCGGGGATGTGCTTCATGCGGTTGCTCCAGCGATGGGGAGTTTGAAGCGGACCTTTCGTGTCCAAATTCGAATCGAATGAAAGCAGGGTAGCCGAGATGGTCACAGCCGAATGTATCCGCGGTCACAGACCCCTGGTCAGGTCGTCCGCTAATTCTGTCACTTCGATTTGAATTTGGAGAAAAACAGTCCAAAATGCTCGCGCGATTGTTGAGCGGTTACGAAATGCGTTTGCTGCGGACTTCATTCGCGGCGGTTTTCTCCTTCTCCCACAGTGTTCGAAACCTGAAAGGGGCTTCTTGACGACGTCATGCAACCGTTTCCTGCTGTAGACCCCATTCCTTTGCCGGCCCCGATTTGGCTGATCAAGCTGCTGCATATCGTGACGCTGGCGCTGCACTTTGTGGCAGTGGAGATGCTGCTGGGCGGACTGCTGATTGCAGTGGTGCTTAGCGTCTTCCGCAACTCGCCGCATGCCCATGTCACTGCCCGGGCGCTGGCGCGCCGTTTGACCGTGGTGATGACGTACGTGATCAACCTGGGTGTGCCGCCGCTCCTCTTTGCGCAGGTGCTGTACGGGCGCGCGCTGTACACGTCGAGCGTGCTGATTGGCGTTTACTGGATATCGATCATCGTGGTGCTGACCCTGACCTACTGGCTACTCTACGAGTTCTCGGCGCGGCTGGAAGCGGGGAAGTCGGCGTGGTGGGTTGGGCTTTCGGCGTGGCTGCTGGCGGGCTACATTGCGCGGATGCTCTCAACCAACATGACGCTGATGCTGCGTCCGGAGGTGTGGCGGGACATGTACTCGGCTTCGGCGCTGGGCGCGTATCTGCCCACGGGAGATCCGACGCTGACGCCGCGCTGGCTGATGATGATGGCCGGCGGGCTGTTCATCGGCGGGTTGTGGCTGGTTTACCTTGCGGGTCGCAGCACCTTCACGGCGGACGAGAAGCACTTTGTTTCCGGGGCGGGCGGAAAGCTGGCGGCGCTGTTCGGGGTTGTGTACCTGGTGGCGGGCGTTTGGGCGGCACGCGTGCAGCCGGATGCGGTGAAGGCCGGACTGGCGACGCATCCGCTGTATCACTTCGCGAGCTTTGCGGGTTATGGCTGGCTTGCGCTGGTGGTGGTCGCGGTGCTGGCGGCGGCGGTTGCGGGATTCGGCCGCGTGGCTGCGAACTGGCTGGGCTGGACGGGCGCGCTGCTGGCGCTGCTGATCGAACTGACGCTGGTGATCTATCGCGATGCGATACGGGACTTGTCGCTTCTGGCGAAGGGTTTTGACGTGTGGAATCGGACCGTGGTGACGAACTGGTTTGTGGTCGGCCTGTTCCTGGTGCTGTTCGTGGCTGGATTGGGCGTGATTGGCTGGCTGATTTCGGTGGTGGCGCGCGCACAAAAACCGGTGGAGGGAGCGGCGTAATGAGTTCGCATATTGTTCTGGAAGAAGCGAAGCTGAATCCCGGCGAAGAGGGCGAAAAGTCGACGCGGCGGGCATTCCTGGTAGCGGCGGGCGCCGCAGGGCTTTGCTATACGGCTGCGCTGGCGTATCCGATTTATCGCTACCTTGCATCGCCGGAAGAGATGGCGTCGAGCGCGACGGCGGTGAAGGAAGTGTCGCTGAAGGATGCGCAAAAGCTGCCTGCAGGCTCGGTGCTGATGTTCAAGTTCGGCACGGCTCCGGCGATGCTGATTCATCATGCGGACGGGACGTGGGCGTCGCTGTCGGCGGTGTGCTCGCACCTGGGATGCACGGTGCAGTATGAGCCCCAGATGGACCGCATCCACTGCGCGTGCCATGGCGGCGTTTACAACGCGTACACGGGCGCGAATGTAAGTGGACCTCCTCCCAAGCCGCTCAAGCGATTCAACGTGGTTGTCGGCGAAAACGCTGTTGAAGTGTCGCGCACATAACGCAAAAGGACAAAAGGCATGACCACAAAGACCGCTTCAATATATGACTGGGTTGATGAGCGCCTCGGCCTTTCGGATTTAGCCGCTTTTGCGCGCAAGAAGACTGTTCCCGTCCATGCCCAATCGTTCTGGTACTACTGGGGTGGAATTTCGCTGTTCCTCTTTTTGGTGCAGTGCTTCACCGGCGTGCTGCTGCTGGTGTATTACCGGCCGGGCGCGGACGCGTTCGAGTCGGTCAGGCAGATCACGTACGTGATGCACTTTGGATGGCTGATCCGCTCTGCCCATGCGTGGTCGGCGAACCTGATGATGTTCTCGATCCTGGTGCACATGTTCTCGGTCTTCTTCATGAAGGCCTATCGCAAGCCGCGGGAGTTTGGATGGCTGAGCGGGATGGCGCTGCTGGGGATCGCGTCGGTGTTCGGGTTCTCAGGCTACCTGTTGCCGATGGACGAGCTCAGCTACTTTGCGACGAAGGTCGGTCTTCAAATTCCGGCGGCGATTCCGTTCATCGGGCCGGCGATTGCGAGCATGCTGCGCGGCGGACCGGATGTGACCGAATTCACGGTGCAGAGGTTCTTTGCACTGCACGTGGTGGTGCTGCCGGCCATATTCCTGCCTCTGCTTGGATTCCACCTGTGGCTGGTGCAGAAGCACGGCAACGCTGCGCCACCCAGCGAAGAAGCCAAGCCGGCGAGCGAGCGAAAGAGTATGCCGTTCATGCCGAACTTCCTGCGCAAGGACCTGGCGATGTGGCTGATCTCGCTGAATATTCTTGCGCTGCTGGCGTCGGTGTTTCCGTGGCAGCTTGGCAAGCAGTTTGACTCACTCGCGCCGGCGCCGATGGGGATTCATCCCGAGTGGTACTTCATGAGTCCGTTCGAGATGCTGAAGATGCTGGGTGCGGTGTTGCCGGGCGAAGCCGGTGAGATTGCGGGGATTCTGCTGTTTACCCTCGGGATCGCGCTGTGGGTGCTGATTCCGTTTTATGACTCGAGCCGCGATTCCGGAAGACGGGGCCGCAATGCACACTATTTCGGGCTGATCGCGGTGATTGCGCTGCTGGCCACGACGGCGATTGGGTATTGGACGATTCGGTAACGACAGTGACAGTGAACACTGTTCACTGTCAGCTGTTTGCCTGGAGCTAAGAATGAACTATCCATTTTGGGATATTCCGCATTTGGGGTCGGGTTGGGTGATCGGCATTATTGCCATCTTCCATGTGATGATTTCGCAGTTTGCGGTGGGCGGGGGATTCTATCTGCCTCTCGCCGAGCGCAAGGCGCTGCGTATGACCGATCCGCAGACCCGCGCCGACTGGCTCAGGCAGCTTGCGAGCCATTCGAAATTCTTCCTTCTTCTCACGGGTGTTTTCGGAACCGTGTCGGGTGTGGGAATCTGGTTCGCGATTGGGCTTACGCACCCCGAGGCGACGAGCACACTGATTCACAATTTTGTTTTCGGGTGGGCGATGGAATGGGTGTTCTTCATCGTCGAGCTGAGCACGATCGCGGTGTACTACTACACGTGGAACCGCATCGATGAGAAGCTGCACCTGACCGTGGGATGGGTGTACGCGGGCGCATCGATTGCAACGCTGATCATCATCAACGGCATTCTGTCGTTCATGCTGACGCCGGGCGACACGTGGATCGGCGTTGCCGGGACGGGGAACGAGGCGAGCAAGTTCTGGAATGCATTCTTCAATCCGACGTACTGGCCAAGCCTGTTCCTGCGCGTCTGCGTGTGCGCATCGCTGGCGGGCATCTGGGCGCTGATCACTTCGAGCAGGATTGACGGCGACAGCCAGCCTGCACTGAAGACCAGCATGGTGCAGTGGAGCGTAAAGTGGCTGGTTCCGTCGTTTGTGGCCATGCCAGTCCTGATGATCTGGTACTACGCGATGGTTCCGGCTTCGCAGCGAGCGCTGCTTACGCTGGGCATCGACACGATCAACTCCGGTACGTTCTCGACGGTGACGCGGATGGCGCTGATCATCATTGTTACCTCGGCGACGATTATCGGGGTGGCGTACTTTCTGGCTTATCGCAACCCGAGGGAGTTCAACCTGTCGCATGCGATGGCGGTGTTGCTGCTCGCGCTGATGGCGACGGGCGCGGGCGAGTACTCACGCGAGATGCTGCGCAAGCCCTACGTGATTGGGCGGTGGATGTATTCGAATGGCGTGCGCGTGCCGTATGTGAGCAGGATCAACGCGCGGGGGTACCTGGCGGACTCGGCGTGGGTGTGGAATGGTTCCACTTCGAATTATTCGCGCGGCGAGGCGATCTTCCGCGGCGAGTGCGGGTCATGCCATACGCTGAATGGATATCGCCCGCTGGCGCAGTTGCTGCAGGGACGCGATCGCGCCAACATTCGCAACTTCATCACAATGCTGCACGAGAACAAGGCGGATTCGCCCTACCGGCGGTTCATGCCGCCAATGGCCGGTACGCAACAGGACGTGGATGCCCTTACGGATTTTCTGAATACACAGGTGAACCCGCCGGCGCAGAAGCCGGTGCTCACGGCGCAAAAGTAGCGCTTTCCCAACCACTCCACCCCGGCGACCAAGTCCTGTCGCTACCATCCCAAGAAGCAAAAGAGGCTTCCTGGGAGCCCTGGTCGCTGGGACCCCGGTCAGGGGCGAGACCCGGCATCCAAGCGCAGAAGTAAGGCTTCTCCCCGAGACCTGTGCCACCCGCCGATACCACGAGACCTCCCACGACCGGGTTCCGATCGATGCAGCTAATGACCTCCGATCGAGCCGCTTCTCCGTGTATGTCCCTGTCTTTCATAGTCTGGGTTGAAACCCACTCATCGCATAAAGCCGCGATGAATGGGGCACAAACCACCTGAGGGTCGCTTAGGATGGACGGTTGACCGGGCCACCTGCCATCCATACCCCCACCCATACTCTGTGACGAAGTTCCCTGCTTTCAGGAGTCTGCGGACATGGTTCCGCCGCAAAGTCCTCTGCCCATTAGACTTAGGCGCAGAGTCCTCTCAGCAAAGGAGTTATGGAGCATTTTGGTTTTTTTGAGCCGCTCACGGGCAGAATTCGCGGGTCATCACTACATTGTGCAACGGGCGAAGGAAATAACATGCAAAACGCAGTTCATTATTGAGGCTGTGGTTTCAGGGATTTAGTGAAGGCGACGGGGCGTGCGAGCTTGACAAGTCTTGACGCGCTGGAAGGAGCGGCCCAGGGTTCGTGGCGCCGGTTGCCCTCCGCGTGATCCTCCAATTGTGAATCCGTCGACGATGATAAGTGAGTCTTCCATCCCCGGTCCCCAAAGGCGAGGGACCGGGGGCACCCTCAACTTGACAAGATTCCTCGTGGGATCGGGGCCACCCGCCGGCCCAGGGTTCGTGGCGCCGGGTGCCCTCCGCGTGATAGTCCAATTGTGAATCCGTCGACGATGATAAGTGAGTCTTCCATCCCCGGTCCCCAAAGGCGAGGGACCGGGGGCACCCTCAACTTGATAAGATTCCTCGTTGGATCGGGGCCACCCGCCCACCTGCCATGAAAAAGAAGCAGCTAATCACGATATTCTGCGTCATTGTGGGCGCTTCCAGCGCTTTGGCAGTTGGTTATTGGCCGCGCTACGCGGCGGGCATTCAGATGATGCTGTATACAATCATGGTCTTCGGACCTCTATTTCTCGGTCTATGGTCGGAGAGGAATCGGCGTACTTTCTGGATCGGTATGTCGTCGGCAGTGGTCGTTCATGGCTTATTCCTTTACGCGATTCGGTCAACGTTTCCGTTTAGCACAGTGTTGGTTGTCATTCCCGTGGCCTTGGTGGAGGCTGCGTTAATATTCGTGATAATCGACAAGGTTCCGGGCGGTGGTGATCCTACCGCCGATTGCAGCAAATAACGGGCCACCTCCCCCAGTAGTACTGGCCCTGTATATGGGCGTGCGTGCTTCCGTTCCAAATTGAGACGCGCTGGCCCGACGGATTAAATACGAATTCTGTCGAAGTAGAACCGACGACTGTGCGGACGCGATGATTCAGTGTGTCAACGTTCTTTTTCGGCTAGTTCGTAGGGGATGCCGAAGCGGCCGATCTGGATGATGGCGTGGGTGGCGGGGGGCCAGATGTGCAGGTTGGTCACGCCTTTGATGGACGGCATGAGGTGGGCATCGACGGTTCCGACGAGGGCTCCGGTAGATGCTTCGTTGAAGTGGATATTGAGGATGTCGCCCGAGTGCGTGTAGCCGAAGACGTAATCGCCGGGCTTGAGGTCGACGCCGCCGACCTTGATGAGGGACTGCACGATGAGGAAGTGCGAGTACTTGCCTTCAGCGCTGTATCCGGCGGTGATGAGCACGACGCCGGCGATGTAATGGCCGTGGCCGTCGACGATGCCGCTGGCTGTGCGCATCTCGGTTTCGATGTGCTCCCTGATGACCGGAGCGCGCGCCGGTAGCAGAGAGGCCAGTTCGGAGTCAGTGGCCTGATGCCAGGTGTTTTTCTGCGCGTACACTTCTGTGCCGGTCAAACTTGCGCCGATGAGAGCGGCAAAAAATGCAAAAAGAAGAATTCGGTTCACGGTGACCATTTTCATAGCTGCATTTCCTCAAAGATTCTATGGCTTCGGTTTTCTCAGAGACTCGAGCGGAACGATGCCGCGCTGGATGGCAGCGGTGGCCGCCTGGGTTCGATCGGTCACGCCGAGTTTGCCGAGCAGGCTGTTGATATGCGTCTTGACGGTGGCTTCAGAGATGTCGAGTGCAGTGGCGATCTCCTTGTTGCTGTGGCCGTGGACGATCTGCTCGAGGACGTCGAACTCGCGGGGCGTCAGCTCCTCGGTGCCGACGCGTTCGGCAAGGCGCTGCGCGATGACGGGTGGAATATGCGATCTGCCGGCATGCACGGCGCGGATGGTGGAGACGAGGTCGTCGGTGGTCATACCTTTGAGCAGGTAAGCGCGGGCGCCGGCCTGCAGGGCGCGATAGATGTCTTCATCGCCGTCGTAGGTGGTGAGCACGATGAAGCGCGCCTGCGGCGTCTCCATGCGGATGCGCTGGATAACTTCGACGCCGGAGAGACGAGGCATACGCAGGTCGATCAGGGTGACGTTGGGCTGGAATTTTCTGAATTGCGCGATGGCTTCGACGCCATCGGCGGCCTCTCCGCATACTTCGATTCCATCCACCACGTTCAGCAGCGCCACCAGTCCCTGGCGCACAACGTGGTGATCTTCCACCACGAGAACGCGAATGGTTTCCTGTGCTGTCATTACTCCCCCGTTCTATCCCTGGCTTCTTTGGGCGTCATCACCTGCAGGCGCACCGTTGTGCCGAGGCCGAGTTCGCTCGCCACCTCGAGGGTACCGCCGATCGCCTCCGCGCGCTCGCGCATTCCGGTGATGCCGTAGTGTCCAGGCGGCGACTCGAAACCATCGTCAGTCGAGAAGCCGCGGCCATCGTCGCGCACGATCAGCGCGATTTCCGCCGGACCGTACTCGAGCTGGACGTTGAGGTGCCTGGCGCCGGCATGCTTCTTCACATTATGGATGGCCTCCTGGCCGACGCGCAGGAATTCGCGTTCCATGCCTGGCGGCATGGGCCGGTAGGCACCGTAGAGGCTGAAGCTCGCTTCGAGGCCGTGTCCGTTGGAGTGCTCGGTGGCGCGGCGCAGCTTGACGGGCAGCGTGTTCTCGCCGGAGTCCTGCGAGCGCAGGGCCCAGATGGACTGGCGCGCCTCGGCGAGTCCTTCGCGGACGGTCTTGCGCGTGTTGTCGAGGTGATCGGTAGCCGCTTCCATGTTGTTGCAGCGGAGCAACTCGGCGAGCACTTCGAGCTGAACGGAGACGCCCACGTAGCCCTGCGCCAGCGTGTCGTGCACTTCGCGGGCGATGCGGTTGCGTTCGGCGAGGACGGCGCGGAATTCGCGTTCGGCACGAAGCAGGCGAAGGCGCAGGAGCAGGACGACGAGGCCGGCAGCGAACAGGGCCAGCAGGATGTAGAACCAGATGGTCTGGTAGAAGTGCGGCTGGAGGGTAAAGGCCAGTACCGCGCCTTCGTTGTTCCACACGCCGTCGTTGTTGCAGGCCTGGACGCGGAATGCGTAGTGGCCGGGCGGGATGTTGGTGTAGTAGGCGGCGCGGCGCGCGCCGGCTTCTGTCCACTGATGGTCGAAGCCCTCGAGCATGTAGCGATAGCGCACCTTCTGCGGCGCGGTGAAGCTCAGTCCCGCGTAGTCGAACTGGAAGTGGTTGTGCCCGGCAGGGACTTTCAGCTTGTCAGAACCATGGAGAGGCTGGTCGACATTGTCGGCGGCGAAGTGCACGAGAGCGACGGGAGGCGGGACGGTGTTGACGGGGAAGTGGGCGGGGTCGGCTTCGACGAGGCCCTTGGGAGTGGCGAACCACAGCCGTCCATCGCGGGAGCGCCACGCGGAGGGGTGGCTGTTGGTTGCCATTTCGCGCCCGCGCAGGCCGTCTGCCGGACCGAACTCCATCCAGTGCGTGCAGCCGCCGGCCATGTCGCAGTCGCAGCGCGCGATGCCATTGCCGGTTGCGAACCAGAGATGGCCGCGTTCGTCGTCGAGGATGGCGTGGATGGTTGTCCGGTCGAGGCCGGTGCGGGCGACAGGCGAGAAGCGGCTGCCGTCCCACATATTCCATCCGTGATCCTGCGTACCGATGAGGAGCGTGCCGTTGCTGCGCGCGAGGAGCTCGGTGATCACGTTGCTGGAGAGGCCATTTGCGGCGGTGAAGTTGGTGATGGTGGGGTGCGTTCCGCCGACGAGGCGCGAGAGGCCTGCGAGAGTGGCCACCCACAGATTGCCTTGTGTGTCGCGAGCCATGGCGCCCACGAGGTCGCTGCCCAGGCCGGTCGCCTGCGTGAATGTGTCGATGTGCATTGAAGCAGTGCCGAAGACGGCATGAGCGAGGCCGCGGCGGGTGCCGATCCAGAGCGTGCCGTCTGGGTCGACGAGCAGAGAGCGGATGAAGTCGTCGGGCAAACCGTCGGCGGTGGTGTAGGAGCTGATTGTGCCTCTGCGAATGCGGTTGAGGCCGTCGGGAGTGCCGACCCACAGGTCACCATTCGGGGCGGCGGCAAGGGAGAGAATCACGTCGCTGGGAAGGCCGTCGCGCACCGTGTAAACCTTGACCTTGCTGACGCCGGCGCCGCTGCGGGTGATGGCGTTCAGGCCGCTGCCGATGGTGCCGACCCACAGCGTGCCGGAGTTGTCTTCGACGACGGTGGTTGTGGCGTCGGAGGAGAGGCTGTCCCTGGTGCCGAGGGTGCGAAAGCGCTCGTCGCGAAGGATGTCGAGGCCGTCGGTTTCGGTGCCAGCCCAGATGTTGCCTTCGCGGTCTTCCATGAAGGCGAGGATGGAGGCGGAGGCGAGGGGGTCTGTGACCGGGAGCCGTTGCAGCTTGCCGTCAACGAGGCGGGTGAGGCCCTCGTTGGTGCCGATCCAGAGGCAGCCTTCGCGATCGGCAAAGAGCGTCTGGATGCGCCTGCCGGGTATTTCGGCGCCGGTACTGAAGCGCTGGACGACAGTTCCGCCGTGCTCGAGCACGAGCATGTTATTGGTGGCAGCGGCGGAGTCGCCGTGGGGAAGGGCAGCAAGAAACTGGACCTGGTCCATGGCGAAGCCCGCACGCTGTACAACTACGGCCCACGGACGCGCTTCATCTGCGTTGGACCACTCGGCGGCGTCGGACCAGAAAGCTGTCTGGCTGTGAGCCGTGAAGCCGGTCATGCGCACGGTGTCGCGGCTGGTTTCAAAGTGCTCGAAGCGTTCGCCATCGAAGCGCGCGATGCCCTGCTCGGTCCATGCCCACAAGGCGCCTTTGCCATCCTGCGCGAGGGCGCGGATGGCGTTGCCGGGCAGACCGTTTGCGGTGGTGAACACGGTCAGGCTGCCGTTTTTCCAGTTTGCGAGGCCTTCGCTGGTGCCGATCCAGAGGGTGCCGTCGAGGGCTTCGAAGAGGCTACGCACATCGTTGCCGGGAAGCGCAGGCTTGGAGTTGCGATCGAAGAGGACGAAGCTGTTGCCATCGAAGCGGACGAGTCCCACCTCGGTGCCGAGCCAGACGAAGCCGTCGCTGGTTTGGGCCAGCGCCTGAACGGTGTTCTGGGGAAGGCCGTTTTCCATGACCCAGGACTGGCGGCCATAGCTTGCCAGGGGAGTGGCAGGCTCGAGCGCGCCCGCCGCCGATGCCGCAAGAGTGAGAAGGCAGGCGAGGAGGGGGATGCGAAGGCGTGCGGATGAGCCGGCCCGCGCGGGAAGGCGAGGGCAGCCGAAGTGATGTTTCAGGAGCACACTCCGATTATCAGCCCAGCGCGGGAAATTCGCGGAAGTGCTCTTGATTCATGGTGCTGGTTCTGCAAATACCTCCACCCAAGGGTGGAGACGGGGGTCGTCCGAATGACTCAAGACCGAAGATCGGCCTGCGGGTACTCTGAGAATGCCTCCTGAATTAGCTTGTACATCTCTGGCAAGAGATTCTTTATGGGCGGCGCCGCTAACGGCGCCGCCCTTTCCTTTTTTGGTGCGAGCCCCTTCTGCTAACCTCATTTTCGCGATGAACTACGAGAACATTCGCCTGGAAAAGAGCGGACCGTTGGCGATCATCACGCTTGACCGGCCTAAGGTGCTGAATGCGCTGAACGCGGCGACGTTTGCCGAGCTGGATGCGGTATTTGACGAGCTGGCCGACGACGCAGAGGTGCGCGTTGTGCTGCTGACGGGCGCGGGAGAGCGGGCGTTCGCGGCGGGCGCGGACATTCGCGAGCTCGCGGCGGCGGGAGCGGCGGAGGGTAAGGCATTTTCGCTGCGGGGGCAGGCAGTGTTTCGCAAGATCGAGACGCTGGGCAAGCCGGTGATCGCGTGTGTGCGCGGGTTTGCGCTGGGCGGCGGGTGCGAGCTGGCGATGGCATGCACGATGCGGATTGCGGCGGACGATGCGAAGTTCGGGCAGCCGGAGGTGAAGCTGGGGGTGATCCCGGGCTACGGCGGGTCGCAGCGGCTGCCTCGGCTGGTGGGGCGCGGAGCGGCGATGAAGCTGCTGCTGACCGGAGCGACGATCGATGCGCAGGAGGCGCTGCGGATCGGGCTGGTGGACGAGGTGGTTTCGGCGGCGGAGTTGATGGATCGAGCCAAGGCACTCGCCGGGGTGATTGCGGCGCAGGCGCCATTGGCGATTGCGAAGGCGATCAAGGTGGTGGACGAGGGGCTCGATCTGCCGCTGGAGCTGGCGCTGCTGCGCGAGGCGGAGCGGTTCGGCCAACTGTGCGATACGGCGGACAAGGCCGAGGGAACGAAGGCGTTCCTTGAAAAGCGTGCGGCCGTTTGGAAGGGTGAATAGGCGGAGCGCGGCGCGGGACCGACGAAATAGGATCGCTTGCCTGCTGATATCCTTTCAGTGTGAGTCTTCCCTCAAAGATTGCCCGGTTTGCGTCCATGGCCGGTCTGCTTGCCTTTGCCCTGATTGCCTGCCACAAAGAGGAGCAGGAGGTTGTGGGCGCCGCTAAAAGCGCTGTAAATGCCGAGCACCAGGCGCAGGCTGCCGCGCAGGCGCGAGCCACTACCGGCGACCAGCAACGCGAGCAGCTCTCGCATATTCCGCTGCCCACCAAGAGCATGTACGTGGACGTGCATGATCCCTCGGCTTGGGCCAATCCGTTTCTTGCGATCGGGCCGGCTATGATCACTCTGCGGATCGTGCAGGCAGACGCAAATACCAGCGATGTCGGCAAAGGGACGATGCTGCGGCCGGAGGCGGCGCGGCGGCAGGAGATCCAGATCCGGCCGAGCAGCCTGGCCGAGGCGATGGTTGCGCTGCCGCAGGGCGCGTGGCGTTACGGGCGCGTTGTGGCAGTGGCGGAGATGCCGGGAGCGCCGGCGAAGGACCGGCCGAAGATTCGGCGGAACGTGGAAGTTGCGATTCAGCAGTTGAATGACCTGGGGATCGTGGTGGAAGAGTGGCCGACGCGCTGAAATGAGCGGCGAGGGCACATCACGGGGACGATTCCTGGATTTTACTCGCATGCATCTGTAAAGCCGCATCTATCACCTGACTTCAGGGGCCATCGGCCACTTTTCGGGTGTGAGCCCCCAACGGCGAGCGCGCTAACATTCCCCCGTGGACATTTTCAATATTCTCGATCAACCCCGGCTCGAGCATGAAGCATTCAGCGCGCATCGCGAGCTGGAAGCGCGGCTGAAGGCGACGTTGCGCGGCGACGTTCTGTTCGACGCGGGTTCGCGGGCGCTCTACGCAACGGATGCTTCGAATTACCGGCAGTTACCGATTGGCGTGATTCTGCCGCGCGATGCCGCAGATGTGGAGGCTGCGCTGGCGGCGTGCCGGGCGGTGGGTGCGGCAGTGCTGCCGCGCGGCGGTGGGACGAGCCTTGCGGGCCAGTGCGCGAATGTTGCGGTGGTCTTTGATTTCTCGCGCCACATGAACGGGCTCACGTCGATCGATCCCGGGGCGAAGCTTGCGGTGGTTCAGCCGGGCATTGTGCTCGACCGGCTTCGCGATGCGGCGGAGAAGCATGAGCTGACGTATGCGCCGGATCCGGCGACGCACTCGCGCTGCACGCTGGGCGGGATGATCGGCAACAACAGTTGCGGCGTGCATGGGCTGCTGGGCGGGAAGGTCGTCGATAACGTGGAGAGCCTGGACATTGTTCTCTACGACGGCACGCGCATGACCGTAGGGCGCACGAGCGCGGAAGAACTCGAGAGCACTATTGCCGCGGGCGGGCGGAAGGGCGCAATCTACGCGGGGCTCAAGAGCATCTGCGACCGCTATGCCGACATGGTGCGTGCGAGGTTTCCACGCATTCCGCGGCGGGTTTCGGGGTACAACCTCGATGAGTTGCTGCCGGAGAACGGATTCAACGTGGCACGGGCGCTGGTGGGCAGCGAGGGCACCTGCGCGACGGTGGTTTCCGCGTCACTGAACCTGACGGCCAGTCCGCCGTTTCGCGTGCTCACGGTACTGGGATTCGACGATCCGTTTGTTGCGGCGAACGCGGTTCCGCTGGCGCTGGAACACAAACCAATTGGACTCGAAGGCTTCGATCATCTGCTGGTCGAGTTCATGCGGCGCAAGGGACTCGCGCTGAAGGAACTGGACAAGCTGCCTCCGGGCGTCGGCTTTCTTCTTGTGGAGATGGGTGCGTGGAGCGCGGAGGAGGTGCGGGAGAAGGCAGAGACCCTGGCGCGCGACTGCCAGCGCTGGCGCAACCCTCCGGTTGCACATATCTGCACGCCGGAGGAGGCGGCGAGCGTATGGTATGTGCGCGAGTCGGCGCTTGGCGCGGTGGTTTTTGTGCCGGGCGAGCCGGACCGGTGGGAGGGATGGGAGGACGCAGCGGTGCCGCCGGAGAAACTGGGCGACTACCTGCGCAGGATTGCGGCGCTGATGGCGGAGTACGGCTACAGCAGTCCGCTTTACGGGCACTATGGGCAGGGATGCGTGCACATGCGCATCAACTTCGATTTCCGCACGGAGGAAGGGCTCAGGAATTTCCGTGAGTTTCTGGATCGCGCAACGGATGTGGTGCTGGAGTTCGGCGGGTCGCTGAGCGGCGAGCATGGCGATGGGCAGGCGCGCGCGGCGCTGCTGCCGAAGATGTTCGGGCCGGAGCTGATGGAGGCGTTTCTCGAGTTCAAGATGCTGTGGGATCCGGGCAACCGCATGAATCCGGGCAAGCTGATGGACGCGGTGCGGGTTTACGACCCGATCGAGAACCTCAGGAAGGGATTCAAACCTCACGTTGCCGAAGCGAGCGGTGGTTCGCCGCTGCGATTCGAGACGCACTTTGCGTTTGCGCGCGATGGATCGCTGGAGCACGCCACGGAGCGTTGCGTGGGCGTGGGTGCGTGCCGGAAGACGGACAGCGGGGTGATGTGTCCGAGCTATCGCGCAACCGGCGACGAGAAGCACTCGACACGCGGGCGCGCGCACCTGCTGTGGGAGATGCTGGCGGGCTCGCTGCACGCGGAGGGATTCGGAAGCGAGACCGTGCATGAAGCGCTGGACCTGTGCCTGAGCTGCAAGGCGTGCAAGACGGAGTGTCCCGTGCAGGTGGACATGGCGGCGTACAAGGCAGAGTTCCTGGCGCAGCACTACAAGGGACGATTGCATCCGCTGCGGGATTATGTTTTCGGATTTGCGGACAAGCTGGCGCGCATGGGTTCGACAGCGCCGGGGGTGACGAATGCGATTCTGACCGGCGCAGTGACAAGTCCGATGATCAAGCGGATTGTGGGTGTTGCTCCACAGCGGAATCTGCCGAAGCTTGCGGCGAAGTCGTTCCAGAAATCGCGTACGGGACAGAATGCGAATCGCGCGGGGCGTGAGGCGGGGTCGCCTGGACGGCAAGTCCTGCTGTGGCCGGATACGTGGAACAACTACTACCATCCGCAGACACTGGTTGCGGCGGAGACGGTGCTGACTACAGCAGGATTTCAAGTGGAGAGTCCGCGGGAGCACATCTGCTGCGGAAGGCCGCTCTACGATTTTGGATTTCTCGACCACGCGCGAGGTTATCTCGGGCATGTGCTGGA